>ODAJ012165462.1_pt1 | contig 14977 bp, 13 predicted proteins | sample 1539241 | NCBI WGS metagenome assembly ODAJ01 (sample SAMN02144231, study PRJEB22623) | gut metagenome | biome: sheep rumen | host: Ovis aries | place: New Zealand
AGCCGAGGGAGCGCAGCGACCGTGCCTCCCCTTTAGCGTAAGCGGTCAGGGGAGGTGCCGAACATAGTGAGGCGGAGGGGTTTACGGCAGAGATATACTAACGTAAATTATCATTTACCAAACTATCAAACAAATTTGTTTTTCCCATTTATAACCAATAATCGTACATTCAAGAAATACATCAGAAAAAAATAAGAAAACTCAAAAAAACGATTTCATTATTTTAGTTTAAGTATTTCGGTTTTGCGGCGAACGTAAATATTCGCTCTTGTGATTTTTCCGCGTTTCTGTTATAATGATATACGGATGATTTTTTATACATCAAAATAACCGTTTTTATGGTGAAATTATGAAAATAACCGCTATCACACAGCAAAAAAAGCGGCAAAACCGCTATAATGTTTTTATAGACAACGAGTTCGCTTTCGGCATAGACGGCGTTGATCTGCTGTACTACAAACTCAAAGAGGGTATTGAACTCACACGGGAGCGTTACGACCTTATCATGGACGAGCTTGTGTTTGTGAAAGCGCGTGAGACCGCAATGCGCTACATCGACTTCAAGCGGCGCACCGAAAAGGAAGTTCGCCAAAAGCTCGGCGAGGAATTCGGCGAGGCGACAACAGAGCGCGTTATAGAGCTTTTAAAGCGCTACCGCGTTATCGACGACGAGGAATACGCAAGGCTTTATATAACTGACTGCCTTAAACTGAAAGGCTGGGGCGCAAGGCGCATACTGACGGAGCTTGCCGCAAGGGGCATAGACCGCGGCGTTGCGGAGAAATACCTCGAAGGCAGCGGCGATGCCATGCGCGAAAAAGCGGAAAAGCTGCTTGAAAAGCGTATAAAAAACGGCATTGCCGACCAAAAGGAATACAAAAAACATATGGATTTTTTGCTGCGCCGCGGTTTTGACTTTGAAACCGCAAAAAACGCTTTGAATAAATACAAAAACGATATGGAGGAATAATATGTCCGGACTTTTCATCAGCATAGAGGGCACAGACGGCTCGGGCAAAACAACACAGATAAACCTTTTGGAGGAATACTTCAAAAGCAAGGGTTTTTATGTGTTATGCACCCGTGAACCCGGCGGAAATATGATAAGCGAAAAAATACGCGAGCTTATAATAGACAAGGAAAACACCGAAATGACCGCAGTTACCGAAGCTTTACTGTATGCGGCGGCAAGGGCGCAGCACGTAAGCTGCGATATAATGCCCGTGCTTAAAGACGGCGGTGTGGTCATCAGCGACCGTTTTCTCGATTCAAGCATAGTTTATCAGGGTTACGCACGCGGTCTGGGTGCAAAGACCATAAAAGACATAAATAAATATGCGGTAAACGGGCTTGAACCCGATATTACGTTTTTTCTGCGCCTTAAACCGGGCGACGGCATAGAGCGCAAGAAACACCAGAAAGACCTTGACCGCATGGAAAGCGAAGGCGAAAAGTTCCACCAGCTTGTATACAGCGGATATATGCAGCTTTGCAGGTCAAACAAAAACCGCATAAAAGTCATAAATGCCGCAAAGAGCATTGAAGATATACACAAAGAGATAGTGGACTGCATTGAAAAACTGTTTCGGGAAAAAGGGATATGAACAGCTACTCCGACATACTCAACAACGAGTTGATAATAAACAGCCTTAAAGCGGCTGTAAAAAACGGGTGTGTGAACCACGCCTATATATTCGACGGCGAAAAGGGCATTGGCAAAACAAGTCTTGCAAAGGCATTTGCAAAAACACTGAACTGCGAAAAAGGCGGCGAGGAAGCCTGCGGCGAATGTACATCCTGCCGCACCTTTGACGACGGCAACAACCCCGATATTTTTTATATCGAAAACGAAAAGGGCATAAAAGTCGATGATGTACGTTTGAAAATAAATTCGCAGATAATGACACGGCCGTACACCAACCGCTTCAAGATATTTATAATAAAAGATGCGGATATGATGAATGTACAGGCGCAGAATGCCTTTTTAAAAACGCTTGAAGAACCGCCCGAATTTGTTAAATTTCTGCTTCTGAGCACTAATTTCAACAGATTTCTTGTGACCATACTTTCGCGCTGTGTGCTTTTCAAGCTGCGCCCCCTGTCACAGCCGCAGTTATGCGCTCTGCTTATAAAAAAGGGCTTTACGCCTTACGAGGCGGATACCGCAGCGCATTACTCTAACGGTGTTGTGGGCAGGGCACTTGAACTGCACGGCTCGGAGGAGTTTGAAAACCTGTCAAGATTTGCGCTTGACCTATGCGTGCGCATGAAGAGCCTTGACCTTATAGATATGTATAAGGAAACGGATGCTTTGAAAGACAAAAAAGACCAATTTGACACATTGCTGCAATTGATGTATTATATATTCAGGGATGCGCTTGTGTACAAGGTGACAAGCGACCCCGACAGGCTGATACACAGCGCACATTTAAGCGAAATACAAAAGATCTGCGCCGATTTTTCGCAGCGCAGGCTCACAAAAGCCTGTGATGCCATTGAATATGCAAGGCGCAGGCGTGCGGCAAACGGCAATTTTCAGTTTACCGCAGAGGAATTGTTTTACAGTATAAAGGAGAAATAACCAGATGATCGTAATTGGTGTAAGATTTAAAAAAGCCGGCAAAATATACTATTTTGACCCGAACGGCAGTGAATTCCAATTCGGCGACGGCGTTATAGTCGAGACCGTAAGGGGTGTGGAATACGGCACCGTTGCCCTTGCGAACCGTGAGGTCAGCGACAGCGAGATCGTTTCGCCCGTCAAAAAAATAATACGCCCTGCCACCGAAAGGGACAAGGAAATAGTGGAGGCCAATATCGAAAAGGCGAAAAAGGCAAAAGAGACCTGTCAGAAATGCGCCGACAGTCACAACCTCGGAATGAAAGTGACAGATGTTGAAATGACCTTTGATATGAACAAGATAATATTTTTCTTTACCGCAGACGGCAGAATAGACTTCCGTGATCTGGTAAAAGACCTTGCGGCGATATTCAAAACACGAATAGAGTTAAGGCAGATAGGTGTAAGGGATGAAGCAAAAATGCTCAACGGCATAGGTATATGCGGCAGAACTCTTTGCTGTGCGACCTTTCTGGGCGATTTTCACCCCGTAAGCATTAAAATGGCAAAGGATCAGGGGCTTTCGCTCAACCCGACAAAGATAAGCGGTATCTGCGGCAGACTTATGTGCTGCCTTAAATACGAGCAGGACACCTACGAATACCTTATCAAGAACCTGCCGCACGAGGGCGACCTTATCTCCACCGACTACGGCAAGGGCGAGGTGCTTGCCGTGAACGTGCTGCGCCGTCTTATAAAGGCTGCAATAGACACGGGCAACAACGAAAAGGAAGTTATGTTCCTTGACCCCTCGGAGGTAAAGGTGCTTAAAACAAGACACACAAAAGAAGAACGTATTTCAAAAGAAGATCTGAAGAAATTGATGGATGATTGATTATGCTTAAAGACGGAGAAAGATTAGACGATTTACACAGAGACGGTTATAAACTTATACAAAACCCCAAAATGTTCTGTTTTGGGCTGGATGCAGTGCTTTTATCGGATTTTGCGCGCGCAAAGCCCGACGAAACGGTGCTTGATATGTGCTGCGGCAACGGCATTGTGCCAATACTTATGGAGGCAAAAACACAGTGTTCACAGTTTGTAGGCATAGAGATACAGGAATACAACGTGGATATGGCTATGCGCAGTGTACGCTACAACAATCTGCAAGACAAGATATTTATTGAGCACGGCGACCTGCGCGAGCTTGACAAACTCTACAACCTGCATCTTTTTGATGTTGTCACCTGCAATCCGCCCTATATACAAAACGACAGCGGCGCGGCGAACCTTTCAAAAGAAAAAGCAATTGCAAGGCACGAGATAATGTGCACGCTTGACGATATTATGCACAGTGCCTCGGATATGCTGAAATACGGCGGCAGGTTTTATATGGTACACAGGGTAAACCGCATTGTCGATATATTTGAATTGAGCAGAAAATACTCACTTGAACCGAAACTTCTGCGTTTTGTACACGCCATGCACGATCAGGCGCCGTCTATGATGCTGATAGAATTCATCAAAAACGGCAAACCGCACCTTGAAGTTATGGCGCCGCTGATACTCTATGCCGCAAGAGGTGTTTGCAGCAAGGAGTTCCACGATATTCTCTACAACACAAGAGAGGAAAACGAAGAATAAAAAAATAAAAGCATAAAAAAATAAAAGCCCCGACGGTTTTTCTATCGTCGGGGCTTGTTTTACTTAAGCAATACTATTAAATTACTATTGAATCACTTTACAGTAACCTTTAATTCAGCTGTCTTGCTCGGGTTGTCAGCCAAATGAGCCGTAAGTGTGAATGTGTAGCCGCTTGAAAGACCGCACCACTGGCTGATACTAAATGACTGCGAGCTGTCTGTGAGTTTCTTGTCTGCATTTGAACCCCATACATTGAGGAAGTCAGACTCGAACCACCAGCTTGCGCCCGAATGTTCGATATAGTAAGCACCACTTGCATTTACATCAAAGCTTGCGCTCTGACCGCGTGTTACTGTGATGCTGTTTGTGCCGAAGCTTATTGAACCGCTGCCCGAAGAAGCTGCCTTTGTTGTTGTTTCTGTCTGCTTTTCGGTCGTAGTTGCCTTTGTTGTGGTCGTTTTTGTTGTAGTTGCTTTTGTAGTTGTCTTTGCAGTAGTTGTTGTAGCTTCCGTTGTCTTTTCGGAAGATGATGCTGCAAATGTAAGCTTTGATATTGAAGAGTTGCTGCCCGAAGCAGAACCTGTTATTGTATATGTGCCTGCTTTAAGGTCAACGCTTACAGTACCCGTACCTGTTGTTGTGCCGCCTACTACTATGCCCTTGCCCGAAACTTCCGCTGTAAGTTTGCAAGCCTGTGCAACCTTGAATGTGATAGTGTTGTTGCTTCTTAACTTAACGCAGGATGTATCAACGCTTCTTACATTGAATGTCATATTTGCGTAAGTACCTGTCTTGCTTGATACGGTTGAAGAGTTAAGGTTGTAGCTGCCCATTGCCACTGCGCCCGAAGAGCTGACTGCCTTTGTTGTTGTTTCTGTCTGCTTTTCTGTTACAGGCGCCTTTGTTGTGGTAGTTGCAGCCTTTGTGGTCGTAGTTGCCTTTGTAGTCGTAGTTGCCTTAACTGTAGTTGCCTTTGCTGTAGTTGTTGTAGCTTCCGTTGTTTTTTCTGTTGTAACTGCCTTTGTTGTTGTAACTACTACCTGTGCGCCGTTTACACTGCCGCCGATAGAAACAACGGGGCTTGAGTAAGAAGCCATAGCGCTCTTGAAGCTTGAGTCAACACCGTAGCTTGCAGCATCGTTGATAACGGAGAACTGATTTCTGTTTGCGGGGAAGTCGCCGCCGTTCATACGGCCTGCATTTGCCTTAACAACAGAAGGAACATTTGATACGCTGTCGATAGTCTTAACACCGAGATCCCAGCTTGTATCGAAGTTGTTGTATGTTGAACCGCCCGATTTAGCCTTGTAGCTTGAATCTACTTTTGCATTTCTTGAAGTAACTTCAATTGCATCAAAATCGGTTGCGCTGTTTGCCTGTGTCTTATAGGAAAGCTTGCTTGAGCTTACCTTGCTGAAATCAAATTTATTGTTGTATGCCTTGATAACGCCGCCTGCTTCGCCCGAGAATGTACCTGCGCCGCTTGCGTCTGTACCCTGACCCGAGATCATCATAGGCTTTGTTGTGTCAAGGAAGTAGTTCTGCTCAACAAATGCCGAACCGCCCATTGTCATACCGACACCGTACTTTGCACAGCTGTCGAAATAGTTGTTGTAAACGTGTACGGACATTGTTCTGATTCGAGGATGTCTTGAATCGGAATGGTCGAACCAGTTGTGGTGATATGTGATAAAGTAGTCTGTCTTTTCGCTCTTCATACCGCAGAGAGAAGACTTACCGTTATCCCAGAAGTGGTTATAGGAGAAGGTAACGAAGGTTGAACCGCTCTTAACGTCCATTGTACCGTCACCCTTTGCCTGGTCTGCGTCACCGCCTGTATTGCCGTAGTAGCAATCCATATTGTGTACCCATACATTGCAGTTGCTTGTATCAAGTGATAAAGCATCATCCATGCAAAGCATGATACCGAAGTTTCTTATCTCAACGCAGGCTGCGTTTCTTATAAGGATACCAAAGCCTCTTATAGCCGCATCTTCGCCGATACCCTCGATAGTAACATTCATTTGGCTGTAAGCCGATTTGCCTTTAAGCTGGAGGCCTTCTGCGGAAGAACCGAAGGAGTCCATATCTTTTGCATCAATAAGACCAACGATACGGAAGTCGAAGCCGCGTGTGTCATAGCCTTTCTGAAGACCGTTAACGATAGCCTGGAAACCCGTGTAAGTTGTAACTTTGCCCTTTGCATCGCTGATAACGTCTGCCGTAACCGTCTTTGCGGTCTCGGGTGTGATGTAGATGACCTGCGCACCGCTCTTTAAAGTACCGTCATCGTTATATGCACCCGAACCCGTGCCGTATGTGGATTTTGACGAGAACGCCGAACCCGAACGGTCGTAGTTTGAAACAGAAAGACCGCCCTGCTCCGCACTGCCTATAAGACTGCCGTTTGAGCTGTAAGCCTCGATCTTCATTGTATAGCTGCCGGCTGCAAGACCGACTGCATCTGCTCTCCAATAGCTGCCGTAATTTCTTATCAACGGATCGTCAAGCTGTGTGTAGGAACCCGAAGATTTCTTCACATATACTTTGTAAAGCGCTGCGCCGCTCACGGGTGCCCACTTTACATATGCCGACTCAAACCAGCCGTTTGCCTCTGTAACGGAAACGCCGCTTGCTGCCTCTGCCGTAACACTGAACGACTGTAAAGCCGCAGGTGCGGGTATTGCGGAAAACATCATTGTTGCCGCAAGAAGTCCGCCGATAATTTTCTTTGCCTTGGATCTCATTAAGAAAGCCTCCTTAAAATATTTTCTCTTCTCTTTTTTGTTTCTCCTTAAGTCATCGAACCTAATGCGGCTATTATATAAAAAAACTGTAACAAAAATAAATAGAAGTTTTGCACGATTTAAAAGAGGCTTATTAAGTAATTTTGTTGAATTGACAAGTTATTAACATAACTTTTAGTTAAAACTTACATAAAAAATAAAAATTTCGACCGATTTTCATTGTATTGATTGTATAAAATACCGAAAACATATTTATGAATAAACTGTAAACAATTTATAAACAAAAATTGACCCATACGAAAATTTTATCCGTATGGGTCATAAATTACAGATTATTTGTCATATGGGATCTATCTGATAAAATTTGTATATTTTTTCTCAACGCCCTGCGGCTGTGCCACGCCTGCTTTTTTGCCTGCTTCTATGCTTTTGAGTATCCAAGCCATATTTCTTGCAAGTATCTGCATTACCTGTACGCCCTCCTCGTCTTTAAGGACATCTTCGGGAGTTTTGCCGTGTACCATATTCCAATAGTTCGATGAAACTATCGGCATTTCCGTAATGGTATAGTATTTATTGAGTGCATCAAAGGTCGCAGTCGTACCGCCGCGTCTTGCGGAAGCAATGGATGCTGCGGGCTTATACCTCAAAACATCGCCGTGGTTGTAGAAAAGTCTGTCAAGGAATACTTCGACCTCGCCCGAGGGTGATGCGTAGTATACGGGTGAACCGACGATAATGCCGTCACAGTCCGCCATTTTGTCCGCAGCCTCCTTGACAAGCTCGTTTACCTCGCCGTTTACCGCACGCATACCAACATAGAATATCTCGCTGTCGATACCGTTTTTCTTCAGCTCCTCCGCTATTACGTTAAGAGCCGTGTAAGTGCAGCCTTTCTCGCGTCTGCTTCCGTTTACCAAAAGTACTTTCATATTATATACCTCCTGAAAAAAAATTTTGGGAACGCTGATTTAAGGATACAAAAATAATTTTGTTTTTTTGAATTTAATCAGCGTTTCCTTTGAATTATTAGTTTTTACCGCGGTTGGAATTTCCGCAGTCGCGGCACTGTCTTCAAAAGTACCTCGACCGCCTTTTCCGCTTCTTCTGCCGTGTTTTCGGCGCAAAAGCTGAAACGCACCGCACTTTCGCCCCTGCCCTCTTCAAGCAGATCGACTATCTTCTGTTTTTTCTGTAATTTTGACGAGCAGGCGGAACCCGTTGCCACATATATCCCCTCGGCTTCAAGCGCGTGCAGAAGCACCTCGCCGCGCACACCTTTAAACGAAAGATTAAGTATATACGGGCTGTCATCGGCGCCGTTAACATACACATCTTCAAGCAGAGAAGTTATTTCAAGCAGTTTTGCCTTTACTGCACCCACTTTTTCCGCCTTTTTCGTCAGATCCGCGCACGCAAGCTCCGCCGCCCTGCCAAAGCCGATCATGCCCGTAAGGTTTTCCGTGCCCGGGCGCAGACCTTTTTCCTGACCGCCGCCGAAATGCAGATTATTGACACGCACGCCCTGCCCGATATACAGTGCGCCCACGCCTTTGGGACCGTGTATTTTGTGACTGCTTACGCTTATAAGGTCGGCAGTCGGCAGAATATGCTTGCCGAAAGCCTGCACACAGTCCGTATGCAGCTTGCAGTCGGGGTTTTTAAGCTTTATCGTTTTATATATATGCGCTATATCGTGCATTGCGCCCGTTTCGTTGTTCACGCACATAAGGCTGACGAGCGTCGTCTGTTTATCGACAGCGTTTTCAAGCATTTCAAGGCTTATGTGTCCGCCGCTGTCAACGGGCAGATATACAACATCAAAGCCAAGTTCTTCAAGGTGACAGAAGCTGTCCGCCACCGACGGATGCTCCGTAACGGAAGTTACAACACGCATACCTCGGTTTTTGTAAGCAAGCGCCGTGCCGATAACTGCGGTGTTGTTCGCCTCCGTGCCGCCCGATGTGAAATACAGATTTTTCGCCTCAACACCCATTGCCGCCGCGACTTGTCCGCGGGCCGCCGTTATCGCCTGCTCGGACTTAAAGCCAAGACCGTGCAGCGAGGACGGGTTGGCAAACATATTTTTCAGCCCGTCATACATAAGCTCCGCAACTTCGCCGTTTACCGCCGTTGTGGAAGCATTGTCGAAATATATCATTGTTCTTCCTCCAGCCTGTGCAGCAATATCACCGCAGTAACAAGACCCGCGGTCTCGGTGCGCAGAATACGCCTGCCGAGGGTCACGGGTGTTATGCCGTCCGCTTTTGCAAGCTCCGTTTCGCTCGGGTCAAAACCGCCCTCGGGTCCTATAAATACAGCTATGCTTTTGCCTTTGAAATTATCACAAAAGCTTTTCAGCCCGTTTTTCTGCTCGTTTTCGTAGGGCATAAGTCTGCCGTCACAGCTGCGGCTGTCCTCGACCGCCTGTCTGAACGTCATTACATTCGCCACCTCGGGTATTCTGCCCCTTCCGCACTGTTTTGCGGCGGAAAGGGATATTTTATTCCACCGTTCCGTTTTTTTATCGCCCTTTTTATCAAGCTTTACAACACTTCTTGCCATACTTACGGGCACTATCCTGTCCACACCTATCTCAACGCATTTTTGTATTATCAGCTCCATTTTGTCGCTTTTTGGCAGCCCCTGATAAAGCGTTATCTTTACATCGGGCTCGTTAAGATTAAGATGTTTGTCTATTATCCTTGCGGTAACGGCATTCTTTGTCACTTCGGTTATCTCACACTCGTAATCAATATCGCTGCCGTCGCCGACCGTTATCATATCACCCGTTTTGCAGCGCAGAACACGCGAAAGATGCAGGCTTGTTTCCTCGTCAAGCGTTATCGTGTCCCCGTTTATGCTTTCGGGTGAGGTAAAATATTTCGGCATGGCTTACCTCTTTATTTTTGCGGTTATCGAAACCCATTCATCCTTAAAACTCGTATCTATGGGTTCAAGACCGCTTTCTTCCATTGCTTTGTAAACATCCTCCACTCTGTCGCGGATAATGCCGCTTGAGATAAAGATGCCGTCGGGTTTGAGCTGTTTTCTTACAAGCGGCGAAATTGCGCAGATAACATCCGCAATAATATTTGCTACCACTATATCGTATTTTTCATAGCCTATCTCGTCCTGCAATTTTTCATCGTCAATGACATTGCCGCTCGTCACATAGTATTTTGAACGATCTACACCGTTAAGATCCGCATTTTCGTATGCCGTCTTTATGGCATTGGCATCTATATCCACCGCAAATGCGCTTTTTGCGCCCAGAATCAGGGAAACGATGGACAGAATACCGCTGCCGCAGCCGAGATCGGCAACAACGCTCTCGTTTGTGACGTATTTTTCAAGCTGTATCATACAAAGCTGTGTCGTCTGATGCAGACCCGTGCCGAAAACATGACCCGGGTTTATATTGAACACGACCCTGCCTTCCGTATCCTTGACATCCTCCCATACAGGCTTGATAAGCAGCCTTTCGCCCACCTTAAACGGCTTGTAGAAATCTCTCCACTTGTTCAGCCAATCCTCGTCGTTGAGGTTTTCCGTGGTCTCTACGGCAAGCCTGCCGAGATCTATGCCTATATCCATATTTTTAAGGCGGTCAAGACCTGCTTTTACATTCATCAGTATCTCGCTGCCGTAGGGATTGTTGCTGACATAGATAATAAGCTTCGTTTCGCCTACGGGCTTATTCAAAAGCTCTTCGTCAACATAATCCCAATAGGTACTGCTTTCGGTAAGGAACTTTTTAAGCTCGTTATCGTCCTCCACCTGTATGCCCGTTATGCCCGTTTCAAGCAGCATGGCGCTGACGGGTTCTATACCCTCCGTGGTAGTGTATATTTTAACTTCTGTCCATTCCATATTTATACCTCCGTACTGTTTCCCATATCGTTTTCGGGGTCGTCCTCCGCATTCCCGGCAGGCGGATCAACACAGATAGGCAGGGTGAACTTGAACACCGTACCCTCTCCCTTTTTGCTCTCGACCTCTATGGTGCCCTTGTGTGCATCCGTTATCCATTTTACCATGGAAAGACCGAGACCCATACTGCCGCCGTCCTCGGTGCGCGCAGGGTTGACCTGATAGAAACGGTCAAATATTTTGGGTATGTTTTCGCTGTCAATGCCTATGCCGTTATCGCTGACCATACCTAAAATATCATCGCCCTTGCGTGTTATGCTGACCTTGACCCAGCCGCCCTCCGTACCGTATTTTATGGCATTTGACACAAGATTTATGACCATACGTGTAAGGGTGGACTGGTCGCCGTAAACATAAAGGTTTTTATCTATATAATTTATAAGCTTGATATTGCGCTGTCCTGCCTGTATCTCCAACTCTTCAAGCACTATTTCCATAAGCTCGCTGTAGTTGAAAACATCGGGGTGAAGCGCTTTTTTAAGGTTATCCGTGCGCGACATCGTAAGCAGCTGATTAACAAGCGACGACATCTTTTTCGCCTGCTTGTGTATGACCTCTATCGACTCACGCATCTCCTCGGGATCCGTAACATCCTTCGCATATTCGCACTCACTCAATATTACCGTAATAGGCGTGCGCAGCTCGTGCGAAGCATCGTCCGTGAACTGCTTTTCGCGCTCGAATGCCTTTTGCAGACGGTCAAACAGCGAATTGAAGCTGACCGCAAGCATACCCACCTCGTCATTTTCGTTTTTCACCTCAATACGCCGCGAAAGGTCTTTGCCGTCCTTGATATTGTTCGCCATATCGCTCAGTTTCGCAAAATGCGAGAACGCACTGTCCGTGATAAGGCTGCCGCCCATTATGGCAATAAGGATTATCATTGGCAGTATAATGAGTGCGGTGGAGATACTTGCATAGGTATACTCGTTGTTGATAAGCATACCCGCCGCCGTTATGCCGCGCAGATAATAAGTGGTGCGCATAAGCTCCGCCGAAGTTTCATAAGCGAACCATTCTTCCTGTGTCACGTCATTTTTGACCGTTACGGAAGAATTGAGCGGCATTTCCATATTATTCGGGAAATTGGGAGGCAGACCCCCGCTCAACACTTTGTGATCCTTATCGTAAACAACCACCATTATAGCATTGAAATTGGATGAATAACTTGTATTGAAGCTGACTTTTCCGTTTTCCACAACAGGATTTACCGCAAGGTCACGCATAAAGTTTTCAAGGTCGGATACCTGATTTGCCTGTATCATGGTATTGCCCAGCATAACAAGGATAAAAATGGAAAAAAATGTGATAGCAACCATCGCAAGAGTGTACCACATGGACACCTTGTTTTTTATAGACATGCTTTTCATTTATTCCTCCTTGAGAATATAGCCTGCGCCGTATACCGTATGGATAAGCTTTTTCTCAAAACCGCTGTCTATTTTCTTGCGCAGATAACGTATGTAAACATCAACTATATTGCTGCCGCCGTCAAAGGAAAGATCCCAAGCGTTCTGTTCTATCTGGTCGCGCGAAAGCACCACATTTTTGTTGCGCATAAGATATTCAAGAACGGTAAATTCCTTTGTGGAAAGCTGTATCTGCTTGCCTGCGCGCGTAACGATATGGCGGTTCAGATCGACCTCAAGATCGCCCGCAGTCAATACATTTGATGTAAAGCCCGTATTTCTGCGGAAAAGCGCACGCACACGCGCAAGAAACTCGTCAAAAGCAAAAGGCTTTACAAGATAATCGTCCGCACCCGCATCAAGACCTGCAACACGATCATTTATGGAGTCGCGTGCCGTCAGCACAAGCACGGGCGTTTTATTGCCGTTTGTGCGCATTTCGCGTATAACTTCAAGACCGTTTTTGTGCGGTATCATAAGATCCATTACTATAGCATTGTACTCGACTGTGTTGATGTACTCAAGCGCAGTTTCGCCGTCAAACGCCGAATCGACGGAATATCCCTCTTTTTTGAGCCTTTTCGCAATAACATTGTTAAGGTTAGGCTCGTCCTCTACTATTAAAATACGCATATTTTACCTCCTCTTCAAAAAGCGCAAAAGATACGGAAATATCTTATACCGTAAACCGTAAAACAGTTCTGCATAATACATTATACCACATATATATATCAAACGCAAAACAATTATTTTTTGAGTTTTTCCTTCTTCCACGACATTTTTAATTAAAACGCAAAAAAAGACTGCCGAAAAATCGACAGTCTTTTGAAATCGGGGCGACAAGATTTGAACTTGCGACCCCCTGAACCCCATTCAGGTGCGCTACCAAGCTACGCCACACCCCGATATTGAAGGTCGCACTGACCTTACAACAAATATATTATACTCTGTTTATTCCGAATAGTCAAGAAAAACTTTTTCGCAATTTCGCACCGCTGTTCAAGCCAGAAGTTCAAGCGGATTTCTCGGTCTGTTGTTCAGCCTTATCTCAAAATGCAGATGATTACCCGTCGAATCACCCGTGCTGCCCACAAGCGAAACCACCTGACCCTGATGCACTCTTTCGCCCACATGCACAAGCACTGCGGAATTGTGCCCGTAAACGGTTTTAAAGCCGTTGTTGTGGTCTATGACCACCCAATTCCCGTAGCCGCCGCTGTTCCAGCCTGCGTTGACTACCGTGCCGCCGTCGGAAGCGTGAACAGGAGTACCCGACGGGCAGGCAATATCAATGCCGAAATGCCTGCCGCTGCCGTAATCTCTGTTTCCGAAGCCCGATGAAAAATAAGCCGAATCATAAATGGGATATGCAAACTCCCCCACCGCAGCATTTACCTCGTCCGCATTTTCAAGCACGCCGACCTCGACTTTTTTGGGTTCGGGCGATGTGATGATAATATCGTGTGAAGGGTCGGGCTCACGTTTTATCTCGATGCCGTTTTCGTAATACACCTTGTAAGCCGCCATTTTTTCGCCCGCTTTACCCTCGGAGATAACACGGCGGTAACTCTTGTATTGACTTAAATTTTCTATTTCTTCCTCGGGTATCGGCACCGTTTCACGCTCGGTCTCTATAAGCACGGTGCAAACGCCGTATACGGGCACCTGCGAGGTCACATTCAGCTTCTGCCCTATCTGAAGCATTGCTTTGTTGTTTTCGTTTATATCGGGATTGAGCGCCATAAGCTCATCTTCCGTCAGCCCGAAGCGGCCTGCTATCGCATTGAAACTGTCGCCGCCTTTGACTGTATAGACATAGCTTTTTTCCTCGGTCTGCGTAAGTCGGTCGTATGCCTGCACGGAGCTTAAAACTTCCTCATCATCGGCATAATAAGCCTCGACAACAACATCATCCACAAACTCAACGCCGTCCACATTGCTCTCGCCGTCCTCATCGGGTTCGGGAGTGTACTTTGCAAGCACATCTTCAAGCACCTGTTCCCCCTCCGCAATGCTTTTGACAATGGCTATTATCTTGCCGTTGACCTTTATCGCGCCGCATTCGCCCTTAACACTCAGCACATCGCAAAGACTTGCAATTACAACATCCGTATTCAGGGAAATGTCCTTCTTTGCCGCGTGTGCGGGTTTAAGTTCAACATTTTCGTTTATCTCGACATTTTTGCCGTATCGCTCTTTGAGTTTCGCCTGCAAAAGCAGATTGAATTCCTCCGTGCTCATATTCTTTGCGCGGATAAAAGCAAAGTTTTTGCCGTCAACAACAATGGCGCGCGTATCCGTATAAATAATAGGAAGCAAAAACGCAGCGCCTGCCGCCAAAAGCACAAGCACAAGCACAAAATTCATCAAACGGTGCTTTGCAGACCCCTGTTTTTTTGCGGTTTTGTTTTTTTCTTTCATTTTGCGGTCTCCATGAAAAAATAAGTCCCCAAAGGGATATATAACCTGTTTTAACTTTCAAGATATAAAGCTATTATAATCCAAAACGGGATTTATTTCAAGCCGTTTATTAATTTTTTGTATTTTTCTTGCGTTGTTTTTGATTTTCGTATATAATTAAGTAAACGCTGACTATAGTGAACGTCAAAAATATTTGGACGTTCACTATAGGATGGGGCTCATAAATAATCCGCCTTAAGCAAGCTTAAGTCCGATTATTT
>ODAJ014733242.1_pt1 | contig 14960 bp, 14 predicted proteins | sample 1539241 | NCBI WGS metagenome assembly ODAJ01 (sample SAMN02144231, study PRJEB22623) | gut metagenome | biome: sheep rumen | host: Ovis aries | place: New Zealand
TGGCCGCCGAGGAGCTGCGCCCCCAATTCCCGGACCGAAAGCTCTACGTGGTCGATACCCTTGCCGCCTCCAGCGGACAGGGCCTGTTCGTGGATACCGTGGCCGACATGCGCGACGCAGGCATGGATATCGACACGATCTACGCCTGGGCAAACGAGAACCGGAACAAGCTCCATCACTGGTTTTTCTCAACGGACCTGACCTTCTACATCCGCGGCGGCCGCGTGAGCCGCACGGCGGGCTTCTTCGGCGGCCTGTTGGGGATCTGTCCCCTGCTCAACGTGAACAACGAGGGCAAGCTCATCCCGCGGGAGAAGGTCCGCGGCAAGAAAAAGGTGATCAAGCGCATCGTGGAGATGATGCAGGTCCACGCGCAGAACGGCGCGGACTACAGCGGCAGATGCTTTATCAGCAACTCCGACTGCATCGAGGACGCCCAGGCCGTTGCCCGTCTCGTGGAGGAAGCCTTCCCGAAGCTGAACGGCAAGGTGCAGATCTACTCCATCGGCGCCACCATCGGCAGCCACACCGGTCCCGGCACGGTCGCCCTGTTCTTCTGGGGCGACGAGCGCCCCGCCTGACCACGCAAGCGCAGAACAAATCGCCCGGAGGCGATGGGAGGCTTTCAAAAGCCTTCCCAACGCCTCCGGGCGGTCGTTTTTGTTCCCGTTTTGCAGGGCCGAAAACCTGACGCGCAGGTTCAATACCTCGGCTGGATATACGGTGACTTGGATTCCGGGTCCGGGCGCATGTGGATGCCGGAGATCAGGCCCATTGCCAGGAAGCTCGTGATCAGTGATGAGCCGCCGTAGCTGATGAAGGGCAGGGTCAGACCGATGACCGGGAATACGCCGATGCACATGCCGGTATTGGTCAGAACCTGGAAGACCATCATTGCCGCGATCCCGAAGCAGACGGTCCGGTTCATGAAGTTCGGCGTCTTCAAGCCCACGTGGACGCAGCGGACGATGATCAGCACCTCCAGCAGGATCGTGAACAGGCAGCCCAGGATGCCCAGCTCCTCGCCGATCGCGGAGAAGACAAAGTCGGAATACTGGGAGTCGATGGCGTGGGACTGCGTCATCATGCCGTGGAACAGCCCCTGACCGGAGAGCCCGCCGCCGGAGAGCATGGCGATCGAGCGGTTGGTATCCCAGCGGATGCCCTCGCCGGTCGGGTCGATGGACTTATCAAAGACGACCAGAATGCGCTGCTTCTGATAATCCTGCAAAAAATGCTCCCAGACCACGGGCAGGATCAAGGCCGCTGCAACGGCGCCGAGCAGGAACCACCAGCCCCGGATGCCGCTGACGTAGGCCACGATCAGAAAGATCAGCAGGAAGACCAGAGCGGAGCCGACGTCCTTCGAGAGAACGACGATCAAGCCCATCATGTAGACGGTCAGAGCGGCGACCAGTCCTACGGTCTTTGGCGCGGAAATGTGGTCGCGGCGGACGCTCAGCGTCTTGGCCAGAATGATGATGAAGGTCAGCTTGCAGATCTCTGCGGGCTGAATGTTGAAGGGTATGCCGGGCAGCTTGAGCCAGGCGCGGTTGCCGTTGACCTCAATGCCGAAGGGCAGCAGCAGGGCCATCAGACCCGTACTGAAAAACAGCAGCAGCAGGCGGTGCTCCGCCAAAACCTCAATGTCCACCATCGAAACGGCAACGTACAGGGCGATCCCCATCACCAGGCTCGCACCCTGGACGATCAGAAATCGGGAGGAGCCCATGGGATTTGTGGCGCTGGCGATCACCACGATGCCGAAGATCGAGGCGATCACGCACAGAAGCAGCAGAAGCAGATCGCCCCTGCGGTAAAACTCGGTAACAGCATTCCAGAGCCGACGCACACAGACGCCCCCCTTCCTCAGATGATTATGTGGATGATACCTGTAAAGCGGTCAGCGCTCCAAATAGGCCTTGCGAAGCTCGGACGCCAGATACAAGGAGCCATAGGCCAGCACAGCCCCGTCCCGCGGCGTGGCTGACAGCGCGCGGTTCACCGCCTCTGCCGCGCTTGCGCAGGGCTCGGCGGGCTTCCCGTAGCGGCTCAGCCAGGCGGCCAGGTCCTCGGCCGACAGAGCGCGGGGATTGGACGGCGTGACCGTGAAATATCGGTCTGCCAGCGCAGCGGTCCGGTCATACATGTCGGCGTAGTCCTTGTCCGCCAGCACACCGGTGATCACGGTCAGCGGCCTGCCGGCCAGATAGGTCTCGGCGCTTGCCAGCAGCGCCTCCATGCACTGGGGATTATGCCCGCCGTCCAGAACGAAGAGCGGGTCCCGGCCCAGCAGCTCGAATCGGCCCGGCCAGGAGACCGAGGCGATCCCGTCCTGCACGTTCCGGTCCGAAACCCTCCAGCCCCGGCGGCGCAGAACCTCGACCACGGCCAGGACGACGGCGGTGTTGTACCGCTGATGATCGCCCAGCAGGGGCAGCCAGAGCTCCAGGCCGCCCCGACGCAGGCGCTGCCCGTCCAGATCGCGGGAGAGGGTCTCGATCGCGTCCGGGTCGGCGACGGTCAGGGGAACGCCCAGGGCCGCGCACTTTTCGCGGATGACAGCCTCGACGCCGGGAGCGTTCGGATACAGGACGGCCTCGCAGCCGGGCTTGAGAATGCCCGCCTTCGTGGCGGCAATCTTCTCCACGGTGTCGCCCAGAAACTCGGTGTGATCCAGACCGATGTTCGTAAAGACGGCGGCCTCCGGCGCGGGAATCACGTTGGTGGCGTCGAATTCGCCGCCCATGCCGGCCTCCAGGATCACGAGGTCGCAGTCCTCGCGGGCAAACCAGCAGAGGGCGACAGCCGTGATCAGCTCAAACTCCGTCGGCGCGTCTTCCATCGCCTCGGCAAAGGGACGGACGTGCTCCGTCATATCTGCCAGAGCCTGGCGGGAGATCATCTGGTTGTTGATCTGCATCCGCTCGCGGAAGTCGATCACGTAGGGAGAGATGAACAGGCCGGTTTTGTATCCGGCTTTCGTCAGGATGGAGCTCAGCATCGCGGCCGTGCTGCCCTTGCCGTTGGTGCCGACGATATGGATGAATTTCATGCCGTTCTGCGGGTCTCCCAGCCGGCGCATCAGCTCGGTGATCCGGCTCAAGCCCGGCACAGAGCCCTTCCAGGAAACGGCGGAGATGAATTGCAGGGCTTCTTCGTAGGTCATAGCTGCCTCCATGGGATCAGAGTTGGGGAAGCTGTCTGCGCATGGCGCGGACGATGGGGATGATCAGCGCGGCGATCACTGCTGCGGTCGCAATCGCGATCCCGATGCGGGCCAGCGCCAGTCCAAAGACCAGGTGATACTCATAGTAGCCGAAAATCTTGCTGTCAAAGTACATGCCGGCGGTGTTCAGCAGGGCGTTGAACGCACCGCAGCCGAGAACAGCCAGTACGCAGGGCACCGTCCGCTCGGCCAGGGGCTTTTTCCGGCCCAGAAAGAGGGCGCACAGGCCCAGAGCCAGGGCGTGAAGCACAGGGATTGCAACCCAGATGGGGGTCGTCACGGAAAGACCGTACTTTGTGTTCAAAAGCTGGGCAAGGAATTCTCCCACCAGCGCCACCAGACAGGCGTCGTACCAGGAGAACAGCAGGGCCGCGAGGACGAGGGTGAGGGACGTGAAGGTGAGCTTCAACTCGTTTGGGATGACGTAAAAGGCCAGATAGGACAGGGCAAAGTAGACGGCGGCAAGAACGCCGTCCAGGGCGATGCGGCGGGTATTGAGCATAAAAAATCCTCCAGTGGGAGGAGGTTGTGCGGCCCTGAATATTTCGGAGCGGCTGCAAGCGCGCACCGCGTGACAAGGCCACTTCGTCCGTCGGCAACCTCCCATCCGACGGCACTACCGGGAAAACCCGACGCGCGCGCTCTACTCTCCGAGAGCCAAGCCTATCATACTCCATGCCGCGCCAAAAATCAACAGAAAATTAAAAGAGATCCTCGTAAAAGAAAAATCGGAATCCAAAAGAAGAAAGGAAATTCAAAAAGAAAAACAGAAAATCAAAAATTCTTCTTGACATTTCCGCGAAAGTGCATATAATAATAGTGCGCTTGAGCAAAAGGTCAGAGCTTCAAGCTGCAGATAGCGGGTTTGTGTAATGGTAGCACACCGGACTCTGACTCCGTTTGTGAGGGTTCGAATCCTTCACCCGCTGCCAAGGAAAACAGGTCAATTTCTTCGGAAATGGCCTGTTTTTCCTTGTTTTTGCGGGTTTTTCCTGCTGCCTTTGATGGAGATTTCGCTTGACAGATTTCATTCTTTCTGATATATTTCTTGCAATGCCAAGCAATTCAGCGGCGGCGGTCACCTGATTAACAGTACCAATGCTTCCCTTCCTTTGAGAGGGGCGCCCAGACAACGGCGAAGTCGCTGATTGCCTGGTTTTTTTCGCTCTGCATCGCATGCCCTTCCCGCTGCCTCTGCTCCTTAGTCAGTCGTTTGTCGTCCCGATCGCTTCTTTCTTTCATGGAACCGCTCCCTTCTATGATTCGGAAAAATGCAATTTGGCGGTAAATCGGCAAAATTGTAACTGCGATATTGTGTTTTCTGCTTTTTTACGGTATGATGGTTTTGTTGAAACCAGTCGTTCGGAACCGGCAAAACCTGACAGATGGAGGACGCTTTATGAAGGTCATCTTGTCCAGAAAAGGCTTTGATTCCTCCAACGGGGGCTGCCCGAGTCCGATCCTGCCGGACGGGACGCTTCTGTCCCTTCCGATCCCGACAAACGACCGGGATACATACGAAGATCTTTCCTGGCAGGGTGTCAATTACGAAGATCTCCTGCGGCAGCTCCGGCCGGGAAAATCATTCTCGCACTGCCACGTTGACCCGGACCTGCGGCCGGGCCTGCGCTCCGCTTCACCGGAAAGTTGGAAACCTGCCTTCGGACAGGCGGGCTCGGCGCAGGGCGTCCTGTCGAACGCAGGCGTGGAAAAGGGCGATCTGATCCTGTTCTTCGGCTGGTTCCGGCACGTGGAGCATGGCCCGAGCGGCTGGCGCTTTGTCAGAAAGTGCGGAGACTTCTTCCGCGGTGCGGATCTCCATATGATCTACGGATATCTTCAGATCGGAGAAATTCTCACAGCCCCGGAGAAGATTGCGGCGTACAGTTGGCACCCGCACGCTTCGGACCGGTTCCGGGGAAAAGCGAATGCGCTTTATCTCCCTGCAGAGCATTTGTCCTGGAACCCGGAGCTGCCCGGATACGGAACCTTGGATTATCACGCTGACCGCGTCCTCACGATGGAGCATATGCCGCGGGGCACCTGGACCGCAAAACAGTTTCTAATGCCGGAGCACGTATATGGGAACCGGAAAAACGCGGCGAAGGGCGACGGCCTGTACTACGCCGGGATCTGGCAGGAGCTCGTGATCGAAGAATCGGACGGGCTGCTTGACTGGGCAAGGAGTCTGATTGATTAAGACTGTCGCTATCATGCAGAAACGAAAGGCGGTACATCCATGCTGATCGGTTTGATCGTTCTCCTGGGCGTCGGGATTCTCTTTTTTGTGCTCGGCTGGATGCTCTGGAAAAAGCAGCGGATCGATCTGGTGAACGCCTGGCACACGCGGAATGTGAAGCAAGAGGACGTCCCCGCTTACACAAAACTGATGGGTCTGTCGCTGATCGCCATCGGCGCAGGCTGCGCGGTCACCGGAATCGTTGCCTGCATTTTTGAAGAAAAGCTCGGCTGGCTTGCCCTGCCTGTCGGCTTCGTCGTGGGCTTCGCGCTGATCTGGAAAGCGCAAAAGAAGTACAACGGCGGGAAGATAATTTCGTAGCTCTTCGGATTTCCCTCGGAAGCGATTTTGCAAAAATCGCACAGCTGTGCCGAACGGCACATGAGGGTTTTAGGGATTTCCCTAACAAGCCAGGCAAGCAAAATGACCGTTTTCGATTTCAGGAAAGCGGTCATTTTTTGCATTTGGCGGACATATGCCCAGCTTGCCGGTTAACTTTGCCTTTTCGTCTGGCGCAGCTCTGCCGCAGAGAACCGCCTGTTTTGGTCGTATAGTTTTCTGTTTTTACGAATACGTTCTTTTTCTCGGTACTCGCTGGCCCGTCCCGCACGATCCCCAATGCCTCAAAGCGCTGGCCCTCCGGTTTGACAACGTCACTGTCGTCCAGATATACGGTTGGATGCTCCGGGGACCCTGTTCCGAACAAGTCTCAAATACTCAAGCAAGGCTTTCTCCTGTACGCCCTTCGCCAGAAAATAATTACAGTTGAATTTTGTGACAGTTCTTGTATAATGAAATTTAGAAAAATGTTTAAAGGACGCTATTTTCTCCGCTCCGCGGAAAACCTGACCGCGGACGGCTATACCTTTGTCTCCTGTGTGACCGCGCCGGAGTTCCGCTGCGAGGACTTCCGGCTGGTGCCGGACAGGGAGATCCGGGAGAGGTTGGAACAAAGATGAAGGATCTGGACTGTATTTCCGTTGCGAATATGCGGGAGAGTGACCGGCTGACCATCGAGCGCTTCTGCTCCGGGCGGACGCTGATGTACCGGGCGGCGCTGGGCGTCTTCCGGGCCGCAAACTGGGAAGGCCGGACGGCCATTGCCGTGGGCGGCGGCAACAACGGCGGCGACGGCTACGCTCTGGCCTGCATCCTGGCCAAGCATGGGCATCCCTGCAGGCTGGTGAAGCTCAGCGAGAAGCTGACCGAGGAGAGCGCGTATTACGCGAAGCTGGCCGCCGAGCTCGGCGTTCCCATGGAGCCCTATGCCCCAGGCGCCTTCGCGGACTGCGATACCATCGTGGACTGCCTGCTGGGGACCGGCTTCCAGGGTAGCCTGCGGGAGCCCTGGCTGAGCGCCGTGGAGGAGATCAACGCCTCCGGCGCACGGGTGATCAGCGTGGACATTAACAGCGGGATGAACGGCGACACCGGTGAGGCCGAGACCGCCGTCCGCTCCGATCTGACCGTGACCATCGGCTTCGTCAAGCGCGGCCTGGTGACGGAAAACGCCGGGCGGTACATGAAACGCCTTGTGGTTGCGGACATCGGGATCGTCCTGGCAAGACAGGAGGACAAAATCTGCGCGTCCGGGGAAAACGAGCTGCCCTCCGGCGCCATCGTCTGCCCGCCCTGGCTGGAGCAAATGCCCATCGATGTCCGATCCGCAAGCGAACAGGAGCTGGAGCAGGCGTGAACGCAGGGAAAATGAAACAGCCTCCCTGCGCAGTAGACTTACGGAGGACTACGAGCTGCCATTGCGCGAGGCTTGCGCGAATCTGGTGGAAGAGATTCTCAGAAAAGCTGAAGCAGACGGCGGAGCTTGGAAAAGCGCTGGAGTTGGTCAATCTGCTGGGACTGGACGTGGAGTTCCGGAAGCGGGATCCGTCCGGCTGACGAAAGCCGGTGGAGGGAAATGATGATGGGAATTCTTGATCGATTCAAAAAGAAACCGGCGTCTGCGCCTTTGACGGACGAGAAGAAGCTGGCAGAAGTGGCCGAATACCGTTTGAAGGAGCATCCGCTGCTCCGGGATTTGCAGGTAAAGCCCCTGGGGACGATCAGTACCTATGTGGAGGGCAAGGTTTTCTGCAAGCTTTGGAATACAGAGATCGACGTCGATCTGTATGACGACGTTCCGATCGAATATGCGGAGAAGTGCGCCGAAGCAATGAACGCGATGCCGGAGGAGCTGATCGACGTGATTTGCCGGGCGGCCAAAGGATACTGCCTGGAATTTCTGGACGAGATCTCCGAAGATTGGCGAAATGAGATCCTGAGCAGGCTGCACGTGCCCGTTGACGCGAACACAGCCCCGCGGGAGATGCTGAAATGCTTTGAGATCGGCACGCTCAGCGTGGAGCCGCCCAAGGACCCCTCCCGGATCGGATATCAGCTGAGCGGGAATTGCGATTGGGAAGAAGAACACGGGATTGAGATCGTGATCCTGGACGGCAGGCTGGTCTATCTGGGCGAATATAGCGGGGAATCGCCGTGGAGCGTTCAAGGGGATGAATCCTGGAACTACGCCCAGAGAGGCTGAAGAAGGCGGAATCTTTGCCCCTGCCCGGACAGAGCATTGTTCAGACGCCTTGATCCGGGGGTGCACGGTAATTCGACGCCGGGAAAGAGAGACGAAAGCGATGGAAGAAGAACGAACGCCATCAACAGATGAGCTTAGAGAGATCCTCGCAAAGCTCGGGCTTCCGGGGATCACGGACGAAGCAATCCACGCGTTTACCGTGGAGGAGGACGGCGGCGCATACGCGGTCTGGCGCATCGACGCCGGAAGCGGGAAATACGTTCTGAAGCGTGCAAAGGCCTTTGAGCTGGAAACCTACCGCTGCTTCTTCCGCGACAAAAAAACCTATGCGCCTGCGTTTTACGGTTCCTGCGCCTTTGGCGGCGCGGAGTATTTCCTGATGGAATACTGTCCGGGGGAGGATCTTCGCCGCTGCGAGCGGGAAAAGCTCAGAAAGGCCCTTGACGCGCTGATCGAAATGCAGGAGGAATTCTGGCAGCGGGAGGAACTGTATGGTTCCGCGCTCACGCTGGAAAAGTCCCTGGCGGGCGTCGAAAACCGGGGGCGGTATCTCGGCTCAAAGCGCCTGGAAGCGGCCTATGCGGCGTTTGTGCGGATCTATCAAACGACGCCGCGCACCCTCTGCCACGATGACCTTTTGCCCTTTAACCTGCTGATCGGGGAACGGGCGGTGCTGATCGATTGGGAGTACGGCGGGCTCATGCCCTATCCCACCTCCTTCGCCCGGCTGATTGCCCACGGACGCGAGGAGGAAGGCGCGTTTTTCTACATGACCCGGGAAGATCGGAATTTTGCGATCCAGTACTATTATGACGGGCTGGTCAGAAAGCACGGCATTCCCTACGCGGAATACCGGCGCACACTGGATTATTTCCTGTTCTATGAGTATTGCGAGTGGGTCATGCTGGGCAACCGGTATGACAATCGCTCCGACGAGAGATACGGCTATTATCGGAGGCTGGCGGAGGAGCTGGCCGCGAGATTATTACATCAAAGAAACGATAAGGAGTCCAAATGATTGAGATCAACGGCGTTTACGCCAACGCAATCATTTATACGGATGAAATCGAAGCCTCCGCAGCGGGGCAGATCCAGGCGCTCTGCGATCAGCCTTTTGCCGCAGGCGCGAAGATCCGGATCATGCCGGACGTCCACACGGGGAAGGGCTGCACCATCGGCACCACCATGACCGTCGGGGAGTACGTGGTCCCCAATCTGGTGGGCGTGGACATCGGCTGCGGCATGGACGTGGTCCGGCTGAAGGAAAAGCGGATCAATCTGCCTGCCCTGGACGCCTTCATCAGCAAAAACATCCCTCATGGCAGAGACGTGCGGGAGAAAGCACACCGCAACAGCGGGCAGATCGATATTTCCGAGCTGGAATGCTTCCAGTACATCGATACCCGACGCGCCGCAGAGAGCATCGGCACCCTGGGCGGCGGCAACCACTTCATCGAGGTGGACCGGGACGAGGAGGACAATCTCTATCTTGTGATCCACACCGGCAGCCGGAACCTTGGCCTGCAGGTGGCGGAGTATTATCAGAAGCTGGCCTATGAGAGCGTCGGCGGAAGGGCCCAGACGGAGATCCCCTTCGAGCTGGCCTATCTGACAGGCGCGGACCGGGACAGCTATCTGCACGACATGGCCATTATGCAGCGTTACGCTGCCCTCAATCGCCGGACCATCCGGGACTGCATCCTGGACGGGCTGAAGCTCCACGAAGCGGAGTTCTTCACCACCGTTCACAACTACATCGACCTGGAGCACGGCATTCTGCGAAAGGGCTCGGTCTCCGCCCGGGCCGGGGAGCGGCTGCTGATCCCGCTGAATATGCGGGACGGGGCCATGATCTGTGTGGGTCTGGGGAACGACGACTGGAACCAGAGCGCGCCCCACGGCGCCGGACGCCTGTTCAGCCGCAGCCAGGCGGAGAGCAGCTTCACCCTGTCCGCCTTCAAGAAGAGCATGGAGGGCATCTACACCTCCACCGTCAGCAAGGATACCCTGGACGAGTGCCCCATGGCCTACAAGGACCCTCGGACCATCATCGCCGCCATCGGGGACACCGTCCGCATCGAAAAGCAGATTCGCCCCATCTACAACTTCAAATCCAGCGACCGGTTCACCAGCAAAAAGAAGTAATAATCAAAAAAACGCCGACTTTATAAAGTGCTCAAGGATACTCTACCGGAGGGTTTGGCTTATGACGAAGAATGAAGTAAAACAGGCGATTCAGCGCGGCCTGGGCAGAGGCTATCTCGCAGTCAGAAACGACCCGGAGCGGTATCGGGACCTGGTGCTTTGGGCCTGCGGGAGGAATCTTGCCTTTGACACGCAATGCGAGGGAACGCGGGCCTGGTATGACTATCAACTGATTTTGTGCTATTCCGACCGTGCAGCGTTCCGGGACCATGTGATAGAACGGTTTCAAAGGAAACAGCCCGACGGCGGTTGGGATTACGCGCATTTTTCGGAGCTGCTCGCCTATTTTGCCGAGGACGGCGACGTGGCGGCAGAAAATGCGCTCTGGGAAAAATACAGGGAGCTGCTTGCGGCGCTGCACAGCTTCCGCCGGGCGAGCCGCAGAATGCGAAACACAATTGACTGCTTTGAATCTCTCTGTGTCGCATTGAGCTGGAAGGAAGCGAACTATTCCAGGATTGCCCTGGACGTCGGCGGTCTGTTTCTGAAAAGCCGTCTGTATGACGGGTGGGACTTTGAATGGCTGTACGACAGCAGACCCAAGCCGTTCAATCAGCGGCTGCGGAAAGCCGCTGATCAGTCCGCCGAATTGTCCGCCTATCTTGCCGCAATCGACGAGCATCAGCGCACCATGGATGGGTGGAAGAATACTCCACGCGTGACACCGATTCCGGAGAGCGGGCGACGCTTATCCGGTTACCTCAAACGAAGCGCCCCGGAGCTTGCGCCGAAGTATGCTGAGATTTATCTTGCAGCAGAAGACCCGGAGGCCCGAGCCGCGGCCCTGGAGGCGTTTGTGATCTGTCCTTATCCTCTGGACCCGTCGCCGGTGATTACCGACGCTCGTTCTGCGCACCCTGCGCTTCGGTCCGCTGCGCTGAAAGCATTGTCTGAGATCCGCCACCCGGCGGTTCGGGACTTTGCGTGGGCGCTTCTGGCCAACGACCCTGACAATGCGCTGCCGATTGCGATCAAGAATTATCTCCCGGAGGATGAAGCCCGATTAAACGCCATGCTGCAAGCCTATCGAGTGGACTACGCCTGCAAATCCAACTGGCATTGGCTGCACTGGGCAATCTTCGACTTGTTCGGAAAGGATTCCGGTGTGGAATCACCTCCGAAATCTCTGCTGCCTCTGGTATATGAAACGACGCTGTGCTCCTGCTGCCGGGAAACAGCTGCCCGGCTCATGGGGCGTTACCGCATGATGACCCCAGAGCTTTGGGAGGAGCAGTTGTATGACAGCAACGATGACATTCGACGCGCGGCGCAAGCCCATTTTCGTCGCACGTCGTGCAGCGGAGAAAATGACCGTCAAAAGAACTGAACGGGAAGCGCAACAGCGCGTTGCTTGCTTTTGGGCGGAGTCGGCAGTATAATCGATTCAGGAGGTGCTGGTATGGACACAAAGGACGTTTTGTATACCCTCAGAACCCGGAGCGGTTTATCCCAGGACGAGCTGGCGGAAAGGATCTTCGTCACCCGGCAGGCGGTTTCCCGCTGGGAGAACGGGGAAACGGTTCCGAACACCGAAGCCCTGAAGCTGCTGTCAAAGGAATTTCAGGTATCCATCAATACCCTGCTGGGATCGCCCCATCCGCTGATCTGCCAGTGCTGCGGGATGCCCATGGAGGACGAGATCCTGGGCAGGAACCGGGACGGCTCCCTCAATGAGGACTATTGCCAGTGGTGCTATGCCGACGGGACCTACACCTACAGCGATATGGACGATCTGATCCGCGTGTGCCTTCCGCACATGGTGCAGCAGGGCTTCACCGAGGAACAGGCCCGCGCATACATGAAGCAGACGCTGCCTTCTCTGGATTACTGGAAACGGCAGGCGCAGTTGGGAGACGACGGGCAGTTCGAGACCCTGAAGCGGCAGTTGATTGAGGAGATCAACGCCCTCCATATCCCGGGCATGCCGAAGTTGGAAAAGCTGAACGCCCTGGTCGGAGCCTACGTCAATCTGGAGTACCCGCTCCCCGGCGGGATGAAGGCAAAGTTTCTGGACGACCGGACGACCTATCTGGGCAACCAGCTTCCCTCTGAGCTGGGCCCCGGCAGATGCTTCGGCGTCCTGGCCAATCCGGATTTCATCCTGATCTGCACCTACGGGGCCGAGGGCACCGACCCGGAGCTTGTTCTTTACAAAAAACGCTGAGCGGTGCGAATCCCGGTCTGATTCCTGTTCGGAAATCAGACCGGGATTTTTCACCTTTCAAAAATCCTCCGGCGTGTAAATATGGCGTTTATTTCGCGGGAAGAATATGCTACAATGAAAGCGGCAGAGTCGGCGCGGCTCCGACGCGCCAATCGGAACGATCAACAAAACTGAGTGACAGGGGAACTGATATGAGCAATGAAAAACGCAAAACGATAATCATTGGCGGCGTCGCAGGCGGAGCAAGCTGCGCGGCTCGGCTGCGCAGGCTGGACGGAGAACGGGAGATCGTGCTTCTTGAGCGCGGGCCTTATATTTCCTATGCCAACTGCGGACTGCCCTATCACGTGGGAAACGTGATCCGAAACCGCAATTCCCTGCTTTTGATGACGCCGGAGCTGATGACACAGCGCTTCCGGGTGGACGTGCGGGTTCGCCACGAGGCGGTGGCCATCCATCGGGAAACAAAAACCGTAACGATCCGGGAACTGGAGACCGGCAGAGAATACGAGGAGTCCTACGACGATCTGGTGATCGCCACCGGCTCCTCTCCCCTGCGCCCGAAGATTCCGGGGATCGACTCGGAGCGGATCCGCACGCTCTGGACCGTCCCGGACACAGACGCCATCCGGGCGCTGGTGCAGAGCGGGAAGCTCACAAGGGCCGCGGTGATCGGCGGCGGATTCATTGGCCTTGAAATGGCGGAAAACCTGGCACATGCAGGGCTTGACGTCTCTCTGATCGAGGCCATGGATCAGGTCATGGCCCCGCTGGACCCGGAGATGGCTCAACTGCTCCATGAAAACATCCGAAAGAACGGCGTTCATCTGCACCTCTCCGACGGCGTGGCGGCCTTTGAAGACGACGGCAGCCGGGTCACGATCCGGCTCAACAGCGGTCGGGCGCTTCAGGCGGAGCTGGTCATACTCTCCATCGGCGTCCGGCCCAACAGCCGGCTTGCCAGGGAGGCCGGGCTGCCGCTGAGCGACCGGGGCGGCATCCTGGTGGACGAGCATCTGCGGACGGAGGACCCCTCCGTCTACGCCGTGGGTGACGTGATCCAGGTCCGGGATCTGGTCTCCGGCGAGGGGACCATGGTGCCCCTTGCCGGCCCTGCAAACAAGCAGGGACGCATCGCGGCGGACAATCTTGCGGGCCGGGATTCGGTCTATCGGGGAACGCAGGGTTCCTCTGTGGCGAAGGTCTTTGATCTCACCGCCGCCTCCACCGGATCGAATGAGAAAACGCTGATCCGCCGGGGGCTGGAAAAAGGCAAGGACTACGAAACGCTGATTATCACGCAGAATTCCCATGCGGGCTACTATCCCGGAGCCACGCCCATGACGCTGAAGCTGCTCTTTGCCCCGGCGGACGGGCGGATTCTCGGCGCCCAGATCGTGGGACGCGACGGAGTGGACAAGCGCATCGACACCATCGGCACGGCCCTGCGGCTGGGGGCTCCCGTATCCGCCTTGAAGGAGCTGGAGCTGGCCTACGCCCCGCCCTATTCCTCCGCAAAGGACCCGGTCAACATGGCGGGCTTCGTGGCGGAAAACATGATGACGGGAATGGTCGCCTTTGCCGACTGGCGGGAGCCGGATACCAATCGGGATGCGGTGCTCCTGGACGTGCGGGAGAAGGCAGAAACGGAAGCCTTTGCGATTCCCGGCGCGGTCAATATCCCCCTGGGGCAGTTGAGAGATCGGCTTGCGGAGCTGGACAAGAGACGGGAACACATTGTATTCTGCGCCGTCGGCGTTCGCGCCTACAATGCCGCGCGGATCCTCTCCCAGAATGGCTTCCCCCGGGTCAAGGTCTATCCCGGCGGCGCGCGTTTCTACGGCGCCACCCACCCCGGAAAGGAGCAGGCAGATCCAAAACCTCTCCAGACGCCCGCTCCCGGCCCGGCGCCCAAGGCGGCGAAAGGAGGAGACCGGATGAAAACAGTACGGTTAGATTGCAGCGGTATGCAATGCCCCGGCCCCATCATGGAGGTATTCCGTTCGATGAAGGACCTTGCGCCCGGGGAGCTGCTGGAGGTGACTGCCTCCGATCCCGGCTTTGCCAGAGACGTAGACGCGTGGTGCCGCAGAACCGGCAACACGCTGGTGTCCAATGCGGAACGAAACGGGGAGTTTGTGGCGACCATTCGCCGGGGCGGAGTCCCCGCGCCGACCCAAACGGCGGAGGCGCGCCCGAAGGGGAAAACCATCATCGTCTTTGATGGGGAGATGGACAAGATCCTGGCGAGCTTTGTGATTGCCAACGGCGCCCTTGCCATGGGCCGCCCGGTAACCATGTTCTTTACCTTCTGGGGGCTCACGGCCCTGCGGAAGCCGGAAAAGAGCAGCGTGCAGAAGAATCCCATTGAAAAGATGTTCGGAGCCATGCTGCCCCGCGGCGCTGCCAAAACCGGCCTTTCCCGCATGAACATGGGCGGCCTGGGCGCAGCCTTCATGAAGAAGATCATGAAGGACAAGAACATTGACTCCGTGCAGGACATGATGAAGAAGGCCATGGAAAACGGGGTCAAGATCATCGCCTGCTCCATGAGTATGGACGTGATGGGCATTCGCCCGGA
>ODAJ011961540.1_pt1 | contig 14951 bp, 13 predicted proteins | sample 1539241 | NCBI WGS metagenome assembly ODAJ01 (sample SAMN02144231, study PRJEB22623) | gut metagenome | biome: sheep rumen | host: Ovis aries | place: New Zealand
GCACGGTATCCAAAGTATTCAACAGGCCGTACTACTCGTACAATCTGATTTCTGCCACCAACGCCTTCCTTGTATATTTTCACCTTGCCATTCAAAAGGCACAGCAGATTACGTGGCTCGTCCCCTTCGCTATAGATGGTCATGTTCTTCTGAAACGTGCGGACGACCATTTGTGATATCACTTGCCTTTTCTCTTCTACAGTCAAGGTTACTGCTAACTCGGACAGACTGTTTAGAACCTCTTCGTTGTCAAACATTAACTAATACCAAAATTCTGCATTATCGCGTGCAAAGGTATCCAAAAAAACACGCTTTTCCAAAAATCTTTATCAAATTTGATATGAATTGCTGGTAAAATGGCTCTTCGGTGCAAAAAAATGCATCTCTTCGTTGTCCGTGTAGAAAAAAATATGTAATTTTGAGGGCATAGATAAATCAATTGTAACAAAAACTAACAAAAACTAACATATTTAACATTAACCAGGCTTTTACTATAACAACAGTTTATGAGTTATTTACGATTCGATAAGACTTTGATGACAAACTTGGCAGACTCCCTGCCCAAGGAGGTTCTTAGGTCAAACCGTTCGGGTGCCTACTCTTGTTCAACCATTGTGGACTGTAATACGCGCAAGTATCATGGTCTGCTGGTGGTACCCGTTCCCGAATTGGATGATGAGAACCATGTCCTGTTGTCTTCTCTGGATGCTACCGTTATTCAACATGGTGCTGAATTCAACCTGGGCCTGCATAAATACAGGGGAGACAATTTCAGTCCTCGTGGACATAAGTATATACGTGAGTATGATTCCCTGCAAGTTCCAACTACTGTTTATAGGGTTGGCGGTGTAATTCTGAAACGTGAACAGATGTTCCAGCATTTCGAGAACCGTATTATTATAAGGTACACCCTGCTGGATGCTCACAGTCAGACAACCCTGCGCCTGCAACCTTTCCTGGCCTTCCGCAGTGTGCGTGAGTTTACCCACGAGAACGACAAGGTGAATAAGGATTACAAGGAAGTGCAGAATGGCATTAAGACATGTATGTATCCTGGCTACCCTTGTTTGTACATGCAGATCAACAAGGAGAATAAATTCGTTTTCCGCCCCGATTGGTACCGAGGATTAGAATATCCCAAGGAGCAGGAACGCGGTTATGCCAGCGACGAGGATTTGTACGTTCCCGGCTATTTCGAGTTTACCATTAAGAAGGGGGAAAGCGTAGTTTTTGCTGCCGGATTAGAAGAGGTAGATACCGACAAGCTGTCAGAATTGGCTGATTATGAGTTGAATGTACGTACTCCGCGTGACAATTTCTATAACACCCTTGTTAATAGTGCTCACCAATTCTTCGTACATCGCGAGCACGAGGATTATGTGCTGGCAGGCTATCCTTGGTTCAAATGTCGTGCCAGGGATATGTTCATCTCATTGCCAGGTCTCACGCTTACCAATAATGAGGTAAAGAAGTTCGAGGATGTGATGGTGACAGCCGAGAAGGCCATCCGTGAGTTTATGGCAGGTCAGCCCCTGACCGTTGGCGTGACAGAGATTGAACATCCCGATGTGCTCCTTTGGGCTATCTGGTGTATCCAGCAGTACAGCAAGTTCGTATCGATGGAGAAGTGCGAGGAGAAATATGGCCACCTTCTCTGGGATATCATGGAATGGCTACGTGGCGGCAACCACCCGAACCTGCAGGTTAAAGAGAATGGTCTGATATATAGCGAGGGGCGTGACAAGGCTATCACATGGATGAACAGTTCGGCCAATGGTAAGCCTATTGTGCCGCGTACAGGTTATATCGTAGAATTCAATGCCCTTTGGTATAATGCCTTATGCTTCAGCGCAGAATTGTGCAAGTTTGTGAAGGACGAGCATTTTACTGCAGAGCTGACGGCTGCTGCCAACCTGTGTGCCAATAGTTTTGCACCTATGTTCTATAATGAATACGGCTATTTGTGCGACTATTGTGTGGATGGTTACAGAAACTATGATGTCAGACCGAACATGGTCTTTGCCGTAGCGCTGGATTACTCTCCGCTGGACAAGAAACAGCAGAAGTCCGTACTCGACTATTGTACCAAGGAACTGAGTACCCCCAAGGGGCTCCGTTCCCTCTCACCCAAGAGTCGTGGCTATAACCCCATGTATGTGGGTCCTCAGGTTCAGCGTGACTATGCCTATCATCAGGGAACGGCGTGGCCCTGGCTCGCAGGTTTCTATATGGAGGCATGCCTGAATGTATATAATGTAAGTCGTCTCAGTTATGTTGATCGCCTGTTGGTGGGATACGAGGAGGAACTCTTCTACCATTGTATAGGTACCATACCTGAGTTGTTTGATGGCAATCCGCCATTCCACGGACGTGGCGCAATCAGTTTTGCCATGAATGTGTCAGGCATCATGCGAATCGTGAAGTTATTGGATAAGTATAACGATGTTTAATATAAGGAGGAACATAAGATGAAGGTATTAATGTTCGGATGGGAGTTTCCTCCTAAAATCTATGGAGGACTGGCAGTAGCCTCTTATGGCATTACCAAGGGACTCAGCCTACAGGGCGATGTGGAGACTATATTCTGTATGCCCAAGCCTACTGGTGAGGAGGAGAAGTTCCTTAAGATTATAAACATGAGCCAGGTCCCTGTTGTTTGGCGTGATGTTAACTATGATTGGATTAAGGACCGCTTTGTCGGTCATACGGCCGAGGATTATTATCGCTTCCGTGACCATCTGTACGCTGATTTTAACTATTTGCAGGGACTGGATGATTTGGGTTGTATAGGTTTTGCTGGTGGCTATCCTGGCAACCTGCACGAGGAGATTAACAACTTCTCCATCATCGCTGGCGTGTTGGCCCGCAGTGAGCAGTTCGATATGATACATGCCCACGACTGGCTTACCTATCCTGCTGGTGTTCATGCCAAGATGGTTAGTGGAAAGCCTCTCTGCATACATGTTCATGCAACGGATTTCGACCGTTCACGTGGAAAGGTTAATCCCACGGTTTATAGCATCGAGAAGAATGGTATGGACCATGCGGACTGCATCATGTGTGTAAGTGAGCTTACCCGTCAGACGGTAATCAACCAGTATCATCAGGATCCCCGTAAGTGTGTGGCTATGCACAATGCTGTATATCCGCTTTCTGAGGAGATTGCAAGCATTGTTCCTCGCAAGAATCCTGACGAGAAGGTTGTTACGTACCTGGGTCGTATCACCATGCAGAAGGGCCCCGAGTATTTTATTGCGGCAGCCAAGCGCGTGTTGGACCGTACCCATAATATCAGATTCTGTTTTGCAGGAAGTGGTGATATGTTGCAAGCCATGATCGACCTCTCGGCTTCTTATGGCATAGCGGACAGATGTCACTTCCCTGGCTTTCTGCGTGGCAGGCAGGTGTATGAGTGCTACAAGAGTTCCGATGTGTTTGTTATGCCCAGTGTAAGTGAACCCTTCGGTATTGCTCCGCTGGAAGCTATGCAGTGCGGTTGCCCCTGTGTTATCTCTAAGCAGTCTGGATGTGGTGAAATTCTGTCTAATGTTATAAAGGTGGATTATTGGGATATTGACGCTATGGCAAATGCCATCTACAGCATCTGTACCAACGATGCCCTGCATAACTATTTGGCAGAGGAAGGTATCAAGGAGGTTGACCAGATAACATGGGAGAAGGTAGGCTTGCGTATCAGAGAGTGTTACAATCAGCTTATGACAAGGGGCTGGTTCGACAATGAGGAGTATCTGCAAGCAGTTAAGGAAATAAAATAGATTATTTTTCGGTTATAGATGATAGATTATAGATGGTTTCAAGTTTCAGGCTAAAGACTAAAGTCTAGAGTCTAGAGTCTAATTCTTAATTCTTCTCTCTTAATTCTTAATTAAAAACGATAAACCGTAAACAGTAAACATAAAATTGAATTTAAATTGTTGTATCATATAATAATGTATAGAAGATTATGAAAACAATAAGTCTATATTTCGAGATACATCAGCCTATTCACCTGAAGCGTTATCGCTTCTTTGATATAGGAACAGATCATTATTACTATGATGATTACGAGAACGAACGTGTAACCCAGGAAACAGCCGAGCGCAGCTACCTCCCTGCTTTGCGTACGTTGTTGGATATGACACTACAATATGGCAAGGGCTTCAAGGTTGCCTTCAGTATCAGTGGTGTTTCCCTCGAACAGTTGGAGCAGTATGCTCCTGAGGTGCTGGATGTCTTGCAGCAACTGAACGAGACGGGCTGTGTTGAGTTCCTGGCAGAACCCTATAGCCATGGCTTGTCTTCGTTGGGAAATGTCGAGAACTTCCAGGCCGAATTGAAGCGTCAGGCAAAGAAGATTAAGCAGCTATTTGGCCAGACACCAAAGGTGGTACGTAACAGCTCTCTGATATATAACGACGAGATAGGTTCTATCGTATCCGAGATGGGATTCAAGGGTATGATGGTTGAGGGTGCTAAGCATATTTTGGGTTGGAAGAGCCCGCATTATGTATATAGCTGCGCCCAGGATGCCCGTCTTTCCCTGTTGTTGCGCGACTATAAACTGAGCGATGATATCAGCCTTAGATTCAGTGATTCTTCTTGGCCTGAATTCCCCTTGATGGCCGATAAGTATATTGGTTGGATTAAGGAACTGCCTCAGGAGGAGAGTGTTGTTAACATCATGATGGAGCTGTCTGCCTTGGGTATCTATCAGCCGCTCGAAAGTCATGTGCTTGACTTCCTGCGTGCGCTGCCTGCTATTGCTCCCGAGGAGATACGTTTCGCAACTCCCAGCGAGGTCATTGCCAAGAACAAACCTGTTGGTCCTCTGGAGGTTGCCTATCCTGTTAGTTGGAACGACGAAGAGCGTGACACCAGCAGTATGCTGGGTAACAACCTGCAGCGTGAGGCATTCAATAAGCTGTATGACGAGAAGATTGTTGGTCGTATCCTTGCATGCAGGGATCGCAGGATTCAGCAAGACTGGGATCGTCTGCAGGCAACGGACAACTTCCGCTTCATGACAACCAAGAATAATGGTATCGGAATCTACCGTGGTATCTACGAGAACGAGTACGATGCCTTTACCAACTACATGAATATTCTGGGTGACTTCCTAAAGCGTGTTAAGGATTTGTATTCCGATGCTGTCGAGAACGACGAGTTGAATAGCCTTTATACCCAGATTGCTAACATGGGCAACGAGCTTAATGTAAAGGATAATGAGATAAGCCGACTTCGTGCCCGCCTCGAGAAATACGAGCCGAAGGAGGATGGTAAGGAGTCTGAGGCTCCCAAGGCTAAGGGTGCTAAGAAGCCTGCTGCCGCCAAGAAGACCACAACAGCCAAGAAAGCTGCTCCTGCCAAGAAGACCACAACAGCCAAGAAAGCTGCTCCTGCCAAGAAGGCTACGACAACTAAGAAGGCTGCCAAGGAGAAAAAGTGAGTTCGTTATATATTTATGTAATTAAGGGCCATCTCTTTTTTGAGATGACCCTTAATTCTTTTTTGTATGATGTGTAAGTTTATTTAAATCTACTGTACAGAATCTGCAGCTTTATGGGGTTGTTAGGACCGCCTACCAACTTGGTGCTACTCATAGACATGTCATGCGAGACACTAGCGTATGTTTTGTTTCCGTAACTATCGGTTGTCTCCACAACGCTAATGGGTACGATAACCATCTTGTTCCAGTTGGGGTGGGCTGCCTCCCATTCTGTTTCGCTCAGTCCGGACTCCTTCATACCGTTAAGCTTCTCGTATTGGCAGTAGGTGATAAGCCTTGCCAGATTCTCGAATGAATAGGTGTTGTATGTCTGGTTGAATGTTGTGGCAAAAGAGGTCTGGCTGTTAGGCAGTTTCTTGTCCTTAAAGAATGAAATCATGTCATCCTTTCTGATGAGTACAACATTCTTTGGGATGTCTAACGAATAGTCGTTGTTTGTGCTGTTGTTGTATCTGGTTAATGTCAACTGTGCCTTGCTGATACTGTCGGTCTCGTGTCCTGTAAAGATGTCTTTTATGGGCAGTGTGACCTCAGTGCCAATGCCGGCAGGGCTTTTCAGGTATGTACAGTCGTCATTATCTGCCAGTTCCTGTAGGTTGCCGTTCTTGAACTGCGTGCTTTGTATCACCTCGGGTGTTGCAGCAAATCGGCATATGCCGTCGTAAACACTATCGGGTTCCTCGGCATCGTAGTAGGTGAAGTATAGGTTCAGTGTGCTGACCTCAACTTGCATCATTGTTCCTGTTCCGCTCTTTATCTCGAAGTAGAAACCTGGGCATGCCTTACGGATAAAGTTGTACGAATTCTTGTAGTACTCGGGGTGCTCGTAGTATTTGTTCAGCAACTCTGTTCCGTATTCCTTGGGCAGGACAATACGTATGTTGTTGGTATAGTTGTCGCCCTCTCTAACACTCTCGGATACGGTGTAGTCGATAGCCGTAAACACCTTCGTAGCGATAGGTGCTGTGCCTGCATCTACATACTGCTTCAGGTCTGTATTTGCGTAGAACAAACTATCCTCCTCGATGATTTTGTCAAAGCTTAATGGATAGACCTCCAACTTCATAGGGTTGTTAGGGTCGCCGTAATATCCCTTGCAGAAGATGCGCAACTCTATAGAGTCGCATTCAACAGGCTGCTCTGCGTGGTTTACGCAATCGGGGAAAAGCAAGTCCCTCTTGGGGAACTGGAAGTTCTCGAATGTGTGGAACTGTGCAGCAAAGCTTGCCTTGATATCTACATTTGTCTCAGGGTCCTTTATGCTTCCCAAATAGTTGTAGGTATTTTTGTATAACACAGAATCCAACAGAATGGATCTTGTATACACATCGTGCAATGCATACGAGTTTGCAATGCCGTCAGCATCAGGAAACAGTCCAATAGATTCTGTGGACTCTGTACAACTGACAAATAATATAGGTAATAGCAGAAGTGCTAAATAATGTCTCATAAAAAAAGCTTGTTCTAATCGTCGTCTTCAGCGTTGTCGTTGTCTTCTTTGCCGACACTCCATATTTTGTCGTAGAAGTTAGAGTAGGCAGTTGCGAAGTTCTCAGGCTTCTGCGCTGCCAGATAAGTAATGTCGTGTTGTTTGATAAATTCACGGAACGATGGATCGGGTTTGATAAGGCTCACACCATCGGCATACTTCATTCCAATCATATTCAACAACTGTGTATTGTTGGTGGTGTTTAGGCTCTCCCAATCTTCCTTTTTTGTATTTCTGAATTTGATGATGCCGTCAAAATTCTCTGGCAGGGGAGCTGTCAGATTCTCTTCTGATGGGGTGAAGATGGTGCGGCAGTCACGGAACGAAGGCTCGTCGGCATAGGCAGTCTTGATGTAATAGGGTATGATGCTGCTCATCCAACCCTGGCAGTGGATGATCTCGGGAGTCCAGCGCAGCTTCTTTACAGTCTCTAGAACGCCACGGGCATAGAACACAGCTCGTTCGGCATTGTCGGGATACTCCGCTTTCTGCTCATCCCTCGACATACCTCGTTTGCCAAAGTAGTCGTCGTTGTCGATAAAGTAAACCTGCATACGTGAGGATGTGATGCTGGCAACCTTAATGATCAGGGGGTGATCCGTCTCGTCTATGATTAAGTTCATTCCACTAAGTCTAATGACTTCGTGCAACTGATTCCTACGCTCGTTAATGATGCCCCACTTAGGCATAAAAGTCCTGATTTCACGACTCTTCTCCTGGATTGCCTGAGGTAACTCTCTGCCTATCTTGGTCATTGGCGAATCTGGCACGTAAGGTGCAATTTCCTGTGTAATAAAAAGGATTTTCTTTGCTTTAGTCATTGTTGTTGAACTTTATCAGATGCAAAGATACGAAAAAAGAATGGTTTAAAAGCGATACACACGTGCTAATTTGCTTATTTTAGGAATATTTTATGCAAAATGTTTCTCCATTTGCATTTTTCTGCGTTATTTTGCATGAATTTTGAAAGAGAAACAGATGTTGATTATTCATAAAATATCAGAATTGCAGTCACAGCTGCAAGCAGAACGCCAAAAAGGTCATACCATTGGCCTTGTACCCACAATGGGTGCTTTGCACGAAGGACATGCTTCGCTTGTTAGGCGTAGTGTCAGTGAGAATGACGTCACAGTGGTAAGTATTTTCCTGAACCCTACACAGTTTAATGATAAGTCGGATTTGGAGAGATATCCCAGGACATTAGAGGCCGACTGCCAGCTTCTGGAGCAGTGTGGTGCCCAGATAGTTTTCGCTCCTTCTGTCGAGGAGATTTATCCCGAGCCCGACACACGTACCTTCAGCTATCCTCCCACAGACAGTGTTATGGAGGGTGCTATGCGTCCGGGGCACTTTAACGGAGTATGCCAGATTGTTAGCAAGTTGTTCTCTTATACTAATCCCGATCGTGGCTATTTCGGCGAGAAGGATTACCAGCAGATTGCCGTTATCAGACGCATGGTGGCAGATTTGGGCTTTAAGTTAGAGATTATTCCTTGTCCTGTTATTCGCGAGGAGAGCGGTTTGGCTCGCAGCAGCCGTAACACCTTGCTTTCTGCCGACGAGCGCGTGCTGGCTGCCAATATCTACAGGGTGATGAAGGAGAGCCTCTCTTTGGGCGGTACCGTACAGCAGACACACGACTATGTGGTTGATACTATCAATGCCATAGACGGCCTGGAGGTACAGTATTTCAGCATTGTAGATGGAGACACGCTGGCTGATGTCAGCTCATGGGACGAGGCAGACAGTATTGTTGGATGTATTACAGTATTTTGCGGGTCTAAGCCAATACGCTTGATAGACCATATTCGATACAAGTAAAGCATTATGATGATAGAAGTATTAAAATCTAAACTGCACTGTGTAACAGTCACCGAGGCAAACCTTAATTACATGGGTAGCATAACCATTGATGAGGATTTGATGGATGCTGCCGGGATGATTGCTGGAGAGAAGGTGCAGGTGGTGGATAATAATAACGGAGAGCGTTTCGAGACGTATATTATTAAAGGTGAGCGCGGTTCGGGCTGTATCTGCCTGAATGGTGCTGCTGCCAGAAAGGTGCAGGTGGGAGATACGGTAATCATTATCTCGTATGCACTGATGGATTTCGAGGAAGCTAAGTCTTTCTCGCCCAAAGTGGTATTTCCTGAGAACAATAAACTATAGCTTAATAGCTTAATGGCTTAATAGCCGATATAAGAGATCTTAAATAAACTAATTTAGTGCACAAATTAAAAAATCTAAGTCTTATGAAGAAAGGTTTCAAGTTTGCTTTGATCCTGGCAATGCTCAGCATGCCAGTTGTATGCAGTGCCCAGAGTGAAGACATGGTCAAGAACAAGGCATTGAGTGCTCAGTATAAGAGTGACATCACTATCGTTAACCACGAGTTGAAGGCTCTTAAGGCTAAGGTAAAGGCCAACCCCTCAGACGTGAATCTGAATGTGGAGTTGGAAAAGAAGAAGGTTGAACTGAAGGACCTTAAGGGAAAGAAGAAGATTGTTGATCAGGCCATCAAGACTGAGAAGGCTTCCCTGAAGGCTGCCAAGAAGGCAGAGAAGGCTAAGGTCAAGATGGAGAAGGCTGCCCAGAAGGCACAGCAGCTTCATGCTCCAGCCGCTCCTGCTCAGTAATCATACTTTACGGAACTATAAAAAAACCTCTTGCATTCCTGCAGGAGGTTTTTTTTGTTTGACTATGTGTTTGTGACACTTTATTCTTCGCACAGCTCGGTCAGGATGCCGCAGGTGCTCTTGGGGTGAAGGAATGCGATGTGCAAACCGTCTGCTCCCTTGCGGGGAGCCTTGTCAATCAGGCGGATACCCTTCCCGTCGCACATGGCCAGTGCTTCAGAAACACCGTCCTCCACCTTGAAGGCAACATGATGGATGCCACGACCGCCATTGTCCAGGAACTTCTGAACGGTGCTCTCGGGGCAGGTGGGCTCCAACAGTTCCAGCTTAACCTCGCCAACCTTCAGGAAGGCGGTCTTTACCTTCTGGTCTTCTACGACTTCTGTTTTGTAAACCTCCAGGCCCAGCACGTCCTGGAAGTAGGGCAGTACCTCGTCGATGCTCTGTACTGCAATTCCTAAATGCTCAATGCGTGAAATTTTCATTTCTGTAATAGTTTATAATGTTGTTGTTTTAGTTATTTCCCCACAAAGATATATCTTTTTTGGCGTGCAGCAAAGATTTGTGTGCACTTTTTCAGAATTCCACCTGAACGCGTGCATTAATCATTCTTCCTGTCAGGTAATTGGGTACGGCATACTGGTGGTTGGTAACGTCTGTTACCCAATAGTATCCGCTTACGTTGTTGAAACCGAAGATATTCAGGCAGTCCAGTCCCAGCCACACATTCCTTACGATATTGCGGCGCATGTGACGGTCCTCATTGTCAACAAGGCGGTAGTTCATACCCACATCCACACGCTTGTACGCGGTGGCGCGGAAAACGTTCTTCTCCAGTCCCGTGTGTGGAGGGCCAAAGGGCAGACCATCGGCAAAGGTTCCCTTCAGGTTCATCTTCCACTTGGTGCTGCCGGGGAAGTAGTCGCTGAAGAAGAAGTTGATGTTGTATCGTTGGTCTGTAGGCTGCGGAATTTTCTTGCCGTTCAGGTTCATCGATGCCTTCATCAGTCCCAGGCTTATCCACGAGTCTGTGCCGGGGATGAATTCTCCGTACAGCTTGAAATCCACTCCCACTACATAACCGCTGGCACAGTTGTTTCCGTAATAAACAATCTTCACGTTGTCCACGTTGTAAGGGTTCAGGTTGCTCTGTGCCTTGTAGTATAGCTCTGTGGTGAACTTGAAGAGGCGTTCCCTCAGCTTGAACTTGTACTCCATGCCTGTCACCACCTGGAACGAGCGCTGCGACTTGATATCCCTGTTCAGCTCAACGATGGTGTTGCCGTTGGTGGTGATGGTGTCACGCAGTTCCTTGTAGAAGGGGCGCTGGTAGTAGAGACCCATAGCCAGACGGAAGGTAAAGTTGTCGTTGGCAGCAGGAACGAATCCCAGGCATACGCGTGGACTGAAGAGCCATTCCTTGTTCCAGTTCCAATAGCTTAAACGTGCACCGTAGTTCACACTTAGTATGCCCACTTTGCTTTCTGTCCTGTAAGTGTCTTGGGCATAGAACTCCATGTGGTTTGAGCTGATGTTGTTGATGCTCTTCAGGTTGTAGATAATCTCCAGATTGTTTCCTGTATGCGGGATGCTGTATCCGCTACTGTCGCGATACTCCCATTCGCGGGTATTCTCCTTGATACTCTCGTGGCGCCAGCTTAGTCCAGCCTGCAGTTTGTGGTTCTTGAACTGCGCATCGTAGGTACCTTTCAGGGTCACGGAACTACTCTTCAGCGTATTGCGTGCATGCTCCATATAGGTTCCTACGCCCAGTTGGTCGTCTGTGTTAGTCTCGTTCAGCCAATATTGTCCCTGGATGTCATAGGTCACACGCTCGCGGGTGCTGAAGCCTGTGAAGGATAGTCCCAAGGCTTGTTTCTCATTCAGTTTCCTTGTCACCTTCATTGTTCCGAAGAAGGTATTGAAGCGGTCTGCCTCTTTGCCGTCGAAATAAACCTTAAAGCTTCTTACGTTATCCAGTGTACCGAAGTTCGTCTCGCGGTCCTTGGGGATAAAGTTATAGTCGTTTCGGCTGATGTAACCAATGGCGTCAATGGTCCACGCCTTCGAGGGCATCCAGCTCAGGTAGGCCTGATAGTCTATGAAGTTGGGTTTGTATTCGCCTTTGGTCTCCAGTCCGCCCAGCATATACTGGTTGGTCTTGTAGCGCATTCCGTTGCTGAAGGAGAACTTGTTGTTGCCATATCCTGCATACGCATTTACGCCAAGGAGGCTGGCCTGAACGCTTCCTTCTAATTTGGTGGGGCGGGCATAGGTGATGTCCAGCACGCTGCTCATCTTATCCCCGTATTTGGCTTCGAAGCCGCCTGCGCTGAAGTTGATTTTCTCCACCATGTCGCTGTTGATGATGGACAGACCTTCCTGCTGGCCGCTGCTGATCAACAGGGGGCGGTAAACCTCCACGCCGTTGATATAGACGCAGTTCTCGTCGAACGAACCGCCTCTCACGTTGTATTGGCTGCTCAGCTCGTTGTGGGTGCTCACACCTGCCTGTGTCGCTACCAGTTCCTCTACGGCATTACCGGTGGTGCTGGGCAGACGCTTCAGTTCCTTCTTGTTCAGCGACTGTGTGGTCGTCATCTCGCGTTTGGTGTCAGAGACCGTCACCTCGCCCAGCAGTTGGCCATTCTCGTGCAGCGTGATGTTCAGCGTCAGGTTACCCTTTGGCTTCTTCAGGACCCTGCGTCGTGTTGTGAATCCTATCATGCTGTACGTAACAACGACGCTGTCGGCTGTATGGAAGGAGATGTTGTATTGTCCCTGCAGGTTGGCTGTTGTGGCAGTAGCTTGACCTTCTATTCTGATGATACACATCGAGACGGGTTCTTGCTTGTCGTCAATAACTCGTCCCTTCAGGTGAACGCGGGCAGTGTCTGTTTCCTGCTCCTGAGCAAATGCTCCTATCGTGAACAGGAAGCACGTAAATATAATAATGTATAGATGTTTCATTAAATTAATAACGTATGAATAGGCCATTTTTGTATATTCATAGCCATATTTTTTACAACAAATTTTGTAAATTTGCCCAAAAATAAGATTTTTGACATGGAAAGTTTCAGTGAATTGATAGGTAAACGCCGTTCCATTCGCAAGTTTACCCCCGAGAAATTAGATCCCGAGGCTGTTCGCCTCCTGTTGCGTGCCGGACTTATCTCGCCCAGCAGCAAGGGCACCCACAGCTACGAGTTTGTTGTCGTCGAAGACCCTCAGATGTTGCAGGCTCTCAGTCAGTGCAAGGCACAGGGTGCCGACTTCCTGGCCGAGGCTCCTTTGGCCATTGTCGTTCTGGCAGATCCTGCCGTCAGCGATGTGTGGATCGAGGATGCCTCCGTAGCCGCCACCCATATTCTGCTGCAGGCCGAGGACTTAGGGTTGGGCGCTTGCTGGATTCAGGTTCGCGAGCGTTATACAGCCGACGAGCGTAATGCAGCCTCTATCGTTTGCTCCCTGCTGAATATCCCCGAGGAGAAAGGTGTAGTCTGCATCGTAGCAGTCGGTCATAAGGGCATGGAACGTAAACCTCAGAACGAAGAGAAACTGAAGTGGGAGCGTGTTCATATAGCACAGTACTGATAGGCAGCGGCAACGTAGCCTCTCATTTGGGCTTGGCGTTAGAGCAGGCAGGCCATCGGGTGGTCCGTGTTGGCGGGCGCAGCCGTACTATGCCTATCCCTCAAGATGCCGATCTGTATGTCATAGCTGTTACGGATAGTGCCATAGCAAGCGTGGCAGAGCAGATAGGCGATGTCCCAGGGCTGGTGGTTCATACGGCTGGCAGTGTGCCCATGAGTGTGCTGCCTCAGCGTCGCCGGGGTGTTTTGTATCCTCTGCAGACCTTTACCAAGGGTCGCCCTGTCGATATGCGTTCCGTTCCCCTTTTCGTCGAGAGCGAGGGTGGGGAAGAGCTCCTTCTCGAGGTGGCAAATCAACTTAGCGACAGGGTCATCCGCATGGATTCTGAGCGTCGTCGTTACCTGCATCTGGCAGCTGTCTTCTGCAACAACTTCACCAATCACATGTTTTGCATTACAGAGGAGTTGTTGTCCCAGCATGATATTCCCTTCGATGTCATGCTTCCCATTATCGACGAGACTGCCCGCAAGGTTCACAGCCTCTCTCCCGCTCAGGCTCAGACGGGTCCTGCCGTCCGTTGGAATCAGGGAGTGATGGAAGCTCAGCTCGCCCTCTTGGAGCGTGAAGACCTAAAGCAACTTTATCAGATAATCAGCAAAAGTATTCACCATGATAAACTACGATCTCAGCAAGATTAAGGCTGTTGCCTTCGATGTGGATGGCGTGCTTAGCCTTCAGACCGTTAGCATGCAACCCGATGGAATGCCCCAGCGAACGGCCAATGTCAAGGACTCATATGCCCTGCAGTTGGCTGTTAAAAGTGGCTTAAAGGTTGCCATCATAACAGGTGCCATAGTTTCCTCGGTTAGAAGACGTTATGAAAGCTTGGGATTAGAGGATGTTTACACCGGATGTGCGCGAAAGATAGACACTTATCAGCAGTTTCTCGATAAGTACGGACTGAAGGACGAGGAGGTTCTTTACATGGGCGACGACATCCCCGATTACGAGATTCTCAGCCGTTGTGGTCTTCCTTGTTGCCCAGCTGATGCCGCCCTCGATATTCGCAACACCTGCACCTATGTCAGTCCCCTTTGCGGAGGTTACGGATGTGTCCGCGACGTGATAGAGCAAGTCCTCTCTGCCCAAGGGAAATGGATGTCAGACGAGCACGCCTTCGCTTGGTGAAAATCTCAACATATAGGAATTTTACCCTTTCCCTTATCATCTCTCATCTATCAATTCGATAGTCTCTCCCTCTTTGGTTATCTCCCAGAAGGGAATGTTCTTTTCGTCTGTGAATTCTTTCATGCGCCATGAGGACGCGAAGCCGCTAGCCACGAAGTGCATGGGAACAAACATGCCAACCTTGAACCGTTCTATGAACTGCCGTCCGCCAAGCGTATAGCCGTTGCCGATTCGTCCGTCTATCGGGAACATCACCAGGTCGAAGCTCTCTGCCTCCTTGCGGATATCCTTCAGTTCGCCCAGGTACTGCTTTTCGTGGGCTATCGGGTCAATGTCCTCTTCAAACTCCTCGCTGTAGATGGTTTTTCCAGGCACAGCTTCATTCAGGAATCTCGCATACCAGTTGTTCAGGTCACCTGCGTGGAAGATACGCTTGCCTTCCGTCTCAACTATCCACGATACCCCGCTGTCTGTGCTGCCTAATGCCTTAACGGAAACCATCCCGTCCGACCATGAGGCTCCTTTGGCTAACCAAGCA
>ODAJ012020788.1_pt1 | contig 14950 bp, 9 predicted proteins | sample 1539241 | NCBI WGS metagenome assembly ODAJ01 (sample SAMN02144231, study PRJEB22623) | gut metagenome | biome: sheep rumen | host: Ovis aries | place: New Zealand
GCCACGGGGGCCCGGATACTTGAGAACGTGGAGGAGCTTCCGGGGCTTGCGATCGGCGCGCACTGGCACCATGAACGTTATGACGGCAGGGGGTATCCTGACGGCCTCGCATCAGGCGATATTCCCGAGGAGGCGAGGATCATAGCCGTAGCGGATGCTTACGATGCCATGACAAGCACCAGAAGCTACCGGGAGCTGATGCCCCAGAGCAAAGTCCGCGAGGAGATCAGTAAGGGCCGGGGAACACAGTTCGACCCGGCGATCGCTGACCTGATGCTTTCAATGATAGACGATGATACCGAATACAGGATGCATGAGTAAAAAGCAGACCTCAGGAAACGGGAAACGCAAAACGCAAAACGCTTTGTCGTTTACTGTGATCCGTTTACGGGGATCAACCGAGGATAGCCTTGTCACTTGCGAATTGTTCGCCCGAGATCTCCTCAAATTTATGGAGGAGATCCTCAACCGTAAGGCCCCTCTTTTGTTCCCCGCGTATATCAAGTATTATGTTGCCTTCATTCATCATGATAAGACGGTTGCCATGAAGGATCGCGTCTCTCATATTATGGGTGACCATAAGGGCCGTAAGCCCGTCCTCCGATATTATCCTTTCCGTAGCTGCAAGGACCTTCTGGGCGGTCTTCGGGTCGAGGGCCGCGGTATGCTCGTCAAGCAGAAGAAGTTTGGGTTTGATGAGGGTCGCCATCAGCAGGGTCAGAGCCTGTCTCTGTCCCCCTGAAAGAAGCCCTGTCTTTGCGGACATACGATCCTCAAGACCAAGCTCCAGAAGCTTGAGCTTTTCACGGAAGCTTTTTCGCTCCTTAGCGGTGATCCTCCATTTCAGGGTCCTTCTTTTGCCTCTTCTCGCAGCGAGCGCAAGGTTTTCCTCGATCTGCATGGATGCGGCGGTTCCTGTCATCGGATCCTGAAATACACGGCCGATGAAGGCGGCCCTTTTGAAATCAGGCAGGCCCGTTACATCCTGACCGTCAATGATTATCCTTCCGCAGTCTATGGGCCATAATCCCGCCACGGCGTTTAAGAGCGTTGACTTACCGGCTCCGTTTCCGCCTATGACAGTTACGAAATCTCCTTCAGAGAGTGAAAGATCTATTCCTGTCAGGGCGTGTTTTTCGTTTATCGTACCGGGATCGAAGGTCTTATGAACATTCTCAAGCCTGAGCATCCTGTTTTTCCCCCTTCCTCGCCAATCTGGCGGCCAGCCTGAAGGAGCTCCTGCTTTGCTTCCGCAAATAGGGAACCGCTAAAAAGATGGCAACGATGACAGCCGTAAACAGCTTCATAAGGTTTGAATCAAGCTTCAGCCAGAGCACCAGGGTATAGACCAGATAATAGATTATCCCACCGACGACTACGAAAAGGAGGCGCATCGCAAAGTTGAGCCGTTTACCGAGAAGAGCTTCACCGGCCACCTCACCTATTATGACCGCCGCGAGCCCGATTACGATGGCCCCACGTCCGCTGTTTACGTCCGCAAAGCCGGAGTACTGGGCGAACAGCCCTCCGGAGAGGGCCACCAGCCCGTTTGAAAGCGACAGTCCTATGACCTTGCAGACGTTTATATTAATACCCTGGGCCTTGGACATCACGGCATTGCAGCCGGTAGCTCTGAGGGCCGCGCCCGCTTCCGTTCCGAAGTACCAGTAAAGCAGAGCTATGATGGTCAGCACCAGGATCCCTCCTGTAAGGATGGCGCTGTTTACATAGCGGCTCGATAATACGAGGGCATACCTGTCAACGCTTATGGCGGTATTGGCTTTAAAGCCCATGATCGCAAGGTTTACCGAATAAAGCGCGTATTGTGTGAGTATCCCCGAGAGGATCGGAGGTATTCCAAGCATCGTGTGTAAAAGTCCTGTAACCACTCCCGCAAGGAGTCCCGCAAAAAAGGCTGCGGTCATCGCAAGCCACGGGTTATGGCCCGCCAGTATGAGCATGACGGTCACTGCCGCGCCGGTCGAGAAGGTCCCGTCGACCGACAGATCGGCTATATCGAGCAGTCTGTAGGTTATATAAACCCCCAGAGCCATGATCCCCCAGATGATCCCCTGTGCTATTCCCGCGGGAATACGTCCGGTAAGCCCCGCCAGGCTAAGCGACGCGAAGTATTCGCCCATGTATCCTTTACCTCCGGTAACTATAATATTACTATACGTTATCAAGTATGCGTTCCTGAGTATATATTCTTATTCTGCTGCCGTGTAATCATCGGGAATAGTTACCCCGAGCGCCTCGGACAGTACCGGATTATACTTTTTAACAGGATCGGGATAGTATTCGATCGGCATTTCGGAAATATTTTCCTCACCCTTCAGGATCCTGATCGCCATTTTTCCGGTAGTTACTCCGAGATCGTAATAGCTTATGGAGAGGGTGGCGACACCGCAGCCTGACATTATTCCCTCTTCTCCGGCGACTATCGGGATGCCGGCCGGTTTGGCCACGTTGTTTATTGCCTCCGTACAGGAAGCAGCGGTGTTGTCCGTGGGAATATATATAACGTCAACGTTGGCCACAGCTTCCCCGGTTACCGCGGCTACGTCATTGGAATCGGAGAAGGTGTAGATATTAACGGTAAGGCCTGAAGCCTCAAGATTCTGCTTTACCATATCCGCCTGGTATTTTGAGTTGGGCTCAGCCGAGCAGTAAAGGATTCCGGCGGTCTTCGCCTCAGGGAAAAGCTCGGTGACCATAGCTGCCTGTTTATCAAGAGGGGGAAGGTCGGAGGTTCCCGAGATATTGCCGCCAACGGTTCCGTTAAAATCCTCTATCTCAAGAGCGACTCCGTATTCGGTAATAGAGGTGCCAAGCACCGGGATCTCATTTGTGGCAGCTGCCGCGGCCTGAAGAGCGGGTGTAGCGTTGGCCAGTATAAGATCGACGTTCTCGCTGACAAGATTGGTACAGATCGTAGCAGCGGTAGAGGTATCACCCGCTGCGTTCTGTTCATCAAAGGAAACGGCCTCACCGAATTCCTCTGTAAGCGCGTCCTTAAAGCCCTGGGTGGCAGCATCCAGAGCGGGATGCTGGACAAGCTGGCATATCCCTATGAGATAGCTTTCCTTCTCCTGTGGTGAAGCGGCGGTTTCCGTTTCCGAAGGCTCCTCAGCTGACTCTGCCTCCGAAAGAGCTTCAGCCTCCGCGGCGGGCGCCTCCTCTGAAGCTTCTGTCGCGGCGGGAGCGCTCTGTGTGCTCTGTCCGCCAACCGTAGCGCAGCCTGTGATGGTTATCATGGTTGCTGCTGTCAGCAATGCCAGCAGCCGTCTTAAATTTTTCATAATATCCTCCTTAAATGTGATGATGTCAGGGTTAAAAATCACATGGCACTTTTGCCCCGGACATCATCATTTGATTCAAACTTTAGCATTTTAACACATTAATGCACTAAACTCAAGTTCTAAAAGCATAAAATATTTATATTTATAAGCATAAGGGCATCAATGTTGAAAGTTGATCTTAATGGCCTCAAATGTCTGAAAACAGGCAGCAGTCCGCCTGAGGTAGGTTATGCTGGCAGAGGACATTAACTATGACGCAGAATATGCTACAGAAAGTGGCGTATTAATATGTGATGCTGTGTGATAATCAGAATGCCGCAGCAGGAGGGGCGTGACAGTCCATCCTCCGGTGAACCGTTGCTGAAGGGTACCTCCGGGCAGTCCGTCCTCGCAAATTGATGCTGCACTATAGTGAACTACAAAAATAATTTGTCGTTTCCTATAAAAGTGAAATAGAAATGCGAAAGAAAAAATAATATTACACAATTAGAAAAAAATATTTCACACAAAATGGAAAAAATAGTTTACATAGTATATAGTTTATGTTAATCTATATACGGAAAGGAACAATATGGATGAAATGCTTACATCCAATCAGTACAAGGTGCTTGAAACCATGTATGATCATACTGTGATGATAGGAGACAGTACATACTGTCCTCTCAGTCAGAGTGAGGTAGCAAAAAAGCTGGGTTTGTCCCGTCCGATGGTGAATAAGTTTTTTTCCGATCTGAAAAAGGCAGGATATATAGAAATGATCGTCCGCGGGAAATGGAGGCTTTCCGGTAAAGCTTCGGAAATGCTCAGGGTCACAAGAAAGCTGTGATCTGCCATTGTATGCCGGAGGGTGCATTTCTACTGCTTCGTTTCTTTGAGCATATTTGCACTGCATATCTTATACTGCCGGCTTTTTATACCGTGATCAGCTGCGTGTCTGTATTTCATTATTGCTCCTTAAAGCCGGCCCGAGCTGCCCGTACTCTTAAAACCTGCCTTCCCCAAACGCGGGTTTACAGGGAAACGCTGATCAAAGCGTTTACCGGGCAAAACAATTCGACTTTTGATCAGCAAATGTCGAATAAGCTTTCGGGCGCCGCCGGAAGAGGGGCAGGACAAAAGCATCGCACGTTTTTGTCCTGCCTGTCATCAGTCGGATGACGCAAACACGGTTTAATCGCGGACAGCTGATCTGTTTACTATACTTAAGGAGCAGGAACCGTGAATGTGACGGGAGCCTGAAGAGAGTTTAAGATGAACACAGAGATAAATAAGGATCGCATAGAAACGCTGTATGAAACAAGGTACTTAAAATGCTACGACCTTCAGTATTCCGAGGGAAAGCATTATTATGAGGCCTCCCGCAGGGAAAGCGAGAGCCTTGTGGCAAAAATGACGGATGATGAGGTCAGGAAAATGCTTCCGGATGCTGTCACGGTAGCCGTTATACTGCATCTTCCCGAAAACAGAACAAGGCTTTTATTATCGTATGAATACAGATATCCCGTGGGACAGTTCCTGCTGAGCCCGGTGGCCGGCCTTCTGGATCCTGAGGATAAAAACAGCCCCGACCCTCTGGTCACTGCCGCCATAAGGGAGATCAGGGAGGAAAGCGGCCTCAGGGTAAAGGACACCGACAGGGTGTATGTTCTGAACCCCTGCGCTTTTTCAACACCGGGCATGACGGATGAAAGCAATGCGTTTCTGTGCGCTGAGATAACCCTTAATGATACGGATGAGCTTAACCAGAACGGTGCTGAGGGAACTGAGCTGTTTGACGGCTTTGAGCTTCTTGACAGGGAACGCGCCGGGAAAATATTCAGGACCGGAAGGGATGAGCACGGAAACTTCTTCTCTCTCGCCACCTGGATGGTACTGAGCATTTTTCTTTCCATGCCCTTCTGAGCAATGTCATTGACCTAAGCGCACGGCACCCCTTCCCGGTATACCCTCAGTCTGTTGAGCTCTTCGTCGCATATGATAAAATCGGCCGGCTTTCCCGGCTCGATCGAACCTGCAAGGGCGTCGATGCCGGCTGCCCTTGCAGGTGCCATAGTCGCGGAATAAACAGCATCCTTAACGGGGATTCCGAAGGCTATGGCATTTTTCATGCAGTCAAAGAGATCGGTCGCCGAAGCGGCGATGGTCTTCCCGTCCATAAGCGTCAGCCGTTTTCCCCGTAAATATGTCTGCTGCCCGCCAAGCTCGTAAACGCCGTCAGGCATTCCCAGGCTCCTTGCAGCGTCAGAGATCAGACAGATCCTTTTCGGAAACAGCCTGAAGGCCAGTCTTACGGCGCTTTCATGCACATGAAGCCCGTCACAGATAAGCTCTGCGGTCACATCCTCACGCTCCGCGGCTGCCCCGATGACCCCGGGCTCTCTGTGGTGAAAGGGCGGCATTGCGTTGAAGAGGTGGGTGACATGCCCCGCTCCGGCCTCAAAGGCCCGCCTTGCTTCGGAATAACCGGCATCGGTATGAGCCAGTGAAACGGTGCACAGCCTGCTTGCCTTTTCGATGAAATCGATCCCTCCCGAAAGCTCGGGGGCTACGCAAACGATCCGGATGAGGCCGTTACTTTCCTCATAAAGCTCTTCAAACAGTGAAGTTTCCGGAAGCCTGAGATATGCTTCATTCTGTGCCCCCTTACGTTTTGCGGAAAAAAAGGGTCCCTCCATGTTGATGCCAAGGAGCTTTGCCGCATCCTTCGGAGCCTCTTCTGACATACGCTTTGCCGTGGAAAAGACCTTCTTAAGCCTTTCAACGGGAAGGGTCATGGAGGTTGGGAGAAAGGAGGTAATGCCCTTCGTAAGCAGATACCTCCCCATCCTTCTAAGACCCTCATGATCCGCGTCCGAAAAATCAGCTCCCAGGCTGCCGTGGACATGAATATCAACAAGTCCCGGGATAACATATGCCCCCTTAAGCTCAGTCACATTTCCGAAATCACATTCCGCCGTATCTGCCCGGCCGCATCCGTTATGCGGCTCCTCCCTTAAGAGGTACCCCGCGGTCTGTACGTGTGCGGGCATACCCGGAGTAAGGGAGGTGGTCTGTGGGCATTCGCCTGCGGGGAAAAAACGGATATTATGAAAGCGTCCGTCCTTCACCTCAAATTCCCCGTGTATAAAGCCCTTTTCAGGACCCTGATAGATATAGGCGTCAGTGTATTTCATGGCTCAGCTAAGCTTCGGAAGCCTGGCGATGGATTCGGCCAGCTGTTCATCCGTGGGTATCTCATCCGTCATTTTACCGTCATGGAATTTTTCATAAGCTACCAGATCGAAGTAGCCGGTGCCGGTAAGACCGAATAAGATGGTCTTTTCCTCCCCGGTCTCCCTGCACCTTACGGCCTCATCGATCGCGGCGCGGATCGCGTGTGAGCTCTCCGGCGCGGGAAGTATCCCTTCTGTTCGCGCAAACAGCTCCGCCGCCTCAAATACCGGTATCTGCTCCACGCTTATCGCCTCCATGAAGCCGTCATGATAAAGCTGTGAAAGGATAGTGCTCATGCCATGGAAGCGAAGACCTCCCGCATGGTTGGGCGAAGGGATGAAGCTGCTTCCAAGGGTGTACATTTTTGCAAGGGGACAGATCATTCCGGTATCGCAGAAGTCATAGGCAAATACCCCCCGTGTAAAGCTGGGACAGGATGCCGGCTCCACTGCTATTATCCTGTAATCCGCTTCACCGCGGAGCTTTTCTCCCATGAAGGGTGCTATCAGGCCTCCCAGATTTGAGCCGCCGCCGGCACAGCCGATGATGATATCGGGCTTTATGCCGTATTTGTCAAGGGCTGTTTTGGTCTCAAGGCCGATAACTGACTGGTGGAGCAGGACCTGGTTGAGGACGCTTCCGAGAACATAGCGGTACCCGGGATTCTTCGTCGCTGTCTCAACAGCCTCGGAAATGGCACAGCCAAGGCTTCCGGTGGTTCCCGGATGCTCCTTCAGGATCTTTCTTCCCACCTCGGTGCTTTCAGACGGAGAGGGTACTACCGATGCCCCGTAGGTACGCATGACCTCTCTCCTGAAGGGCTTCTGCTCATAGGAGACCTTAACCATATACACCTTACAGTCAAGCCCGAAATAAGAGCAGGCCATGGAAAGGGCAGTGCCCCACTGGCCGGCGCCGGTCTCCGTGGTAACGCCCTTTAAGCCCTGCTTTTTGGCGTAGTAGGCCTGTGCTATGGCCGAGTTGAGCTTATGGCTGCCGCTTGTATTGTTGCCTTCAAACTTGTAATAGATCTTTGCGGGCGTTTCAAGCTTTTCCTCGAGACAGTATGCCCTTACCAGCGGCGAAGGGCGGTACATCTTGTAGAAATCCCTGATCTCTTCGGGGATCTCCACATAAGGGGTATCGTTGTCAAGCTCCTGCCTGATCAGCTCGTCGCAGAAGACAGGGGAAAGCTCTTCCTCTGTCAGGGGCTTTCCCGTTCCGGGATTTAACAGCGGAGCAGGCTTTTCCTTCATGTCCGCCCTCATGTTGTACCATGCGCCGGGCAGTTCATTTTCAGTAAGATAGATCTTATAGGGGATTTTTTTCTCGGACATATTTTCCTCCTTTTATTGTGTGCCAATGTCATTATCTTAAGCGGATATATGTTGTGAACGACTCTGTGAAGGTTTCCTGTTCTGAGTCGTAGTCTGCGGTGTGAGCTTAAGTTAATGACATTGACACTGAACGCGGGACAAATAAAAAATACCTGTCCCTCAGTAACGGTTACTGCTGGGACAGGTATGAATATACTTACCTGCGGTGCCACCCGGCTTGGTGCATGAAACACCCACTCTGCGCATACCAACATATGCCGGATCCTTTACGGTGATCCTCTTCCGTCTCACATACTCCGGAGCCCTGCTCCGTTTCTGATCGCCCTCAGAAGTCCATTCAACTGAAACACTTTTGCTGCGATCACACCATCCGCGGCTCTCTCTTAAAAGGAGGTCTCAGCCTACTTACTCTTCCTCAACGGTTTATAACAAACTATCATAGGGATAAGGCTGCTGTCAAGCAGAAATTTATCAGTACACCGATCCGCAAAAACAGATGAACTCACACGAAGCTTTGCGCAGACGTTCAGGAAAGCTTAAGGATGCCGAAATTACAATGAATTTATCAAAGAACAGTTTGTCGATTCTAATTGAAAAGTGGTATAATGCTTGACGGTGTTTTATCATACTCAGGATATTAAGGAAATGATTCGTTCGATAAATCGAACGAATCGGCGCGAACTAAAGTTCGCACCTAAGCACACGATCTGCAGGCAGATCGGTGCAGAAACGGTAAACGCAGCAAATAATTGCGGTTATTATAAATAATACATGCGCACGATCACGGCAGGGAAGACACTTTCAGCGCCTCGCACTTATTCGACATTTGCAGGCAAATGTCGAATTGGATCGGCGAAGGGGGGAAGCGGATAAATTCGTTTCCTGTATTTTGCGTGTGCATATATATGACCCGCGGGAGAAGCAGAATGAAAAAAAGGAAGCTTACATCGATCATATCCGGCGCCTTACTGTGGACGGCGGTATTTACGGCTATAATCACCATCGCACTGACGACAGGAATACTCGTAAAGAATGCATATGAGGAATCGAGCGGGATGCTTAAGGACAACGTAACGGATATAGGAAAGGACATATCCGATAAGTTTATGGACAATAATATCGTCACCGCGCAGAAGCTCATGCAGGTAATACTTGACGATATGTATTATCTGAAGCGCTGTCCGGCCTCCGAAGCCACCGACTACCTGAATGCTCTTGTCGGAGAGAATGAATGTGATGAAATAAACGTCATGGATTCCGACGGCATCGTGGTATGCTCATCAAATCCTGACTGTATAGGCAGGAATATAAATGAATCGGAACGGAGCAGCGGCTTTAACGTATTGCTCGGCAATGAAAAGGTCTATGCCCAGGAGCCCAGGAGAAGCGTAGTGGAGCCTGATGTCATGATGGCCTATGCCGGAGCCGCGTTTCCGGACAAAAGCGGCTTTGTGCAGATCGGGGCAAATATGGACACCTTCGAAAAGGCAGCCGTGGAAAACTTCCCCGCCAGCATACGCAATCGAAGGATCGGGGAGGACGGGTTCCTTATGGTGTGCAATTCCCACGATATACTGGTGCTTACCGATTCCAGCTCCCGATACATCGGGCGGTCCTTTGAGGATAAGAGAGAGGATATCGAGAAGGCTGAAATGAATGAGGATGTCTTTTTCTTTATGATAGACGACACTCCGGAAATGCTGTATGCCAGGGAGATCTACGGCTATCATCTCATTGGGGCATATCCTCTGGTCAGTGCTGCCCGCTCCTCACTGGACATGCTTCTTGTGATCTTCATCCTTGAAGCCGTGCTTTTCCCGTTAGTGTTCATGATAGTGTATACGGTACTTCGCAATAAGGTAATAAGGCAGGTCGAGAGGATCAACCGCTCACTCGCGGAGATAGCCGCCGGAAACCTTGAGGAGAAGGCGGATGTAAGGGAGTCCGTCGAATTTGAGACCCTTTCTGATAATATCAACATAATTGTCGATAAGCTCAGGGAAGCGTCGGCAAGGGAGGAATAAATGAACGAATCAAAAGGGAACAATGCGGCGATCAAGGCCTGCGCTTTTATAGTCGATAAAAGAAATCTGTTCTTTCTTATCTTCATCCTGATGGCAGTCTTTTCGATCTTCTCAAGGAACTGGGTAAACGTCGAGAACTCACTTTCCTATTATCTTCCTCAAAGCACCGAAACAAAGCAGGGTATAGATCTTATGGCGGAGGAATTTACCACCTACGGCACCTGTACCATAATGATCGCCAACGTGTCCTTTGAGCAGGGACAGGAGATCGCGGATATGATAGAAAAGGATCCCGGGGTCTTTTCCGTGGATTACGAGGATACCGACGAATACTATGCCAACGGCTCCGCAAAGCTTGTCGTTACCTTTGAGTATGATGAATCTGATCCTGTCTGCCTGGAGGCTCTTGACAGGGTGAAGGCTATGGTCGAGGAATACGACTCCTATGTATCCACGACCCTGGGTGATATAACGGCAGAGCTTATCAATGAAGAAATGAAGGTCATTTCCGCCCTTGTTGTAGTGGTGGTACTGGTGGTGCTCCTGTTTACCACAGAGGCGTACATGGAGATACCCGTCCTTCTGATAACCTTCGGGGGAGGCGCGATCCTTCATATGGGAACGAATTTCATTTTCGGGACCATATCCTTTGTGTCCGATTCCGTGACCATCGTGCTGCAGCTTGCCCTGTCCGTGGATTATGCCGTTATCTTCCTTAACAGATACAAGGAGGAGCACCAGACCCTTCCTGTCAGAGACGCGGTGATAGAGGCTTTGTCCAAGGCGATCCCGGAGATCGCGGGATCATCCCTTACCACCATAGGCGGTCTGATCGCCATGACCTTCATGCAGTACCAGATGGGTCCGGATCTTGGGATCGTGCTGATAAAGGCTATTATCATAAGCCTTATTTCCGTGTTTTTGCTGATGCCCGGAGTGATCATGCTCTTTGCCGGGATGATGGAGAAAACAAAGCACAGAAGCTTCATCCCCCAGATCCCCTTCGTGGGCAGATTTGCCTATGCCACAAGGCTCATCATACCTCCGCTCTTTTTAGGAGTTATAATCCTTGCCTATTTCGTCTCAAGCTATTGTCCCTATGTTTTCGGCACCAGCAAGATAACCGCGCCTCTGGAAAACCGTGTCCAGCTGGCGGAGCGGATGATCGGAACCTCCTTTACCAACGATAATATGGTCGCCGTCATAATACCGACAGGTGATTACGAAAAGGAAAGAAAGCTTATCGAGGCTTACGAGGACTGTCTTGAGGTCGATCATGTACAGGGACTTGCAAACATAGAGGCAATGAACGGTTACGCGCTTGCCGATGAGCTCACGCCCAGGCAGTTTTCGGAGCTTATAGACCTGGATTATGAGGTCGCCGAGCTTATCTATACCGCCTATGCGGTAAACGACGAGAATTACGCGAAGGCGGTCAACGGCCTGTCCTCCTACGGGGTTCCTCTTATAGATATGTTCATGTTCTTATATGACGAGGTACAGGAGGGCTATGTGACCCTTGATGACGATATGCAGGAAACGCTGGACGATGCTTACCGCATGATGAATTTTGCGAAAAAACAGCTGAAGGGAGAAAACTACAGCAGGATCCTTGTCTATCTTAACCTGCCCATGGAGAGTGAGGAGACCTTCAGATTCCTTGACGAGATGCATGATATCGCATACCGGTTTTATTCCGGGCCCGTGCTTGTCTGCGGGGAGACGGTGAGTGAGTATGACCTTCAGAAGACCTTCGGAAGAGACAATATGGTCGTAAACATAATGTCCATCCTGGTGGTGCTTGTGGTCCTGCTCTTTACCTTTAAATCGGCGGGAATGCCGGTTCTTCTGATAGCGGTGATCCAGGGCAGTATATGGATCAATTTCTCCATCCCCGCACTTCTCAGGGAGAATATCTTCTTCATGAGCTATCTTATAGTATCCTCCATTCAGATGGGTGCAAACATAGACTATGCCATAGTCATAGCGGGAAGGTATACGGAAAACAGAAAAAGCCTGGATCAGAAGAACTCCATCATAGACGCTCTCAATTTTGCCCTTCCGACCATTGCCACCAGCGGTACGATGCTTGCCTTTGCGGCCTTCCTGATAGGAAATCTTACCTCTGACGAATCCATCTACGGTATAGGACAATGTCTTTCAAGGGGAACAGTGCTTTCGATCTTTATCACGATGTTCGTGCTGCCCCAGATACTTGTGCTCGGAGACACGATCATCGCAAAGACCGCATTTGTCATGAACATGCCGATAAGAACAAGATCCGCAAGCGGGCTCGTCAGGGTAGACGGCATGATAAGAGGGCAGGTAAACGGTACCGTGATCGGCACCATGCATGCGGTGGTACGGGGAGACGTAAATGCCTTTATCCAGTCAGGGAAGCTCTCTGTGAAGGATGAAGAGGGCACCAGCGGAGAGACAGCCTCAGAGGAAGCGGCAGAAGCCGAAGAGGAAGCGGAAAAGAAAACAGAAACGGAGAATAAAACTGAAGCGGACGGAGGGCTTGAAAATGAATAAAAGGATCACGGCCCTTTTTATGGGATTATGTTTAAGCCTGAGCTGTACGTCGGAAATTAAGGCGGTGCCTGAGGAGCAGAGGGCTTCTCTTGACCCCTCTGCCACGGAAATAATAGATGTGTCGGAAAAACCGGAGGAGCCTTCAGAGGAAAGCATGCCGAAGGTGACGCTCTATCAGGATATAGAGGTCTCGTCGGCTGACGACCTGATAAGGCTTGCCAGGGACTGCAGGCTTGATACCTGGTCTGTCGATAAAAGGGTGGTCCTGACACAGGACATAAATGTCTATGACACCGAGTTTACGTCGATCAGGACCTTCGGCGGGTATTTTGACGGACAGGGCCATACCATAAGGGGCATAAACGGCGGAGATAAGAAGAGCTTTGTGGGGCTGTTCAATACCTTAAGGCCCACAGCGGTGATCGCTGACCTTAATGTAGAGGGTGTGCTGAAGCCGGAGGGCGCCTCCATGGTGGTAGGGGGCATAACAGGCGACAATTACGGGACGATAGAAAACTGCAGTTTTGCGGGAACGATAAAGGGCAAGGATTACGTGGGCGGTATCGCAGGCTTTAACGAAGCGGGCGGAAGCATCGTCGGCTGCCGTTCCTACGGCAAGGTCACCGGAGTCCATTATACCGGAGGCATATGCGGCGAAAACGCCGGCGGGATCGCAAACTGTGTCAATTCCTGCAGCGTCAATACAAATGTGGATGATTCCAGGCCGACTCTGACCGATCTCAATCCGGACAGCTACAGGGAATCGCTCCTGTATACACTGAAGGGAGACGAAAGGGAGAAGAGAAGCTCTGACCCCTTTATAAAAGGCACCACGGACACCGGAGGCATTGCGGGGCTTTCCCTGGGCGCGGTGACGGGCTGCACGAACGAGGGTACCGTAGGCTATGAGCATGTAGGCTATAACACGGGCGGGATCGCCGGGAGATCGTCGGGATATATCGAAAAATGCACGAATGAAGGCCTTATATACGGGCGTAAGGATGTGGGAGGCATCGTCGGACAGGCTGAGCCCTATGTACAGCTTGACCTGACCGAGGACATTATCGCCCAGGTATCCGAGAATATAAATGTTCTGCATGATCTTATAGACACCACGCTCAAGGACGCGGGAAACAGCTCGGATACTATCACGATGCGGTTAAACGTAGTGAAATCCTTTGCGGACAAGGCGCTTGACGATACCAACTATCTGGCGAACAATACGGTGGACTTTGTGAATAATGCCATGTCCTTTGCAAATGAGGCGGTCGACAGGATAGATTTCGTGCTTAAGGAGCTTGACAAGAACGGCGGGGTCTTCGATATCCTTTCCGACGCGGGCTCCGAGACCCAGAGCAGCGTAAAGCAGCTTGCAAAGGCCGTGAAGGACATAAAGATCGAAAAATACATGAGCGATGCCGACCGGGAGCTGTACAAGTATGCCCGGGAACAGCTGGAGCTTGCACCTGAGGACTATGAGGATGCCAAGGAGATAGCTGAAAAGCCCTATAACATCATGTTCCTGGACAAGGAGCTTAATGAGAGCGATTCCGATTTCAGGAAGGAGCTTGAAAATTCAGACCCCGTGATCGAATATCCCGCTGAGAGCCTTGACAATGTTTTTCCCTATGATGCCGAGGGGAATAAGCTGCCCTGGCCTCAGACAAGGTCGGTGGAGGATTATCAGAGCATAGCCGGTGTGGGACATTTTGACGGGGATACCCTTGTCTCAAACTTCCCTACCGATGCTGACAAAAGCACGCCCTGGTATCCTTATCTCAGGGATGCCATTAAAAAAGACAAGCGTGTATACAATGCTGCCCATCAGTCGGGGGACGGGCTTAAGGGAGAGATAACGGAAAAGATCGATGAGGAATATATGTCGTCCCATGGAGGAAACGAGAGAAAGGATCATGGCGACGGGGATGATTATTCCTCCCAGATGGTATATTATTCAGAGACCATAGCGGACCTGCTGCAGAAATACAATGACGATCTTACAGAGCAGGAGAGGGAGGATCTGGGCAGCTTCGCGGGATACGCCGGAAACGCCATGAGCAGTCTGGATGCTGCCGGTAAGGGCGTAAGGGAGATAATCTCGGATCTTAACGGGAAATCAGACCTTTCCCTTCCCTATCTGTCAAATGATTTCCATGTAAGGACCAATTCGCTGAATTCGAACATGCAGGGGATATCCGATAACCTTGGCTTTTTAAACCAGGAAATGGGAGGCAGCGCGGACACTCTTATCGAGGATCTGTCAGATGTGAACAACCAGTTCAACAAGCTGATGCTCATCATCACCGATGCCATAGACGGAGCGCTCGATACGGATTACACGACGGTATTTGAGGATAACTCGGACGACGTGGCGCTGACCTCTGTGGACGGTACCGTAGCCGATTCGGTAAACAACGCAAGGATAGAGGGAGATACCGACGTCAGCGGTATAGCGGGAGCAATGGGCATCGAATACGAATTCGACCTGGAAAGCGACGTTACGGGCATCTCTGATACGAAGCTCAACCCCACCTACCTT
>ODAJ012190266.1_pt1 | contig 14945 bp, 11 predicted proteins | sample 1539241 | NCBI WGS metagenome assembly ODAJ01 (sample SAMN02144231, study PRJEB22623) | gut metagenome | biome: sheep rumen | host: Ovis aries | place: New Zealand
TACATGGCTTGTGCGTGGGGTGGCGTGGCAGGCTATGGCACGGCAATGCTGCTGAGCTATTTCGTTGGTCAGAAGAAATATCCTATCAATTATGATATAAAGGGTATGTTTACGTACGTCGTCATCACCGTGGCGTTCTATTATGTCATGGATGCCATGAGCGGTAAGATGAACGATATACTCTACATGCTTACCAATACGGTGCTCATAATGGCGTATCTCACTATGGTGGTGATGAAGGACATGCCACTGAGTTCACTGCCGGTGATAGGAAAGAAATTCAAGAAATAAAGATATATATTAACCTAAAAAAGAGAGGATATGAGAAGATTGTTTGCATGCCTTATGGCACTGATGGTAGTTGCTGCGGTAAGTGCGCAGGGACTGGAGTTGTATAAGAATTGCGGTACGCGGTGGGGCGACGATGCTCCTACCATGAAGGAGAAGCCTAACGGATATATATACAGGCTACGTAGGGATGTGCAGACCACTGACCTGCCGCTTACGGCAGAGGTGGACGGCTTGGAGCTGTTTATAGCGGAACGTGTGCCTATGGGATGGTTCACGTTGTATAGAAAGTCTGCCGGTTCCAGTGACTATGACTTCGTGGTGGTGATATACAACCATGACAAGAAACCGATAGGTGTGTATAACCTCTGCGACATAGCTCAGAACCGCTATTGTGAGGTGCAGGACGTAAGGTGGGACAATGACAACCGCTGTATATTGTTCAATATGGCGTGCCCAAGCTATGCCAGTGAGATCAACGGCAAGGGAAGCAAACTGTACAGCTATAACATAGACGAGGAGATACTGCGCTGGCAGACGCCTTACCTTACGAGTAACGACATCTTCGTACAGACGGACAGATATGTGTTCTGCTCTTATGGTTTTACAAACGAGAAGGATTATCTGTTCATGCTCGACAAGAAGACGGGACATATATACAGCAAGATACCTATGAGGAAGAAGGTGCGATATTTGGAGACGCGTGAGTATAACGGCAAGCTGTTGCTCTATGTGGTGGATCACGACGATAACCTCTTTATATATAATGTAAAGAACCAGGTGCGCCAGTTGCGTGGTGCAAAGGGACTGAGATAGAGATTTCTTCTTTTCCCTCTCTCCCGTACGTGGGGAAGGCATGGATAGACAACGTAAGTAATAAAAGCAAAGACGGAAGCTACGATTGTATGGTAGCTTCCGTCTTTATTTACATCCTTTTCTTTATCACGGTGTCGGCACCGCTCGTTATATTCTCAAGACATTCTGGATGTTCGCGTACGAAAGATTCTATGTGGCGTACGCGCTTGTTCTCGAAAATCTCGTCAACAGCTATGAGGATGCCCGTTTCCTCTACATCGCCGAAGCCGTAGTTGATGGCTGTGCCGAAGAGCTTCATCGTAGGCGATAGGTTCATGTATGCGTTTACGAGTGGCGGAATGTTGAATCCCAATGCACGTATGCCGCCGTTAAGTATGCGGTAGTCTTCCTTGAAGTCGCGTCCGCAGAACACCTGCTCCAGTTCCTCCTCTGAAGTGTCGAGCTTCAGTGGATGCTTTGGATATACCAGTCCGTCCTTGTCGTCGAAGTGCTTCTTGAGGAAATAGAGTATCATGTCGCGTCCGAAGCGTATGTAGCTTGGATACATGGTCATCTTACCGAAATAATACTTCATCTGTGGGTTGATAACCATCAGTGCACCCAGTCCGTCCCATAGGTTGTCGAGTGCAAAGAGACTCTTTGCACCTCTCTTGGAACTCTGATACTCCGGCGTGACGAAAGAGCGGCCCAGCTCAATGGTGTAAGGGGCATACTCCTTGATAAACTTGTCAGAGAACCTGAACATGTGGCTGGTGGCAAGTATGGGTTGCCCCTCCTCGTCGTATTCCCACTCGTCGCCCATGAGGTAGCGGTAGCCACCAATGATCTCCTGCGACTCCGGATTCCATACTATAAGCTGCTTGTAGCAGTTCTCGCAGGTGTCAAACTCATCCCAGTCAAGTTCCTTGCCGGTGCCTCCGCCTGCCATACGGAACGTGATTTCGCGCAGACGACCGATCTCTCTCATAAGGTTGGGAGAGTCGTGGTAGGTGAAGATGTAAATCTCGTTGTTGCTCTTGTTGGTCATGCGCAACTTCTTCTCCGGTGTTAGTTCCGCCAGCAGAAGCTCAAGTGGTACGGGCTGTATTATTTCTGCATCCATCAGAAGGTGTTTAAAATGTTAGCGTTTCGTGGAAAGTGTTTAAAGGTGGGTTCTGATAATTCCCACTGTCAGATTTAGAACCTACCTATATTCTTTGTAAACAGTGATGATTACATAGTCAAAGTGTGTCACAGCTTATAGACAAGGTCTTGCACGTACTGTGCCCACTCCTTTGGTTTGCGGCTCTTGTCGAAGGTCTGCCATGGTATAGGCTTGCCTATCGTCACCTCGAATGTCTTACCCCTGTTCTTGAACATCTCGTCTGCCAGGAACAGCATGGCGAAGTTGAACTTCAGCCTCAGTGCCTTGCATATATTCGCTATGCGGTAGAACTTCTCGGAGTTTTGTCCGCTGAAGTGTATAGGCACTACGTCGCGCTGAGTCTGGACGCTCTTCGATATGAAGGTCTTCGTCCATGGCAGGTCGTGTATCTCGCCTTTTATCTTGCGTGAACAGAGTCCGGCAGGGAACATCACCATGTGGTGGTCGGAGGCGAATCCTGCCTCTACCATGGCGGGGAAGTCGCGGCTCTGCTTGCCGGTCTTGTTGATAGGTATGCAGAGAGGAGCCAGTCCGGGCAGGTTCATGAGCAGGTCGTTTACGAGGTAGCGGAAGTTGTCGTTATACCTCTTGCCTATGATAGAGCCTATGGCTATGCCGTCGATACCGCCGAGAGGATGGTTTGATACGAAGGTGTATCGCTTGCCGTCGCTGTCGTCAGGCAGGTTCTCCATGCCCTTCACCACAATCTTGTTATCGAGGAAGTCTATTCCGGCTTGCAGCCATGGCGTGCCCTGCAGGTCTTTCGCATCCCAAAGGAATGAATTTACCTCATCCTGATGCACTATGTGCTTTAGCCAATTGACGATGAAGCGAGGCACACGGCGTGCCTTGTTGCCCATTTTTGATTGCAGTATGGCGTCTATGTCGATGGTTCTCTCAGTTACTTCTATCATAGTTAGTAAACGTTGAATTGCAAAATTACAATTTTTTTTTTAATTTTTACGTGTTCTGACAGATTATTTGCCTTATATCTTGCCGTTTTATTATTTTTTTACTTTTCACGCATGTCATTTTGATATATTCAGTGATCTTTTGGTTCGTATGCGGTGCAAGGTAGCAGTGTGCCTTTTCGTCATGCCAGCTGTTTGCTCCATGCTGATATCTTGTTGCTGAGATATTCCTTGAAACCGTCGTCGCCCTTCACCGTTATGTCGTCGTACAGTCCGAGTACGAAGCGTCCTATGCCGAGATAGCTGCACACGTCGGTCTTGAAGAGCCAGTGGGAGTCATCCTGTCGGGCAAAGCAGGCGGCAGACTCAGGGTATTCCTCCAGCATCACGTTGTGCGACAGTTGTCCCATGATCATCGTTATGCGCATGGTCTTCTCGCCGGTGAATGAGAAGATGTCGGTATATGCCTTGCGATGGTGCGACTCAAAGTGCCATTCGTCTTCCATCAGGGTTACGTCGCTCATGCGCGACAGCCTGAAGGTCTTGTTGCTGCCTGATGCCGGCTCGTAGCATCTTATGTCCTTGTTGTTGTTCATAAACAGGAAAGGCTCTACAATGCGGTCTCTCGTCGTGTGGCTGTTTGGCGACGAATAACCGTTTATCACCACCATGCGGTGCATCTTGATAGCCTCGTAGAGGGTGGTTCGCATGCGGGCGGTGCGACGCTGCAGACGTTCGTCTTCAAGTATCTTGAAATCGTAGAAGTGGTCGAGCTTGGCATGCAGGTTGCGCAGGCGCATGCTGTCGGCACCTGCGTCGTTGATAAGCTGACGCATGAGCAACGCCTCGTCCTCAGTGAACTGTATCAGGTCGAACAGCGTAGTGAAGAATTTGCTTGAGCGGTCTATGCAGTATTTGTAGCCGTGCTTCTCCACTTTGAAGCCTGCCTGCTCGAAAAACTCTATGTAGTAGTAGAATGAGCGCCTGGATATTCCGACCTTGCGGCATATATCTTCTGTCGTCATCAGACGGTTCTGTGTAAGGAGCAGTATGAGGTCGAGCTCGCGTTTAAGGTGGTCGTGTCGCATTTCTGAGGTGTGGTTTTATTCTGTCATGTTGCCGTTTTTGCCCATTTCATCGTTGGTTTTGGCGTTTTCTGACTTTTTCTTGCTTGATAATGTAAGTATTGTGACACTTGCTATCACGAGTGCTCCGCCCATGATGGTGAATGCGTCGAATGGCTCATGCAGTACTAATATACCGATAACCATGGCGGTAAGTGGCTCGAAGGCACCGAGTACTGCCACCACCGTAGTGTCGATGAGGCGCAGCGCCATGGTGACGCAGATGTTGCTGAAGGCTGTAGGCAGCAAGCCTACGAGCGCGAGGTGCATCCAACATTCCGCATTAGGTATGCTCTCTATGCCGTCTTCGAAAATGTATGAGCATGGCAACAGCAGCAGCAGGGCTATAAAGAATATGTAGAACGTGAACTTTATGCTCGGCATCTTCTTCAGCCTCAGTCGTGGCAGTACCACAAGGTATATGCCGTAGCCTATGCCGGAACACAGTCCGAGCATCAGTCCGAAGGCGGTATATACGTTACTGCCGGTGAATACGCCGGACAACATCACCACGCCGAGGAACGCCATTGCTATAGTCAGCGCCAACTTCCATGACAGCCTCTCGTTGAGAAACAGCAGTCCGATGAGTGCGCACCATATAGGGTTGGTGTATATCAGTGACGTGGATATACCCGAGGAGATGTATTTGTAGCTTGCAAACAACGTTGCGGCGCATACTATGTATATTACAGACAGTATGGAGATGCGCCAGGCGTCGCTCCATGTAAGGCGCAGTGACTGCTGGCGCCACAGCATCATGGCGAGCATGGTGAGCGAGCCAAACAGGAATCTGTAGAATATGATACTGCTGTAACCCATGCCCATGTTGATGACGGGTATCGTGAACAGCGGAATCAGTCCGAATGACGCACCGGAGACTATCGCAAGTATTATGCCTTTTGCTTCGTTTGACATGGCAATGGAATGCGTTGCTACTTTACAATATATGTGAAAAATAAGAAAAATCCCTGCAAAGGTACAAAATAATTCAAAATTATTTACTACTTTTGCAAGAAATTACTGACATTGTGATGAAAAAAAACATACTATCTTACATATTGCTTCTGTGCATGTCATGGCTCGCTCTTTCTGCCGATGCACAGGCGTCGTACACATGGAACGTCAGCAAGGGTGGCGCAGATGAACTGATATTGACGTTCAACGGCAGACTCGATGATGGCTGGCACCTCAGCGATCAGAGCATAAAGTTTGAGGTTGCCGATGGAGTGGAGCGCATAGGAGGCTTCGCAAACAACAGGCAGAAGCTTCGCATAACGAAGAAAAACTACCATTTCAAGGGCTATATGGAGTATATAGTGTGCTCTGATGTTAGCTGCCTTGCACCGCAATATGTGGAGTTCGATGTGACTGGCGAAGCTCCGTCGGCAAATGACGTACAGGAGGGCAAGGCGAAGGGCGATGATGCTGCGGCGACACCGGTTGTTTCGACGGGAAAAACAATTGATGCGAATGACTCCGTATCACTGAGTGTAGTGCAGAAAACGCCGATGGATTCGGTGATTATAGACCTCTCTGACCCATTATGGAAACCTGTATTGGTGAAGAATGCGACGGTCGGAGATGTGGCAGAAACGCGACAGGCTGGTTTGTGGAGAGGTGCGCTGATAGCCTTCCTCGCAGGACTGCTTGCACTGCTGACGCCGTGCGTGTGGCCTATCATACCGCTTACGGTATCGTATTTCCTTAAAAGAGGTCGTGGCGTGAAAGATGCCGTGATGTTCGGCATTTGTATCGTAGGAATATTTATATTGCTTGGATTGGCAGTAACGTCGCTGTTTGGTGCCAATGCCATGAACCAACTGGCTACCAATGCTGTGTTCAATATCGTTTGTTTCCTCGCTTTGTTGCTGTTTGGCTTGTCGCTCATCGGACTGTTTACCGTTACGTTGCCGTCATCGTGGTCAGCAAATCTTGACAGCCAAGCTACGAAAAAAGGCGGTTTCATCGGTATATTCCTCATGGCATTGACTCTCGTGGTGGTTAGTTTCTCGTGTACGGCGCCAATTGTCGGCACACTGCTTGTAGAGATAGTATCGAGCGAAAGTTCCACATACGCACCGCTGGTGGGCATGCTTGCGTTCTCACTTGCACTTGCATTACCGTTCATGCTTTTTGCCTTGTTCCCATCTATGCTGAAAAGGATGCCGCGTTCAGGTGTATGGATGGAGCATGTGAAGGTAGTGTTGGGTGTGCTCGAGATAGCTTTTGCGCTGAAGTTCCTTAGCGTTGCCGACATGGCGTATGGTTGGGGCATACTGTCATGGCGTACGTTCCTCATTGTGTGGGCACTGCTTTTTGGAGGCTTGACGGTATATTTTATCGTAAAGAGAAATACGATGAAATGGTGGATTATTGCAACAGTACTACCATTGTTGTTCACCATTTATCTAATAAACGGCATAGCTGGTGGAGACACAAAACTCGTTTCGGCGTTTATGCCACCAAAGACAGATGCGAGTGAGACAGTCTTTGATGATTATGAGAAGGGTATGGCTGCTGCCCGTAAGGCTGGTAAGAAAGTGTTCCTGGACTTTACTGGCTATGGTTGTGTAAACTGTCGTAAGATGGAGGCAGCGGTTTTTACAGATGAGCGCGTAAAGGCAAAAATGTCCGATTTCATCGTCATACGTCTGTATGTCGATGACCGTACGGAGTTGCCTCAGAAGATGTATGTGAAGGAAAATACAGAGAAGGTTCTTCGCACCGTAGGCGACAAGTGGAGCCTGCTTGAAGAACACAAGTTCGGTCAGATTACCCAACCGCTCTATTCTATACTTGATGCAGAAGGCAATGCACTGACTACAACGTATAGTTACGATGAAGACGTAGAAAAATTCCTACGTTGGCTGTCGTTGCGATAATCATTTCCTCTTCATTTTTCTGTAAGGTTAGTAGATCTCTCAACTTTCATCTCTCAACCCTCCGCTCGGCACGCAGTGACGCTTTGCCTTAGCAAAGAACTTTCAACTTCTAAAGCTGTCCTGCCTCTACAAGTCTTACTACGCGCTCGGTCAGTTTGTCCTTGCCCTTTGGATCATATTCTTTCTTGAGCGAGGCACCGAACATCCATGCGAAGGTTTGGTAGAATACGGCACGTGTGCTACCGAGGAAAGCCTGCACCAGTTCGTAAGACGAAGAGTTAGTCTCGCGGTATATCAGTTTTATAAGCAGCTTACCTTGCGCCAAAGTCAGTTTCTTCATGCGTGGTGTATATTCCGCCTTCAGACTCTTCTCTACGTATTTCATGTGAGCCTCGCGAGCCTTCTTGTTAGGTAGAGTCTCCAGATATTCATAGGTCTCGATAACGGCGGCATTGACCTCCTTTGCAATGGGCAACACCTTCTTTACGTTATATACCAATTTGTTGTATGCCTGTCGCTGCTTCTCGTTCTTAAACTCCAAGGGACCATAGACATACACATTGTTCATCTCGACGTATTTTATACTGTCGCTACCCTCCAACACCTTACCTACTCTTACCATAGGGACAAAGGTAGGACTGTCCATATCGACCATGCGGTCTTCTGGCTTCACTTTCTTTTTGTCCTTTGCCATGGCAGCAAACGGCATAAGGATGGTAAATAATAATATGTATATAATAAAGCGTTTCACCGTTATAATATATGTTTTACGGCGCAAAAGTACAATTTATTTTTCATATATCGTTAATTTGGTGTATTAAAAATACATAATTCGTTTTATATATTAAGGAGTGATAGTGGAGTTTGGAGGGTAGTTAAGGGTAGTTAGGATGTGGTTAGTAGGAGTTAAGGGTAGTTAAGGGACGAATGTATTTGACTAATGAATCAGACGAATGTAATGTCCTTTAACTCCCCTTAACTCCCTTCTAACTCCCCTTAACTCCCCATACAATTCCTCCTAACTTCCCTTATCACTCCCCTTTCACTCCCCTTTCACTCCTTTTTCTTCTTTTTTGTGTTGATTAACGGAAAAATGACTATGCAAAAGTGGGAATACGTTGATATTAGTCAAAAAATAAAAAATAAAATTAAAAAATTAACAGAAATAATTTGGAAAACACATAAAATAGTCTTAGATTTGTGAAACAAAATTACAAATAAAAGAAAATTAACAACTAAGCTACTATTATATATAACGTAAAAAAACAGAGAGAGGACTCGGGAGAGGGAGACCTGATAATTAGTTAAAAGTAAGATAGGCGAGACAAGTGATGAAAAACATGATTGGACATATTGTCAATGGTAAGGCATTTGGCATATTGCTGACAACCTTGATGCTTGTGATAGCCTCTACTATGTGCAGTGCCGAACGGCTCGACAGCTGCAGGCAGAAACCACTAATCACCCTGCGCACCAACACATTGTATGATGCGTTCATTATTCCAAACATAGGAGCAGAGATGCAGGTGGGAAACGGATGGGCCGTTCAGTTGGACTGGTTCTATACGTGGTTCTCATCAAATAATCGTCACCGCTATTGGCAAGGATACGGTGGATATGTCACCATGAAGAAATACTTCGACTTCCCAAGGTGGAATACTAGTACACCGCTGACAGGACATCACTTTGGCTTCTACCTGTCAGGATTGACATACGACGTAGAGTGGGGAGGCAAAGGATATCAAGCCTCTAAGTTCGGATTCGGCGGAGGTGTGGAATACGGATATTCCTGTCGCGTGAGTCGTAACATGAAGCTGGACTTTACACTCGGACTGGGCTTTCAAGACGGAGAATATAAGGAATATGAACCGAGCAGGGACCATTACAACCACTATGTGTGGCTTGCCACTAAGAAACGCCACTGGTGGGGACCTACAAAACTGGAAGTGTCACTGGCATGGTTCTTAGGAGGAAAGAAGAAAAACAAAGTTTCTATAGAATCTGTTAATCCAGTAGATACTATAGATAATAATAGGAAAGGAGGTGGCCTATGAAACACTCATCGCAATCCCTGCGGCAGTTGTTGGCAAGGGCCACGTTGATGCTCCTGACCATGACGCTCCTTACGGGATGCGAATATAAGGACCTCTGTTATGATCATGACCACTCTGACAAGGTCTATGTCACCTTCGACTGGAGGAAGGCTCCGCACCATACAGCGACAAGTATGACAGTGCTCTTTTACAATCTTGACAACCCCTCACAGCAACCTATACGTTATGACTACCCTCTCAGTGGTGGCACAGCAACACTGCAACCAGGAAGATGGCGCGCCGTGACATACAACAATAATACGGAGGCTATCCGACACCGCGGACAGCAGTGGTGGACAACGCCAGAGGCTTATACTCGACAGTCGTCCATAGAGGAAGGCTCGCAGCTTACACGTGGAGCAATGCCACAGGCCACCGGTGCAGAGCAGGAACAGGTGATTCTTGAACCCGATCCTATATGGGGATGCGTAAGTGAAGAGTTTACCCTTGTTGCTGATGGTGATGGCTACAACTTGGTGTTTTATCCAGAGTATCGCTACACCACACTGAAGGTGAAGATAACCGACGTGCCGAACCTGAAATACACCAACGGTGTGGGAGGCTCTATATCAGGCGTCGCAGCATCGAGGTTCATTGCTTCTGGAGAACTGGGACAGCAGACAGTAACCGAGGCGTTCCCTGTAAGAAAGACCGACGAAGAGACTCTTGAGATGAGCGTCAACATCTTCGGACATTGTCCTGAGTCACCATGGAATACTCATTTGCTTACCATCTATGCCATACTGGCTGACGGCTCGAAATGGTACTACACCATTGACGTGACCGACAAGATTCACCAAGCCGTAGAGCAGGATGACGGTACAATGGAGATAGAGGTCAGCGGGTTGCCTATCCCTAAGCCTATCGTAAACGGCTCTGGCTTCCAACCTACCATAGATACATGGCAGGGAGTAGAGATAGAGGTCGGAATGTAGAGCGGAAGGAATAATGGTGAAGGGATTAAAGAATAAAGTAGAAAGAATTAACTATAAATTATAAATTTTAAAAACGTGATGACTATGGCATAAAAACAGAGACTAAGAAAAAAACATTAAGATGAATTCGTTTCCCAAAGAAGTTACGAAGCGAGATGATGATTGAACTTTGATGAGAGAGAAAGAAACCCTCCATGAAAAACAGAGAGGGACACAAACAAAACAATTATTAACTTTCTAAAACTTAAAGATTATGAAAAAGAATTATTGGATTTTTGCAGCAGCAGCCGTAGCGCTCGCAGCATGCAGCAATGACGATACCATAACCGTAAATCAGGGTATTGAAGAGGCTAATACCATTAACTTCCGCACTTTCGTTGAAGGAGTGACACGTGCATCAAGTGTAGACGAAGTCACTGGGGCAAATCTCACTACGTTCACGGTTAATGCCATGAATGCAGGTACAACAACTTCGTATTTCTCAAATGCGGTCTATACAAAAGGTAGTGACAATTCATTCACTTGCACAGCCAAGTATTATTGGCCAGCTACAGAGAGTTTGGATTTCTATGCCTATGCACCTGCTGGAAACTCTCAGGTTACATACACGGATTACAAGACCTTCACTGTAACTCCTACAGCTGGTGAGGATCCTGCAAATCAGGTGGATCTGGTGTATGCGGCTACGAAGGGAAAGAATAAAGCAAACGATGCTGCTGGCGTCGTGCTGAATTTCCGTCACACTGGAGCCAAGATTGTTTGTAATGTACAGAATACCTCATCAAGTCTGAAATTTGGTGTGGAGGGATGGAAAGTTGGTTATCTGTCTCCATCTGGTACATTCACTTTTGCTGATGCCAATACTGATGGTCGGAACACAGGTTCTGGAACAACTCTTACCGCTGCTCAATGGGGCAATTTGGCAGCCGCAAGTGTAGCTACAGAATATTCTTCGACATTCACTAAAGTGGACATCGCTGCCAGTGCCAGTGCAACATCTCTTGGTGGTGAGATGATTCTTATTCCTCAAACGCTCACCGCTGCTACCGATTACGATGCTACAACTGAGAATGCTAAACTTAATGGTTCTTTCATCGCTGTTAAGTTGTACATTCTTAATAATGACAACGACAACCTTGTTGCAGGTGGTGGTACAACTGCCTCACCAACTACCATTTGGGCTGTTTGGCCTATCGGAGGCTACAGTTGGGAACCAGGCAAGAAGTATACATATACTATAGACCTTGCCCAGGGTGGTTACTTTGAGCAAAACAACAATGATGGTGATGACGACTTGGATCCTATCCTCGAAGGCTCAGAAATCAAGTTTGTCAATGTGACTGTTGATGATTGGACACCAGAAGATAAAGCTGTTTCTGGTCCAGCACAGCAATAATGGTTAGGCAGACTATACTATTTCACATGAGTATTCTGTGACATAGGAGAACTAATAAGCCCAGTGGGGTTCGACTCCCCACTGGGTTTCTATAGAAAAAGAATAAGGCCCGGGGCCGAAACAATGCATAATGCACAATTATTCGCAGAAGCTCATCAAGCTAAAGCAGTCATAATGCATAATTAAGATTGACCAAGTCAAAGAAAGAAAATAAGGAGAAGACAGAAAAAGGCGAAGCCTCGAAATATTGAAATAACTAAATGTTGAATAAACAAAACATAATAAGGTGCGTGACAGTCATGCTGCTGACAGCCGGACTGTTGGCGGCTTGTTCTACTGATGACGACGGCATCGACAATGGTGGCGGCGCAACGGAGATACGCCTTAATGCCGACTGCTGGAGGGTGATGGAAGGCACACGCGCCGTAACATACGACAGCGATGCACAGCTGCAGGCAAGTAGATTTGCTTGTTATGCCTACGAGGATGGCACCACTACACAGTATATCAGCGGTTCTAAGGTAAGCTACAGCGACAGCCAATGGACCTTCGACGACGGCAAACACTATTGGCCGGCATCGGGGGCTCTCAATTTCTTTGCATATATGCCGGAAGACCTCAGCGGCACATACTGCACATTCGACCCAACGGCATACGATGCCAGCGACAATGCTGACGGATATTCTGATGACTCTCCGCGCATAGTATGTACTGACCTGCCTGTCAGTTTCACGGTAGGAAGCGATAATACTCAGGAACTGATTTTCGCTTACACTGCCGACCAAGACAAATTCGGCACGAACTCCACACTCCAGCCTACGCCGGGATATGTGGGTCTGACATTCAAACACCCCTTTGCTCGTGTATGCTTCAAACAGTCAGAGGCAAACAGTAGCAATGTAAAGATAAACAGCGTGACGGTATCGGGCATAAAGAACAATGGTACATGCACCTTCGACGGCTCCACCATCGTATGGACACCGTCAGGTGATGCCACGGCACTCACGGTATCGGGCATACCGGCAACCAACACACCGGCAACAGGCAACGACTTCTACCTTGTGGTGCCGCAGACGTTTGCTTCAAACATCACATTCACCGTCAATGCCACATGGACTGACTGGAGCAATGTAACGAAAGACGTAAGCGCCACTGTCAACGTAGGCTCATGGGTGGCAGGCTACAGTTACACCTATACACTGACACTCGACAAGTTTGCCCTGACGGTTGACGCAGAGAAGTTCACCGAACAGTGGTGATGGCTTTTATTATATAAAACAACGAATTATGCGAATTTCGCGAATTAAAATATTCGTATAATTTGTAAAATTCGTTGTTTTGAGATAAATTAGTATTTGAATAAGTTACTTTAAGATATGAAGATACATCTACGGATATTCGCAATACTGTCAATGCTCCTGCTGATGGCAGGCGGTACAACCAACAAGTCGTGGGCTGCAACGGTAACATATCATATCCTGACGCTGCCGATAAACCCGTCAAGTTATGATTACAAAATGAAGGCTGAGGTCAACGGACATCGTCTGGAGGCCTTCAAGGTCATTGTGAATAACCAGGTTACTGTCGAACTTCCTACGCATTATAAGAGTCCGCTGGCTACTGGCTTTACATATTACAAGCCAGATGGTATCACCAGTGGCGGTTCTGCTATCAGCCTCTACGACGACGTTGATAAAACCAAGGGCATTCTCTATGACGTCAAGAACGATGCCACACCGGTTGCTGAAGGTACGGCAATTACTACAAACACTGCAGAGTACTACGTTGTCTATACCTACAATGCCTCCAATACTATTGCCAAACTTGACGGTTCGGTGAACTACAACATCGGAGTTAAGGGCAAGGGTTTCCTCTCGCTGAACAGAGGTCGTAACAACCGTCCTGCCATTATACCTACAGCCAAGGTTGACCCTGAGATGCTGGCAAGTGAAGACTTCTCTTATGTGGACAATCCCGCTAATAATATTGGCACTTATTGGTCTAGTGGTGATAACAAGAATAAAGAATCAGACACGAAATCCAAGTTCTTCTTCGGATTTAAGTTTGAGGGAAACGACCCTTACCACATCATCATTCGTACTACTTACGCCAAAGATACTACTTACATAGAAAAGAACGAAGGAACAAATAATTTTGTATATAAGTGGTATAAGGAAAGCAGTCTGTTTGCTAAAGGAACTGACAAAGCTTACTTAGCCAGTGACGAGCATAGGTTATATAATCTAGCATATAATATCAATACTTATCCTACGAACCCCACAAACTTGACGGAGGGTGTTGGTACAGGTTATATTACCCAAACCGGTTACTATCATGGTCATGGTAAAAACGGTGTTTGGAGTACTGTGGCGTTGCTTAACAATACCTCTAACAACGGCTATGTCCTTATGGGATCCAGAACTGTGGATGGAAATGGTAGTGTTCCTGCACCGGCGAATAACAACACTAAATACTATTATATGACGTTTGACGGCTACAACGACATGAAATACAGCCAGATTACGTCGGAAGTTGCTACAAATAACCATACTATAGATGGTATCTATCCCATCAAGAAGGTGACATTCAAGATTGCAACGCCGTTCTATGCTGCCGAGCAGACAAGTGACCATATTATTTCCGTTGCCGACTGGGTCAGCCAATATACAGTAGATAACGACGACATCGTGATTAAATACCTTCCCCAGTCGTTGAGGCGAAAGTATTGTCAATTCACAGGTAAGTTTTATAAGGATGCAGCATGCACTCAGGAGATTACCAGGTTCTCTCAAGCCACAGAAGATCCGACAGAGGGCTATCAAGTATATATAGGATATGTACTGACATCAGACATTCCTTTCAAGGGTATCAAGCCGGCAGCAACCTACAATGCCTCTACTTGGGCTAATGCTACATGGTATGAACTGACCGACGAGGGCAGTACGCAGACTGATGGTTTGAAACTCAAATATGATGGCACGAACTTCAAGAACAATGGTGCCGACGGCGTTTACGACAAGACTACCGAGTTTGCCTTCATTGGCGACCCATACGAACTGCGCGTGGTGTATCGTAACGCAACCTCTGATGCTTCTCCATCCTATGTCGGTGCAGCAGGAACGTCTCCTGCCACAGGCACATTGCTGACTGCCAGCACAACTGACTCAGAAGGCTACAAGTGGGAACTGCCATACGAAACCACAGCAGGCGGTTTCCTGTTGAAAAAGTATAAGGACGATGGTTATTGGTACTGGGATGCCGGACATCCAAGTCCTGTTGACATATCTTACAGCACAAAGGCACACACCTATAACGTAGCTACCGCCAATGCCCAGACCGTAACCATCAATGTCAGC
>ODAJ011354551.1_pt1 | contig 14944 bp, 16 predicted proteins | sample 1539241 | NCBI WGS metagenome assembly ODAJ01 (sample SAMN02144231, study PRJEB22623) | gut metagenome | biome: sheep rumen | host: Ovis aries | place: New Zealand
GAAAAATCAAACCGGAAACAATCAGAAAACGAGTAGAAAAGTCACTGAAACAGCAGCTTGTTTCCAAGGGAGCAGACGTCGAGATATTCAAGAATATGATCGACGATTACATGAGGTTATGGGATCTCATGGAGATGTACTTCCAGGACGTCAAAGAAAACGGACTGCGGGTGGACGGAAAGGAAAACACGAGCCCGAAACAGATCCCGATCGTGAACCGGCAGATGCTTGCCATACTGAAACAGCTGGATATTACGACGGAGAATGTAGTCAGAGAAGACGGCGAGGAAAATGACGAACTATGAAAAACACATAGACGAATGGTTTTACCTAATACGCGGAAATCATATCGAGCACTGCCGAGATCAGGAAATGCTCTTGGACAATGTCGTGGAGCCAGTGCTCAACAGACCGGATGTGTACGTCGATGAGAGAAGAATTGCAAAAGGCCTCAGCCTGCAAAAATACTTTCCCTTCAAACTCGTGCCCTGGGAGACGTTCCAGTTCGCCATCATGGCGGGCGTTTTCCTGCGAGACCCGCAGGCCCCCTATGATGACATATACTTCGACACATTCTGGAACATGATCGGGCGCGGAGCCGGAAAGAATGGATTCATCGATTTTGTGGCATTTTGGATGATTTCTCCGATTCACGGCGTGAAAGGCTACAACGTAGACCTGATCGCGAACGGAGAAGATCAGGCGGCAACATCCATCAAGGACGTCGGCACGTTCATCTCGGAGCCTGTGGAAGGGAGATTCAAACGTAACCTTGAATCGAACTTCAAGGTCTATGCCGAAAAGATCGTTGGCAAGAAAATGAACGCAGAATTCCGCCTGAATACGACCAGCGTCAAGAACAAGGATTCCAAGCGGACCGGATGTGTTATCTACGATGAGAAACACCAGTATGAGGACACGCGGAACATGAACACGCTCCGTTCCGGTAAAGGTAAAGTCAAGTGGGCGCGTGAATTGACGTTCACGACAGACGGTCATATCCGGGGCGCGGTCCTGGACAATGAGAAGAGTCAGATGGAAGTCATCCTCAGGGAGTACAATCCGCAGAACCGGACGTTCCCGAACTGGTTCCGAATCGAGAACGAAGACGAATGGTCGGACATTCACAAGATCGTGAAGGCGAACCCGTCCATCCTGTATCCTTCGTTCCTCTCTCTCCGGAAGACGATTGAAGCGGAAATACGGGAGATGCCGTTCAAGCCGGATTACTATCCGGAGTTCCTGGCTAAACGCTGCAACTTCCCCATCAGCGATCCTGAGAAAGCAGTTGCCGAGTGGAACGACATCATTCAGACAAAAAAAGAGCCGGAGTTCGAGATTCGGGACGGAATGGCAGCGGTCGGCGGCGTTGACTTCACGAAGACGAACGATTTCTGCGGATGCGTTCTCTTGTTCCGCGAAGGAAAGAAGATCCATACGATTCACCATACGTTCATATGCGCGAAATCGAAGGATTTGCCGAACATACACGCGCCGATCCGCGAATGGGTAGCAGCAGGCTATTGCACAATCATCGACGATGTCGAGATAGCTCCGGAGATTCCGGCGGCATGGTTCGAAGGATACATGTACAAGTACAACATCGTCATGATCGGGATAGACAGTTACCGGTACACCTGGCTGAACAAAGCCTTCAAGGCATTCGGATATGACGCATTTCCGGAGAACAAAGAAGATAAACGGGTGTATCTGGTGCGGCCGTCGGATGAGGCGCAGGTCGCTCCGCATATATCGAGTGCGCTGATCAATCACGAGATATCGGGGTGGGATCCTATGATGTGCTGGTATTGCAACAACACGAAGAGGATCATCGACAAAAAAGGAAATACGAGTTACGGGAAGATAGAACCCCGCCTCAGGAAGACGGACGGATTCAAGGCATATGTCGCAGGAATGTGCTGCATTGACTTCTTGCCTGAGACGAACCAGTTCCCGGACATCAATTTGAATTTAGCAGTATTTGACGGAGTATAAAGATGCCATCATTCTCAGATTTTTGGAAATTCATACAGGGAAAAATGTTAGGCGGCAAGACCTATCAGGTGACATCCAGCGACCTCGACGAGTACGTTAAGACATCGAAAAAGTGGAACGAACTGTCACAGTACAAGTTCGCCGTACACACAGGAATCAATATCATTGCAAATGCTCTCAGCTCCTGTGAAATCAGGACATTCCGCGATTGGAAGGAGATCAGGGAGAGCCAGTATTACACATGGAACTATCAGCCGAACCAGAACGAAAATTCGAACCAGTTCATTCATCACCTGGTCGAGAACATGATTCTGAACAATGAGTGCCTTGTCATCCAGACACGGAGAGGTGATCTCCTGATAGCGGACACGTATACTCACGAACACTACGCGATGTATCAGGATGTCTTCCGCGATGTGACAGTGGGACAGGGCACGGACGGGATAGTCACATCACCGTACACGTTCCCGCAGAAATTCAAGATGAGCAACGTACTCTTCTATCGTCTCTCGAACGAGAACGTCCAGAAGCTCCTCATGGAGCTCGTAGCAGAGTACTGTGGACTAATGGAAGTTGCTGTGGATAAATTCATCAAATCAGGCGGGGAACGCGGAATCCTGACCATTGACGCGATGAGTACAACGGCAAATTACGGAACGAAGCCGGACGGAACACCGAGAACGTTCAACGATGTCTACACGGAGCTCATGAACAAGCAGTTCAAGGACTATTTTAAGTCGAGCACTGCGGTCCTTCCGCTCTTCAAGGGCTTCCACTACGACCAGAAGACGTCGGAAGCGCTCAAGAGGTCAACGTCGGAAATCAAGGATGTATCGGATATCGACGATAAGATACTTGAGAAGGTAGGGCAGGCGCTCATGATTCCGCCGCAGCTCATGAAGGGAGACGTTGCGGATGTGTCACAGCTGACAAAGAATCTCCTGACGTTCGGCGTATCACCGATCGCATCGATTATAGAGACAGAAAACAACCGGAAATCATACGGCGAAGCGGTCCTGAAGGGCTCATTCCAGAAGATTGATACATCACGCATCATCCACATGACGCCTCAGGAGCTGGCTACAGCGTCAGACAAGATGATTTCATGCGGCGCATGGAACATCGATGACGTAAGAGTCAAGGCCGGTGACGTTCCGCTTATGACGGAATGGTCACAACGGCATGTGATGACAAAGAACTATGCAGATATCACGGACGTGATAGCAACAAAGGAAGGTGAACAGAATGCCTAAAGAAAATCCGAAACTCATGTTCCGGGCGGAACAGCTGAAGACGGAGTCAGGAGCGACGTACAAGCTCTATGTGTACGATTCCGTGAGAGCCAAAGGCGACTTTGACTGGAACACATGGAAGTACAAGGAGAGCGAGACGTCCGCGAAGTATTTCCGTGACAAGCTGGATGAAATTCCGGACGGAAGCACCATTGAACTCCATGTGAACTCTGCCGGCGGCGAGGTCGGCGAAGGCGTGACCATCTACAACCTGCTGAAGCAGAAAGCGGATGCAGGGTCAAAGATTATCGGTTACGTTGACGGCATGGCCTACAGCGTTGCAATGGACATCATCATGGCAGCGGATGAGATTCACATGGGATTAGGGACATCCATGTTCCTGCATAATCCGTGGGCGTCGGTCGCTGGCAACGCAGATCAGCTCCGGAGCATGGCTGAACAGCTCGATACGCTGGCAGCGGCGTCAAGACAGCTGTACATAGCAAGAGCACAGAATCTCACAGAAGATGAGCTAAAAGAGATGATGGACAAGGAGACGATGCTCTCACCGGATGACTGCAAGAAGTACGGATTCTGTGATGTGGTCGGAGTGGGAGATGATGAGATCCATGAGGATCCTGAGGAAGAGACAGAGACAGAGGAAGAAGAACCGGAAGATAAAGACACGGTCATCGAACAGCTGAAAGAACAGCTCTTCCGTCAGCAGCAGATCAACAAGATGATGAGACATACCAGAGCGGACATGGGTGCTACGATGCTCGCGGCCCTGGAGTCAATAAAGCACAAAGCATAAAGGAGAGAAAAAATTATGCCGATGATGAACAAAGACCTTATCAACAAAGCATCAACAAAGTATTTCGACGATCTCTCTGCCGCTCTGAAGAATGGCGACAGCGAGGCAGCGGGCAAGGCTATGCAGGATATGCAGAATGCCATCTGCGACATGATCGAAAAAGAGTTCGAGCAGTATCACGGAATCAATGACGTGGCAGTCCTTCAGTCGCGCGGTCTGCGTGCACTGACAAGTGAAGAGACCGCCTGGTATCAGAAATTCATCGGGGCCGTCAAGTCCGGTGCAAAACAGGACATTACAAACATGACCGCAGCTATGCCGGTAACGATCATCGACAGAGTGATCGAGGACATGAGACAGACACATCCGCTCCTTAATGAGCTGGTAATCCAGAACGCGGCAGGTGCCACAAAGCTCGTGACGAACGCTGTACAGTTGGCGTCGAAGCTTGGCAGCTGGGGAGCAGTAGGTTCCGCGATTTCGACACAGCTCGCGGGTCAGATCAAAGTCACAGACCTGACAACAGCAAAGTATACTGCTTACTTCCTCATCCCGAAGGACTTCGTAAAGTTCAACTTCTCCTTCGCTCCGATGTGGGTCGATCAGTACATTAGGATCATCCTTTCTGAGTCTGTGGCGTTCGGCCTTGAAAGCTCTATCATCGCTGGTGATGGAAAAGATCAGTTCATCGGTATGACGATGGATACAACTACTGTATCGAACGGAAGATATTCGGCAAAGACTGCAGTAGCACTCGCTGACTTCGAGGATTCCTATGCGAACGTCGTTGCAGGCCTCGCGGTAGACGGAAACGGTGACGCAAGAGTCATTCCGGAAGTTCTCCTTGTGGTCAATCCGGTTGACTATATCAAGAAGATCCGCAGAGTGCAGAATTCGATCGTTCCGGGCGTGGGCGTCGTTGACCTGATCAGCAACACATACCCGACAAAGGTCGTTACATCCGTCAAAGTTCCGGTGAACAAGGCGATCGCAGGTATCGCGAAGAACTACTTCTGTGCGATCAACGGCGGAACGAGCGGCATCATCGAGTACTCCGATGAGTATCAGTTCCTCGAAGACAACCGGGTATATACGACAAGAGTCTATGGTCAGGGCACACCGGTCGACAACACATCCTTCGCTTATCTCGACATCGAGAATGTAGAAGCTCCGGCGCTTCCGGTCAAGGTGAAGGGAACGGTCAAAACAAAAGAACAGAGCTGATCTGAGAATGGGAGACGGGCATGATAAAAATCGGTGAGAAAATTATGCAGATGGTAAAAGACAACCTGCATATCACCTACACGCTCGACGATTCCACCGAGAGACGGCTGCAAAACGAGATCGGAGCAGGGATCGAGTACATCAGGAAGTATTGCGATCCTGCCGCCGACTGTAGCCCGGGGACAGAATCCGGAGCACTCCTTTGTGAGTACGTCCTGAGGGCGGAAGCAGGGGCAGCGGATACATTCGGGGAAGATTTCGCTGTGGAAATCACAGGCGCGAAACTTCAGACAGACGTGGACGCATACGCGGAGGCGATGGGATATGTTGAGACGTAATTCTAAATTCATGACATATCCTGACGGCTGGGGAACGTCATGGGTGACGGAAGACAGACGGCTCGTCTCCGTTAGACAGGAAGTGGTGCATTTTAAAGTGCAGACAGTTGGCGCGACGCGATTCTGGCAGGCGATGACAGAAGGCACGAAGATCAGCAAAGCGGTACTCGTGCCGGAAGCATCAGCGGTCGATCAGGGAGACATATTTGTCATCGAGGGCGTACAGTACGAAGTAGTACAGAAGCAGTACAAGGATGACACACTGCCGGCCAGCTGGCTCCTGTCGCTCGCAGAAACGCCGTTCGAGTATCCGGAAGCGGGTGAGATAGATGGCTGATGTAACGATAAAGCCGGAGCAGTTCGCACAGACAGTCGGAGAGATACTGAAAGATCACAGAGACCTGACGGATAAGGCTCTCCATACTGCCGTAGACAGGACCGCGAAAGAGACTGTCTCGATAACCAAACGCGGAGCACCTGTAAAAACGGGGAGATACAAAAAAGGCTGGAACTCGCAGAAAACGACGGATAACGGGCGCGGCGGGTACGGACGGACGGTTTACAACAGAAAGCGGTACATGATAGCGCATCTCCTGCAGAACGGTCACGGAGGACCGAGGCCGGCCAGGGCATTCCCGCACATTCCTTCTGATGATGAGACCGAGAAGCTGTTCATGGAAGAGATGGAAAGGGCGATGAAATGACAAAGCAAGAAGTGGCTGACATGTGCGGAGAGATGGGGATCTACTTCGACAGAGATCACCCTGACCACATAAGCAGAAAGAAACTGCAGGTGCTTCCGCCTCCGTTCATGGAATATACGATTACACCTGTACCGTGGGGAGCGGACGGGCTGTCCGACTATCTGGACATTAAAGAGCTGAATATCTGGATATACTCAGACACGGACGTATGCAGAAAAGAGGACAGCGTAAGGGCGGTACTCGATGCAGAAGAGCTCAGATATAAGCGGACAGCGAGCTATATGGAAGAAGTCCAGATGTGGGCGATCAACTACAATATGCAGATATAGAGGTATATAAGCATGAGCACAAAAAAGAACAAATACCATTATGACGTGAAGAACTGCTATCGATTCAAGGGAACGCGGAACGATGACGGAACGATCACATACAGCGAGACACCGGTACGGGAACCGGGCCTCAGATCCTTCGAGGCGGAAGCGCAGGGAGATTTGACGGTCATCCGTGCTGACGGAATCGATTACATCGTAGCTGCTAATAATTCGGGTTACGAAATTACGCTGAACTTCGTGAAGGTCTCCGATGAGTTCAAGGTCGACCAGCTCGGCGAAGTCGTGGATCCGAAGACAGGTATCCAGTACGAGGACGCAAATGCGACTCCGGCTCCGTTCGCTCTGGTAGGCGAGTTCAAGGGAGATGTTGAAGGAATCCGCTGGATTTATTATAACGTGACCGCAAACCGCGCGAACGACGCGGGCGACAACAAAGACAACCAGAAAGAGCCGGATGAGGAGAGCATCACTTGCAAGGCCAGCCCGCTCCCGGTCACGATCGACGGAGAAGATCATGAGATCGTAAAGGCTGCTATCACGAAGTCGATGAACGCGGAGACGTGGAGCAAATGGTTCACGGCAGTCACACTTCCGGGCGGCGCGGTTGAACAGACAGAGCCGGCTGAACAGACAGAGCCCTGACAGGGAGAGGATTACAGATGGTAAAAACGATTGAGATAGAAGGAAAATCGATCACGTTCAAGGCATCGGCGTTTTCACCGATACAGTACAACATGATTTTCCCTGGTCACGACTTCATGAAGGACATGTCGGTGCTGGAATCGGCAGCGGACAAAATGGAGAAGGATGAGAACGGCGACACAGTGGTAAGCGTCTCGACGCTTCCGATGGAAGTGTATGAGTATTTCGTAAAAATCGCTTACCTGTTCGCTTATCAGGGACTGGCTCCGACACCGAAGCTGACACAGGAGCAGATAGAGTTCAGAAAGAAGTATCCGGATCCGTGGGAATGGATAGATGGTTTCGACACGTTCTCGATCTACCAGATTCTTCCGGAGATCATGGAACTCTGGAACATCAACGAGAAGCAGGAAGCAAAGGCAAAAAAAAGCAACCCCATACCACCAGGGAAGTGATAACAGCAACGTATCTCCTGAGATGCAAACAGCTCGGACTATCCGCTGAAGAAATGGACATTATGTCCACAGGGATGGTATGGGACTTAATAACAGAATCGGCCAACGATTCGTATGATTATCCAATTAAGGCCGGACAGAAAGAGTATCACGCTTTTTTGACAGGAGGATAAGGCCGCACATGCGGCCTTGTTTATTTTATGGCAAGACGAAATATAAAAGGAATCACTGTCGAGATAAACGGCTCGACGACAGGTCTAGACAAGGCACTGTCCGGTGTCAACTCGAAATTATCCAATGTCCAGAAGTCCCTCAAGGATACAGACAGGCTCCTGAAACTCGATCCGGGGAACACGGACCTTGTAGCGCAGAAACAGAGACTGCTCGCAGATAACATAACAAACACGAAAGAAAAGCTTGCATCTCTGACGGAAGCACAGAAGCAGGCGAAAGAACAGTTGGAGAGCGGAACGCTCGGACAGGATAAGTACGACGCCCTGCAGAGGGAGATCATCGAGACAGAGCAGGAGCTGAAGAATTTACAGATCGAGGCTGCCACAACGAACGAGAAGATTGCTGCTCTTGATGCGACAGGTTCGAAGCTGGAAAAGGTCGGCGGAGCTATAACCGGAGCCGGTGAACAGATGATGGGTGTCACTGCCGTGGTCGGCGGATTGGGCGCGGCAGCGGTTAAGACAACGATGGACTTCGACAGTTCCATGAGCAACGTAGCAGCTATATCCGGAGCGACAGGGGATGATATAGATAAGCTCCGTGGAAAAGCGCGGGAAATGGGCGCACAGACGAAATTTTCCGCATCTGAGGCGGCTGATGCCATGTCTTACATGGCGATGGCAGGTTGGAAGACAGGTGACATGCTCGACGGTATCGACGGCGTCATGAACCTGGCGGCAGCTTCCGGTGAAGACCTTGCAACCACTTCCGACATTGTGACGGACGCCCTGACAGCGTTCGGCCTCAAAGCGGAAGATTCCGGCCACTTCGCGGACATCCTCGCGGCCGCATCCAGTAACGCGAACACGAACGTCTCTATGATGGGCGAGACATTCAAGTATGCTGCTCCGGTTGCCGGCGCTCTCGGATTCTCTGCAGAGGATACGGCGGAAGCTATCGGACTTATGGCGAATGCAGGTATCAAGAGCTCTCAGGCCGGTACGTCGCTCAGATCTATCATGAACGAGCTGGCGGGCGCGGCAAAGGACGGCGGGCTTGCAATTGGTGATACGACAGTAGCGGTAACGAACGCTGATGGCTCCATGAGAGACCTGTCCGACATCCTGGCTGACTGCCGTGGAGCATTTTCAAATCTCAGCGAAGCAGAGCAGGCGAGCACAGCTAAGTCGATTGCGGGGAAGAATGCAATGTCCGGATTCCTGGCGCTCATGAATGCGTCTCAGGGCGATGTCGACAAGCTGTCATCCGCAATCGACAGCTGTTCGGATACATTCGTCAAAACAACGGACGGTGCAATCATACCGATGTCTCAGGCGCTCGAAGAGGGAAAAAAGTGGACTGAGGAATATCAGGGAGAATCAGCACGCATGGCAGCGGTCATGCAGGACAACCTCGGCGGACAGCTGACGATCCTGAAGTCACAGCTGGAGGAACTTGCAATCTCTTTTGGAGAAATCTTGATGCCGACAGTTAGGAACATAGTCTCTGCCGTACAGGGATTTGTGGACAAGCTGAACGGCATGTCAGACGCACAGAAAAGAACGATCACGACGATAGCGATAATCGTGGCGGCGATAGGTCCGGTGTTAATTGTGATCGGTACGGTGATCACAAAGATAGGCGCGTGCATGAAGGCGGTCAGTATGCTGATGGGTACTGTCGGGAAGCTGAAAGTTGCACTTGCAAGCGGACAGGGTGCTCTCGGAAGTCTCGGAACGGCACTCACGACGATAGGTGCAGGTCCGATCATAGCGGTCATAGCAGCAATCGGTCTCCTGATCGGCGCGTTCGTCTCCCTCTGGAAGAATAACGAGGACTTCCGGAACAACATCATTGCGACATGGAATCAGATAAAAGAGACAATAGCTGGTTTCATAGATGGAGTCTCGCAACGTCTTGCGGGCATCGGAATCACGTTCGAGTCGGTAACGGGTGCAATCAGGACCATTTGGGAAGGGTTCTGCAATTTCATGGCGCCGGTGTTCGAAACGGCGTTCTCGATCATAGCTACCATCCTGCAGACAGTGTGTGACGCGATTCTCGGAATTCTGGATTTCTTCATCGGTGTCTTTACCGGAAACTGGGAGCTGGCCTGGACAGGCGTCAAGGAGTTCTTCGGATCCATCTGGCAAGGCATAAAGGATATCTTTGGCCCGATACTGGAAGGCATCAAGGAAACTGCAACGACAATATGGACGGCGATAAGCGAAAAAATAAAAGAGATCCTGACGTCAATACACGATTTCTTCGCCGAGAAATGGGAAGCGATAAAGACGAAGGTCTCGGATGCCATCGGCAACATAAAAGACACACTGTCATCCGGAATCGAGACTGCGAAGGAAACACTCAGCAGTACGCTCGACGCAATACATGATAAATTCTCGGAGATATGGGAAGGCGCGAAGAGCATTGTTTCCGGAGCAATCGATTACATCAAAGGGCTGTTCGATTTTGATTGGCATCTTCCGGATATTGCGCTTCCGCACTTCTCGATAGACGGTGACTTCTCACTGAATCCGCCTTCCATACCGCACGTCAGTGTCGATTGGTACAAGAAAGCGATGGACAGTGCAAGAGTGCTGACCGGTCCGAGCATATTCGGGTATGACGCGAAGGCGAACAGACTGCTGGCCGGCGGCGAAGCAGGGCGAGAGGTCGTATCCGGAGAAGGTCACCTCATAGATCTGATAGACAGCGTGGTAGGGAACAGATTCGGCGCGTTAGACGGCGTTTTAGGACGCTTGGAAAGCGCGGTAGACAAATACCTGCCGAAGATCGCAGAGGGCCAGAATCGACCTGTAGTGCTCTCGACGGGCAAGACTATAGGCGGTCTGGGTAAGCCGATGAACGAGGAATTCGCACGACAGGCGGAGAGAGATAAATGGCAGTAAAAACACGTAAGTCGTTCGGAGCGACGATCACAGTCGGGACAAAGTCTTATCACACGTTCAACGACTGGAAGATGACAATAATCAACAATAACTACATCGGAGACCCCGAGGTAGAGACAAATTATTTGGACGTCCCGGGAAGAGATACGATGCTCGACTACTCGGAAGCTCTGACCGGGCGGCCTGTTTACAAGTTAAGACCGATCAAGATAGAGCTGCAGGGAATTCGGGAGAAGATGAGCTGGGACATAGAAGTATCACGCCTCAGGAACATCCTGCACGGAAGGATAGCGAAGGTCTATTTTGATAACGACGAATCGCACTACTGGGAAGGACGAATATATCTCAGAGAGATGGACCGTGAGAAAACCCTCGGAAGTTTCGTGCTCGAAATGCCGACCGCACAGCCCTTCAAGTACGACAAATTCTCATCAACTGAGGACTATGATTGGGACACGTTCGATTTTGAGGAAGATGTGGACAGATACATAGGAGTGCTTGACTTCACGGAAGGATACACTGTTGAGATCCCGATAAGCGAGATTCCTGGAGTACCGGTCGTGCCGGTAATCAATGTGACTACGCTGAGATCTGATACGCTGACGATGAAGTCATCGTCGAACAATAAGACATACTCACTGAAGAGGGGAAGAAATCGCTATCCGGAGCTGAAGGTTGCCGGCGCGTCAGTCGTAACGCTGACCTTCACCGGGTCTGCAAAGCTGACTATTGATTACAGAGCCGCAAGGCTGTAAGGAACTATCATGTACGAATTTCTGTTAGATGGAACGAAAACACTATACTATCCCGGAGATGCGGAGTGCTCGGTCATAGATCCGGAGATCAACCTGGCACTCTCGGAAGCGGGCTCTCTGGAATTCAAAATGCCGGAGGAAAATCCGTATTATAACAGCTTACATCTCAGACAGTCCATGATTTCGGTGATGAGGGATGGAGTAGAAATTTTCAACGGGGAAGTGCGGGAGTGTCCTCGGGATAGCAACAATATGCGGAATGTCTATGTAGTAGGAGAACTCGCTTTCCTGCATAACTCCATACAGCCACAGATCGAGTATGGAGATATAGGACCGTCGATGTTCTTCCGCCGGATTATACAGGCACATAACGAGCAAGTGGAAGAACGGCAGCAGTTCACGCCTGGTATCGTAAGTGTACCGTCAGGCGGCCGGACGATAAGTTTTTACACAGACCACAACGAGACGTTGGATGCAATACGAACGATGCTCATCGACGTTTTCGGCGGCACACTCCGGATCCGAAAGACGGGCGGAACGAGATATCTTGATTATATAACGCTCACGGAGTACGGGAGTGATAACCTGCAAGGAGTGACATTCGGGGAGAACCTGCTGGACTACGCGGAGAGCTATTCAGCGAACAGCGTGATAACTGCCCTCATCCCTCGCGGTGCGGTCATACAGGATGAGATCGGGGCGGAGTCCGAGTCCGTATTGCAGAAAAGGGTGGATATCACATCCGTCAACAGCGGGAAGGATTACCTGATCAATACGGCGGCAGCGAACACTTTCGGAAAAATTTGGGCAGTAAAAGATTTTGATGAGATCGACAGTCCTGCGCAACTGAAGACGGCCGGACAAAAGTACCTGCAGGATGCTCAGTACGAAGATCTTGAACTCACCCTGACGGCGGCCGACCTGTCTCAGCTCGACAACACTATAGACGCTTTCCGGATTGGCGACAAGGTGACAGTCACGGCCCCGCCCTACGGGATGACTAAGGTATTCCCAATCAAATCCCTCACGCTGTATCCCCAAGCCCCGCAGAACGACAGACTGAAGCTGTCAGCCAACACAAGACGCAAGGGGACATACACAGCACAACAGACAGCAGCGTCGACGCAAACGGCGGTAGCCTACAAAAAAGATGACCTCAACATTAAAACTATGATAATGCAGGAAATGTCCAATATCGTAGCGCAGTTCACGGGGTCGGAAGGCGGATATAAACTCACTGAGTATGATGCGGACGGCCGGTGGCTCCGTGACTTATATATGGACAATCCAGACAAAGATCTTGCACAGAATATCATGCAGATCAGCATGGCGGGCATCGCCTTTAGCGAACAAGGATACAGTGGACCGTATACATCAGCGTGGACGCTCGGCGGGGTATTTAACGCGGACAGGATCCTGACCGGGACACTGATCGCGTCGATCATAAAAGCGGGAATACTGTCGGATGTAGCCGGAAAGAACTCGTGGAATCTCGAAACGGGCGCTCTCACGACGAAAGACGCGACGATGACGAATGTCACGATTGACGGCGGCAAAATCACAACAAAAAGCGGAAATAAGAAAGCAATTATGGAAAACGGATTCCTGCGGGGATACAGGAACGATGCAATCTATGGTCTGCTCGACCTGTCGCCGACCTATCCCGACGGTAAAAAGCGTGTAGCGCTCTGGGCAAAGGATGAACTGTACCTGCAAGCTGGAGGGACGGAAGGAAGTCCTACAAAGGAAATAAAACTAGATAAAGACGGCATACATCCGCAGGGTTTAACCGGATGGACTGTTTTGGGTGATATGAGAGTCCAACTCGATGGCGGACTAATCATGCAAATAATCTAAGTGAGGAAAGACATGAGCACGATTGCACAGATCTTACAGAAAATTGCAAAGGCAAAAAAGGGCCGTGATGTACGAGGGGCTATCCATGATGGTATCAGCCAGTGTTACAACGATGTCAACAATCCAACACTTAAAACGGCTGCACTGGAAGCAGCCATACAGAACAAAATCGATGCTGGACAGATGGCCGCCCTGACGATTGGTGATGGAACGATCACAAGAGCGAAATTGGATCCTGAGATGTCGCTGGGAATGGCAGCCTCGGTCGATGATGAAACACTGATACTCACGATGCAGTAAGGAGATCAAAAATGACAACGTACACAGTTACAACAGGCCAGAAAGAAACTCTTTTGCTGGGCAGACAGGGAGAATACAACGTGACGGAATTTGTGTTCGACCTGTCAGACCTGAGAGATGCGGTCGGGGATGGCATCGCGGTGCTCCTGCACTATCCGTATAGAGGGGAACCTTATATCGTACCGGCCGAGCAGGGGGACACGAGCGACGCAGCGGAGCAGGACGGCACAACGCTCGTATGGAAAATCGGACAGCTCGCTACACTCTATAAGGGAGAGGGGATAGCCGTCGTCAGCTGGGTGACGGAATCCGGATTAAAGAAGAGTCACAGGTACAAGACAAAAGTCAGCAGGTCGATCGAGGATTCAGCCGAAGAGATAACGGATGTGCAGCAGTCGTACATCGACCAGATGGCGGCACTGCACGCGGAGATAGTCGCGGACTTGAGGGGCGCTGAAGGATTAAAAGAAGAAATTGAAGCGGCCGCAGATGACGCTACAGCAAGGATTCAGACAGCGATCGGGGACGCGGACGGCAAGGTCACAGATGTACAGATCGCCATGAACGCGGCAGACGATAAGATAGATGAGATAAATGCTGCCGGCGCGGCAGCGGTGCAGGCCGCACAGGCAGCGGCCAACGTATCAGTAGTGAACGAGACCTTAGTGTACGGAGGTGCAAATTAATGGCAGACTTAAGTAAAATCAAGATACCGAACGGGACGGAGTACAACCTGAAAGACACGCAGGCCAGGGCGGACATTGAGTCACTAAATGGATCTTTAGCGACCGAACAAATTCCGTATGAGGTTATAAATGGTCAGTCCCCCGATGCTAATGGAGCGATTGTAGCCAACACATCCCGTAAATGCACATCATTCATTTCTGTAGCGCGTAATTCAAACATCCTTATAACCGCTACTTCAGCGTCTACTCTCAATTGGTGGTATGACAGCGAGAAGAATCCATTGTCCAAATTTACAATTAACACCGGGAACGAACAGCCTTATAAAGTCCCGGATAATGCGGCATATGTAGTTTTATCACAGCCCAAAAACAACATGGTAGATTTTCGTCTTTACTCGGACGTTAGATATGAAATAACACAGGTTGCCACTCAGATTAATGGCTGCATAGTAGAAGAAAATAGCGCATGGGAGGAATAATGAAATGAGTGTAATGCAAATAGCTGGCAAGTCTCCAGAAAATAC
>ODAJ012185160.1_pt1 | contig 14938 bp, 19 predicted proteins | sample 1539241 | NCBI WGS metagenome assembly ODAJ01 (sample SAMN02144231, study PRJEB22623) | gut metagenome | biome: sheep rumen | host: Ovis aries | place: New Zealand
GACGGCGACCCGCGGCGCAATCTTTGCAGCGTCGCCGCACTCAACAAGACCGTTTGCGGCGCGGCTGAGTTCATCGAATACAAGGGCGGCGCTTAATGCGCCGCCAGCCGGGAGGGTTGACAAGGGCTGAATACATCGAGCGCGAGGCGGCAATAAGCGGCCTCGACGAATTGGAAAGAACATCGCATCACAACTCGGTTCTGTGGCCAGATCATGTAGAAGAATGACGCGAGACTTTACGCTCCATCCCCGCTGCCGAAGTGCGGCCTGTGGTGCGGGGTCACTGGATTACCGAAGAAGAGGCTATAGAGAGGGGCGACTATTCCCTTCGGGGCGCTTGCTCGGTATGCGGTCGTTGTGACTGGGATTGTACGGAATCGGAAAGTTTCAACTTCTGCCCCAACTGCGGGGCTGTCATGAGGGAGACAGGCAATGAAAAAGCATGATCTGAAAATTCTGCCGCAGTATTTTCAAGCCGTCTGGAGCGGAATCAAAACTTTTGAACTGCGAAAAGATGATCGCGACTATCAGCGTGGAGATATCCTTGTCTTGCGTGAGTGGGACGGGGAGAAATATACAGGCTCTGCTATCTGCGTAAAGGTGACATACATCTTGCAGAACGCCGAGAAATACGGCCTTAAAGATGGCTATGTCATCATGGGAATTTGTCATCTTGGACTGGGAGATATGAGGGAGGAAAGCAAGCCGTACTGGATTCCGTCGGAAGACTGTCTCCCGGTAAACGGCGAAGAAGTAATCACACTCGGCCCGAACGGCGGGATGGAGTGCGGGTTTTATCGTGGACTCTGCGGAACGAAAAGAGACAAATGGGAATGGAAGAAACACACCGTGCGGACGGTCAAATACTGGATGCCGAGAAAGGCGCTACCAGAGCCGCCGAAGGAGGAAAAATGAAGATATACATTGCCATTATCGTGACCGCTGTTTTATCTGCTTTCGCTGCAAGCGTTGTCTGGTTTGTGTTTTACAGGAAAGCGGTGAAAGCGGCGCATAAAACTCCGACCTTTTCCCCTCAGATTGCCGTCACCCAAAGCCAAATCGAGCAGGTGTCGGCATCTATAACCGTTCCATCGGGAACAGAGCCGAAGTACATTTCGTATGCCTTGGTTGAAAAACTGTCCCGTGTGCTGCCTGAATTTTGGCTTATCAGAAAAACCGTTGACTACGATGTTACATACAGGGCTGATCTATGGCTCTGCCGACCGCCGAAGGAGGGGTGAGCATGAGCCTTTGCGGAGAGATTAACCAGAAGCACTTGTGCGAATACGCCCGAATGATAACGGCAACGGGCGGCTGGTCGTTTTACGGCTGCACGCATGAGCCAAATCACGGTAAGTGGATAGCGGAAATCAACGAATGCCCGTGCGGTAAAAAACCGCAGGATTATGAAGAAGCAAGGGAGGCGTTACCATTTTGAGCATCTTAATCACCGGCATGGAGATGCCAACAGAAGAGGAAATAGGCAAGTGCATTATCATACGCCATGACGGAGAAGTTGGGATTGTCAAAAATCTTGCCGATATTGGCTTTGTCGTTTGCTACCCCAAAAACCAGATGACGATGATGGCTGTTCCCGTCCAGCCGCATGGGAGGCTGATTGATGCGGATGCACTGAGAGAAGACTGGTTGGAAAACGGCGAGAATGAATATGTCTACGACACAAACGCTTTTCTTGATAGCCTTGATGACGCTCCCACTATCATCCCGGCTGATCCGGCAGAGGAGGGCGAGTGATGGCTAATTGTCATAAGTGCAAATATGAAATATCTGCGGAGTGCGTGCCTCGCTCGCAAAAGCTGGGATATCCAAACTGCTATCAAAGCACCGTCACCAACTACGACCGCATCGTCAGCAAAACGCCGGAGGAGCTGGCGGAGTTATTTTCTCATTTGTGTTGCCCATATTCCGTCGGCGGAAAAGTTGATTGCAACGCTGAAAATAAGGGTTGTAAAGAATGCTGGCTCGACTGGCTGAAACAGGAGGAAGAATCATGAGTGATCTGCTCAGAGCCTTAAAAGAAGATGCCCAGCGCATGGAGGATATCAGCATTGAAGCTGGCTACCGCATCAAGGGCCAGCCCGTGCGCGGGAAAACGCCATCGCAGGTGCAGTGCCGAGATAAGGAGGATAGAGCGTGACGAGAGAAACAGTTGACGGGCGGGCGGTGTCGCTCCGCCGAACCAAAACCGGATGGGCGGTGCGCTGGGGACGCACGGTGATTGCCAACTGCCGCACATGGCAGGAGGCGGTGCAGAACATCATCGCGCTGTACCTGCAGGAGGATTCCGTATAATCAAGACCCGGTTGAAGAAAGAAGCTGCAGAGCGCAAGCCCTGCAGCTTCCTGTCGTTTTATCCGGCCTTCTTCCGGTACTCGTCCCAGCTGGTGTTCCACCCGTTGACCAGCCACATGACCTTGACGAAGGTCTCGTTCGCCTCCGGGTTGCTCTTGTAGAACTGGTAAAGCTCGTCCTGCGAGAGCCCGCCCTTGCCGTTCGTGTCGGCCTTGACCGAGCTTTCGTAGAAGCTGCCGAGGCTGATCCCTGCGTCCGCCGCGGCCTGTGCCTTGCTGAAATAGCTCTCCGAGGCGTACAGGCGCAGCGCCTGCATCTGTTCATTTTCAGACAGCCCGGAGCCGATGATGGCCTCCACCTTCTGCGCGTCCGTCACGCCCTTGTGCCCGGGCAGCGGCTTGAGCGCGCCGATCGTCTCCGTCAGCGTCTCCGCCTTCCCCCGGCCGACGCCCGCGCTTGCCAGCTTGTCGACCTTGGTGACCGGCGGTGTGTAATCCGCCAGCGCCTTGTCCGACGGGGAATACAGCTCCCACAGTGTTTCCTTCTGCCGGCTGCCGTAGTCCAGACCCATGACCCAGTCGTAGACCTCGGCCGCGTTCAGCGTCTGGCTCCCGTTCACATCCGCCGCCTTCTTGCCAAGCAGCACGTCCACCGGGTCGATCCCGGCCGCCTCCGCCCCGGCGAGCTTGTCCCACTTGGCCGAGGTATAGCTTTCGCCGCGCGCCGTGGCGATCTCCCGCTTGGCCCTGTCTGCCGCGTAGTCCAGCAGGCCCTTGACGGTCTCCGCCCGGTCGGCGTCGCTCATGCCCCGGTAGGCCTCGCTCTCCACGAAGCCCTGCACCAGCTCGAGCGAAAGCTGCCCTTTGCTGACGGCGTATTGCTCGTACTCCTCCGGGCTCAGCTGCACGCCGTTGACCTTGGTGTTCCGCTGCGGTCTCTGCGGCAGCACGCTCTCCCCGGTCGCCCTGTACAGCCTCTCCAGCTCCGCGTCGACCGGCGCGCTGCGGTTTGTTCCGACATTGCCGGGATTTAGCAGCGCCTGCGAAACGCGCTGCACCGCCGTCCCCTGCTCCTGCCTTCTGCCCCAGGCGTCGATGTAGTCCTGCTGCTGGAAGTCCACGCCCGGCGTCTTTGCCCCCGCGCGGCTGATCGCGTACTGGATCGAATTCGGCAGCGCGGATTTCCTCGCATAGCTCGTCCGCCGAACCGGCTCCGCCGCCTGCTCCAGCTGCCCGACCAGGGAATTTGTGATCCCCTGCGTCGCAAAGCTGAACAGGCTGTTGAGCATCAGCGCCGGCAGCGCCTCGGTCTTGCCGTTATACTTGTCGATGTTGTCCAGCGCGTCGTTGAGGCCGGAGAGCATCGACATGTTCATCACCGGCTCCGTGATGCTGCCGAGGATCGTCATGATGTCCAGCGCGTCCTGCTCCTCGCCCAGCATCTCATAGAGATTGACGCCCATGAAGAAGGGCACCGCGCTCGGGCTCAACCAGTCCAGCGTGTAGGAGCTTCCGTCAGGCAGGGAAACGGAATAGTCCTGCGCCCCGCGCTGCTGTTCAAAGGCCTCCAGCTTGTCGTCGTCGCTGCCCGTTCCCCGGGCAAGCCCGCCGGAGGCCAGCAGATAGCCGAGCATACACAGCGCCGAGCCCGTCAGTGTCTTGCTCAGGCTCTCGATCACGTCAGCCCCGGTCACGTCGGGCTTTCCCTGCGCCGCCTGTATGGCCTTCACCGCCGTGTTCACCAGTCCGACCGGGCTGTATTCCTCCGCCCGCACCAGCACATTGGCCGGCGTTTTGCGAAACGGCATGACGCCCTGTACGATCGTCTTTGCCAACCGTCCGACCGTACTTTTGTCCCAGCCCGCGTCAAAGCTCGACGCGAAGTCCGAAACGCTGTTGCTGTCGTGGAAGGTCGCCTCCTGCGCCTGCCGGATGGCATAGGCCCTTGCGCGTTCCAGCAGCTCCGGGTCTGCCTCGCGGATGCTTTTTACCTTGTTCGCCGCCAGATACCCGGCCAGCGAGTCGGCGTAGTTGAAGCGGATGAAGATGTTGTCGCCCTCGCTCATGGCCCACTGTGTCGCCCGGCGGTAGGCCTCCATGCCCTTCATCCCGGCGTCGGCCGCCCGGCGGGCCAGCCTCGCCGCGCCGCTCCGGCCGAGCTCCGTTTCCGCGTTCTCCGTGCCCCAGTCGCCGCCGTTCTTGAATACCGTCCGGTATTCGTCGATCTGTCGCGACATCGTCCGCGCCCGGTCGCGGTATTTGCCGTCGCCCTCCGCGACGTCCTTCACGTTCAGATAGTCCGCCCAGGCAGCGGCATGGAGATCCTTCCCGGCCCACGCGCTTTTTGTCCGCTCCGCGTCGCGTCCGTATCGCTGAAACAGCGCTTCCAGCGCGCCGCCCACGCGATCCTTCACCATGCGCGTCACGGTCATGGCGGTGTTGCCGGCCAGGTTCCGCACCTGCGTCTTGAAGTTGCCGAGCATATTCGTGTAGCGCAGCGCCGTCCACTTGTCCATGAAGGTCGACGGCATCTGATCGGCGATGCTGTGCATCATCCGGTCGATCACCGCGTCGCGCCCGGCCTCGTCCGTCTGCGCCATGTATTCCTCAATCAGCGCCGGGTCGAGCCTGACCTCCGCGTTTCCCGTCACGCTCTGCATGATAAGGGACGGGAGATCGTTCTCCACCCAATCGCCGACCACGCTGTCCAGCGTCTCGGCCGGCACGTCGGTCTCTTCTGCCAGCGCCGCGCGCAGCGCCTCATAGGCTCTGTTGTAGAAGCCGAGATTGTCCATCGCGTCGGCGATCCGGTCATGCTGTGTGCGCGCTCTCTCCGCTTTCGGCAGGGTGCTTTCGATCAGTCCGCGCAGCTCGTCCTCGATGATCTGCGCCGTCGTGCGGCCGCTCTTTGTCGGCCTTGCGCTGTCCTGCGTGCCAAAGCGCTCCGCCAGGCTCTCGCCGATCCTCTGCGCCCATTCCTCTACGGGCACGTTGTCCTCGTCCGTCACCCGGCGTCGGCTGGCCTGCCGATCCTCGAGCTCCTCGTTGATCCGCTGCACTTCCTTCGTGATCCCGTACAGCCGCGCCTCCGGCGTCAGCGTTTTCAGGATTCGCGCGGCGGCCAGCCCCCGGGCCTCGTCATGCACCAGGTTGTGGTAAGCCGTCACCAGCTCCACATACTGCGCACCGCTCATGCCGCTGTTCCCGGCGTTGTTCAGCAGCACCGCGCCCGTGGCGACAAGCCGCTCGTTGCGCTTGCCGCTGCGCACCTCGGCCAGCCAGTCGGTCAGCGCGCCGTCCCATCCGTCGCGGCGGATCTTCTCGCGCGCTCTTTTCGCCAGCGTGTCGTTGCTGACAGGCATATATTCAAATACGCCGTCCATCACCGCGCTTCGGATGTCCTGCAGCCTGCTCTCCGGGGTCGCTCCAGCCTCGTAGATCGTTCGCGCCGTCCGCCCTGTCCTGCCCTTGTCCCGGATCTGCTGCGGCACCGCGCTTTCTCTCGCCGGGCGCTCGCCCTCCGGGATCACGCCGTATTTCTCCCCGGCCGCCCGATAGGCCTCGTCCGCGCTCGCGCTGCCGTTCTCTCCGTTTACGTCTCCGGCGTCTCCGGGCCGTTCTCCGGGATCTCGTTCAGCTTGAAGGTCTCGTCCAGCCACCGGCCGAATTCCTGTTCCTCCATCCGCTGGATCTCCGGCGTCAGCCATCCCTTGAGCTTCAGCCGGTACATCTCCCGGCAAAGCCTCTGCTTCTTCGCCTTGCTCATCGTCTCCATCGTCGGGTTCCTCCTCAATGTCTCCGAAGTCCTCGCTCTCCTCGCTGTCTGCGTCGGCCAGCTCAGACACTTCGTAAATGCCCCAGTGCTGATATCTCTCGTCCACGATCCGCGCGGCCTCGTCCTCGCTCAGGCTCTCGCCCTCCATCTCCGCAAGGTCGATCTCCAGCCGGATCGCGTCCCGGCGCCGGGCTTCCTCGCTTTTGCGTCCCATCTCCGCGCCCGGCTCGTAGGCGTTCCACTTGCCGCCCACGCTCTCCGCCGCGGCCTTCGCCAGCTCCTGCGCCGCGTATTCCACCATGTCGCGGTAACCCTGGCTGTCAAAGCTCTGCGCCATGCTCATGGCCGCCGGGCGGGTCGCATCCAGCAGATGCAGGATGCGGTTGATCTGGTCGGAGTGCGCCGTCACGTCCGGCGGGAACAGGCCCTCGCCGAAGATCTGCCCCAGCTCCTGGTAGGCGCTGTCGATCGGCAGCCCGGCGTTTGCCAGCCGCAGCTTGCCGAACATGGACTTTCGCCACGCGTTGAAATCCGGGATGTCACCGCGCAGCTCGTCGCTGATCTGAATATTGTGACCCCGCAGATACTCCCGCAGTTTATTATACAGTTCGCGGTCGCCGCTTTCAAGTCCGCTCGGCATCTGCCGCAGCATCTCGTCGGCGGCCTTGCGCGCCTCTTCCATCACGTCGGAGCCGCGCCCCTTGTCACGCATGCTCTCCGCGACCCGGTGCACCGCCTCGGCGGCGTCTCTCGCGCTGTTCCACATGCCCGTCGTTTTCCGCAGTTCCCGACCGGCTTTCATCTCGGCCTTGCCGCGCTTCGTCTTCGGGTTCAGCCCCGGCACGGGAATGCTCATTCTCGCCGTCCCGCCACGATCCGCCTCCATGGCAAGACTGCGCTCGCTGTTCTTCTTTGCCTTGCTGTTTGCCGGCAGGTCAAGCGCGTCAAGGTCGAGCGTCGAGCTGTAATTGACAAGCTCCGGGTAGTTCACGCTGAGTCCGTGCAGCATCCGCTCCGCGGTCTCCCGGTCTCCGATCCCTTCCGCTTCCGCATACCTGGCAAGAGTCGTTTGTTCCGCATCCGTGTCGGCATAGAGCGAGTAAAGCAGCGCTTCCGGCGAGCTGATCCTTTCTCCCGCCCGGTAGGCCTGCAAGACCTCCCGTCTTTTGCTCTCGTCCCCGATTGCTTCCAATGCCGGGTTATCCAGCAGCGCCCTGATATAGTCCGTCACCCGCTTGTGCTGTGCGGCGTAGCTGTTCTGCTCTGCGTAAGACAGCGGATCGCTGCTTCGCAGCGCCTCCGCAATAATTTCCTCGTCGGTTTTCTTGAGCTTCTGCCCGGCCTCCTTCGCGGTCTGTCTCGGTGCCGCGTCCTGCGCTTCCCCGTTGACATTCTCCGCCGCTTCGGGGGCGGTTTTTTCTTGCCCGACAGCCTCCGACTTTGTGCTTTCCCAGTAGAAGTCATCCGGTTCGTCGAGAAGATCGTCTTGCCCGACAGCCTCCGGCTTTTCTTCCGTCACAGCCGTGCGGTTTAACCGTTCAGAATCGTCCGTGCTTGCGTTTTGCCATGTGGGCGGTGCGGGAATATCCCCCTGCGTCTCGCGCTCTCCTGCGGCCTCCTGCGTGGCATTTTGCTGCATGCCGTGCTGCATGGCCTGTTCCGCTGCGGCAACAGCCTGCGCCATGGTGCGCTCGCGGCTGTACTGCACGCCTTCACCGACGCCGCCGAGCATGCCGAGGAGACCGCCGAGCAGGCCGTCGTACAGCACGCCCTCTGCGGTCGTGTCGCTCCATGCCTCGCTCCAGCTTCCTTTCAGGCCGAGCGCCCAGTCGGCAATCGGGTTGAGCAGGTCGGAAATCATTCCCTCTGCTGCCTCCGAGCCGAAGGCCTGCACGACTTTGCCGAGGATCGCGTTGCCGCCGTTGGCTACAAAGCGGTCGAGCGCTTTGTCCATCAGTCCGTCGATCCATCCAGTCTTAACGCCCTTCACGCCGCCGATGCCGGCGATCTTTTCGGTCAGCACTTCGATTGCCGCCGCTTTCGTACCGGCGAGCATCTGCTGTGCGTCAGAGCCTCCGGCAAGGCGTTCCTCTCTGGCCGCTTCGCCGAACACGCTGGTTGCCATTGCGGCCATACCAGAGCCGGGAACAATCGCATTGAGAGCCTGATCCGCGGCGAGGTCGGCAAGTCCGACACCGGCGTCAACGGCCAGCCTGCCGAGAGCCCCGGCTCCGTCTTTCGCCTGTTGGACGTATTCGTTGCCCTGCATAGCCGCTTCGTCAAACGGCTTTCGGTATTCGTCCCACTGCTGCTGCGCCTGCTCGCTCTGGATCGCGTCGCGCACCTTTTGCGCTTCCGCCACAGGGTCGAGTCCGAGCATGGCGTACGTCAGCATGGCACTGTCGGAATAGGCGTCGGATATGGCCTTGCCCTCGCCATAGGCCTTGCCGACCGTAAGAAGAGCGTTGCCGATATTGCCGAAGGCGCGTCCGCCCCAACCGGCCAGAGCTTTTGTCGCTCTCAAGCCGGGTGCCTGCTTGTCGAACGCGGCAGCAGCGTCATCTGCTTTCTGCTTGGCCTCGTCGAGCTGTGCCTTGCTTGCGCCCGCGTCCATCGGCGCGGCGATCACGCCGGCGCCGCCTGCCCCGGCGTTGGAGATCATCGTGTTCAGAAAATCCCATAGCCCGCTGCGGTATTCCTTGTCCGCGTCTTGCTGTTCCTGTCTCTTCTGCTCAGTGCTTTTCAGCTCGCCGCTGGCGTATTTCTTTGCCATGCGGAGCTGGAACGGCTCCTCTGCGGTTCCGTTCCCTGCGTAGGGGCTGGCGCCATCGACAGCCCGCGACGTGTTCTGCGTGCCGGTCTGGCCCTTCTCTGTCTGCCATCCTGTGTTCTGCGGGGCATAGGCCGCGATAAAGTCATCGTAGCCCATGCCCCCTGCCTTCTCTGCGCTCTGGCGAGTCTCTTCCTTCTCGTCGTCCGGCAGATATTTCTTGATAAAATCTTCGTAACCGAGTCCGCTCATTGCGTACCTCCGTTCAATGGACTGCGCTCATTGCCCTTGCGAGAGTTGCTCTCTGCGCGTCGCTCATCCTGTCGATTGCGCCGCTGTCGGAAAGGCTCTGGAAAGCGGCCCGCATTTCGGCTTCGCTTCTCGCCGAGCCGATGCTCTGCATGGCTCGGTTGAAGTCGGCTGCGCTGTAGCCCTGCTGCGTCGGCTGCTGGCTGCTCTGCCCGTTGCCGAAGAGTGCGCCGAGCGCATTGCTGATGGCGTTCGCGGCTCCAGCCGCCGTGCCTGCGGTGCGGTTCGCTGCCATGGTTGCCGCCGGTACTGCCGCAGCCGCCGCGTTCGCTCCTGCGGAGCTGCCGCCGCCTGTCGGGCCGTAGCCCGCCGGGTACTGCCCGGTCATCTGGTAATACTGATCCGGCGTCATGTTCCCTGTCATGTAGGCAAACTGCGGGTTCTGCGCCATCCACAGCAGGCGCATGTTGTCCGCCGCCTCCTGCCCGTAGAGCTGCCGGAAGCCGGAGAAGTCGCCGTAACCGGCGAGGAGCTTTGCCTGCTCCAGCGCCGCCTCCTGATCCCGGGACAGTGCCGAAGCTCCGGCGTTGGCCCGCAGGGTGTCAAGGTCGATGCCCATCTGCGCCAGCTGCATCCGAAGCGCATCCTGCCGGTTCCATTCGCTCGTCTGCGCTCCGGCGAGGCTCTGGTCGATGCTCATTGCCATCTGCGCGATCTGCGTGGCTCTGCTCTGGAAGTCCTTCATCTCCTGCGTCAGCGCGACCGCCCGCTGGTAGTCGTTGTTTGCCAGCGCCTCGCTGATCGCCGCGCGGTACTCGGCCTCCCGGTTGACGCGCTCGCGCTCCAGCTCGGCCTGCGCGTCGGCCTGCGCCTGCTTGATCTGCGCCGCGCCGTTGAGATACCCGGCGTTCTGCGCAAGCGCCGCCTGCGAGCCGGTTCCGCTGTTGATGCCGGAAGCCGCCAGCCGCTCGTTCATCGCCTGCCGCTGCCGCTCGTATTCTCCGGCGAGGGCGTTGCCCTGCGCCTGATAAGCCGCCGGGATTTTCTCGCCCGCCGCGTCCAGTGCGCGAACGACGGCGTCGTAGCCGTTGGCAAGGGCCAGCAGCTGCGCGTCCCTGCTTCTGTCGTACACGTCGTTGATCTGCTGTGAGTAGTCCCGATTCTCCGGCAGACGCCCGTACATCCGCTCATAGAGCGCCCGGATGTCCGCGCTGCGGTCTGTGACCTCGGGCAGATTCTGGCCGATGCCGTTGTACAGGCTCATGATCTGCTCGTACAGGCTCTGGCTCTGCGGCGTATACCCGGTGCTCTGCTGCCATGCGGCGCTCTGCGCTGCCGCAGGCGCGGCGGAGGTAGTGGACGCGGCCTGTCTCGCGTTGCCGGTGCCGGTCTGCGGCTGCGTCGGAGAGGCCGGCGAAGTACCGGCGTTCGGAGTCCCCGTTGTGCCGACAGCTCCGGCGCGGGCATTGCCCGTCCCGGTGTCGGTCATCTGCGCGATTTGTCCCTGCTGGCTGGGCTTGATGATGGGGGAGCTGTTGGACGCTCTGCTCTGCGTCGTCCCGTTCGGGTATGCCACAGTCTCCCCGGCTCTCGCGCTGCCGGTGCCGGTCTCCTGCCCGACCTTCTGTTTCTTGTTCGGATCGTAAGCCTGTGCAACGTTTGCCATAGTCTATCTCCTTACCCCAGATACATCGAGTGCATGACGCGGATCTGCACCACCGAGCTTATGTGCCGCTCGTGCAGCCACTCGTACCTCGACAGCATTTCAGCCGGAGGGTCGCCGTTCTTCTTACGGTATTCCTCGATGATAGCAGTCACATGATTGTGAAGCATCTGCATGTGCTCCAGCTCCTGCTGGCTGAGCGCGTAGAAGGTGCGCGCCAGCTCGGGTCGGTCGTCCTTGTAGGCGAGGGCACACTTTGCGTACTTCTCGGCGTCGTGGATTTCCTCTTCGATATAGTCAGAGAGTTTTTCAATGATTTTCATGATTGCTCCTCATTATTTGCGGAAGCGGGCGGAGTTGCCCCCGCCCGCCCGTTGTTTGTCAGGCAGCCGTCGCAGCCGGGTTGGCGATCCACTTGCCCATCACGGACAGCAGATACGCGCTCTGGTCGGCGTTCGACTTGTCGTTCTGGAGGCGGTTGATCTCGCGGACAGCCTCGTCGTACTTGTCCTGCAGCATCTGCGTCTTGATAGAGCAGCAGCACTGCTCCATCTGAGCGCTCATGCGCTCCAGCGTCTGGTTGATGGTGTTGAAGCCCTGCACCACGTTGATCTGGTTGGTGTAGTTCTGGTTCATGAGATCGCGGGTCTGGCCGCTGATAAGCTGAGCGGTCTCGTAGTTGTTGTTTGCGGAGCTGAGAAGGATGTCGCGCTGGCCGTTGATGAGGGTCTGACTGTTGATGGCGCTCTGTACATACTCCTGCGTAGCCACGTTGGGAGCCGGGCCGCGATTGCCGCCGAGGCCGAAACCGCCGCCGAACAGGATCGCGATGATGAGGAAGGCGCCGAGCCAATCGGAACCGAAGAAGGAAGAACCGCCGTTGGAATTCATGTTTTGTTACCTCTCAAAAAATATTTTTCACTCCGGCCGGAAGTGATTACTTGTTTACGACAGGGCCGATCACCCCGTCGATTTTCGTTGCCAGCTCGTTTGGGTCAATGCCCTTCTGCTGGCAAAGCTGCTGTGCCGTGCCCTGCAGGTCGTCGAGATTCATTTTCTTGAGCTGCGGGTGCTGGTTGGCAAGCCGCTTCATAAAGGCCTGCGGGCTTTCGCCGCGCATAGCGGCGCCAACCGCTTGCAGCAGGATAGAGCTTCCTGCGGTGTCAGAGATGGCTCCGCCGAGCATACTAAGCAGACTGTTCATGCTTTATTCTCCTTTTTCAAAAGTTTGAGGATCTCGGTCTTCAAAGACTCGAAGTCCTGCTTTGTGACGTACTCCGGCTTCGGCGGCTCCGGCTCGAGTGTGAACCTTCCGAGCATCAGAGGCTGCGCGATGCCGTCCTTTGATTTGCTCACGAAATAGAACACGTCCTCGTTCTCGTCGAACAGCACGGCAGCGTCTCCGGGATTTAGTCGCTCCTTGGAGAAGGCCTTTGCTTCGGCGATTCCCGGAACGCGAAGGATTTGCTTCGGCTCGTCGTGCGGCACGAGCGGGCTCTGCTGCAAAGCGCCGAGCTTCTGCTGCAGGTCGGCAACCTGCTGTTGATAACTGTTGTATGGCGATGGAAGCATTGCGTCTCCTTTCTCAACCGTTCATAAGCTTTCGCCACGTCTCGCGGCCTACGATACCGTCGACCTCAAGCCTGTTGCGCTTCTGGAAATCACGCACGGCCTTGTCCGTGGCGTCGCCGAATTCGCCGTCGGCGCCCCACCAGCCGCAGGAGAAGCCCCGCGCGATCAGCACCGCCTGCATGGCCTTGACGGCCTCGCCCGTGTCGCCCTTCGCGAGCACCGGCAGGCTCACCGCCACGGTCACGACCTCGCCGTCGTCCTTTGTGGGCGTCTCCGGCTCTGTGGCAGGGGCATCTTTGTCCTCACCGCCGCTGCCCTCATACCGCAGCACACAGTCCCACGGGAAGTTGTAATAGCTGCCGACGTAGATTTCCCGCCCGGTCTGGTCGCCGGTCTGCCCGCCGGTCACGCCGCCGCGCTCGTTGATGCTGGCCTTGACGTTCTGACCGTTGCCGATGTACAGCTCCGTGTGGTTCTTCACGTTCAGCAGCACGTCGCCCTTCTGCAAGCCCGCGCCGGTGCGGAGATCGACCTTCGCCGTCACGTCGGCGAAGCCGCAGCGCAGAAAGGCCGCGTACATATTGCCCGTGTAGCTCGCGCCATTCTGCCTGACGGGGACGCCCGCCGCCTCCCACGCGGAGATCACAAAGGAGCTGCAATCGTAGTTCGGCCCCCAGCGGGAGGCTTGATCGTAGCCGTGACGCGCGTCTCCCGCGACCGAGAGCGCCCAACTCACGGCTTTGTTGATGGTTTCGGATCGTGTCATGTCTGCGCCTCCGTCCAGCCGTAGACACCCGGCTCATAAACGTTTGAGTCGATGTCGCTGATCCAGTGGCGGTCGTTGTGGCTGACCTTTGCGCCTCTGGAGTAAGAGTCGTGCGCACCCTGCGGCTGATGCCACTCCGGCCACTCCTCTGCGGGGTCGTCTACCCTTACCCAGACAGCAGGGACAAGTCGCGGCGGCCAATCGCTTTGTGAGTGATGCGGATGCCCCTCCGGGGTCTCAATGATCAGTTTGTACAGCAGCCCATCCACCGGGTCGCGCGCGCGGTCTCCCTGCCAGTAGTCGGTATCAGCAGCCCACGCCGGAAACAGCTCCACGGCCTCCAGCGCGTCCTCGTCGGGCAGCGATGCCGCCGCTTCTTCAATATAGGGTCTGAGCTGTCTCGCTCTGGCCTGAGGTTTCATTCGCTCACCCCCATCAAGATGTCGTAGGCTTCGGCCTTGTCCTCGATGGTTTCTTCGCTGGGCGCAGGAACGTCCTCATCCGGGATTTCGTGCCAGTTTTCCACGCTGTCCCATTTGCCGAGGTAGACGTGCTTGCTGTAGGTTTCGCCGTTCGTCAGTGTCATGCCGTCATCGGATATAAGCTGATTGTCAATGATAATCATGCTACTGTCCACCCCTTTACATTTGTTGCATAATCCATCAAATTCATGGTTCCGCTTGCGTCCTCCACGAACACACCGCCGGATTCCTTGCCGATTGTTGCGCTCATAATTGACTTGGAAGCAGCGTTCAGGGTAATCGTATTCCCGCTTGCGGACGCTGCGAGGCAGTTGATCGCGCTGATGATCGAATCCTTGCTCAATGTGGCGCAATTCATTGTGATGGATAACGCCAGGCTGTTCGGTACAAATCGAATTTCCTGTAAAACCAGGCTGACGCCCGCTATGAATGTTGACAAATCTGCCGAACTTGACAGATCTCCGAAATCAATCTGCCCACCCGTTACGTCCAAAAGCGTACGGTTATCGTAAAACATAAAACTTCCATGTTCGATTTTTAAGTCTCCATCAAGAACAAGGTGTTTGAATCCGTTGCCACCGGATACGCGATGATATGCACACAGATAATTGCAATTTAACGCTCTGCCGCTATAGCCTGTAAGATGTGCTGTTTCATAGCCAGGAGTGTTATAATTAGTTTTAAACATGCCAGTAAGTGCGCTTGCAAACGTGGCGTCAACGCTTATTTCTTTCGGAAGAGACGCCGCTGTCTGAGACACGTTTAATGTAGAAAAACCACTGTATGTTAAGATGCTGGGCGTTGGAGCAGTCACATTCACTGTCACCGGACTATATGCCTTGCCGCTGGGTGCGGTGTACGTCCCGTTCTCGGTCACGGACAGAGGCTCGACGGTTACGCCGCCACCGCCGCCTCCGGCCTGCTTGCCCATGGCATAGCTGATAGGATCGAAGCTCATGGCGTTACCTCCGCGCTCCCGTTGGAAGGCTCCGGCCCGTCGTACTTGACATAGGCCACCGGCACCCACTTGTCGGCGTCGTTCGCCGCTGCCTCGTTGAAGTAGTAGATTGTCAGTGCCTTTGTTTCCGGGTCGAGCACCCGGAGCTCGCTGCCGTTCATGATGTTCTCCGTCGGCTTGGTGTCGGTTGAGAGACAGCAGATCACGACCAGCTGCTTGCCGCCCGCACCGCCTCCGTAGGCGGTGTTTTTCAGTTCGTTAAATGTTACCATTTGCTTTGTCCTCCGTTTTTCACGGGCGTTTGCCCGGTATTTCTGCATATCCTACAATCTTGAAGTCGTCGCGCCGCCGCTCCCGCCGCGCCACGGCTCCGCCCTGTTCGGGTCTGAAC
>ODAJ011904365.1_pt1 | contig 14936 bp, 28 predicted proteins | sample 1539241 | NCBI WGS metagenome assembly ODAJ01 (sample SAMN02144231, study PRJEB22623) | gut metagenome | biome: sheep rumen | host: Ovis aries | place: New Zealand
CCGCCACAATGCGTAATCATCGGCCGCTTTTTCGTTACTTGTATTGTTAATCAGATGTCCGTATTCGTGCGCTATCACAAAATTCTGGCTTGCATCAGTCAACTTCCCGAACAAACGTGGATTGATATACAACACACCAGTCTTCCGATTTACGGCTGCCGGCGTGTCGATAAATATATTTTCCTGTATGTCGGTAAAGTTTTTCATAGATGCTATCTGAGTACATACAAATAGTTTCCTGCCTTCGTGTAGAATCCGTATTTGATGAGATATTTCGATTTCCGTTTGAGGTAAGACGAAGGATTCATCTTCCAATACAACGAACCCGCCGTGCCTTCATACGTGCCAATATCAAGCCCAAGCCCTTCAGCGTTGTCATTTTTTAGTTTGTAGTCAATATTTTTGCGGACGTTGTTGTTCCGAATATCCAAGGAGTCTGCCGTATTAGCAGCCAAATAGACGGTTTCGCCCACATTTGGCTTCATACCAGCTGTGAGGAACTTACGCTGTGAAACGGTACTCTTGTTTTCCTCAATCTGTCTTGCCGTAGCGGAATTAGACTGTGCCGCCTGTGCAACCTTGTCGGCAGCTTGCTGCATAGCATCGGCAACGGCATCACCATTCGCATCGTCGTTTTTCTTCGAAACAAACAAATACACAACAATGGCAATAACAACCAATGCCGCAACTATGAGTATTTTCTTTTGCTTTGCTTCCATTATCGATTGAATTTACGGATTAACACAAATGCCAAAATCGACACAACACAAAGTCCCACAAACGCACCGACAACCCATTTTGTCGATTTGCCTTCATCAGCTGGCTTATCTTCATCGGTTTTTGGTTTGGGGATGTAATCATCTGGTTTTTCGATACCGTTATCAAGCCAAATATCAAACGTATCAACGATTTTACCCAAATCATCCTTAGAAAATCCGTCGATGTCGCCAGTAGCCAAAATCTGATTGATGTCGGTAAGCACCACATCGCCGTGCGTGCGGTACAACTCCACAATTCGTTTTTCTGGATTCGCTGGAATGACTGCAAAACCGTACTTCTTAAAAAAGGAACGCCAACTGTTTCGGTTGGCGTTCAGACTTTTCGCAATCAAACCGCGAAGTTTCGCGATTTTCTCCTTCATGGCCGTTTCAATTATTCTCCGAACGCATTGTTTTGAACCAAAGCGCGGTATGAACCAACTTTTTCGTAGAACAATGTATAAGTACATTTTCTACCAGCGGCAAGATTTGCCATTACAACAACGTCGGCTCCCAAAACAACCAAGTCGTCTGTCAAGTCGATAGACACACGTTTTGGGTCTTGTTGGTCTTCGGTTTTGCTTGATGACGGAATGATTCGTTTCAAAGCTTTTGGACCTTCAGCGGTAAGCTGAACAACCTGGATTTCTTCATCCAATTGAACTGCATCGTCAACAGCCAATTTGATACCTTTAAGACGGCAAGCGTTCTTAGCAAACATACCAGCAACATCAGCAACACGGCAGGATTTACCAGCACAAGTAACTTCTTTGTTGGTTGTTGAGATAATGGTTCCGTCAGCAATCACAGCTCCTGGAGTGTGACCTTGTGCATCACGCATATCTGCTGCAGTATCGAACCAACCTTTTGAAAACGCAATCAATTGAGCTTCAGCAGCAGAGCCCTGATTGGTCAATTCAAATGCTACATTTGAACCTGTGAACGGATTTGAAGATTCACCACCAAATCCATCTACGCCTAATTTTTGTAAATTCATCTTTATAAGTTTTTTTATGGTTTAACTTGATTTACTTAGCTAATTGTCTGGCAATGGAACGAGTTCCGAAGAAACCGTTTGTTTTTTCACCATCTTTTTCTTCTTTGCCTTCGGCAATTTTTTGTTTTTCGTCGGCAACATCTTTGGCAAATTTAATGTCCCAAACTACTTTGAAGATTGTGATTGCTAAAATCACGATAAGCAAAATATTTGCTGTAAGAATTTGTTTCATAATAATTTAATTTTACGTTTTGAATTTTACAAACGCAATAATACAACCGTGCGAAATTCCACTTTCCCGATTAGGCACGATGCTTCCCGATAATGCTCAATAATTCCCGATTAGGAACGATGCTATCTACAATGATTTCAGATAATCCTTACGTTCAGTCCGCTTTGTGGTCTTTTTGTACTTTTCAACAGTACGCCAACGGCCTGTTATCTTTACCCTACGCTCCACAATTGTATAGCTGTCGGTAGGTTGCGGCGTTGGGTCGCCGCCATAACAGCAACCGCATACGCCAATCATCACTATTGCGCCGTATAAGCTCATGATATAAGTTTTAGGATTTCGTTGTACGCTTCGGCCTTTGCCTTGTGGAACTGCCCCTTGTAATAGTTCTCGTCGAACGAAATTCGGTCTTTGGCAAGCAAAGAATATCCTCTATGGTACTCATATGCAGCAGACTCGTAGAATATCAGTTTTTTCAGCCGCCGCTTTAATTGGAATAAAAAACGAATTTTAGCCATACCATTATTGATTGTTGGTTACTATTACCTCACGTATTTTGTGATATTTCGCAATCACCGAATCAATGCGATTCATAGGCGCCATGGGGAAACTTTCCTGTGTTTCGTTGCCTGTTATTATTTTTTCACCAGCGTATATAGGAACCGTTGTGGAATACACTTCCACCAATCCACCGCTACATCGAACCGCAAACAACGAGTTTTGCGGAATAGTCTTTGCCGTGGCAGCGTTCCAATCATTCAAGCCCTTTTCGTAGAAATCAAAGAAATACAGATTTATGTTTCTCACTGGGTCAAAATCACGCACATACACTATGATTGTGTCGAGCGTCGTGTTCACGCTGTCCGACACCGAAATGAATATCGTGTCCTGATCGAACGACAGCATCTTCACTATGCGCAGCTGCGTCTTCTTCATTATCTTCGCCGTGATACGCTGCTCGTTGTTCATACCGTTTCTCGGGATGCTGAACGTGTAATTCAGGCCGCTCCACTCCGTCATGTCGTCCTCCGCGATGTCCGACAGGTCTATCTGCTTCACCACTTCACCAGGTCGGAATATGATTGTATGCATCTTCACCACAGGCGCATTGTTGACCTGTGCACTGGTAATAACCGCACTGATTGCGCATAGCAATAATAATAGGATTTTCTTCATAGCCACGGAATTTAATAGATTGATATTGTTGTAAGAACTTTCCCAGCGGTGTGCGAAAAATTATTGAACGTGGCACCAACTGGCATTTTGTCGAGCGTGAAGAAAAAGTTACTCCAGTACAATTTTTTCACATAGGTAGTGTCATACGTGCGCAGTGTGTCGCTACCCGATATGGTTTGATGTTCCGTGATTTTTTGCACATTAACGCTGTCAAGCGGCGTTTCGCAGAACACAAACGAATACTTTGGAATGGCCTTTTTTATAGGCATATCGCAGTCGTTGATAAAGACGAATGATTTTGATTGCGGTGCGATCGTCGTTTGTGCGTTCGCAACGCCCACGCATACAAGCGTACAGATAAGAATGAGAAATTTTTTCATAACATTAAAGATTAAAACGGAGACCACTCGCGTCCCACCGACCTGTTGCAAGTCAATATGTTGTTCATTCGGTCGAAACCTCCTACAACTTTTGCCCCACTCATCGCCAAAGCCTTGTCCGTCTCCGTGATTCAAAATATACTGTCAACTAAAACTCCACAAACACATACACACTCCACAAACACATATATGTAGAAACAATAAAATAGGTTCTATTCCACTGCCAACTCTCCACCAGAGGCAAAATAGCCACATTTACCGTCGGTATTGATTTTAAGGCACATTTTGCTGTTATCGTAATCAACAACACGATGCTCAGGATAGTCGAAGAACTGTTTTACCTGCAAATGAAGGTTGCAAAACCTGTCGGTACGGTTAAAGCGTTTCACAACGCGGCAATTCTTGCACTCCGAGCAAAAATGTATATCTTCTAAATCAATATGTTCATCATCTGGTCGTGCAATAGGTAAAACAATAGGTTGCACAACCTTTCTTTTTCGTACAACAATAGGATCCGTCGGTCGTTTATCATTTTTTGCCCTTTTGATTTCGTCTAATATTTTTTCTTCCTCTGTTTTCATATAGTTGGTTTTTCAAAGATAATACAATAACGAACCGATAAAGATTTGAGCTGCACCGGCGTAAGCAACTTACAATTCACATTGTAATTTTCAAATGCTTCATCGCCAGACTGCACGCGCTCACGAATCCACGAAAGCAATGTTTTCCGCGAAACGCCGGCTGCTTCGGCCACCTCGAATTTGTACATCGCCTTCATAGTTTCTCGACTTTAACGTATTGTGAAACATGTTCGTTGTGTTCGGCAATAGCCCTGTGGTTCACACGTGCGATAATGGCATTGAGTTTTTCCGTTTTGTCAAACAACACATCCTTGCGTGCATCAGCGTTGCCCTCTGTTGGAAATATCAGATATTCAGTAATATAGCCGAAGAACTTTTTAGGAACTTCCGACAACTGGTGTGCCATAATAGCTATGTCCATCATCCGCTGGCGTTTACGGCGTATGATGTTGGCTATCTGCGAATGGTCGAAGTTTGCCGGTACATAGTTCCTGCAATCGTCGAGCACCAGAAGACCGTCGAAGAACCAATTATATATGAATCCAAAATCTTCGTCGGACTGGTAAACCGCCGACTTAATACCTGTATAATGGTAATTCTTGGCTTCCGAAAGGTCTATTTCGCCAAACTTGGCATTCCAGTTGTCGAAATCGGGCGTTATGATCAGACCTTTTCCGGCTGCCGTCATAAGTTTTTCGGCAGCGGTCGATTTGCCGCAGTTCGGTTTCCCGATTATGCAGATGAATTTTGCCGTGCGTTCCATAGCTATCTCTTTATCAAATTATACTCTTTGCCAATGAGACGAGCCCAGAAGATTCTCAACAGCACCATTACATAATAGTCGGTACAATACGTTTCCGCCTGTGAACGGAACTGCTTGTAATAGGTTTTCAGCATATATTTCTTATTCATCGCTTGACTTTTTTATTGTAATTTATATATTTGTCTAAGAATTATTGAACCAGCGCTGCCGTGTATTGTCTGCCAAAACACAATAATTCGGTGGCAAGGTTGGTTAGGTGGCAGAAACTAATCGTTTGGGTGCGCTCCAATCCATAATAATTCTTTATTCTTCAGATATGAATTGCGAACTGGCATTGCACTTTCCACATAATAAACACGTTCTTTATCAAGTTCTTTGTAATTTAGCCTTATAACTGCCATTTTAGAAACAGAATCAGCACGCACAACTAAATACATTTCCTGTGACTTATCAATTCTAACTTCATTAAAATTGTTTACAACAAAACGTACAAACAACTCCGTATTCATACCTAATTGGGCAAACTCAGTTGAATGCTGGTCATCTATATGTTCAATCGCTTTAGGCGTTAGAACAATTTTAACCGACATCTTATGTATTTTTTTTGCCAGACTTTGCGGAAAATAACCTACTGTTATACCATCAACTTTTTTCATTTGTCCTATTTTTTAATGTTTCCAGTTCCGCACGGACTTTATCCAGTTCCGCCTGGCGTGCGGCATTTTCGAGTTGTTCTTTTTCGAGTGCCTGTTTCACACGCTTGTAATCGTGGGCTTCTTTCGCCTTACATCCATAAATCAGAATCATTGTGGCAACGGCTGCCAACCACGGTGGAACGCCTTTGTCGGTATCTTTCAGAACTTGTTGCCAGGCATCGACCATTTCTTTTTTCTCATCGTCGGTGGCAGCATATCGGCCAGGTTCTTCGGCATCGGCATACCAGTCCATACCGAACGAAAACAGGCGGTCAACACTGTTTACAATGAACTTTGACGTTTGCTTTGAAACCTCGCTTTGCAATCTGGGTGTAAGCGGAACTTCGGCGGGTTTTTGTTCGGGAACTGCCGTTGGCGGTTCCTGGTTTACAAACTTCTGCTTTGGTTCCTTAATTTCCTGTATAAGGTCATCGTAGTCGCTCACATCGCCAGTGGCGAAATGATACGTTTCCGAAGACGCAGCTTGTGGCTCTTCGGCAACTTTTGATTCGGGTATTATATCGGCTAACGGCATCAGTTAAAAGATTTAATAATTTTCTCAATTAGTTCATACAGGTCGTGCGGTTCTTCCATTCTGATGAGACGGTTATCGGAATCGAACACGACGGCGGCCGCCATTGCACGGTCGTCTTTTTTGAAAAGAAGATAGCCGGCATCGGTTTCACCTTCGCGAAGCTGGATGCCGTTGATTAATTCGGTACCGAAATTGTTGATCACATCTTTATTGTCGGCAACCATAGGTATAAGCGTGGAAAGCGCCGACTTTACCATGCGTTGTTTCAAATCTATTTGCATAACTACTATTTTTTACGGTGACGGTCAATAATCATTTGGCTTTCGGTCTTGGAAATCACAAGCGGATATGCAAAATCGCACGGCCGTTCTTTTGTGTACTTCACAAAAAGGTCAACAAGGATTTTCTCAGGTGTGATGTCTTCAGTTTTCAAACGGTCTTTCAAACGGTTTACTGTAAGCTCCATCATTTCGCTTGCCACATCGCCAAGATGCACTGTATATGAACCTTTTTGCGGATTTTGCAGTACTGCGATTTGTTTATGGAGATTTTCGTTTTCTTCCTGAAGATGTTCATAAGCTGCCAAGTTCGATTTCAAAACTTTGTTCTCTTCCTGTAATTTCTCAACTTCGGCATCCTTGGCCGATGCACCTACACCATTTTCGTTTGCGGTTTGTTTCCATTGCTCACATTCGGCTGTAAGTTCCTCAATCCTGGCGGTAAGTTCGCCGTTAGATGCGACAAGGTTGTCGCGTTCGGCGGTGAGATTATCCAATTCGCTCTGTAAATTATCTATTACAGCGGAATTGTCGGTTTGCACGTTGGCAGCACACTGTTTTACTATCTCTTCTACAATCTGACTATCGGTATAGTCAGGAAATTGTTCCGAGACTTCGTTGAATTTTGCACGCACACTGTCGGTAAATCTACCGGAGAATGTTTTTCTTGAATCGTGTTTCATATTGTTTACTTTTATTTGACTTTTATATTATAATTTGTATATTTGTCTCAATAAAGAACGCTTATGCTTGTAAATCCCATTGTCATTGTGACGGGCAACGCATAAGTGTTTTTTTATTTCCTATTTGTATAAAATGAAATTAAAACACCGCTTTTACTTTTCTTATTTACATCAATAACAACACGATAACGAATGTTATTTTTCCATAATTCATAAACGTGTCTTTTCCCTGTCTTATCATTTACATCAGGAACCGGCTCAACTGATTTTACAATTTGAGCCATTTGTACAATTTCTCGTGCGGTTACACTATCTTTTTTAATGCCATAATGTTTTATCAAAATATGCTTTGAACCAAAATCGCTGTTGTTAGCAATAATTTTCAATAAATTGAACAAACCTATCAAATCCTTAATCTGAATTATTTTGAAACCTTTAGTATTAGTAAAAGCATCATAAATTTGTTCTTCTTCATCATCTAAATCTGCATTGCCAACTTCCATTATAAACTTGGCTATTTTTCTTTCGTATTCATTTTCTGCCATTTCTTTTCTTGCTTTTTTCATCTTTACAATCATTTGCAACACTAACAATTGAATATCAGCACTTTGACAAGTTTGTATTTGATATTTACAACACATTTACAACTTGTATTTGAGATTTACAACTTGTAAATGTCTCCAACTAAGTTAGAAATGAAATTTTGTAGTATATACGCAGTGTAAACGTTTTTTACAAAATGTAATGCATTGATTTTCAATGATTGCCAAAATTAGTGTAAATAATGTTTGCAATTTTGCAAACGTTCCACAATTTTACAGACAAGTCGTAATTGCCTCTGAATAAATTTTGATTAAAACACAGGCCGCAGCGGCCTAACTTTTTCATCAGAATTTTGCGTGCGTGTGATTTTGTGGAAAATTTTTGTAACCGTGTAACTTTTGTAACCGTAATATATAAAATACTGATATTTAATATTTTAGCAAGTTACAAAACAAAAAATTGAGTTTGTAACCTCGAAAAGCGATTTTGTAACCGCCAAACTGGTTACAAAAATTTTTGTAACCATATCAAATTTTGTAACCTTTTTGTAACCTCTTAATTTATTGATTTTCTTTTTCTTATCTTAAAAGTTACAAAGTTACAAAAATATATAGAGTTATAACGAAGAAAAAAGGTGGGGACAAGGGAGGAAAGCAACCCCCAGCCCCGAACCGGGCATAAAAAAAAGCCGGCACGTGTAGAAACGTAACCGGCTTATAAAATACTTGCTATATCTTATGGATTATTTTTTCTCGTGTTTTATTGAGAAAACCTGAGAAGGCTTTATTGGAATAATGTTCAAGTAATCTTTGTAATGCGAAATATTACTTGTGACGAAATACTTGCATTTATACTTTATTCCCTGGACGTACTGCATGTTATCCTCAAGGTCGGTATTCTGCATTTGCATTGACTGCGATATGGCAGATTCCTCGAACGGAACAACATACATTTTAGTTAGAAACTCGTTTACGAACTTTTTAACACGTTCCGTGTTTGCTTTCCGTTTCTGATACTTGGCAACAAACTGTGCTATTGACAGTGCTGAAACATACAGGTTTGTGTATTTCTCGTTTGATATGTCGTACAGAAACTTCATGTACGTTCCGAACTGTGGAGCGTCGAAATAGTCAATCAAAACATTTGAATCTATATATATGTTTGTTTGAACATCTTTCATAGTATCCAGCCTTTGTATTTTTGCTTTTCGGCTTGTGTCAACAAGTTTAAGTTGTTATAGCAAAATTCGCGTATAGCAATATCCTGGATTTCCTTTTTTGTCATCCCAGAACGCTTAATAATCAAATTAACAGCCTCATTATGGTAGTCTGTCCGTTTCTTTGTTGAAGTTGTCGCCATATCTATAGAAATTTTGTCCATTGCAAATATACAATGTTTATAAAATTTTGCAAGTTCCGTTCTTATTTTCTCTGTGATAACGAAATAAGAACGCCTATCATAACTCCAATACTAAATAACACAATTATTTTCATAACTTAATCCTCCAGATGTTTTATAAACCTGATAAGCTTTTTTTCATCCTGTTTGAGCTGCTTTATCTGACCACGTAAATATGTATTTTCTTCGTGTATTTCTTTTACATAGTCTTCGTAGGTATCGCAGAACTTCATTCCTGTCATAAGCATACGTTCAAATTTTAAATCTGACATGTGCAGTTCCTCAGATCCCTGGTTCTCTTTTATAAATTTTTGCAACTCACCATTTATGAACGCTCTTAGCTTTCGTATTATTTTTAACATTATTTTGTATTTCAACTCTTTCATGTTCTATATTATTTTTTCGTCAAATGATAAATCTGTCCATTTCCTGGCTTCCACAAACACGGCGAAACTTTCCGTAGTGCGTGTAATTTCCAATATTTTGTGGTATTTGCTTATAATAAGCAAGTCGTTATAATCAATGGAGACTTTTGTGGTTTGGAAAAACAGTCTGCTATCTTCCATTAAAAGCCACCCATGATTGTTGAGGATTGTAATTGCTTCTTGGAGTGTCATACCATTAATTTTTATAGCGTTTAACTTGAATAAATTCCGTAGTTCGTTCTATTACGACAAATTCACCGGCCATAGCGTGAAGTACGAATGTAAACAGGCACGCGTCGATGGTTTTGTCATAAATGTTCAAAATCAATGCTTCGGGCAGGTCGAACCATTTGTGGCTTACATTTTCCTTATCGAGCAACAGTGTAATGTCTTCTTTGGTGAAATTCATAGCATTATTTCTTAAATAATTCGTCAAAACATCCTTTCAGCTTTCCGTCGCAAAAGTCTTTGAGCGTGCCAACTACCTTGCCATTTACGGCAAGTGTGCCAGCGCTTATTGGTTTCAGAACCCATTCATCGTAGCGACGGATGTAGGTTAGTGCTTCGTCGCATGTGAACTCTTGACCAAACTCGTCCCAGTGTTCGGAGCATATCGAGAGAAATGCCTCGCGGAACACGGCCATGTTTTCCGGCTTTACGATTTTGGCTGTTTCAACCTTCGTGCCTCGTGGCATTGAGCGAAGATAGTCGGTAAGTCGCTGGCGGTACGTTGTTTCCATAACTAAAACAGTTTTTCGTCTGACGCTGACACTTTCGTAAATTCGTCAATGGCAGCATCTTTGGTTTGAATATAAATTTGCTCTATCGTCTTTCCGTCTTCCTTCTTGATGATGCGCTTTTTGTCGCTTGTGTTGCAAAGGTCGGTCGGGTTAAGCGTGTAACCATAGTACTGACACCACGCCTGGATGCGTTTGGAGAATGCCTGCGTGGTGCGAAGCCGCGGATTGCATTTTTCAAAATATTCCTTCAGTATGGTTTCCTTGGAAATGAGCGTGTCGAGCGTGCCTTCCTGAGTGAAATAGATGTTTGCCCAGCTGAAGAACTCATCGCCCATTTCCGCCAGTTTGTTACGCTTGTACACGTTCGCCATTGGCGGGTTTATCTTTTCGTCGGTCGCAAGGTAATAGCGGCAACATTCGGCCATAAGGTTCAAATCCTGGTTCCATTCGTCTTCGGTGTAGTCGAAGAAAAGGTTTTTGCCAAAGTCGTCGAACACGGTTCGTTCTTCCTGGTATTCGCCATTTTCGTCGAGCGCATGGTAATAGTCAGAAAAAACAGTGTAAAGCAAACGGCGGCTGGTTGACGGGTCAACGTTTTTGATTGTGAAATTGCTGGCGATACCGAATTTGGGCGAATCGTCGAAGTTGATTTCATACGATTGCGTGTTTTTCGGGTTCACCAACATGGAACCTGTAATGCAGTCGAAGAAAAAATCGAACCGGAGCGACTGACTTGCATCGTCGATAAATAGAAAATCGGTGTACTTATCGACGCGTTCAAAAATGTGCTTGTTTTCGGTTATTTTAGGGTCGCGTCCGCCAAGCGTAACCGAGTTCATCATATTTTTAACCGAGCGGAAAAACAAAGACTTACCGCTTCCACCGAACGATTTTCCCATTTCGCTTATGCGGTTGTCCATGGCAAACACGCACCATGGTTTCGATGGATTTTTGTATCGATGGAGCAAATAGCCAAGTGCAAAAATTTTGTTGATAAGATGCTGTTTTTGCTCATAAACTTCGGCATCGGTGAGCATTGGCCCGGCAATGTCAAACTTGTGGGTTTTCCAATATTCGGCGCGCTGGTCTTCGTTGATGCGGTTGTTTTCCTCGCGCCAATAGATTCTACAGGTATTGATAAGATACTTCAGGAACTTGCTTGCACCTTCGTAATTAATTTCAATATCGAGTTCGCCGGCTTCATTCCTGAATATGCGGAACTGGTCGGCAAGACGCTTTACATTATGCTCCAAAACTTCGTCCTTCCACACATAGTTGGTGTTTTTGTCGAACAACTGGATGTCGGTGGCCGTAACGCGCCATGTGGCGTTTTTGAAGAAAAACAGCTGATAGTCCTTGCCATAGTCCGAAAAATCCAAGTCTGCCTGGCGTATGCGCATCAAACTTGATTCGCCCAGCTGCGTTGTCTTGTACATCATATTGCGCAATGCAATAGGCATTTCGCGTTCTTCGAGCCAATTATCGACGAACCGCTGCATATCCTTTGCCTTTATTTTTTCGACAACGTTTCCTGTGATTTTTATATATGAAAATCCCTCTTTTTGGTTAGGGTCGTCGATGGTGTAGTAGCCGTTGCAGTTGAGAAAATAGTAGGCACAAACATTGTTGAAGTTGTACTTTTCGCCCTTTTCCGACACTTCCACATCCCAAAAGCGACACGGCAACGCAAGCTTCAGCATCCGTTCTATTTCCCTCTGAATATCTACGCGGCTTTTGGTCTTGCGAACATCAAGCCAGTCGCGGAAATCCTTGCGTGTGTAACCGCGTGAATCCTTCAGGTTGAGCAAATAATCTGGCAGCCATATAGTCTTAATGTCGATATGAGTAAGAGCCAGTTTAATGCCTTCGCGTTTGCCGGTAGCGTCGATGTCGGGCAGATTATAGACCGATTCCACCATTTTTGCCACTTCGCGGTACTGCTTAGGGTCAATCTTGCTGGTTTCGGAGTTGAGCCAAAGCACGTTGAAACCATAGGCGGCCATGTTGAGGGCATCGCGGTCGCCGCTCATGATTATTACTTCGTCGAGCTTTTCTTTGTACGGACGTTCGGTTTCGGGGTTGATGTCCTTTTTCAGTTCCTCGTATTTGCTTTTGAGCTGGGAAAGTCCGTTCAAAATGTTCGGCGTGACGGTGCCCAAGTATTGGAAACGGAACTGCTTTTCGGGATTGAGCGGCTGGAGAATCTTTTTGTATTCGCCGGCATCGTACAAATATATGGGATAATCGTCGGTTGACTCCCAGGTGAGTACCTCGCGGTTCTTCACACGGCTGAACGATTTGAGCGCGTAGAAATGCCACTTGTTGCACACGTCCTGTGTGACGTGTATGCCCAAAGTCTTCAGTTCAAATTCGCTCATAGTGTCTTTAATATCAACAGAGAAAGAGCCTTCGGTCTCATCCTCTTTGGCGGCACGCTTTGAAAATTTTGCCTTGACCTGTTTGCGTTCCACGCCGCCAACGCCGAATCGTCCCGAAAGATACTCGACAGCTTCCTGGAATGTTTTCCCGTCTTCCTTCATGCAGACCTCAATGGCGTTGTGCGCCTTTCCGTCACCGCCAAAGTCGGTAACATAGTAAATGCCGCCCTTCAGCATCATGGATGCCGAAGGCGTTTTTTCGTCGCGGATGCGGAAATGCTTACGCGTGTCGGCTTCGGGATAGTACGACAAAATAATGTCGAGACCGCCATTTGTTGCACTCAAAATTTGGTCTTTGTCGAAATACATAGTTACAGACTTCTAAAAACGTTTTCAATTTCTTTCATTACCAACTCAGGGATTTCGGTTCTGCCTGTACGCCAGTTGTAAACCGTCTGAATTGACGAATTTGCCCGCCGTGCGATTTCTTCCTGGAACTCGCGGAACTTTGCGTGCGGAACGAGCGATAACATCTCGTTCAATCTGTCTTTTTTTTCTAAACGTGTCATATCAATAAGTTTTAATCAATATCTTTTATCAGTCCAATGAATGAGTTTGCCTTCGTACCTTCCAAGTCCGAAAAATGATATAAAATCATTTACGTCGTCGAATCCGTCATTTTTAGCCAGTTCCACAATTTCGCGGTACTCCAGTTTCCGTCCATCGACAAACACCTGTATGTACTTAACGTATTGCAGAATATGAACGTGGATTACGATAAGTTGAACTGCGGTAATAGTCTTGTCGGAGAAAACGAGATGTAAACCGTCACACGATAGAGCGATTTTTACACCAGGCATTAACCGATTTTCTTCGTCACGGCGTATGGTGTGAATCTTTCTGCCTGTATCGCGGATTTGCGGCACAAAACGCAAGTCGAATGCCACTTCGATTTCACCATGCTTAATTTCTCGCATATCCCTTATACCTTTCATACTACTATTGTTTTAATATTTGGTCGTCGGTGGGGAATCGAACCCCACACTGGTGCATATTCGGCTACCCTTTTGCCGACAACGACGACTGCGACGCTTTGACTTATCTGTCAGAAGGCATCCTCACAGGGCTTTGGAGACGGGCGTGGATTCGAACCACGCACTGCCGGGGCTTTTACTTCTTGGCGATACCCTTTACGCTTCTACCGTCTCTGGTCGTGGAAGACCTCCGTGGCTGGCTCCTTAGCGGACCTCTGTTGCGCTCCCAAGGCAGGAATCGAACCTACACGGCGCCAAATTTTCGGAACAAACGCAGTTGCAGAAGCTATAGGTGAATACAACTGCGCAGGATGTCTATCATCACGCTACCCATTACGTGCCTACTTGGGAATGTGTGAATTTCACCGCAAAAAAAAAGCGGTAAAACTCGTTGTGAATTTTACCGCTTGAAAAGATGTATTATGTATTAACGATTAGTAATGTCCTTAAATGTTAATTCCATAATTTTTTAGATTGATATGCTTGCTGGTCTGTTTTTCCGCCTTGCGTATCTTCGCAACAAACTCTGCGTCGTAATGACCTTTTGCAGATTCCGTTTTTCTCTTTGCTCCAAGATCAACCAACACGTCGATAAGTTTTTCAAAAACCTTGTTCCGAGCGTCGTATTCCAATGTTACTGTAGCCATAGCTTTAATTTTTATATATCAATGAGGATTGCTTACCTTACAATTCTTTGTTTTACATCGCTTATGATTGGCTCTACTATCTTGACTTGTATAAAATTGTTGAAATCCTTTGTGTTGTTGGTTAGAATAACGTTGCAAGACGCTTTCTGACTTATGGCGTAATGTACCGCATCCTCAATGTCGCCGTTTCTTGCATCAGACAACTGTTTTATTCCATTGAAAATGTCGGTTTTTGACACGTCGAGGATTGTGAGCTTTGTCGAAATGTAGTTTATGGCATTTTCAACATAGTCCTTTTTGAAAGCTGGACGTTTAGGTGTTCTCTTTTGCAATTGTGTGACAACTTGCACCAATGCCAGCGATGACGTAACTAAATTATTCTTGTTGCAGTAACGAAACAGGTAATTCAAGGCATCAACCTCTTTCTTTTGGTCAGTAAAGAAGTTCACAATTACATTTGTGTCGATATAAATTTTGCTGTATCGTACTGTTTTCATAATTAAAACACAAGGTGTTTGAATTGTTTTCGTTCAGCGGCAGTAACAACGTCAAGGTTAGCATGAATGAAATCACGTTCCGCATCTTCCACGATTTTCTTATGCGACACGTTTGTTTTCTTCATTACCAACTGAAGCAATACCTTCAATTCCTTTTCCACTTCATCAACTTTCTTTGCCATAGCTTTAATTTTTT
>ODAJ014782492.1_pt1 | contig 14928 bp, 11 predicted proteins | sample 1539241 | NCBI WGS metagenome assembly ODAJ01 (sample SAMN02144231, study PRJEB22623) | gut metagenome | biome: sheep rumen | host: Ovis aries | place: New Zealand
TGCTTATACGTATTATAAAGGAAACGCGCACGCGATATCCGAATCTGAAGATAATTCTGGAGCCCGGTTCGGCCTTTGCCTGGCAGACGGGCCCATTGGTGGCTTCGGTGGTGGACATCGTGGAGAATCACGGCATACGCACAGCCATTTTGGACGTCTCCTTCACCTGTCACATGCCAGACTGCCTGGAGATGCCTTACTGGCCAGCCGTCCGCGGAGCAGAAAATCTGCCACCGGCCACAACCACGCTGGAAGGTGAAGGGTGGCTTTACAGATTGGGAGGCAACAGTTGTCTGAGCGGAGACTACATGGGGATGTGGAAATTCGACCACGAATTGGAGATAGGAGAAAAGGTAATCTTTGAGGACATGATACACTATACGACGGTGAAGACAACGATGTTCAATGGTATTCAGCACCCCGGCATTGTGCTTGAAAGAGTGGACGGAAAGCGCGAGTTATTGCGTGAATTTGCCTATGAAGACTACCGGGATAGGATGTGTTGAAGATTTTTTGAAAATATCTGCAAAATTATTTGGTCAGTTCGCAGAATTGTCGTATCTTTGCACTCGCAATTCGGAGGGATAGCCTAAGGAAATTGAAATAATGCGGCAATAGCTCAGTTGGTAGAGCACGACCTTGCCAAGGTCGGGGTCGCGAGTTCGAGTCTCGTTTGCCGCTCGAAGAGCTTAAACGAGCTCAAGGTCTAAAAAAGTGAGTCTCGTATGCCGCTCGAAGAGCTTAAACGAGCTCAAGGTCTAAAAAAGTGAGTCTCGTTTGCCGCTCTTAGTTCTTTGAAAAAATGTTGCCCAGGTGGCGGAATGGTAGACGCGCTCGTTTCAGGTGCGAGTGTTGAGAGACGTGCAGGTTCGAGTCCTGTTCTGGGCACATAACGATGGAGAGGTGGCGGAATTGGTAGACGCGCTACTTTGAGGTGGTAGTGCCGCGAGGCGTGGGAGTTCGAGTCTCCTCCTCTTCACTTTTTACAAGATAGTTCTGTTATAGTTTATGATATGTTCGTCCCCGAAAGGGGATTTTTTTGTTTTATAGACTGGGATGGACTTTGATTTCCTAAGATGATATAGGAAACGATTAGGAAACCTTGGAATTTCTGGCTTTGTAGAGTTGGTAGCTGTTCCAGACATTATGCCAAATGCTGTAGAATCCGCCTGCAATGCTGGTGATGGGAGTCAAGAACGTGTAGCCCATCCAGATGGCAAGCACCGTGTTCTTTTGCCCGCAGGCCTGGGCTGCACTGATGGGGTCGTCGTATTGACGGCCAATGTGTCGGCCGAAGGCGAACTGTAGGATGCAGGCGAGCAACGATATGGCGGCAATGGCCAGTTGGTAGGTCCAGGGGACATGGCTGTGGACGATACTCCTGGTGGAGACTGCAATGGCCAAAGACAGGCTGACGGCCCACAGATAGAAGGGGAGGTCGCGTACCGCTGTCAGCCATTCGGTGAAGCGGGGTGAAAGCCAACGCAGGATGATGGACAGAAAGAAGGGGCCTAACAAAAGGGGGAACACCTTGGACATGATGATGAGAAAGGCGTGGAAGAATGTAAGGCCAGGCTGGGGATGAATCATGGGCACTGTGAGCGGGACGATGATGGCTACTGCCAGATTGATGATGATGGTGTAGGCTGTCAGGGAGCCTACTTGTCCGCCTAACTTGCGCGTGACGACTGCTGCAGCAGTGGCTGTGGGACAGATGATGCAGAGCATGCCTCCCTCGATTACCACTGTCCAGTGCGATTCGGGCATCTGGTAGATGAAGAACGCGCCCAAAAGGTAGATGGACGTCTGGAACAACAGTAACCAGCATTGCCAGGTGGCCAGTCGGAGGTCGCTGGGGCGAACCTTACAGAAAGTAAGCAGAAGCATTGCAAACAGCAGCAGTGGCTGCACGATGGCTATCACACGGTTGGCCATCTGATGTGTGCCATCCAGTAATGGAATGTTGGCGTAGGCAAAATATCCCAATGCACCGGCCAACATGGCCAGTGGGAGTGTCCAGTTCTTTAGAAATTTTATCATACTAACTGCAAAGATAATGATTTTTAGCCGTTTTTCGTTTTTTTTTAATTGATTATTATCTCACAGCCCTTATTTTGACATGAAGATGGGCTGTTGTTCGGAAAAAGTCGTTTAATATTTGTTTTTTCGCTCGCTTTGCGCTATCTTTGCACGCGATTTAATACAAAGATGTTTTTTTATGAATTTATACCTCCGATATTTCAATGATGAGGTGCTGGTCGAGAATGCTGACCAGGCGATAGACTTTCTTTCACAAATCCCAGACGTGACACTCGATGATGCATTGCGCAAGGATTTGATTCGTTATGCCGAGAGCAGTAATCCCTATCCCAAAAGGTTCAAGATAAGTTCCAAGGTCTACTTTATTGTTATCAAGACAACGGCCAAGACAATGGAGGAGTTCAAGGCCTATCAGTCTGAGGCGGCTGCGACCGATGCTCCGGTGGAGACAGGCAAGGAGATGCAGACACGGACTCAGGCTACCGAACAACCAGGATGGTATCAGGCCTATATCAAGTTCAAGCGTGTGCTGCCTGTTGCGGGTACAAATAAGTTCCAGTACGAGGATACGGAATTTGAGGTGAAGCTGAAGGCACATAGTGTGCAGGATTGCTACAACCGTGTAGTTGATCACCTGCGTACCCGTTCGGATGTGGACGCCCGCAGTCAGTTCCCCTCTATCCGGGGACGCAACTTCAAGGCTGAGTTCTTGGGGATGGATTGATAGGGAAATTTATCTTTTCTTGATGAGAATATCGCGCAGACCATAGTTGTCCATAAAACAACTTTGGTCTACAGCGCCGTTGATGCCCTTCACGCGTCCGCTGGCACTGTACTGCCACAAGGCGAACTTGGGATTGCCGTTCAGCTCGGGTATACCCTCGCTGTATTTGGCAATCATGAAGAGGTAGTCTTCGAAGTGGCCGGAGAGATATTTGTTGTAGAAGTTCTGGCCGGTGTAGATGAGCGGGCGCACACCATAGTAGTCCTCAACGCCACGCAGAAATTGCTTTAGCCGACGTCGCAGTTCTTCGGGAGAGGTGTTTTTGCCTTTCACTTCCACGTCAATCATGGGTATGAGGTCGTGCTCCTTCAGGTGAGGCACGGCTTCGGTCAGGTTCTTCAGTTGAGCCATGGGGGAGGCCGTGGGGCTAAAGAAATGGTAACAGCCGACGGGAATGCCCACGCGGCGTGCCTCGCGTAGATTGGTCTGGAACATCTTGTCGACGAGGCCGGCGTTTTCCGTTACCTTGATGTAGACGTAGTTTACGTCCTTGTCTCCAGCTACGGCGTCCCAGTTGATGCGATTCTGATAGTGAGAGACGTCGATGCCCCGTTTGCCCAGGCTGTGGCGGCGACGGTGTACGACAAGTTCCTGCAGATGGTTGAGGGCATAGTCGGGCTGAAGTGGTCTTGGCAAGAAGTCGGGTTCGAACAGCGTCTGTTGGGGAGTCGTGGAAATCGACTTCCTTCGGTCGGCCTGCGCTGGGGTTGTCAGCAGCGCGAGCATGAGTAACAAAGCGTATATTCGATACATCTTCTATATTTATTTAAACAGCCTCCCTGTTCCACTGTCGGAGCGGGGAGGCTGTTATGTGCACTTTACTTCATCTCGATTTCCTCTTTCATGTCAATCTCGTTCCCCTTCTTGTCATAGAATTCGTATTGCAGGAAAGCCAGTTTCTGGCTGGGGATAATCCGTACGCCCAGACCGTACTTCACCTGCCACTGTCGGCGGATGCTCCAGAGTCCCTGGTTGATGTAGGCCATCACATAGGGATGAACGTGGAGGGTGAACGACCGTGTGTTGAGTTTGTTCACCAGCATGTCGATTTTCGATTCCAGCACATCGGTGAACATGAAACTGCTCTTGATGGTGCCTTTGCCATGACAGGTGGGGCACATTTCGTCGATGTTCACTTCCGTAGCGGGGCGTACGCGTTGGCGTGTTATCTGCATCAACCCGAATTTGCTCAGCGGCAGGATGTTGTGTCGAGCGCGGTCTTGCTTCATGTTTTCACACATGCGCTCATACAATTTCTGCCTGTCTTCAGCCAAATGCATGTCTATGAAGTCGACGACGATGATGCCGCCCATGTCGCGCAGTCGCAGTTGGCGTGCCAGTTCGTCGGCAGCCCCCAGGTTCACTTCCAGCGCATTGGCTTCTTGTCCGTCGTTGTTTCGGTTTCGGCTTCCGCTGTTCACGTCGACGACGTGCAGTGCCTCGGTGTGCTCGATGATGAGATAGGCACCGCGCTTGAAGGAAACCACTTTGCCGAATGAAGACTTGATTTGGCGTGTGATGTCGAAGTTGTCGAAAATGGGCAATTTGCCTTTGTACAGTTTCACGATGTCTGCACGTTCGGGGGCAATCAGGGTGACATAGCTTTTCACCTCATTGTAGACTTGCTCATTGTCGACATGGATGTTTTCATAAGATGGGTTGAACAGGTCGCGCAGCAGGCCCACGGCGCGGCTGGTCTCTTCGTAGACCATGGTGGGCAGTTCTTTGGCTGCAACGGCACGATTAATGGTATCCTCCCAGCGGCTCACGAGCACCTTCATCTCCGTGTCCAGTTCGGCCACCCGCTTACCTTCGGCCACCGTGCGTACGATTACGCCGAAGTTCTTGGGCTTGATGCTCTGTATCACTTGCTTCAGACGAGCGCGTTCGGCTCCGGACTTGATTTTTGATGATACGGAGACTTTGTCCTGGAATGGTATCAGCACCAAATATCGGCCAGGGAATGAAATTTCGCAGGTCATGCGTGGTCCCTTGGTCGAAATGGGCTCTTTTACTACTTGCACCAGCATCTCCTGCCCTTGTTGCAGCAGGTTCTGTATGCTGCCGTCCTTTCCGAGTTCCGGTTCGATGTGTGCCTTGTCGATGGGGAGTATACCCTTTTTGTTGCTTCGTACCTGCTTCAGGTACTTTGCGAGAGAGAGAAATTGGGTACCGAGATCAAGATAGTGGAGGAACGAATCACGCTCGTGGCCTGCGCTGACGAAGCATGCATTCAGGCCCGGCATCAGTTTGCGCACCTTAGCCAGGTAGATGTTGCCTACGCTGTACGTTGCGCCTGGTCCCACCCCGTTATTTGCGTTCTCGGTCGACTGCGCTTGCGTAGCCTCCTGGAACTCCATCAGCCGCTTGTCTTCTGTCAGGGCGATGGAAATCTTCTTGGGGTTGGCACTGATGAAAAGTTCACTAACCATGTTTCACTTGTTTCTCAAATACACTTTTCGTGTGGGTTCGTTACTTAAACAAAGAACAAACTCTCGCTAAGTATTTAGTGCTTTCGCGGTGAGTTTGTTCTTAATTCAGCTCACAAGCAGAATGTGAGACTTATTTGCTCTTGTGTCTGTTCTTACGCAGTCTCTTCTTACGCTTGTGAGTCGACATCTTGTGTCTTTTCTTCTTCTTTCCGCTTGGCATAGCTTTAAATGTTTTTTATAAGTTAATAATTCTTTTTACGCTTTTCGGCTGCAAAGGTACAAAATTAAATTAAAAATTAAAAATAAAAGATTAAAAATTTGTACCTTTGCGGTATGATTTCGAATGATTTTTCGCTTCGACTGCTGGAGTGGTACGGACAGAACGGGCGCGAACTGCCTTGGCGCGGTACAAACGACCCATATCGGATATGGGTGTCGGAGATTATATTGCAGCAGACTCGGGTGGTGCAGGGGTACGACTACTTTCTGCGCTTCATCCAGCGCTTCCCCGATGTCGAGAGTCTGGCAAATGCCACAGAGGATGAGGTGCTCAGCCAGTGGCAAGGGCTGGGCTACTACAGTCGGGCGCGCAATCTGCATGCCGCTGCGCGTCAGTTGGTGGCGATGGGTGGCTTCCCACACGACTACGAGGGCATACGTTCGTTGAAGGGCGTGGGCGACTATACGGCAGCTGCCATTGCCTCGATGGCATTCGGCCTGCCCAAGGCTGTTGTCGACGGCAATGTATATCGTGTCCTGTCGCGACATTTTGGCATCGACACACCGATAGACTCTGCGGAGGGCAAGAAACAATTCGCTGCTTTGGCGCAGGAGATGCTGGTGGAAAGCAGAGCCGCCGACTATAATCAGGCCATCATGGACTTTGGCGCCCTGCAGTGCGTACCCAAGTCGCCCGATTGCAGTTGCTGCCCTTTGGCAGAAAGCTGTCAGGCATTGGCCGACGGAAGTGTGGAGACATTGCCCGTCAAGCAACATATTGCACGTGTTCGCGACCGCTTTTTTACCTATATTTATATAAGGTATGCGCGTGAGACTTTGTTGCAACGAAGAGGCAGCGGCGATATCTGGCAAGGTCTCTATCAGATGCCTTTGTTCGAGAGCGAACATCCCATGCAGCCAGCGGAAGTGCTGGAAAGGGTGGGGCAGTACGGGCGTCTGACCCTCTTGTGTACCAATCGCCGACACCAGTTGACCCATCAACGGCTGCATGCCGACCTGTATCTCTTGGAGACAGATCAGCGCCCCCCAATAGACGGAGTGTGGATAAAAGAAACGGAGCGCGACCAGTATGCCGTGCCCCGTTTGGTGGAAGAAATGTTAAAGTGCGTGCCAGATTAGCAGATAAACATTCTTTTACTCCTCAACCTTCGTTTTCAGGAATCTCCCCGTATAGCTGTCCTTACATCTCGACACCTCTTCAGGAGTGCCGCAGACCACCAGGTTGCCGCCACGGTCGCCTCCCTCGGGACCGAGGTCGATGACATGGTCGGCCATCTTTATTACGTCCATGTTGTGTTCGATGATGACGATGGTGTGTCCGTGACTGATGAGTCCGTCAAAGGCTGCGAGCAGTTTGCGTATGTCGTGGAAGTGCAGTCCCGTGGTAGGCTCGTCGAAGATGAACAGTGTGGGTTCGTGTTTTTCCTGTCCCAGATAGTATGCCAACTTTACGCGTTGGTTTTCGCCGCCCGACAATGTACTCGAGGACTGTCCCAGTTTGATGTATCCCAGTCCGACGTCCTGAAGCGGCTTCAGTCGGGTCACGATGCGTTTCTGCTTGTGCTCAGTGAAGAACTCGATGGCCTGGTTGACGGTCATGTCCAATACATCGCACACGTCTTTGCCGTGGAACTTCACCTCCAGTATGTCGTTCTTGAAGCGTCGTCCGTGGCACGATTCGCATTCCAGCACCAGGTCGGCCATGAATTGCATCTCCACCGTTACCGTTCCTTCACCCTTGCATTCCTCACAGCGTCCCCCCTCGGTGTTGAAGCTGAAGTAGCCCGAGGTGTAGCCCATCTGCTTGGCCAGGGGTTGGTCGGCATAGAGTTTGCGTATCTCGTCCCATCCTTTTACGTAGGTCACAGGATTCGAACGGGTGGATTTCCCGATGGGGTTCTGGTCGATGAACTCAATGTGCCGCAGTTGCTTCATGTCGCCCTCAAGCGAGAGATGTTCGCCAGGTCGGTCGGCCGGTTCGTCGAAGTATCGTTTCATGGCCAGGTACAGGATGTCGCGCACAAGCGTAGACTTACCGCTGCCGCTCACACCTGTCACACAGGTCATCACGTTCAGCGGGAACTTCACGTCGATGCCCTTCAGGTTGTTGGCCCGAGCACCTTTTACCTCTATGAAGTTGTTCCATGGGCGTCGGTTCTTGGGCACGGGCAAAGTGTCCTCGCCCGAGAGATACTGGAGCGTCCACGAGTCAGACTTTTTCTCTGAATCGCGATGAGTTTGCTTCTTCTTATCCTTCGTTGTCAGGAGAGAGGGTGGCTCTCCCTGCCAGACAACCTGCCCGCCCAGTCTGCCTGCGTCCGGTCCGATATCGATAATCCAGTCGGCGGCGCGCATAATCTCCTCGTCGTGCTCCACCACGACAACCGTATTGCCCAAGTCGCGCAATTGCTTCAGTACACTGATGAGTTGCTGGGTGTCGCGACTGTGCAGTCCGATGCTTGGTTCGTCCAGGACATACAGACTGCCCACCAGACTGCTGCCCAATGACGTGGCCAGATTGATGCGCTGGCTTTCGCCGCCCGACAGCGAGTTCGACAATCGGTTCAGCGTCAGGTAGCCCAGACCGACGTCGAGAAGGAACTGCAGTCGGCTGTTTATTTCAACCAGGATGCGCTGAGCCACCTGCTGTTCATGTTCGCTGAGCGTGATGCTTTCGAACCACCGTTTCAGTTCCGTGATAGGCAAATCCACCAGGTCGATGATGCTGCGTCCGCACACCTTCACGTAGCTGGCTTCGGGTCGGAGGCGCGTTCCGTGACACTTCGGGCACATCGTCTTTCCGCGATATCGGGCCAACATGACGCGGTTCTGAATCTTGTATTGCCCCTCGCGCAGATATTGGAAGAAGGCGTCGATGGACATCAGTCCCCATTCCTTTTCCTCGGGTCGCAAACTTCGCTGTTCGTCGGTCAGATAGTCGGGGAAGGTGCCGTGCCAGAGCCAGTCCTTCTCCTCGCGGCTGAGCTGGAAGTAGGGTTTGTGAACGGGAAATCCACGTTTGGCATTGAGGCGGATGAACCATTCTTTCCATTCGCTCATCTTCTCGCCGCGCCAGCACATGACCGCGCCCTCATAGACCGACAGCGTCGTGTTCGGCACCACCAGATGCTCGTCGATGCCTACGATGCGCCCAAAGCCCTCGCACTCAGGGCAGGCCCCGGCTGGGGAGTTGAAGGCAAAGAGCTTGTCGGAAGGCTCTTCGAAGGTGATGCCGTCGGCCTCGAATCTCATGCTGAAGGCATGCAAGATGCCGGCCGGATAGAAGCGCAGCATCATCTCGCCTCCTCCCTCGTAGAATGCCGTTTCGGCGGAGTCCACCAGGCGGGCTATGACATCCTTCTCGTCGCTCACCGACATGCGGTCGATGACCAGGTGCAATTCATTATTATTCTTCAGTTCGCAATTGAGCAAGTCCTCAATCCGCACAATCTCGCTGTCGACCTCCACGCGCACGAATCCAGCCTTCATTTCCATCTCCAGCTGTTCCTTCAGGGTGCGGTCTTCGGGCACGTGCAATGGGCAGAGTACGGCAAACTTGGTGCCACGCCCGTACGAAAGCATCGTCTGGATGACGTCCTCCGTCGTGTGTTTCCTCACTTCCTTGCCGCTGATGGGCGAGAAGGTGTGTCCCACTCGGGCAAACAGCAGCCGCATGTAGTCGTAGATTTCCGTGGACGTGCCCACTGTCGAACGCGGGTTGCGGCTCGACACCTTCTGCTCTATGGCAATCGAAGGCGGAATGCCCTTGATGTAGTCGCACTCAGGCTTCTGCATACGGCCCAGAAACTGACGGGCGTATGCCGAGAGGCTCTCCACGTATCGGCGCTGTCCCTCGGCATACAGCGTGTCAAAGGCCAGGCTCGACTTTCCGCTTCCGCTCACGCCAGTGATGACCACGAATTTATTGCGGGGAATCTCCAGGTCCACATTCTTCAGGTTGTTCACCCGTGCCCCCTTAACCTTTATGCTTTCTTCCATGTTTCTTGATTTTAGATGCAAAGATACGAATAAATCCTTGCTTATTTTGTGTGTTTATGGAATTTTTTGTACTTTTGTCTTCGTAAAGTATAAATAAAGTTAAAGAAAGAGCACGTATGACTATGAAAAGGATTGCCTCATTGCTTCTCATTTTCTCGATTTCTCATTTCCTGAACTTCTCCTATGCCCAACTCCAGCCCAAGCGCGAGTTTCGCGGAGCGTGGATTCAGTGTGTCAACAATCAGTGGAACGGCATCGGGCGCGACCGCATGCAGATAACCCTCATCAACCAGCTTGACGAACTGCAGCGTACGGGCATCAACACCATCCTCTTCCAGGTGCGTGCCGAGGGCGATGCCCTCTACCAGAGTTACATGGAACCCTGGAGCCGCTTTCTGACCGGTGTGCAGGGCAAGGTGCCCGAACCCTATTGGGACCCTCTGGCCTGGATGGTGGAGCAGTGCCACCAGAGAGGCATGGAACTGCACGCCTGGATCAATCCTTTCCGTGCCAAGACGAAGGGCACCCCGTCGCTTACCAGTGCCTACTTCCTGCAGCATCCCGACCGCTTCTTCGAGTACGATGGGCTGTGGCTCTTCGACCCCGGAGTGCCTGAGAATCGCCAGTACATCTGTCAGGTGGTGGCCGACATCGTGCAGCGCTACGACGTCGACGGCATCCACATCGACGACTACTTCTATCCCTATCCCGTTCAGGGACTGGCCATTCCCGATGGCAACACCTATGCCAAGTATGGTCACGGACTGAGCATCGGCGACTGGCGACGCCAGAATGTCAACCTCTTCATCCGCGACATGTTCCAGACCATCCGCAGCATCAAGCCTTGGGTGAAGTTCGGCGTGGCCCCCTTCGGCATCTATCGCAACATGAGCAGCGACCCCGCGGGCAGCGCCACCAACGGATTGCAGAACTACGACGACCTCTATGCCGACGTCCTCGAATGGATACGCCAGGGGTGGGTCGACTACAACATCCCCCAGCTCTACTGGGAGATTGGCAACAAGGCAGCCGACTATGCCACCCTGCTGCGCTGGTGGGATGCCAACGCTGGGCAGCGTCCCCTCTATATCGGTCAGGACGTGGAGCGCACCGTCAAGTTTGCCGACACCACAAACCCCAATTCGCACCAGGTCTTCCAGAAGTACAACATGCAGCGTGCCTATCCCAATGTCCTGGGCAGTTGCCAGTGGTATGCCAAGGCCGTCTGCGACAATCCGGCCAACTACACCACCGTCCTGAAGCAGGCCTATCACCAGTATCCCTCGCTGCAGCCCGAGATGCCCTGGATTGACGCCAAGGCACCCAAGCGTGTGAAGCGCCTGACTCCGGTGTGGACACGCGACGGATACATCCTCTTCTGGACCGCCCCCACTGCCCGTAAGGAGATGGACCGTGCCACCCAGTACGTAGTCTACCGCTTCCAGAAGGCCGAACCCATCGACATTGGCAATCCCAGTCGCATCGTGGCCATTACGCGCGACACCTACTTCCCCCTGCCGTATCTCAACGGCCAGACGGAGTACGTCTATGTCGTAACCGCCCTCGACCGTCTGCAGAACGAATCGCGGCCCGTGAAGAAGACCATCAAACTTTAACCTTTTAACCTTTCTCATGCTCATAAAGCGTTGGCTCTATAATGCGCGGTCCTTTGCTGCGCCCCAGAACCTCATGCCCAGCCTGCTGGCCGTGGTGCTGGCCGTGGGTGTTCCCGGTTTCAATATTTGGTTAGGCCTGTTGGCCGTAGTCGGTGTCTGCATGGTGCACTTGGGCGGCAATCTGCTCGACGACTATTTCGACTGGCAAGACGAACTGCTCAGCTACCGCGAAGAACTGCGCAAGGAGGGCGAGCAAGCCTTCACGGACAAATATCCCTACCTGCGCGACGGCTCCACCACGGTGTCCCAGTTGCGCCGAGCCATAGCCGTGTTCATAGGCATAGCCCTGCTCTGCGGAGCCATCATCTGGTGGCAGCGCCAGTTCGACTGGTGGATAGTGGGCATCGCCCTGCTCAGTGCCCTGCTCTGCTATTTCTATTCCGCACCGCCCCTGAAGCTCGGTTTCCACGGCCTTGGCGAACTGGTCATCGGCATCTGCTTCGGCCCGTGCCTCGTCTGTGGCGTCTATCAGTCGGCCTGCGGTGCTCTCTACAGTCCCACGGCAGGCTTCGCCTGGCACATCCTGGCCCTGGGTTGCGCCATCGGCCTGTTCGTCACCAACATCCTCTACACCCATTCCTTCGTCGAGCGCCACGTCGATGCCGTCTCGCACAAGAAGACCCTCGCCGTCGTGCTGCGCACCAATGAGGCCGGCCTGGCGGCATACGCCATCTTCCTCTTCGTGCCCTTCCTGCTGGTGCTCCTGTGCGTCTTCACGGGCTACATCCATTGGGCCTACGCCCTGGTGTGCCTGATGCTGCCCCAGAGCGTCTGGCTCATGTGGGCAATGGTGAAGTTTGCCCGAGGCCAGGAGGTGGCCACCGCCCATCCCCATGCCTGGCTCGGCCCGATGGACAACTGGGCACAGGTGGAGGAGGGCAACCGCTACTATCTGCTGCGCTGGTACACGATGCGCAACATCAACACAGGCTTCTGCCTCATACTGGCCGCAGTAAAGCTCACCCTCTATTTCCTCGCCTGATGCTCCGCCGTATTCGCCAATTCTCCTACCTTGCCTGGTGGCAACTGCGAGCCTTCGCCGGCCGTCGCGCCCCCCTGCAGTCCGTCATCTTCATCCTCGACCGCTGCAATCTGCGCTGCCGCCACTGCTCGGTCTATGCCATCGCCACGCCACGCATCAAGACCCTTGCCCAGATTCGTGAAGAACTGGAATACTGCTACCGCCAGGGCTCGCGCTTCGTCGATTTCGAAGGCGGCGAACTCTACCTCTGGAAGGACGAAACGGAGCCGGGCCGCACCTATCGCATCAACGACGTCGTCGACCTGGCCCACCAGATAGGATTCTGGAGCGTCACCATCACCACCAATGCCCAACTGCCCTTCGAGGGGACCCATGCTGACCAGGTGTGGGTGTCGATGGACGGAGTGGGGGAGTGGCACGACGGCATTCGCGGAAAGGGCACATTCGAACGCCTCGACCAGAACATCCGCCGATACGGCCAGTGGCGGCAGTCGCAAGGGAGGACCGCGGCCCCCGTGTGCGTCAACATGGTGCTGAACAACGAGAACTATCCCAGTCTGGAGCAGGCTCTGGAGTACGTGCGCCAGAATCCCCATATCGACCAGATATCCGTCAACTTCCACACCCCCTTCAGCGAGACCGAAGGCCTCTTCCTCGACCCCGACATCCGTAATCGGATTATCGACCGGCTCATCGACTACAAGCGACGCGGCTATCCCATCATGAACAGCCGTTCGGGCCTGCGGGCCATGAAGATGCACCAGGGGCGCACCCGCTGCACCGACCGCTACTGTTGGGTCACCAACTTCATCTTCTCCGACGGCAGCCGTTCGCCCAAGTGCATGGGCTACGTCCACGGTGTCTGCGACCGATGCGGATTCTCCATGGGCGGCGAGATGTACGCCATGCAGCACCTCAGCCCCGACACCCTGCTCAGCGGTCTCAAGCTCCGCACCTGACCCCTTCTCATTCTCTCATTCTCTCATTTTCTCATTCTCTCATTTTAACCTTTTAACTTTTTAACCTTTTAACCTTTTAACCATTTAACCATGTCCCGTTCCCTCCTTCTTCCCCTCCTTTTGGCCCTTTGCAGCACCATGGCATTGGCCTCATGCGGCACCGGCGAAGCCGACCCCACCGTTGGCAGCAAGGTGGCCGAGATACAGCGCCGCGACACACTGCTCGTGGGCACCACAGGCGACTACCGACCCCTCTCCTTCCGCGAGCCGGACGGCACCTACTGGGGCTTCGGCATCGAGGTGGCAAGCGAGATAGCCCGCAGTCTGGGTGTCGAGATTGCCTTCGTCCCGACCTCGTGGCCCACGCTCTCTGCTGACGTGCAGGCCCAGCCCCAGACCTTCGACCTCGCCATTGGGGGCATCACCATCACCCCTGCCCGGCTCCAGACCATGCTCATGAGCGAAGGCTATCTGGCCAACGGAAAGACCATCCTCTGCCGCAGCGCCGAGGCCACCCGCTACCGCAATCTGGCCGACATCGACAAACCGGAGGTGCGTGTGATGGTGAATCCCGGAGGGCTGAACGAGAAGTTCGCCAACGACAGCCTCCGCCATGCCACCGTCCTCGTGCATCCACGCAACGAGGAAATCCCCACCCTCGTGGCCGAAGGCCAGGCCGACGTCATGATAACGGAGATAACCGAGGCCCCCTACTATGTGGCCAACGATGTCCGCCTGGCCGCCCCCCTGCTCGACAAGCCCTTCACGCACGGCGAGATAGGCGTGCTCATGCGCCAGGGCCAGGCCGACCTGCTGCAGGTGGTGAACACCGTCCTCCGCCGCATGAAGTCCGACGGCACACTGCGCCGCCTGCATGAGCGCTACGGCCTCGTCTATGCCTATTGAAAAAGAGGGGGATTTTCGAACTTGCCCGTGGTACCCAGACGTGCCGACCATGAAGTCCACGACATTGCAGATGGCAAATACGATGGGCGAATTCAGAAGTTCCAGCAAGGGATGTCAAGATAAGCCGCTGTTATATGATAGCAGTCCGATAAATTGGAAGTTACTGACTGACAGAGGTTAACCTGTAAATACATTATCTTAACTATATCTTTTGAATTTGCCCTGCTATCAAATATTTCGTGAATCTTTTACTCTCTCATTCAAAATTTCGCACAAGTCCTTCGGCTTAATCGTCAAACCATCTGCGGGGAGAGTTTCTTGTGAACCAGCTACACTCTTGTTGAAGCGGCGAACGGCACGCCCAGCCTTGCTAGCATCTTCAAATTTCTGCAACTCTACGTTTTCTTTGTATTGTATGACTATCAACGTTGTCTTTCCCCTTGCTGTTCCCACTTTCGTGAGATAGAAGCATTCTACATCAGCAAAGTGAACTTCATAAGTCTTTAAACCACTGTTCATGATGATGCCATCGTCCGTAATCATATAATATGGTGTGTGGGTTATTCTTTCTTTCAGTATGAGAAATAACACGAAAAGTCCACCTCCTCCAAAGAATAAGATGCCAGCCCATACAATGAATGACTGTTCTCCATGCAGAAGCATGAAAATTCCCATTGCAACAAACACAAAACATACAGCCAACAAGGCTATGTTTTTCCATATTGAATGATATATTCTGATATCTTCCATAAATTCCGATTTATCTATTTTCTAAAATACGAAGTTACATTCTTTTATATAATGTGAATGGTAAAGGGGTACAAATTGTCCCCCACTTGGATTTCAGTTCTGGGTCACGTCTAAGCATCTTCTTTATGTAATCACGCGGATTCACGGAATCTGTCAAGAC
>ODAJ012188962.1_pt1 | contig 14926 bp, 11 predicted proteins | sample 1539241 | NCBI WGS metagenome assembly ODAJ01 (sample SAMN02144231, study PRJEB22623) | gut metagenome | biome: sheep rumen | host: Ovis aries | place: New Zealand
AGAAGTGTTTTTTCCGAGGCGCATGTCCCCGGAAAAAACGATTGTATTTCCTTTTTCGCCTTCCGAGGCGAAAAACTCTGCGAGGCTTTTATCTTGTCCTGGCTTTGTCTACACATGAACAGCCGGGACGGAAAACCGTCCCGGCTGTTAGGATATATTTGTTTTTGCTCTACTCCTCGATGAACAGCACGCCAAGGGTCTTGGGGCCGCAGTGAGTGGAAACGGTGCAGCCGGCCATGGTGTGGTGCACCTCCCGGCAGCCGGAAAGCTCCCTGGCCAGGGCGCACATCTGCTCCACCACCTTCGGCTCGATCTCACCGGATTCGGTGATAAAGATGTGGCCCGGGCGGACCTTCTTGCCGGAAAGCCGCTCGCGGATATACTGCTCGTAGACCTTTTCGATGGTACCCCGGTACTTTTTATACACGCCCAGCTTGCCGTCCTTCATCTCAAGGCCGGGCTTGAGCCGCAGGAGGTTTGCGCCGAGAGCCGCCACGCCGGTGCAGCGCCCGCCCTTCCACATGAACTCCAGGGTGTCCAGCACAAAGCTGGTGGACACTTTGTCCGTCAGGCTCTCCAGATGCTCGGCGATCTCCCGGGCGCCCATGCCCCGGTCCCGGCACTCGGCCCCTTCGATGGCAAGCAGGCCCACGCCGGTGGAAAGCATGCGGCTGTCCACCACGTAGACGCCCTCCAACTCGGCAGCGGCCAGGCGGGCGGCGTTAAAGGTGTTGGAAAGCTCGGCGCTGATATCCAGGTGGACGATCTCATAGCCCTGCTCCACAAAGGGGGTAAAGAAATCCAGAAACTCCTGGACGCCGGGGGCGGAGGTCTTGGGCAGCAGCCCGTCCTTGTGATAGCGCTGGTACATATCCAGCGGCGTGAAGCTCACGCCGTCATCCATGAAATGGTCCTCCCCCAGGGTAATCATCAGGGGGATGATGCGAATATCAAAGCGCTCCTTCAATTCCGGAGAAAGATCCACCGTACTGTCCGCTGTGATGAGAACAGGCTTTGCCATGCCGCACACGCTCCTTTGCTTATGATCTCGTCTTTCAAGTGGATTATAACAAAGCAATCGGGCCTTGTCTATCAATCACTTTTCTTTTTTTGTATAAATCACGAATTGGCCCTTGCATTTTTCCCCTTCTTGCTTCATAATTATCCCAGATTCTAACCCGATGGGAGGACGACAGCTTGAAAAGAATGACACGTGTCGCGCTGATCACCAGCGGCGGCGACTGTCAGGGCCTGAACGCCGCCATCCGCGGCGTGGGCAAGGCCCTGTTCGAACGCATCCCCAATGTGGAAATCTACGGCATGTACGACGGATATCGCGGTTTGATCGAGTGCGATTACAAGTACATGGAGCCCAAGGACTTCTCCGGCATTCTGACCGAAGGCGGCACCATCCTCGGCACCTCGCGGCAGCGTTACATTCCCGGCAAGGACATTGTGGACGAAAACGGCAAAAGTCTGCTGCCGGACATGATGAGCACCTATAACCGGCTGAATCTGGACTGCCTGGTCATCATGGGCGGCAACGGCACCCAGAAGAGCGCCAAGCTCATCTCCGACTACGGCATGAACGTGGTCACCCTGCCCAAGACCATCGACAACGATATCTACGGCACCGACACCACCTTTGGCTTCCAGAGCGCCGTGAATATCGCCACCAACGTCATCGACTATCTGCACACCACCGCCAGCTCCCACGGCCGGGTCTTTGTGGTGGAGCTCATGGGGCGGGACGCCGGCTGGCTCACGCTGAGCGCGGGCATCTCCTCCGGCGCGGACGTGATCCTGATCCCCGAGATCCCTTATGATATCGAGAAAGTGGCAGAGCTCATCAAGGGCCGCAAGAAGAAGGGCCGGGGCTTCTCCATCGTGGCCTGCGCGGAGGGCGCCGTCTCCAAGTATGACAAGGTGCTCACCGAGGAGGAGGCCCGCCAGAAGAAGGAAAACAGCCCCTACCCCACCGTGTCCTATGCCATTGCGGCGGAGCTGGAACGGCTCACCGGGCAGGACACCCGCGTCACCGTGCCCGGCCATTATCAGAGAGGCGGCCCTCCCTGCCCCTACGACCGGCTGCTGGCCACCCAGTTCGGCACGGCCGCCGCGGACCTGATCGTGAACAAGCAGTATAACCGCATGGTCGCCATGCAGAACGGCCATATCACCTCCATCCCCCTGGAGGAGGCCGCCAGCAAGACCAAGTTCCTGCCGGTGGACCACCCCATCATTCAGGTTGCCCGGGATATCGGCATCTGCATGGGTGATTGACCCTGCGTAAATCCAGCCCGACAACGGCGCGCGGATTACTCCGCGCGCCGTTTTTTGCGCAATCGCCCCGGGGAGCGGGACCCTCGGCCGCCTTGACAGGGTCTCCGCTTTGCGCTAGACTGTAGCCAACATAATGATTATAGGATGGCGAAAAGCCAAAAAGCTTTTCGCCGCGCAGCTTTGCTGCGCAGCAAAACAGCCAGGCTGTTTTGCCATATACTCATTGCAATGAGCATCGGGCAAATGATTCAAAGAATCGTTCGCTGCCAAACTTGTCGTTTGGCAGCGAAATCAATCGTACCATCGATTGATTTCGCCTTCCGATGATCATGATAGAAGGAAAGGCGAAATACATGAAGCTTTCTGTCAATGCGAAAACCACAGCGCGGGATATGACAAGCGGGCCGATCATGCGCCAGCTTGTGGCCTTCGCCCTGCCGCTGATGCTGGGCAATGTCTTTCAGATGCTCTACAACACGGTGGACTCGGTTATTGTGGGCAACTTTGTCAGCAAGCAGGCCCTGGCCGCCATCGGCTCCACCACCGTGATCGTGAACATGCTGGTGTTTTTCTTCAACGGCTTTTCCATCGGCGCGGGAGTGGTCATCAGCCGGAACTTCGGCGCCAGGGAATACGAGAAACTGCACCGGGCCATCGAGACCACCATGGCCGCCGCCCTTGTGCTGAGCGTGCTGTTTTCCCTGCTGGGTGTGGCGCTGGTAAAGCCCCTCCTGCGGGCCATGAGCACGCCCGAGGACGTGCTGGACGACGCGACCCTGTACCTGCGCATCTACCTGGGCGGGATCGCCGGGCTGCTGATCTACAACATGGGCAGCGGAATCCTCCGCGCCGTGGGAGATTCCACCCGCCCGCTCTATTTTCTGATCCTCACCAGCATTCTGAACATCCTCCTGGATCTGCTCTTTGTGCTGGTGTTTCACCTGGGGATCGCCGGGGCCGCCATTGCAACCATCCTCTCCCAGTTTCTGTCCGCGGCGCTGATCCTGATCCTGCTGTCCAGGACCCGGGATCTCTACCGGCTGAGCTGGCGGGAGCTGCGCCTGGAGCTGCCGATCCTGCGCCGGATCTTCGCGGTGGGTCTGCCCATGGCCATTCAGCAGGTGCTCACCGCCTTTTCCAACATCTTCGTCCAGGGATATATCAACAGTTTCGGCTCGGACGTGATGGCCGGCTGGTCCAGCTACAACAAGCTGGATCAGTTCATCATGCTGCCCATGCAGAGCATGGCCATGTCCGCCACCACCTTTGTCAGCCAGAACATCGGCGCCGGGGAGATCCGGCGGGCTGACCGGGGAACGGCCAGCTCCCTGCTGCTGACCTGCAGCGTCACCGCGGTGATCGCCGCGGCCCTGGTGATTTTCGCGCCGGAGTCCGTGCGGCTGTTTTCGCCGGACGAGGCGGTCATCGCCTATGGGGTGCTGTTCATCCGCACCAACGTGTTTTTCCTGCTCTTCAACTGTGTCAACCACGTGCTGGCCGGCGCGCTCCGGGGCAGAGGCGACTCGCTGGGCCCGATGGTGATCATGCTGCTGAACTTTGTCGCTCTGCGGCAGGTCTATCTGTACCTGGTCACCCATTTCGTGGTGAATACGCCCAGGGCGGTTGGCTTTGGCTATCCGGTGGGCTGGTTCAGCTGCTGCGTGGTGGAGCTGCTGTACTACTGGATTCGCCGCCGCCGCGGCAGCTTCCCGGGGGCGATCCGGCAGGCAGGCTGACTTCGCCCTATGGGCCCGCGGCAATCCTCAAATCGAAGCACAGTCTGAGCGGAGGCGATTTCTCGCCTCTGCTGTTCTTTTGCCAATTTGACCGGGAACGGCGCGCCCCGGCAATTCCCGGCGGTCAGCCGTCCGGCACCACTACATCTTGCATTTTATGGCCGCTTGTGGTAAAATATATTGGTTATCATAGGCATTTTATGGGACAAAGGAATTGACTTATGGCAAAGACGAACGAACAGTACGGCAACGACAGCATCTCCCAGCTCAAGGGTGCGGACCGGGTGCGCAAACGCCCTGGCGTGATCTTCGGCTCCGACGGGCTGGACGGCTGCGAGCACGCCGTATTCGAGATCCTCTCCAACTCCATCGACGAGGCGCGGGAGGGTCACGGCAATCTGATTACCCTCACCTATTACGAGGACAAGTCCATTGAGGTGGAGGACTACGGCCGGGGCTGCCCCATGGACTGGAACCCCACGGAGAAGCGCTTCAACTGGGAGCTGGTGTTCTGCGAGCTCTACGCCGGCGGCAAGTATAAAAACGACGACGGCGGCGATTACGAATATTCCCTCGGCCTCAACGGTCTGGGCTCCTGCGCCACCCAGTACGCCTCGGAATACATGGACGTAACGGTCTGGCGGGATGGGAACAAGTACAGCCTGCACTTCAAAAAGGGCAAGGTCCAGGGCAAAAAGGGTCAGGAGCTGGCCATCGAGCCAGCTGACCGGAAGAAGACCGGCACCACCATCCGCTGGCGGCCGGACCTGGAGGTCTTCACGGATATCGACATCCCCACGGAGTATTTTGACGACGTGCTCCACCGCCAGGCGGTGGTGAACGCGGGGGTCACCTTCCGGCTGCGCCTGCAGAAGGGCGGCAGGTTCGAGACCCGGGACTACTGCTACCCCAACGGCATCATGGACTATGTGACGGAGTTGGCCGGGGACGGCCCCCTCACCGCGCCCTACTTTATCGCCGCCGAGCGCAAGGGGCGGGACCGGGAGGACAAGCCCGAGTACAAGGTCAAGATCTCCGCGGCCTTCTGCTTTTCCAAAACCGTTTCCGTCCTGGAGTATTATCACAACTCCTCCTGGCTGGAAAACGGCGGTGCGCCGGACAAGGCGGCCAAGAGCGCCTTTCTCTCCGCCATCGATGCCTATCTGAAGCAGCAGGGCAAGTACCAGAAGAACGAGAGCTCCGTCAAGTTCCAGGATATTCAGGACTGTCTGGTGCTGGTGACCAACTGTTTCTCCACCCAGACCTCCTACGAGAACCAGACCAAGAAGGCCATCAACAACAAGTTTATCCAGCAGGCCATGACAGAGTTTTTCAAGAGCCAGCTGGAGGTCTACTTCATCGAGAACAAGCCCGAGGCGGATCGGATCGCCGAGCAGGTGCTCATCAACAAGCGCAGCCGGGAGACCGCCGAGAAGGCCCGCCAGGGCATGAAGAAAAAGCTCTCCGGCTCCATTGACATCTCCAACCGGGTGCAGAAGTTTGTGGACTGCCGCAGCCGGGACCCGGAGAAGCGGGAGATCTACATCGTGGAGGGCGACTCGGCCCTGGGTTCGGTAAAGCTGAGCCGGGACGCGGAATATCAGGGGATCATGCCCGTGCGGGGGAAGATCCTCAACTGCCTGAAGGCGGATTATGTGCGCATCTTCAAGAGCGACGTCATCACCGATCTGATGAAGGTGCTGGGCTGCGGCGTAGAGGTCAAGGACAAGCACACCAAGGATCTGTCCAGCTTCGACCTGACGAACCTGCGCTGGAGCAAGGTCATCATCTGCACCGACGCGGACGTGGACGGCTACCACATCCGCACCCTGATCCTCACCATGCTCTACCGCCTGGTGCCCACCCTGATCCGGGAGGGCTACGTGTATATCGCGGAATCCCCCCTCTATGAGATCAACAGCAAGGGCAAGACCTGGTTTGCCTACTCCGAGAAGGAGAAGGCGGAGATCGTGGAGAGTCTCAAGGGCGCCAAGGCCAGCATCAGCCGCAGCAAGGGTCTGGGTGAAAACGACCCGGACATGATGTGGATGACCACCATGAACCCGGAGACCCGGCGGCTCATCAAGGTCATGCCCGAGGACGCCGAGCGCATGGCCCAGGTCTTTGACCTGCTGCTGGGGGACGATCTGGAGGGGCGCAAGAACCACATTTCCGAATTCGGCGCCCAGTATCTGGATTTGGCAGACCTAAGCTGAGAGGTAAACTATGGCTAAGAAAAAAGAACCGGAACAGAAGAAATTCGACAACCCCAACGTGGTCGGCCTGCGCTCGGAGGTACAGGAGCAGCCCATCACCCAGACGCTGGAGCAGAACTTCATGCCCTACGCCATGTCGGTGATCGTCTCCCGGGCCATCCCGGAGATCGACGGCTTCAAGCCCTCCCACCGCAAGCTCCTGTACACCATGTTCAAAATGGGCCTGCTGAACGGGGCGCGGACCAAGAGCGCCAACATTGTGGGCCAGACCATGCGCCTCAACCCCCACGGCGACGCGGCCATCTATGAGACCATGGTGCGTCTCTCCGCCGGGTACGAGGCTCTGCTGACGCCCTTCGTGGATTCCAAGGGCAACTTCGGCAAGGTCTACTCCCGGGACATGTCCTACGCCGCCTCCCGTTATACGGAGGCAAGGCTCGCGCCCATCTGCGCCGAGCTCTTCCGGGACATCGACAAGGAGACCGTGGACTTTGTGGACAACTACGACGGCAGCATGAAGGAGCCGAGCCTTCTGCCCACCGCCTTTCCCAACGTGCTGGTCTCCGCCAACACCGGCATCGCCGCCGGCATGGCCAGCGCCATCTGCGGCTTCAATCTCAATGAGGTCTGCGACTCCACCATCGCCCTGCTGCGGGACCCGGAGCATGATCTGCTCTCCACCATGCCCGCGCCGGACTTCCCTACCGGGGGCGAGATCATCTATGACCGGGCGGAGATGGAGAAGCTCTACGAGACCGGCCGTGGCAGCGTGAAGCTGCGGGCCCGCTGGCGCTATCTTGCCAGAGAAAACATCATTGAGATCTACGAGATCCCCTATACCACCACCTCGGAAGCGGTGATCGACAAAGTCGCGGAGCTGATCAAGACCGGCAAGGTCCGGGAGATCAACGACATGCGGGATGAGACGGACCTCTCCGGTCTGCGCCTGGCCATTGATCTGAAGCGGGGCGTGGACCCGGATAAGCTGATGCAGAAGCTCTTCAAGCTCACCACCCTGCAGGACGCTTTCGCCTGCAACTTCAACATCCTGGTGGGCGGCAATCCCCGGGTCATGGGTGTGCGGGAGATTCTGGAGGAGTGGATCGCCTGGCGCACCGACTGCGTCCGCCGTCGGGTCTATTTTGATCTGAGCAGGAAGCGGGACAAGCTGCATTTGCTCCAGGGCCTGCAGCAGATCCTGCTGGACATCGACAAGGCCATCGCCATCATTCGCAATACCGAGCTGGAGGCCGACGTGGTGCCCAATCTTATGATGGGCTTCGGCATCGACCAGATCCAGGCGGAGTACGTGGCGGAGATCAAGCTGCGCAACATCAACCGCGAATATATCCTCAAGCGCACCGCCGAGACCGAGGAGCTGGAACAGGCCATTGAGGAGCTGGAGGCCACCCTGAACAACCGCCGGAAGCTCCGGGCCATTCTCATCGACGAGCTCAGGCAGGTGAACAAGAAGTTCCCCACGCCCCGGAAATCGCTCATCGTCTATGCCCACGAAATTGAGGAATTTGACGAGAGCGCGGCGGTGGAGGACTATCCGGTGACGGTGTTCCTCTCCCGGGAGGGCTATTTCAAAAAGATCACCGCCCAGTCCCTGCGGATGAGCGGCGAGCAAAAGTATAAGGAGGGCGACGGGCCGATGCAGAGCTTTGAGTCCTCCAACCGGCGGGAGCTGCTGTTCCTGACCAACCGGCAGCAGATGTACAAATGCTATCTGTCGGACTTCGAGGACGGCAAGGCATCCGCTCTGGGCGTGTACCTGCCCACCAAGCTCCAGATGGACGAGGGGGAGAGCGTGCTTGCCATGCTGGACCCCGGGGATTACCGGGCCAATCTGCTGCTGTTCTTTGAAAACGGCAAAGCCGCGCGCATTGAGCTTTCGGCCTATGAGACCAAGACCAAGCGCAAGAAGCTGGTGGGCGCCTATTCGGACAAGAGCCCGCTGGTTTCGGCGCTGCTGCTGCGGGAAGAGACGGATCTTGCCGTGGAGGCCAGCGACGGGCGCTGTCTGGTCTTCCACAGCTCTCTGCTGCAGCCCAAGACCAGCCGCAGCACCCAGGGTGTGGGCGTGATGGCGCTGAAGGCCAGAAAGCTTCTGGTCCGGGCCGCCTTCCTGGCGGACACGCCCATTCAGGACCTCAAGCGCTACCGTGTACGCAGTATTCCCGCCGCCGGCGCCCTGCTGAAGCCGGAGGATCGGGGCGAGGAGCAGCTGAAGCTGACGGAGGAATAAAGCATGAAGGATCTGAAAAGTGTGATTCAGCACAAGCTCTGGAAGCGGGTCTGGAAGGTCTTTGTGATCATTCTGGGCTCCCTGATCTTCGGCTTTGCCTTCCAGGCCTTTCTGCTGCCCAACAACATCGTATCCGGCGGCGTCACCGGTATCGCCATGATCCTCAACACCTTCACCCACTGGCCCATCGGTCTCACGGTGATCGTGATGAACATTCCCCTCTTTCTCATTGCGTGGCGGCATTTCGGGCTGGACTTTCTGCTGGGTTCGCTGCTGGGGATGGCCCTGTCCTCCGCCTTTGTGGATCTCTTCGCCATGACCGGCCTGGTGCTCACCCGGGAGCCCATGCTGGGCAGTATCATCGGCGGTGTGATCAAGGGCTTCGGTCTGGGGATCATCTACTATTACGGCGCCACCACCGGCGGCATCGACATCGCCGCCAAGCTGGTGCGCCAGCGCTACTCCCAGCTGAACTTCGGCACCGTGGTGCTGATCATGGACGTGGCCATTATCCTGGGCTACGCCTTCGTGATCGGCAACTACGACAGCGCCATGTACTCCGTCATCACCATGTATGTGGTCACCAAGGTCATCGACCTGGTGCTCTACGGCATGGACAACTCCTGCACCTGCCACATCATCAGCAGCAAGAGCTCGGACCTGGTGCGGGAAATCACCTCCGGCCACATGCACCGGGGCGTCACCATTCTGGAGGGCGAGGGCGCCTATTCCGGAGAGAAGAAGCATGTGATCCTCTGCGTGGTGAAGCGCCACCAGATCCCGGAGCTGCGGCGCACCATCCGAGAGACGGATGAGAACGCCTTCGTCATCGTCACCGATGCCAAGAACGTCTTCGGCAGAGGCTTTGAGAATATCGCGGAGGTCCGCTAATGGCCACGAGACGCGCTTTTCTGATCCTGCTGCTGGCTTTCTGCGTGCTGCTGGCCGGCTGCGGCAATCTGTTTGACCGGGAGTACCTCTCGATCACGGACTACGAGCCACCCGCCCAGGAGCTGCCCGACCAGGAGGACGGCATCACCGTCCGGGATCTGGCCGAGCTGCGCCAGGCGCTGGTGGAGCTGCTCAACGCCGGCGCCGAAGATGGCCGTGTGGTGTTTGACGCGGCCTACGAGGGCGATATCAGCGCCGATATTGCCAGCGCATGCTGGCAGGTCCGCACCCAGGACGCCCTCTTTGCCTACTGCGTGGAGGCCATTTCCTATGATCTGACCAAGCTGGTCAACCACTACGAGGCCCGCATGAGCATCCGCTACACCGAGGCAGGCCATGATCGGGACAGCATCGTGCGCATGCAGCTCACCAACGGTCTGGAGCGGCAGCTGCGCGCGGCCATTGACGATGGACGCGAACGCCTGGTGGTCCTGATCGGGCGCAGCAGCCTCACCGCCGAGGATGTGGAAAGCATGGTCAGCCGGGTCTACCGGGAAAACCCCATCGCCCAGCCCCGGGAGCCTCGTGTCACCGTGAACATGCTCAGCGGTACCGGCCAGCAGCGGCTGTACGAGATCCGCTTCAACTACGTTCTGGCCGCGGAGGAGCTGGAGGCACGCCGGGAGGCCCTGGCGCAGTTTGACCCCTTTGCGGAGGAAGCCATTCCGGAGGAAGCCCCCCTGCGGGCGCTGCTCGCCTGCCGCTATCTGGCGGAGCACTGCAGCTACCTGGAGAACGGGCAGAGCGATATCTACTCCGCCCTGATCCTGGGTGAGGCCAACAGCGAAGGTCTGGCGCTGGCCTACCTGGAGCTGTGCCGCCAGCTGGAGATCCCCTGTCAGATCGTTTACGGTCAGCGGGATTGGCACAACTGCTGCTGGAACATCATCCAGCTGGACGGGGAGCACTATCACGTGGACATCTCCGCCTGTCTCAGCGAGGGGATGGACGCCGGCTTCCTGCTGCCGGACGAGACCATGTGGAGCCGCTACCGCTGGGACATCTCCTCCTATCCCCCCTGCAGCGGAGCACTCTCCTATCAGGATCTGCTCTCTGAGGCGGAGCCGGCCATCGAGATCCTTCCGCCGGAGCCCACGGACGGCGGTGAGCCGGTGGGGCCGACAGAATCCCCGGAGCCCTAGCCAACGGTCTTGCATGGGACATTGTCCCGGCGTTTTTGAATGGCCGGTCATATGACAAGGCGCTTCGAGCAAGCTCGAAGCGCCTTCGTTTATTCTTCCAGTATGATCGGCCCGGTGCGCCAGTCGGCGCCGGGCCTGCGCGCAGAAGACGCGGGCAGGCCCAGGACATAGAGATCGTGGGCCCGGGCGCCCAGCGCAAAGACCCGCTCGCACGCGCCCCCCAGGCCGCGCACCGCGGCCGGCTTGGTCAGGATCGGCATGGCACAGCCGTCCAGCCGCCGCAGTTGTGCCCGCCCCCGCTCATTCAGCGCCAGCAGGCGGATATAGGGCGGCAGCCCAACGCTCTGCCCGGCATCCAGGCCAAGGGCGGCGCAGAGGCACATCCGCCGCAGCCGCGCCAGGGGGTAGCGCTTGCTCCGGGCCGCATTCTGGATCTGCTCCAGGCCAATCTCTTCCTGCACCGCCCGGTAAAGCCGGCGACCCAGCCCATCTCCCCCGTCGGGGAGGCGTTCAAAATCCGCCTCCCCCAGGGACCGCAGCCGGGAAAGAAGCGCGATCTCCAAAGTCGAGGGGTCTGCCAATTCCCTGCCGGCTCCCCGCGCCCGGTCATAAACCGCCTCGGCCGCCGGGGGGATCTGGCCTGTCAAAGGCAATCCCGCCCGCAGCCGCTGCCGCAGGGCGGAGGCGGAGTTGGGACCGCCGTCCCCTCCCTCCCGGTCGTGCCCCGCGCCCTCCCGCAGGATCGGCAGGGGCTTGAGGGCAAGGCCCAGGATGTCGATGGCCTTCAGATACTCCAGCGCCAAAATGTTGTTGGGCTGGCGCAGCAGCGCAGCCCCGTCGCCCAGCGTCTCCCGCAGCGCCAGCTCCCGGGCCGCGGCAAAAGACAGGCTCCCGTCCCGATTCAGCTGGGCCTTGACGCGCTCCAAGGTCTCCGGACGGGCCAGCTCTCCGGCGGCGCGCTCCAGGGCGGCAAGGTCCCCGGTCTCGCTGCCGAAGGACAGGTGGGTCGCTCCCAGCGCGTCCAGGATGGACACCGCGCCCCGGGCAAAGCCCTCCGCCGAGGACAGGCACCAGGGCAGGGGCAGCTCCGCCACCAGGTCCGCCCCGCAGCGCAGGGCGGCCTCGGCGCGGATGAACTTGTCGTACACCGCGGCCTCGCCCCGCTGGACGAAGTCGCCGGACATCACGCACAGCACTGTGCTCTCCTCCCCCAGGGCGGCACGGCTCCGCTCCAGGTGCAGCTGATGCCCAAGGTGGAAGGGATTGTATTCACAAACGACGCCGATCACTGCCATAGCTGCGCTCCCGTGAAAAAACACTTGCGTTTTTTCGCATTTGTATTACAATAGTCTTTGCGTGTATTGTATCGAATTTCCCCAAAGTTTACAAGTGAAAGGAAAACGATTTATGAAGATTCTCGTCATCAACGCAGGCAGCTCTTCCCTGAAGTACCAGCTCATCGACATGGAGACCGAGGCCGTCCTGGCCAAGGGTCTGTGCGAGCGCATCGGCATCGACGGCCACCTGAAGCACACCCCTCTGGTGGAGGGCAAGCAGGTTTTCAATGAGGACGTGGCCATGCCCACCCACTCTGAAGCCATCGCCGCTGTCATCGACAAGCTGACCAGCCCCCAGTACGGCGTGGTCAACTCCATGAAAGAGATCGATGCGGTGGGTCACCGGGTCGTCCATGGCGGAGAGAAGTTCGCCTCCTCCGTGCTCATCACCGACGAAGTGATGAAGGCCATCGAGGAGTGCATCCCCTTCGCGCCGCTGCACAATCCCGCCAACATCACCGGTATCAAAGCCTGCCAGGCCGTCATGGGCAAGGTGCCCATGGTCGCCGTGTTCGACACCGCTTTCCATCAGACCATGCCCGGCAAGGCCTACATGTACGCCCTGCCCTACCAGTACTACCTGTCCAACGGTGTGCGGCGCTACGGCTTCCACGGCACCAGCCACCGCTACGTCTCCTCCCGCTGCGCGGAGCTGCTGGGCAAGCCCATTGAGGAGCTGAAGATCGTCTCCTGCCACATGGGCAACGGCTCCTCCCTGGCCGCCATCGACCACGGCAAGTGCATCGACACCTCCATGGGCTTCACCCCCCTGGTGGGTCTTCCCATGGGCACCCGCTGCGGCGATCTGGACGCCGGCGTCATCCAGTTTTTGATGCACAAGTACGGCTACAGCATCGACGAGATGCTGAACATCCTGAACAAAAAGTCCGGCGTGCTGGGCGTCTCCGGCGTCAGCTCCGACTTCCGGGATCTGGACAAGGCCGCGGCCGAGGGCAACGAGCGGGCAAAGCTCGCGCTGGACATGTTCCACTACTGGGTCGCCAAGGTGGCCGGCTCCTACGTCGCCGCCATGAACGGCGTGGACGCCATCGTCTACACCGCCGGCGTCGGTGAGAACAGCAGCGCTACCCGCGCCGCTATCTCCGAGTACTTCGGCTATCTGGGCGTCAAGATCGACCCCGAGGCCAACAGCAAGCGGGGCGAGGATATCGAGATCAGCACCCCCGACTCCAAGGTCAAGGTCTTCGTGATCCCCACCAACGAGGAACTGGTCATCGCCCGCGACACCCGCGACATTGTGGGCTGAGCTTTCAGGCAACAAAAACGCTGAGGAGAATACCTCCTCAGCGTTTTCTTGTTGCCAGTTTTGAGTTAGCAGTTTTGAGTTTTGAGCAAGCGTTCTTTTCGTCTCCTCAAAACTCAAAACTCAATTCTCAAAACTCACACCCCTGTGGACCCGAAGCCGCCCCGGCTCTCCGGCCGCAGCCGCTCCACCGTCTCAAACTCGATCTCCGGCTGCTTTTCCACGATGCGAAACTGGCAGATCCGGTCGTTCTTATGGATCACCGTGTCCCGCATGGCCAGCACCGGCAGGCGCCACTCATCCTCCTCGCCGCAATAGGAGTTGTCGATCACACCGAAGGAGTTGGCCACCAGAATGCCAAAGTTTTTGAAGGTGCTGCTGCGGGGGGCCACGTGGGCCTCATAGCCCTCGGGCAGGATCATCCCAACGCCCAGGCGCAGATAGCGAAAGTCCCCCGCCCGCAGCTCCAGATTCTCCGCCGCGCGCAGGTCGATCCAGTCCCCTTTGGCGATTTTTTCCACCGGCTGGAGCCCTTCCACGAAGTATTTTATCTGAATTTTCATGCTGATCTCCCATTTCCTTCCCGATTCCGCCCCATTGGCGCTTGACGGAGGGAAAAATCACGTGTAAAATTTATATATATTTCACGAGTATTCTATCACAGATCGGAGGAAGAATCTATGCCTAAATTCGAAGATTTCACCTTTGAGTCCAGCACCGGCTGCAATCTGCTGCACGCCCGCCGCTGCATCCCCGACGGGAAACCCCGGGCCGTGGTGCAGATCGAGCACGGCGTGGCCGACCACATCAGCCGCTATGACGATCTGATGCAGTATCTGGCCGAAAACGGCATCGTCTGCGTGGGAGACGATCACCTGGGCCATGGCGAAAGCATCCGCCAGCCGGAGGACCAGGGCTTTTTCGCCGAGGAAAACGGCTGGGACCATGTGGTCCGGGACGTGGACACGCTGCGGGATCTGACCCGGCGGGATTATCCCGATCTGCCCTATATTTTCTTCGGGCACAGCATGGGCAGCTTCGTGGTGCGCACCTATCTGATCCAGCATCCGGACAAGTATGACGCCGCCATCCTCAGCGGCACCGGACACCAGAATAAGCTGATGATCCTGGCCGGCTACACCGCCGCCAGTCTGATGACCGGGGCCAAGGGGCCCAGGGGAGACGGCAAGGCCCTCAACGACATGGCCTTCGGCTCCTACTGCAAGAAGATTCCCAATCCTCGCACTCCCTTCGACTGGATCAGCCGGGACGAGGCCGCGGTGGACAAGTATATCGCAGACCCCTGGTGCGGCTTTGTGTGCAAGGTCAGCCTGTATCGGGACATGATGAGCGGCGTGCGCTTTATCACCAATCAGAAAAACATCGACAGGATGAACAAGGAGGCCCCCGTTTACTTCATGTCCGGCGATGCCGACCCGGTGGGCGATTACGGCGTGGGCGTGGAGCGGGCCTGCCAGGCCTTCCGCGCCGCCGGTCTCAAGGACGTGAGCATTCGGCTCTACCCCGGCGGCCGCCACGAGATGCTCAACGAGATCAACAAGGAGGATGTGAAGAAGGACATCCTGAACTGGATCAACGAAAAGCTGAAAAAGATCAACTGAGACAGAAAACCCGCGGCTGAGAATCAGCCGCGGGTTCAATGTGTAGACAAACCCCAAAATGTCATTGCGAGACCAGTTCGCAAACTGGTCGTGGCAATCCGTTCCTCTTCAAAACAGCTGTGTT
>ODAJ011495506.1_pt1 | contig 14922 bp, 13 predicted proteins | sample 1539241 | NCBI WGS metagenome assembly ODAJ01 (sample SAMN02144231, study PRJEB22623) | gut metagenome | biome: sheep rumen | host: Ovis aries | place: New Zealand
CTAAATGAAACAGCATATGCGATATGCGAATATCTTGAGTCAATAACGCTTCGTGAGTTTCTTTTAAGAAATCCGGAAGGTAATATCCTTTGGGACAAGGCAAGACTTATGTTTATGCCTGTTCTTACAACGCTTGAAGCGCTTCACTCAAACGGAATTATTTACGGCGGTATTTGCCCGGATAATCTAATACTTTGTCGTGACGGCAAGGTTAGGCTCAGCACAATAAATATTCCCGAGGCGAACGTTGCACAGTCTGTGCTTGAGTTTACTCCTCATGAGGGATACACTGCGCTCGAGCAGTATGACAATGCTCATAAGGTTTGTGCTGCAACTGATATTTATGCTTTCTCGGCTTGTATTTTCAGAGCGCTTGTCGGACAAAATCCGCCGAGTGCAATCTCAAGAGAAACTAACGACAAGCTGATGATTCCTAATTCAATAGCGGAAAAAATCCCTACACATATAATCAAGGCTCTTGGCGGCGGGCTTCAGGTTTACCCTGAAAAAAGAACTCAGACAGTTGAAGCGTTTCGCGAACAGCTCAATGCAGCTCCGGCAGTTGTCGCTGCGTCAGCAAATCCGATACCGAAGCAGCCTGAGAAAGACCCTGTTGAAAAAGAAAAATATTATAAGGGCTATCCCGTTGACGATGATAAAAAGAAGAAAAACAGCAGTAACGCTGTAATAATAGTTCTTGTTATTCTTATTATCGCAGCTGTTGTTGGCGGCGTTTGGGCGGTTACAAGCGGAAAATTTGACCAAAAGGAAACTACAACCGAAGCAACAACTCAGCTTCAGAAACACACCGTTCCGGATTTTACTGCAGCTGGCTATACACAAAGTGATATTCAGAATAACGCAACGTGGAATAAGCAGTTTAAGATTTCTTTCGTTGCCGAATATTCAACCGAAGCAGAAGAGGGAATAATCTTCAAGCAGTCTGTTAAAGCAGGCGATGAGGTTGACGAGGGCACGGAGATTGTGCTCACAGTAAGCAAGGGCGTCGAAACTGTTGAGGTTCCTGATGTCGGAGGACTTTCACTTGAAGAGGCTACAAAGATTTTGGAAGCTCAAGGCTTTAAGGTTTCGACAGTCGAGATTTATAATGATGAAGGCCATAAAGCAGGTCAGGTCAAGTCAAGCTATGGAATGGCTCCGAAGGCGGGCTCAACCGTTGCAAAGGGTGACGAGATAATTCTACAGGTTTACGGGGAAGAGGTTACTACAACAACTACCGAGCCTGCAGCAGAATAAATTTCAGCGGGATACCGACTTCTTGGTATCCCGCTTTTTGAGGCAAATTATGAACAGAGAAGAAATATTTGATTTTGTTGAAAATGAGTTTGGCGTACTGCCCGAATACTTATGGGCGAAATTTCCGTCATATGCTGTTTTGAGAAATAATACAAGTAAAAAGTGGTTTGCCCTTATCGGCAGCGTTGAGCTAAAAAAACTCGGAATAAATAAAGAGGGAAGAGCCGATGTTATGGTGATTAAGGAGGATCCTATTATGATAGGAACGCTTATTCACCAGAAGGGTTTTTATCCCGCATATCATATGAATAAGGAGCACTGGATAAGCGTTTGCCTTGATGGTAGCGTTACTGACGAGGTGATATGTAATATGCTTCATACCGCACACGAAATGGCTTTTTAGTTAATTCAACCGACAGTTTGTTTACTTTTGCTTTTGTTTTTGTTACGCTTTTTTCGGGAGGTGGGAAAATGGACCAGATAAAAATCGGAAAATTTATTTCAGACTTAAGAAAAGAAAAGGGATTAACACAGGCTCAGCTTTCCGAAAAGCTCGGTATAACAGACAGAGCTGTGTCAAAATGGGAGACGGGACGCAGTATGCCTGACGCATCAATAATGCTTGAGCTTTGTGAAATACTCGGAATAAGCGTAAACGAACTATTAAGCGGAGAGGTTTTAGAAATGAATAGTTATAATGAAAAGGTTGAAAAAAATTTATTAGAAATTGTAAAACAAAAGGAAGAAGCAGATAAAAGATTATTAAAGATGGAAATTGTAATAGGGCTATTGATAAGTATTGTATTTTTCGTATTAATATTTATTGCTTCTTTTGCTGAAATGGAAGACCGGCTGAGAATAATCCTTATTATAACAGGTTTTATACCGTTTATAATAATGGTACCATTTGCGTTAAGAATTGAGCAAAAAGCAGGGTATTATGAATGTCAAAAATGTCATCATAAATATATTCCGACATATTCAAGCGTATTATGGGCTATGCACATAAACAGAACAAGGTATATGAAATGTCCTAAATGCGGCAAATATTCATGGCAGCGTAAAACAATCTCGAAGTAAAAAAGCGATAGTAGTTAACTTGTAACTACTATCGCTTTTATCATTTTATTTAGTGTGCTCATCAAGCGTGAGATAAAACGCGGGGAGGTAATTTTTCTTAAAATATTTAACCTCCTCAAGCTCGATTGAGTCGATAATCTTTTCCTGCTTTTCAAGCGCCTTGTCAAATTCGCGGTTGCCCATTCGGTATTCCTCAATGCATTTGATAAGTGCGCTTATTCTGTCTGCCGCTTTTACAAGAGCCCAAAGCTCTTCATCCTCTTCTTTTTTTGTGAAAAACGGCTCGTAATCCTCTCTCAAATCTTCATCAAGCATTGAGAGAAGCCTTTGACCTGCGATATGCTCAATGTCCTTATAGACGTGTTTAATCTCGTCGTTATAATACTTGACAGGTGTTGGCATATCGCCTGTGATAACCTCTGTCGTGTCGTGGTAAATTGCAAGAAGGCTTACTCTCTCGGAATTGTAGTTTTTGCCGAATTTCTTGTTGCCGATAAGTGCAAGAGCATGCGCTATAACTGCAACGCAGTGGCTGTGCTCAGCAATGTTTTCCTTCTTGGTATTTTGCATCAAAGCCCAGCGGTCAATAAGCTTCATACGGTTTACCATTGCAAAAAAGTTACTGCTCATTATTTTCCTCCGCAAGGCGTATTCCAAGCTCCTCAAGTTGAACATCGTCTATAAAACTTGGTGCACCGCTCATAAGCTCGCTTGCATTTTGAACCTTAGGAAACGCCGTAACGTCACGAAGTGAATCGGCGCCGCAAATAATCATAGCAAGTCTGTCAAGACCGATTCCCATACCACCGTGAGGCGGTGAAGCATAGTGATACGCTTCAACAAGGAAACCGAATTTTGCGTCTATCTCCTCCTGCGACATACCGAGAAGCTCAAACATCTTGTTCTGAAGGTCGCAGTCCGTAATTCTCATAGAGCCTGATGAAAGCTCTGTGCCGTTTAATACGAGGTCAAATGCTTGCGCTCTTACCTTTGATTTGTCTGTGTCAAGGTATTCAATACATTCGTCAAGAGGCATGGTAAACGGATGGTGCATTGCAACCCATTCGCCGCTTTCCTCGTCAAGCTCAAAGAACGGCATTTCCGTAATCCAGAGATAGTTCCACTTGCCCTCGGGAATGAGGTCAAGCTCCTTTGCAACGATAAGACGAAGTGCACCGAGAATTGAAAGGGTCTGAGCATTCTTGCCTGAAATAATGAATACGCAGTCGCCCTTTTCTGCGCCGAGCTTTTCAATAAGCGCGTTAAGCTCACCTTCTTTTAAGAACTTTGCAAATGAACAGTTAGGCTCTTCGTCAGCCCAGCGGATATACGCAAGTCCCTTTGCTCCGATACCCTTCGCGTGCTCAGTAAGCTTATCTATCTTCTTTCTTGAGTAAACGCCCGCAGCACCCTTTGCAACGATTGCGCGAACCGAACCGCCGTCCTCGACAGCGCCCTTAAATACAACAAAGTCAGTTTTTACAGCCCAGTCGCTTATGTCGTTGATAAGCATACCAAATCTTGTATCAGGTTTGTCGGAGCCGTATTTTTCCATTGCGTCTGCAAACGTCATACGGGGAAGGGGAAGCGGAATGTCAACTCCAACCGTTTCCTTCATAAGCTTTTCAATAAAGCCCTCTGCCATTTCCATAATATCGTCAGTATCAACGAAAGACATCTCAAGGTCGATCTGTGTGAATTCCGGCTGTCTGTCAGCTCTTAAATCCTCGTCCCTGAAGCAGCGTGCAAGCTGAATATATCTGTCAAAGCCTGAAACCATGCAAAGCTGCTTATAAATCTGCGGCGATTGCGGAAGAGCATAAAACTTTCCGTTGTGTACCCTCGAAGGAACAACATAGTCCCTTGCACCTTCAGGCGTAGACTTTATCATCATAGGAGTTTCAATCTCGATAAAATCGTTTGCATAAAAATATTCTCTTGCAATCTTTGCAATTTTATGGCGCATTAGAATATTTTCGGTAAGCTTTTGATTTCTCAGATTTAAGTAACGATATCTGAGTGTGACATCATCGCCGACCTTCTGTGAGTTTGCAATTTCAAACGGAGGAGTTTCAGCCTTTGAAATAATGCGAAATTCCTTTACGTTTATTTCAATATCGCCTGTCGGGATTTTGTCGGTTTTGCTTTCTCTTTCACAAACTGTACCGACAGCAGCAACTACATATTCTGCCCTTACGCTTTGCGCCTTTGAAAAAATTTCCCTATCGGTCGTGTCGTTGAAGGATAGCTGAACAAGTCCTGTTCTGTCCCTTAAGTCGATGAATATAAGATTACCGAGGTCGCGTTGCCTTTGCGCCCAGCCGAAAAGAGTTACCTCTCTTCCGACGTCGGACGCTCTTAAAGTGCCACAGTAGTCAGTTCTTTTTAATCCTTTAATTGATTCTGCCATAGTTATTCCTCCTCACCCTTAAGTCCGAAAAGTGAGCCGAAGTCAAATTCTTCGCCGTTTATTTCTAAATCCGAAAGCTGTTCCGACAGAGAAATATTGTAAAATCCGCTTACAAAGGTGTCAAGCGCAATTTCGGTCTGTTCTCCGCTTTGCATATTTTTAAGCGTTGCTATACCCGATTCAACCTCGTTGTCGCCGATGACAACATTAAACCTTGCACCGAGCTTGTCAGCATATTTCATCTGTGCTCTTACCGAACGCTGATTAAGGTCCATAAGAGCGCAAAAGCCTTCTTCACGCATATCCTTGATTATCTCAACTGCTTTGAGAGTTGCTTTGTCGCCGAGCGCAACTACAAAGAGGTCGGGCTTTTCAGCCTCCGGGAACGGAGCGCCCTGCGCCTCCATAAGAAGCATAAGCCTTTCAAGTCCCATGCCAAAGCCGAGGGACGGCGTTTCCTGTCCGCCGAGCTCGCTTACCAGTCCGTCATATCTTCCGCCACCGCACACTGTACCCTGAGCGCCGATTGAATCGGATACAAACTCAAATACGGTTTTGGTATAGTAGTCAAGTCCTCTTACGATTTTAGGATTGATTTTATATTCAATTCCCTGTGCCTTAAGGTATTCCTGCACTTTGTCAAAATGCTCCTGACACTCCTCGCAAAGATAGTCAATTACAACGGGCGCGTTCTCAGCAAGCGCTTTATCCTGAGGACTTTTGCAATCGAGAAGCCTCATGGGATTTCTTTCAAGCCTGTCCTTGCAGGTGTCGCAAAGGCTGTCCTTATACTGCATAAAGTATTCTTTAAGCGCCTTCTGATATTCGGCACGGCATTTTGGGCATCCGATTGAATTAAGCTCAAGGCTTAAATCCTTAATACCGAGATTGTCGAAAAGAGCCTTTGCAAGTGCAATGATTTCTGCGTCTGCAAGAGGGGATTTTGTACCAAAACATTCAACACCGAACTGATGGAATTCCCTGAGCCTTCCTGCCTGTGGTTTTTCATATCTGTAACAAGAGGTGAGATAACACACCTTTTGCGGCATAACTTCGTTGCAAAGTCCGTTTTCAAGATAAGAACGAACAGCGCCGGCAGTGCCCTCGGGACGAAGAGTTATTGACCTTCCGCCCTTATCGTCAAATGTGTACATCTCCTTTTGAACAACATCTGTCGTGTCGCCTACACCGCGCTGAAAAAGCTCTGTGTGTTCAAAAACAGGAGTTCTTATCTCTTTATATCCGAATTTTTCCGCAATGTCGAGTGCGGTTGCTTCTATGTACTGGTTTTTGTGCACTTCTGAAGGAAGTACATCTTTAGTTCCCTTTATAGCTTTTGTAACAAGCGCCATAGTGACCTCCTTGTATATAGAAATTATGCTCCATATAAGAAGTCTTATATGGAGCGTAGTTTGTGATTAGTTTTTAGTGGGATTGTATTTCGGGTTAACGATTTCTCTCCATTCAAAGTCGCCTCGTTCAACACCTCTTATCAAGGCTTCGGCAGTTGCAATATTTGTTGCGTACGGGATGTTGTGAACATCGCAAAGCCTTAATAAATCGTTGTCGTTAGGCTCGTTTGGCTTAGGGTTAAGCGGATCGCGGAAAAAGATTAGCAGGTCTATTTCGTTAAAAGCAATTCTTGCCGCAATCTGCTGGCCACCGCCCTGACTTCCTGCAAGAAAGCAATTTATATCAAGCCCTGTTGCCTCTGCAACAAGTTTGCCTGTTGTGCCTGTGGCGCAGACCTCATGCCTGCTGATTATGCCGCAATATGCTATACAAAACTGTACTAAAAGTTCTTTTTTTGCATCGTGTGCGATTAAAGCTATATTCACAGTTTATCCCCCTTTCTCAAAAGCAATTATTAACTTTTGTTTATATCTTTTTTTCTATCTTATCATAAATCTTTTCTGTATTCAATAAAAAAATTAATTTAATTAGACAAAAATCTATTTTTTATTTGTTATACGTCAGCCGAGAAGCCGCCCAGCCTGCTGGCTTGCCTTTGAATCTGTGTTGTTCTGATACCAGTAATCTATAATTGATGCGGTGAGCTCGGCTGTTTCCGTACCGGAGCCGGCAAGCTCAACAACAGATGATACCGCTATTTCAGGATTGTCATACGGAGCGTATGTAATAAGGAATCCGTTGTTTCTTTTTACACCGTTATTGATAACTTCCGATGTGCCCGTTTTGCAGGCAACCGGTGTGTCAAGCTCATCAAAAATAAGATACGGTCCGCCTTCAAGCGCAACAAGTCGCATACCGCTGTGTACCTGATCAAGTGTGTTTTCGCTCAACTCAACATTATCTGCAATAACAGGTGATGTTTCATTTACAACGCCTGTTGTTCCGGATATGACGGATTTTACGAAATGAAGCTCATATCTCGTTCCTCCGTTTGCAAGGGTTGAGCAGTAGTTAACAAGCTGAAGAGGAGTGAAAAGGTTATCAGACTGTCCTATTGCAGACTGGAGTGTGTCACCAAGGTTCCATAGTCCGCCTTGCTCCTCTCTTCTTTCAGGGGAAGCAAGTATTCCCGACGACTCCGCAATCTCAACTCCCGTCTTTTCACCAAGTCCGAAAGCGGAGGCATATTCGTCAAGCTTTGCCATACCGAGATACATTGCCGTATTGAAAAAGAACATATTACACGAATCGCGAAGAGCCGTTCTTACATTTTCTGTGCCGTGCTCGTTGCTGTGAAGACAGTGGAATTCTTGCCCGTTAAATTCATCAACACCCGGGCAGTAGAAGGTTGTGTCTGCTGTAAGTACGCCTTCTTCAAGCGCTGCACATGCTGTAACGGGCTTGAAGGTTGAACCGGGTGCGTAAGTGCCCATTGCGAATCTGCTCCAAAGCGGATTTCTGCTGTCTTGGGAAAGCTCTTCGTAGTATTCGTAATAATCGTTGAGATCGAAGGTGGGGTAGGAGGCGGCTGCAAGAATTTCACCCGTGTTGCAGTCTTCAACAACTACTGCACCTGCTGATGAGGCAATGCTTACCTCATTGCACACGTCCCTGAGTCCGTTTTGAGCAAGCACCTGTAAATCTCTGTCTATTGTAAGAACAACAGTGTTTCCCTGAATAGGCTGTTTTGTAACCTCTTCGGTGATGTTGCCGTCATTGTCAATAGTGATTGTCAATTCGCCCGGTATACCTCTTAGTTTATCCTCCATTGCTCTTTCAATACCCGACTCGCCAATCTGGTCGTTGATACCGTAACCGCTGTCCTTCATCTCCTCATATTCCTCTGCGTTAATCTTTCTTACAGTGCCGAGAATGTGGGGAGCGATAGTGGAATCAACATATTCTCTGTAAGCGACAACCTTTACGTCGGCACCAAGGTATGTCACCTGGTCCTCCTTGATTGTTGCAACTGTTTCATCACTTACCTCGTCAGCAATGGTAACGGGGTTGTTATATGAGAAGAGGAGTCTTGTAAGCTCATATCTGACATTAGCAATTTTAAGTGCAGTTTCACGGTCGTAGTCGGCGCTTATGCCGTACTTTTCAACTACTGCATCGTAGCAATTCTGCGCCGTTGCGTATGGCTGAAGATTGAGCATATCGGCGCTTTTCATAGTAGCGATATCTTCTTCCTCGCCGTAAAACTCAATGTTGCCGTTTGAGTCAAAGGCAAGCGGAAGGTTTTGCGCATATTCCTCATCCCTCGACTCAAAAAGTTGAATAAGATTATATATTATTTCATTCCTTTTTTCGTTTTCCGAGGCAGGCGGGAAATATACCGCATTGAGAACTATTGAATTTCCCTGTCGGTTTGTTACAAGGGAGTTTCCGTTTCTGTCAACAATTTCACCTCTTGCCGCTTCGATAGGAACTATGTAGGTGTCGACTGCGTTGTTTTTTTCAACATACTGCTCGTGGTCACGCACCTGAATGTGATAAAGGTCGTATGCAAAGCCGAAAACAACGGCAAATACTATTATAAGAGCAACAACGCTTCTTGTATTTAAGAATCTGCTTTTCAAGCCTTACACACCTTCTTTACTGAAAAATTCACTTATCCTTCAAAATTCTGCTTTTTAATGTGATTTACTTTATCCTTTATTGCTTTTATTACGAAATACTCTGCAAAGGATATTATAATCGTATATATCGCCGAAGGAAGATAAAAACTTAGTATTGTAAGCTCTGCTCCTCTTACACCTTTAATAAGAATGAAAAAGAGCCAGTAGATAAAACAGTAAAAAATTACCGCCACCGATGATAGAATTATATTTGTGATAAAGGTATCCCTTGCTATATAAAGAGTAAGCGCCGAAGTTATACAACATAAAAACATAAAGAAAAGACAGTTAAAGCCCATATGAACAAGGCTTGTCAAATCCCAGAGCATACCTGAAAAAAGCCCTAACATTGCTGCTGCAAACGGTGCTTCGCCAATTGATATAAATACTGCTGCAGGAAGGAGAAGAAAGCATCTTGCTCCTGCAATTTCGGGGAAGAGTCCGCCGACATTCTGTAAAAGATGAAGCACTAAAAGAGTGCCGCACAAAACAGCATATTTAATTTTTCTCTGCTGACTTGTGAGCTCCATTATTCTGCCTCGCCTTCAATATTGTAGCCTGTGAGTATAAGACATTCGTTCACCCTTGAAATTTCAACGCCCGGCTTTACTGCAGCATAGGTTGAAATATCAGTCGGCTCGTCGTTGATATCCCTTACCGTTCCTATGATTATACCTCTTGGCATGGTCTGGCTTATACCTGCCGTTGCAATAATTGAACCGTAAGATATTTTTGTTGCAGAGTCGAGATTTTCAAATTTGCAAAGTCCCTGTGCCGCAAGCGTTGCGTCACCCGTGACATAACTTATTTCACTTGTTGATATATCATAAGCCGACACTGAAAAATCAGGGTCAATGACAGTGCATACAATACTGTATGTAGGATAAGCCTTGTCTATAATACCAATAAGGTATTTCCCGTAGAGAACAGCGTCGCCCTCCTTAACGCCGTTAAGAGTACCTTTGCTTATGGTAAATGAGCAAAACGGGTCGGCGCTGTCCCTTCCTGTTACTGTTGCGTCAACAAAGGTAAAATCGGGATTTTGTTCTTTAAGCTCGAGGGCATCTTTGTATAGATCGTTTTGCGCCTTGAGGTTTTCGTAGTCTGCAAGCTGGTTTTGAAGCTGACCTACCTCCTGCTCAAGCTCGTCAATTTTTGCGTCATATTGAGCGTTACCGCCTGCGCTTCTTGTGATAACTCCAATACCCTCGCTTATTTTACCCGCAACCCAGTGCGCAGGTGCAAAAACTGTGCCGACAACAGATGACTGCGCGCTTTCGCTGTGTCCCGTTGCAGCTGCAAGAAACATACCCACTAAAAGAAGTGCGGCTATGCTTAATATTATTTTGAAACGACTGTTTTTGAAAAAGTCCTTCATTATTATTCCTTCTTATTTAGCTCTTCTTAATTTAATTGAGGTTCCGATTGCAACGCACTGTTCAGGCTTTTCGGGTATATGAACAGGTATGGAGGTTTCTTTTGTAATTAGCTCGCCAAGTCCTCTAAGCTGGCTTGAACCACCTGTGAGGTAAATACCTCGGTCAATAATATCAGCTGAAAGTTCAGGGAGCGTAACCTCAAGAGCCTGCTTGATTTCCGCTATAATCTGAGATACAGGCTCGGCAAGAATTGATCTTACCTGCTCTGATGTGATTTCAATGCTTCTCGGCAATCCGTCGGAGATGTTTCTTCCTCTTACTTCCATAGCGCCTTCGCCGTCGTACTCGCACGCAGAACCGAGCTTTATCTTGATGTCCTCAGCTGTGTTGCTTCCTATCAAAAGGTCATACTCGTTTCTGATACTCTCTGCAATCGCCTCGTCAAATGCGTCGCCTGCAGTTTTTATGCTTCTGCACACTGCTACGCCTCCAAGACTTACAACTGCAATATCACAGGTTCCGCCGCCGATGTCAACTACCATAGAGCCGGTTGCTTCAAATACGGGGAGTCCTGCGCCGAGAGCTGCTGCCATAGGTGCTTCGATAAGCTCAACATCCTGTGCGCCTGCGCTTCTTACGGCGTCTTCAACTGCGCGTCTTTCAACTTCCGTAACGTCGCTCGGGATTGAAACCACAACCCTTGTCCTTGTGAAAAGGCTTTGCTTGCTTGCGCGGGTGATAAAGCTTCTAAGCATGTCCGATGTCATATCAAAGTCGGAGATTACTCCGTAAGTAAGCGGTTTAACTGCAACGATTGAACCCGGTGTTCTTCCTATCATGGCTTTTGCCTGGTCGCCGGTTGCAAGGACTCTTTTTGTCTTGACATCAACGGCAACAACGCTTGGCTCGTTAATGATAATTCTGCCCTTTTTGTCGCAAACGAGGGTGTTTGAGGTTCCGAGGTCGATACCTAAATCTCTTGAAAATAACATATGTATAACTCCGTTTCGCATATAGTTAAAGTTAAAAAACTGTATAAAATACCATTTTAATAAATTATTCATCTTATTATATAATAGTCGCCCGATTATAACAATACCAAAATCAAAAATTTACAAAAAATTTATGTGCAGCCGAAAACACCGACTGCACATTTTTTATAACTCTGTTGTAAACTCGTATCCCTGCGCTTTCGCCTCGTCAATAGCATCGCCGAGTATTTCGGCATTTGTTGCGCTCACTGCGTGAAGCAGCATAATTTCGCCGTTGTGAAAATTGTCCGTTATTTCCGAAAACGCCGAAGCGTTGTCAACCTGATTTTGTGTGTCCCAGTCTGCATATGCAAACGACCAGAATATACTTTTGTAACCAAGCTCATTTACAAGCGCAAGCGTGTTTTCGCTGAATTCACCTTTAGGAAAACGGAAAAGCTTCATTCTGTATTTATACTGCTGTTTCATATATTTGTCGAGGTACATAACCTCCTCGCTTGCCTTTTCAACGGCAATTTCGTCCATAGTAAGATGCCGGTATGTGTGATTGCCGATGATGTGTCCTTCGTCAATCATACGCTCGATAAGCTCGGGGTTTTCGCTTGCAAAATCGTATGTCACAAAGAAAACGGCCTTTACGCCTTTTTCTTTAAGCGTATCAAGAATTGCAGGCGTATAACCGTTTTCATACCCCTCGTCAAAGGTAAGACAGATATACTTTTCATCGCTCATAATAAACTGAGCGCCGAGCTCTCCGTACTTTTCCTGAAGTGAAACGGGATCACTCGGTCTTTCGTGGTTTTCACCTCTGCCGGGTCCCCAAACAACCTTTTGAGTATCATAGTTTTGCGCAAGCACATTGTCAATTCTCACGGTAGTTTCTGCAACGTTTGTACTGCTTGTATTACTTTGCTGTGATACCGTGCTTTGTTCGGTGCTATCCTTCATGCCTGCCGTGCAACCGCTTAAAAAAAGAAGGCACAGCAGCGCAGATATATATTTTTTCATAATAATAATCCCCCTTGAATTATTGTTATTCAAAGGGGATTATATATTAGTGGTAATTTTTTAATCGTTTGTTAAGGTCCAGCCTGCGCTTATAATGCCCTGGTCCTTTCCGATATGTATCAAAAGATTTTCTATTATTTCATCATTTTTCTTGATTGTTGTTACATAAGCACGGATTTTTATATTTCCGTCATCAGTTGATTTGCTTTCAAGGTTATGAAGAAGCACGCCGTCCTTTGCCTTAATTGTTTTTACAAGATGAGCACGAATATCAACCTCCGTGTCCTCTGTGCACAAAATCGAAATTTTGTAAAGACATTCAACGTTTCTCTTGTCGTTTTCTTTGTTGTAATGTGAAATCTTGTTAATGTACATTGCAAGCGGATGAAGCACAAGATGAAGAAAAACTATTGCAACAGCAACAAGTATCGGGTAATAGATGTTCTGAAGGCAGCAAAGTATTCCGACTGCTGAGGTTGACCATATTGTTGCAGCAGTTGCAAGGCCTCGTATGTTTCCCTGCTCGCGAAGAATAACGCCCGCACCGAGAAAGCCGATACCCGAAACAATACCCGATGCAACACGGGTAAGGTCGACGCCGTCAGTAAACGCAAGATAGCTGAAAGCTGTGAACGCAAAGGAACCTACGCATACAATGACATTTGTAAGAATGCCTGCATGGTGCTTGTTCCACTGCCTTTCAAGTCCGATTATAAAGCCAAGTACGATTGCAAGCACAAGTCTTAATGCGAAACCTGACATAGTAAATATTTCAGGAAGTGCAATGTTGGGTGTCATTATTTTTCAGCTCCTTCGACTGATTTCATTTTAAGATAAGCGTTTATAAATCCGTCAATTTCACCGTCCATAACGGCATTGATATTACCCATTTCAAAGTTTGTTCTGTGGTCCTTTGCCATTGTGTACGGCATAAATACATACGACCTTATCTGACTTCCCCAGGCGATTTCCTTCTGGTCGCCTTTGATGTCCTCGATTTTTTCGAGGTTTTCTCTTTCCTTGATTTCAACAAGTTTTGATTTGAGCATCCTCATCGCAACCTCTCGGTTTTGATGCTGGCTTCTTTCAATCTGACACGAAACAACAATTCCGGTCGGAACGTGCGTAAGTCTTACTGCAGATGAGGTTTTGTTTACCTTTTGTCCTCCTGCGCCTGAAGCTCGGTAAACATCCATTTTTATATCTTCTTCACGGATTTCAACATCAACATCATCGTCAATTTCAGGCATAACCTCAAGGGATGCAAAAGATGTGTGGCGGCGTCCGGAGGAATCAAACGGCGATACTCTGACGAGTCTGTGAATACCCATTTCTCCTTTTAGATAGCCGTACGCATTTTCGCCCTCGACAAGGATTGTTGCACTCTTTATTCCTGCGACATCGCCGTCGAGATAGTCAAGTGTTGAAACCTTGTAGCCGTGTCTTTCACCCCAGCGGTTATACATTCTGAAAAGCATTTCAGCCCAGTCCTGAGCCTCGGTACCTCCTGCACCTGCGTGGAAGGTGAGAAGCGCATTTTTGCCGTCGTATTCGCCTGAAAGAAGAGTTGAAAGCGTAAGCTCTTCAAGTTTCTTTTCTATTTCATCAACAGACTGTTTGCAGTCGTCGAAAAGGTCTAAATCCTCCTCCTCGTCAGCAAGCTCAATCATTACAAGGGCGTCCTCATATTCGCTTTTTGCGTTTTCGTATGATTCAACCTTTGATTTAAGAGAGCCGATTTTCTGCATTATTTTCTGACTGCGTTCCATATCATCCCAGAAGTCGGGCGCAGCGCTTTTTTCCTCAAGCTCTGCAATATCCTTTTTCAGCGTGTCAATAGCAAGCGCTTCTTTAAGATTTTTCACAGTTTTTTCCGATTCAAGAAGTCGGAATCTTAACTCCTCATACTCTACCATAAAAATTACTCCGATAACATTATTATTAATTTATTATATACAAATATGACCTATATTTCAAGTTCAAAATATATTTACAATATTTTAATATAGCTATTGATTTATCGTGATAATATAATGTATAATAAAATTTATCTATAAGTTGTATTTTATTTAAAGGAAAGATTATGGAAAAGTATCTTAACGATAAATGTCCCGTGTGCGAAAAACAGTTCGTTTCGGGCGACGATATAGTCGTTTGCCCTGATTGCGGAACACCGCATCACAGGGAATGTTATAAAAATGTCGGTCACTGCGCGAATGTTTCAAAGCATAAGGAAGGCTTTGCGTTTGTTGAGACACCTTTGAAGGAGCAGAAGTATTCATCACCGCAAGAGAAATATATGGCAAAGCGTAACGAGATAGCGCCGGATGAGACGGAGCTTCACTGTCATATCTGCGGCGAGAAGGTTGAGAAGGGCGCGACGATGTGTGTTCACTGCGGCGCTGTTCTTGACGTTCAGCCGATAAACGATTATTCTCAGTACTCAAAGGAGAAAGTACTTGATGATGAGATTGACGGCGTTCCCGTTGCGGATATTGCGGCTACAGTCGGCGCAAATACTTCACGCTTTATTCCGAAATTCAAGGCGAATAAAAAGTTTTCGTGGAACTGGAGTGCATTCATTTTCGGACCGTATTATTTTTACTACAGAAAAATGTATCGTGCCGGTGTGATTGCTACAATAATAAGTCTTGCTTCAAATTTTATATGTCAGGGCTTTTTTGCACAAAGAATATCGGATTTTATGGAGCTTGTTCAGTCAAAAACATACAGAGAGCTTTTTGAGGGTAGTCCACTCAGCA
>ODAJ012018416.1_pt1 | contig 14910 bp, 12 predicted proteins | sample 1539241 | NCBI WGS metagenome assembly ODAJ01 (sample SAMN02144231, study PRJEB22623) | gut metagenome | biome: sheep rumen | host: Ovis aries | place: New Zealand
CCTCTTGTCGGATTCGAACCAACGACCCCGAGATTACAAATCACGTGCTCTGGCCAACTGAGCTAAAGAGGCAAATCCTTGCAGCCGTTTAAGGCTTTCCACATAGGATATGTTCTAAAACGGCTGCAAAGATACGACGATTTTTTTAATCAGCAAAATTTTTTCGTCTTTTTTTTATCTGTCGCGCAGTTTTTCTTTGAATTTGGTTAGTTGAACCTTCATAGAATCCACACATTCGTCGATACTTTCCTCAAAAGTGTCGCAAACTTTCTCCACGAAAAGTTTCTGTCCCGGCACTCCTACCGTAAGGCTTGCTTCCTTGTTCATCGCCGTTGCTGGCTTAACAACTTTCAGCTGTACGTCAACTTTCTGGATATCCTCGAAGGTCTTCTCCAACTTTGTTACTTTCTTCTCAATAAAAGTTCTCAACTGCTCTGTAGCGTCGAAATGAATAGCCTGAATTTTAATCTCCATAGTAACTTTTATTTAATGGTTAATAAATATGTATTCCTTCATCCTCTTGGATGTGTTTTCTTATATACTGCCTTTAGCTGCTCGAAGGTGGTGTGCGTGTATATCTCTGTCGTTGCCAGACTTTCGTGTCCCAGAAGTTTCTTCACACTTTCCAGTCCGGCTTCATGGTTGAGCATCGCCGTAGCGAAACTGTGACGTAGCACGTGGGGCGAGCGCTTCTTCTGTGTTGTCACCAGTCCGAGTTTGTCGATAACGGTCATTCTCGTCCACTCGGGAGTAATTCTCCTACCCTTCTCCGTCAGCAGCAGTCCCGGGGTTACCCTTACCACCTTTTCGTCTCTTACAGCTATGTATTTCCGCAACTCCTCCGCCAATTCATTGCCAAAAGGAATTATGCGTTGTTTGTTTCTCTTTCCCGTCACCTTCAGCTGACTGTTCACGAAGTCCACCATCTCGTCGTCCAATCCCACAAGTTCCGACAGTCGCAGTCCGGTTGTATATAATATTAATATTATGGTACGCGCGAGGAGGTCGTCGTATGTGTCTTTCCACATCTCGGGCTCCAGAAGTCTGTCTATGTCCGCCTCCCTGATGAACTTCGGCAGCGGTTTTTCCTTCTTCGGACCTTTTATCATGTGCGACGGGTCTCGCTTTACGAGGTGTCTTGACAGGGCAAAACGATAAAAGGAACGCAACGCACTCAATCTTCTGTTGATTGACGTGGCATTGTTTCCTTTATCCATCATCTCTTCCATCCATCCTCGGATGACATCAGAGTCCACAGACCCCCATGTGAGTTCAGCACTAAGATTCTTGAAGTACGACTCAAATGCTGTCAGATCCTCGCCATAGCTTTCCACAGTCCTCTGCGAATAGTTTCGCTCTAACTGTAAGTAATTCAAGAATTTATTTATCATGCTATCGTTGCCTTTTCTACATTCACATGTTTTTCGGCAACGAATTTATGCAAAATTCTTGAAACGACCAAATTTTTGGCCGAATTTTTACTCTTCAGCGTCGCGCAGCTTCTGAACGTAGATAGCGTGCTCCATCTTCAAGCGCTTCAAAACAGAGGGTTTGTCGAACTGCTGGCGTGAACGGAGTTCCTTTACTACGCCTGTCTTTTCGAACTTTCTCTTGAACTTTTTCAGTGCTCTTTCGATGTTCTCACCATCTTTTACTGGTACGATAATCATTGCTTTTAATCTTAATTTTTATATGTTTAACTTCTTATTATTTTCGCTATTTTTCTCGTGCGGACACGATTTGCGGCTGCAAAATTACATCAAATTTAGCAAACTGCCAAACTTTTCTGCTTTTTTTCTTCTTTAAGACTCAAAATTGTGGTGTTTTTAACTACTCACACCCCTCATTGTTGTTATTGGCGACTCTCCAAACACCACAATTCGTGTTATTTTTTTGTACAGCGTATAGCACACCTCATCGGGGTCCACGAGTATGTTATATTCAAAATAATCCTTCAGTCCTTTCGATATTTCTTTTTGTTCCTTCACCTCTACTCCTTGTGTTGCGAGGTAAGCACGCACCTCGTTGCTCGCCCTCCTGCTATCCACGAACAGCGTTGCCTTGTTCGACGCTATCAGCAGATAACTCTCCGCTGCCTTTCCGCCGGTTTCGTCGGGAGTTTGCAGGTTCAGCGTCCACGCTACGTCCTCACGTCTTGTCGCCAGCATTCCGTCAGCGTGTTGTTTTCTTAGTTCCTGGCGTATTCTCGCTAACTTTTGCGTTGTCTGTTCGGTGGGGCTAATGAGTTTAATGGGAGTTATGGGAGGGTTTGTATTCCTCCCCACCCTTTCTATTGGGTCGAAGTTGGTTCGTATGGTGATGCCCCCTCTATGTTTCATTTGTTCTTTCAGCGCCTCGACGTCTGCCGTCGATGTCTGCATGCCATCGATGCCTATCTCTGGCGACTGGAATTTCTTTTTCTCGAACTGTTCCTGCAGCCACTCTGCTATCGCGGGTATCGCTGCTGTCAGCGTCGGGTACTCCTCCTTCTTCCACAGCTCTACGTCCTCCTGCGTCACCACAGCGATGCCCTCCGCCTTGTCGTTGCCACTTATCCAGCAGCTACCCTCCGCGGAAAGCACGAAGGCACTAAGGTGCTCTCTTCTCAGCTCCGTTCTTAGTGCCTCCAGTCTCTCTGTTATGACGTTTTCCATAAATATCTCCTATAGTTCCAACGGAGTGTATGGAAGGTTAAATACCTTCGCCACAGCCTCGTAAGTAATCTTTCCGTCGGTGATGTTTACACCTCGACGCAGCGCCACATCATCACGACAAGCCTGTTGCCAGCCCTTGTCGGCGAGAGCTACAGCATAACGCAACGTAGCATTTGTCAGCGCCATAGTTGAGGTGTTAGGTACAGCACCAGGTATGTTTGCTACAGCGTAGTGTACTATGCCGTCGATGGTATATACCGGGTCGCTATGTTTTGTGGGGTGCGACGTCTCAAAGCATCCACCCTGATCTATAGCCACATCGACGAGTACCGTTCCTGGCTCCATTAGCTTCAGCATGTCGCGGGTGATAAGTTTTGGTGCAGCATCGCCAGGAACCAGCACAGAACCAATGACGATATCTACCGTTGGCAGTTCCATACGAATGTTATGTTCCGACGAGTATAGCGTGTGTACCGTCGGCATATCGGCAGCAAGACGTTTCAGTCGCGGCAGCGAGATGTCAGTTATCGTCACGTCGGCACCCATACCCACAGCAATTCGTGCTGCAGCCTCACCAACGGTTCCTGCCCCCAGCACCAGCACACGTGCCGGTTTCACACCAGGGACACCAGCCATCAGTTTGCCTTTGCCGCCTTGTGTCTTCTGCAGATAGTACGCACCGTTCTGTGTTGCCATACGTCCTGCAACCTCACTCATAGGTATCAGCAGCGGCAGCGAGTGGTCGTCCTTCTCCACCGTCTCGTAGGCAATACACGTAGCGCCGCTCTTCAGCATAGCGTCGGTAAGTTCCCTTTCGCAGGCAAAGTGGAAGTATGTAAAGACCACCTGTCCCTTCCTCACCAGAGGATATTCCGAAGCTATAGGTTCCTTAACCTTCACTATCATTTCAGCCTCAGCATATACGTCCTCTATCGTAGGGAGAATCTTTGCCCCCACCTTCTCGTAATCAGCATCGCTGAAGCCACTACCCTCGCCTGCCGTATGTTGTACGACGACGTTATGTCCGTGTTTCACAAGTTCTGCAACTCCCGCAGGTGTCATTCCCACTCTGTTCTCGTTGTCTTTAATCTCTTTTGGTACTCCAATTTTCATAGTTTTAGGATTTTTAGTTAGTATTTTTTCTAGGATTGCCTAGGCCCCCTAGGTTTTCCTAGGATCGCCTAGGATTTCCTAAGATTGCCTAGGATTGCCTAGGACCGCCTAGGCTTTCCTAGTTCTCCTAGTTCCTCTTCTAGTTCTTTTATTCTCTTTTTCAGCATTTGGTTTTCCGTTTCCAGCGCTTTCATGTATGCATCCTGCTCTTTACGGTAGCCTGTGCGTGCTGCGTGCATACGTTCCTTTATTCCGCCTTCGGTGACAAAGCGTTCCTCCAGGCGCTCTATGTATGAGCACATCATCTTGTCTGTCTGGTGGCATAGCGTGAGGGCTAAGTTAGCCATTTCCTCGTCACTCATACCTTCCAACATAGGAACATAGTCACTATAGTCATTATGTGTGCTGCAGAAGTCGCGAAGTTTCTGCAGCTCCGGATTGTCGATACCCCATTGTTTAAGGTGGCGAGTATTTAAGTAGTCCAAATAATCAGAGCGAAGCTCCTGAAGACTTCCACGAGCAACGTTCAACAGCTTTATCTCCATCTCAGAGCTTGTCTGACCATCCTCGCTACCTTCCACTATATTCTGCTTGCCAGAGCGTGCAGCCTGTATCATCTGATCTACAGTACGGTCACCACGGGGAGGTAGAAAACGACTACAGAACTCCGACGTCAGTTGGAAGAGAACATCGCTCTTTCTGTAGAAGAACAGGTCTTTCCAGACGACCGCCTTCTTCAGTACCTTTCCCTTGGTGTTATATTCCATACTACTTCGTTTTTAAAGTTAACTAGGATTACCTAGGATTACCTAGCTTTCCTAGGACCGCCTAGGATTTCCTAGGATTGCCTAGTTTTCCTAGAATCCACTGCAAAAATAAATTGTTTTTTACAAAGTTCCAAAAAAATGAAGAAAAAAAATCACCACTACTCGTTGATGGGTAGTGGTGACACTAAAATTACTTATACAATGATTCACGCGTAAATTTCCTTACTCCTCTTCGTCCCAAAGAGAGGTAGAAGAGATATTTGTTTGTTTTGCATCGTCATATTCACCAGTAATAGCATTCTTTCCTGCTGTGTTGCCTGTAATTTGTGGTGTTGTAGCAGGATTCATTAACTGCAACTCTATCTTGTGCAAATCTGTATTTGGCTTAATATATCTTTTCATTTTTCTTGTTTTTTTTATTTGTAATTAGCTTTCCGTTGAGCCTCTTCCTTTTGGAGGGGGCTGGGGAGGGGTCTTTATTTTCTCAGGTACTTTTTTCCATTCACTATTACGATGCCCTTATAATCAGCACCAACCTTCTGACCTGCGAGGTTATAGTAATCAGAATTTTCAATTCTCGAATTCTCAATTGAACGGATGCCGTCAGTCTCGTCCTCAGCAAAGACGACAGAGAGAGCTTTAGCACCAAGTGGTGTTACATCATAGTTTGTACTCAGGTATGCGCGATTTGGTTTCAGGTATCCGTCAGTAGCTTTGTTGAACTGACCCTGCTGCAGGATGTAGTTATACTTTCCACCAACATTCCAAACTACTTGAGTACGCACCAGCACACCGACCATCTCGTTACCAGTAACGTCAGAAACGTCCTTTGTCGTAACAGGAATGCTATAAGTATCAGGAGTCTCACAGTAAAGGACAACGCCCTCACCAGCAGGCACAACATCCACCTTAGTCAGAGTTACCTTACCTTCTCCATCCACGCTTGCCTTATAAGCCTTCACGTCAGTCTCAGTGAAGTCGAGCTTACTACCGTAGCAGAACGACAAGTATTTAGACTCAGAGATTGTCACCTCAACAGTAGGCAGAGAGGTGCGGTAATCCTCGTAGGAAATACTGGGGCGAGTTGCTTTGATTTCAATGTTATCAATAAAGCAGCTGCTAGTGTATCCAGAAGATGTTATAACAATCTGCACACAAGACAGATCTAATGAAATAGCATCTGTTTTCATGTATTTAGTATGGTCTGTTCCTGCGACATTTGTTGTACTAAGCAACGTACTGCTTGAGTTATACTGCTTAACTACAAATGTAGTATAAGTACCACCACTTTTTCCTGGTATATAATCAAAATACAAAGACGTAGGAGATTTATATCCAGACAGATTTATACTACTCATGGTAAGAGTCTTGTTCAGATTGAAGCCTGGAGCAGAATTACCATTATTACCGTTTGTGGTAGCGTCCATAGAAACACCAGAAGTTGCATCAGTTCCCGTTGTGCCAGCATTGCTATAGAATGTTACCAACTCATCATCACCTACAGTCTGCTTTGCAAACACAGCATAGTACTTGTCATCGTTATCCTCCGGAGTAACAGTAGCACCAAGGTCAGTCATTGAAGGCTCGTCATCAGTGGGAGCAACGGTAGATGTGCTCCAACCAACAAATGTATAATCACCACAAGCTGCAGGAGTGGGAACAGCAATAGCAGCGCCAGAAGTAGCCTGACGGAGTACTGTCTCAACACCATTTACAGAGAAGGTAACAGTATAACGAGGATTAACTGTGATGGTATATGATGTATTTGCTGCCAAATAAGGAGTAATAACTCCAGCTTCTTCAACATCTGCTGCAACAGCGGATACATTAATAATTGCAGCACCACACGCACCGTTAAGAACGAGTGCACCTGTAGCGGCGTCAATGCTTTGTACAATGTCATCACTTGCTCCATCTACCTCCCATGTCAATGTAGTGTGAGCACCATTAACAGCCTGCCCAACATAGTTGGCTAATGCTTCTGTGTCCTCATCAAGATTTACATCATCTTCATCAAATGTCAGTGTCTGCGCTGTAGGAGCATTGTAAGTCTTCACAAACTGACTCTGTTCGTAGAGGTTGATTCGAGGAGTTTCACCATTATACAAACTTACAAAACCTGTAAAATTACCTTTTTCCTTATCGTTAACAGAAGCACCACTATTGGGAGAATACATTGTAATTGTTGCTTCTACTTCCTCTATCTTGCTTCCATCCTTAAGAGTAGTGGTTGTACTTGGTTTGTCTATTGTAACAGCATTGATGGTTACGAGCTGACCGTCAAGAGCCGCAGCATTCGCTTTGACCTCTGCAACTGTTTTAGTTAAAGCTGCAGGAATTACTCCATCTTCGGTAACTGTTGCTGCACTAAGGTCGATAGCTGTTAATTGGTCAATACTATTTGTAATCTTTACAGTACCGCTAACAGCACCATTTATCTTCTGACCTGCAACAAGTCCATGTCCAGATTTGTTAACAAGGATGGCAGCGCTTGCATCCTGAATATATGCATAGTCGCCTGATACGTAAGTAACAACGGCATCTGTGAGGTCAGCTGCGAATGCTACACCAGAGTTATTGTCTATAGTCTTTAATCCTGCAATAGTTGTTGTATTCTTAACTGTTACTTCGTATGATGCTTCTGCAGCCTTATGTACACCAAGCTCTATATCCAGATAGGCTGTGATGGTTGCAGTACCAATACCAACAGCAGTAACAACGCCAGATGCGTCTACTGTTGCTACGCTTTCATTACTTGACTTATAACCAGTAACCGACTTTGCTACTCCTGTTACAGAAGCAGCATTTGTATAAGTTTTTGTGCCATCAAAATAAAGCGTTTTTGCGTCTGTGCTATTGAATTCAACCACAGGGGTAACTACAGCCTGAGTTGGGTTAGAGTTAAATACCGTGCTTACTGGTACATATATTTTTGATGCCACGTAAGAATTTCCTGCAAAAGTGGATGATGCAAGGAAATAAATTTTCCAATTGCTATCACGGTATGAGATAGATCCAACTTTATTATCAGAGTTCAAATCAATATTCCTAACTACAAAGTTATTAGTACCATTTGTACTTACAACGAATTGCCACATGTTATGATTGCTTGAAAGCTGAAGATTACCACTTGTGCTAGGAAGAGATTCTGCAGTACCTATAGTTTGATTATTATTAGTCAAAGTAAAACCTTCAGTATTATTTCCAGAAAGAGTCCAAATACGACCTGAGCTGGGCTCGTCTATTTTTCCTTCTGTCTCTGTCGGAGCAGTTGTATTTGCAAATTCATTATTCAAAATCTTGCTTGCATTAACTATGGCAATCTGACTTGCAGACGTTATCTGATCAAGTGTAGTTGCTCTTTCATATTTTTCATAATCAACACCATCAAGCGTATAGACAGCATAAAGAGTCGTATTAGCTGTCGGATAATAAGTACTACCTGATTTATAAAGAGTTGGACGAGTGGTTGTACTTGCAGTTGCATCCGCAGCCCAACCAGCGAATGTCCATCCGTCTAATCCTATTGTTGCTGATGGAAGAGTAACACCACCTTTATAAGCACTTCCAGTCAAAGGATCGGTATCGCATGTACCTGCCTCTGGATCAAATGAAACAGTATATTTTTCGCCTGCATTTATAGTAATATCATATGTCGCGGTCTTTGTTGTATTACCTTCCGTATAGCTTACCGTTACAGTCTGTTTACCAATCTCATCCATATCATAACCGGTAAATGTGGCTGACGATGTTACATCTTTCGAACTGCTATCTTCATAATTTGCTGTTACTGTCATACCCTCATGACTGAACTCATCCTGTTCTGTAAAGGATGTTGGGTAAGTTCCTGAAAGGGTAATATGGTCAAGAGTTTTTGCAGATTCATAGGTATAGCTTATGAAATATGCCTTAACACCTTTAGAAATTCCTGTTACTGTAACTGTTAAAGTCTTTCCTGTAGTGGAAGAAGAATTTGTAACTGTTACATCTGTTGACTCGTTCAAAGAACCTGTACCTACAGTCGTATTATCTACTTTTAGAGTTACTGTGCCTGCTGTATCACTGAATCCACCGAACTTTGCACTAAATGCAGTAATATTCTGATTTGCTGCTAGTGTCATTGTGAAAGTAATGCTAGTTGCAGGTTTTTTACTAGAGCCTATCTGAGCGTAATCTGCGCTGGGAGTATAAGAAGTGGTTCCTGCCGTAGTAACAGTCCATGTATTACTTTGGTTATCATCACCGCTTACCGGTGAACTATTAACATTCAGGTCACCTGATCCGTTACCAAAATTAATAGTTCCACTCGTACCTGCCGCCCACACACTCGAACTTCCCACTATCAGGGCGAATAGTAGGAAGAAACTCTTTAAAAAGTTTGTTTGTTTCATTTTGTTTAAAAATTAATTATTAAGTTATTATAATTATATGTGTATCTTCTTTGTCCAGAGGGGGGTCGGCACTAAGTTGTGCAAATCCCGTGGGTTTGCCTATTATAGGCACTTTCTTCATCGTCGCTACGATTTATCTTATCAAAGTCGGTGACAAAGGTACGCATAAGCGAGCGAAATACCAAAGGAAAACTTGTTTTTCTTTGTATTTCCGAGCGGAAGTACCTTATTTAAAGGTACGAATAAGCGAGCGAAATACCAAAGGAAAACTTGTTTTTCTTTGTATTTCCGAGCGGGAGTACCTTAGACGAAGTCAGAGGTACGCATAAATGAGCAAAAAAAACAAAAGAAAAAATTGTTTTTCTTTGCATTTTTAGCCCAAAATCAATCAAAAATTAGGGGTTTTGAAGGCTATTTTTAGCGATTTTTGGGGTAAAAAGCTGTATTCGTGTCAAAATCAAAAGAGGATGAAAGTTTATAAGTGTTTATAAATCAGTGGTTTAGAAGAAAAATAACTAAAAAGGTGGTCAAGGTCAAAGTGGTCAAAGTCGATTTTGAAGTAAAAAAATGGTTCAAAGTATATAATAATATATATATTATTATAATACTTTGCGGAATTTGGCGAATCCGATTTCGATTTTGACCATTTTGACCTTGACCATTTTGACCACGCCTCGTTGTCAACGAAATCAGGGAAAATGGTGTAAAAGTAGGCTTGTTACGACTTCAGCATCAAAGAAGTTTATACCAAAAGTAGGCTACTTTTACCCCAAAAGTGGCGTAGTTTTAGGTGCGAGTACATATGTCTTATCGGGGGTACGGGGTACGAGGTGCGAGAATACATGGCGGAAAAATGAGGAATTTTGCAAAGTCCACGTTGCAAAGCAAAATGGTTTTAGAATAAATAACACTTTTATACCTAAATAATAATGCATAATTCATAAATATTTCCTACCTTTGTGCCCAGAAATTTCTAAAAGACATAATATTATGGCATTTTTAACAAACGACAAACTTACAATTGTTGGAGCTGCTGGAATGATTGGCTCTAACATGGCACAGAGTGCCCTTATGATGGGTTTAACAAAGAACATCTGTCTTTACGACGTGTTCTCACCGGAAGGTGTGGCAGAGGAGATGCGCCAGAGCGGTTTCGACGAGGCTAACATCGTTGCAACGACAGACGCTCGCGAGGCTTTCACCAATGCGAAATATATCATCTCAAGCGGTGGTGCTCCACGTAAGGCTGGTATGACACGCGAGGACCTTCTTGCTGGCAACTGTAAGATTGCTGAGGAGCTGGGTCTTAACATCAAGAAGTACTGCCCCGACGTAAAGCACGTAGTTATCATCTTCAACCCTGCTGACCTTACCGGTCTGGTAACTCTTCTGTATTCAGGACTGAAACCCGGTCAGGTAACAACACTTGCAGGTCTTGACACTACACGTCTGCAGAGCGCGCTTGCTAAGAAGTTTGGTGTTATGCAGAGCGAAATCACAGGTTGCGCTACATACGGTGGTCACGGAGAGCAGATGGCTGTATTCGGAAGCCACGTTGTAGTAGCAGGTCGCAAACTGACAGACATCATCGGCACAGCAGAGTTCCCTGTTGAGGAGTGGGAGCAGATGAAGGTTGACGTTACCAAGGGTGGTGCAAAGATTATCGAGCTCCGCGGACGTTCAAGTTTCCAGAGTCCTGCATACCTCTCTGTAGAGATGATTCGTGCCGCTATGGGTGGTGAGCCTTTCCGTTTCCCAGTAGGAACATACGTAAAGACCGACAAGTACGACCACATCATGATGGCTATGAAGACCACTATGACAGCAGAGGGAGCTAAGTTCGAGGTTCCACAGGGTACTCCTGAGGAGAACGCTAAGCTGGACCAGAGCTACGAGCACCTGTGCAAGATGCGCGACGAGTTGGTAACACTGAATATTGTTCCTCCAATCTCTGAGTGGAACAAACTCAATCCAAATCTCTAATGGCGCTAATAAAAACGGTTAACGGACTTCGCCCACGATGGGGTAAAAATTGCTACTTCAGCGAGAATGCCACCATCGTGGGCGAAGTAACTATGGGCGACGAATGTTCCGTATGGTTCAATGCTGTTGTACGCGGCGACGTCGCATATATTAAAATAGGTGACAGGACAAACGTACAGGACGGAGCCGTTCTGCACACCACGTTCGAGACAGGTCCTCTGAATATCGGCAGCAACGTAACAATAGGTCACAACGCTACCGTCCACGCATGTACGATACACGACGGGGCGCTGATAGGTATGGGCTCTACCCTACTGGACCACTGTGAGGTCGGCGAAGGGGCTATAGTTGCCGCCGGCGCACTCGTGGTGGGAGGTACAAAGATTGGTCCTCACGAAATATGGGGAGGAGTGCCTGCCAAGTTCATTAAGAACACACGACCCGGGCAGACGGACAACGCTGCCCACTACGTGAAGTACATGGACTGGTACCGTCCCAGGAAAGACTAATCAACGTAATACTGAACGGCAAGCATTGTGAGGTCATCGCTCTGCTCTGCATTGCCAGTAAACTCGCGTACAGAAGACCTCATCCTACTAATTATTCTCTCAGGCGTCTGACCTATCGTCTCCTTGAGAGTTTCCATAATACGACCATCTCCATAGAGGTCGTATTTTTCATTCTCTGCCTCCGACAGTCCATCGGTGTAAAGGAAGATGGTGGTGCCGGGCTTTATCTCTTCTACCTGCAGAGTATATTTGACGCCCTGCATGACACCTATGGGAAGGTTCGAGTCGCAAGCTAAGTAGCCCACACCTATAGGCGATGCTAATATTGGCGCCGTATGACCGGCATTGCAATACTTCAGGACACCCGTTTTCAGGTCAAGATTACCGACGAAGAGCGTAGCGAACATCAGCGACTCGTTGCGTGTCGATATTGACTTGTTCAGTGCTTTCATGATGCGTGCCGGGTCATCTTCCTTTTCGGACAACGAACGGAACAGCGCACTGATGACAGCCATGACAAGAGCGGCGGGGACACCCTTTCCCGACACGTCGCCGACGCAGAAGAAGAGGTGTTCGTCGCGGATGTTAAAGTCGTAGAGGTCGCCACCTACAGCCTTGGCAGGAACAAGAAGTCCGTAGAGGTCAACATCCTTACGCTCAGGATATGGTGGGAACGTCTTGGGCAGCATGGACATCTGGATACCGCGTGCAATATTCAGCTCGCTCTCTATAGATGCTTTCTGTGCTGCCGTTTCCTTCAGCTGCTCAACATACTCGGTGAGCGAAATCTGCATCTTCTCGAAGGAGTCGCGCAAACGTCGTATCTCGTCATTGTATTTTATTTTCGGCAGTGAAGTATCGAAGTTTCCCTTTGCCACCTCGTCGGCAGAGAGGGCTAACATGCTCAATGGTTTTGTAGCATGGCGCACGGTGATGCGACATATCACGAACACCAGGACAAGTCCTATGAGCATAACCGCCATAACCATTGTGGAAAGGATAAAGGCGGGCAGCAGTACCAGGCTGCGCGGCACGACGATAGCCATAGACCACCCTGTGCGCTTTAGCGGAGAGTAGAACACTATGGAGTTCACGTCGTCCATCTCTATCGTCATGTACCCCGACTCTCCCCTCATCATGCGGCGTGCCAACTGGTCGTCGAGCTTGCTTTCCGTATTTCTCGCATCCTTCGCGAAGTTCTCCGCAAGCACCCGTTTCGACTCGGGGTGTACAATATACTCGCCATTACGTCCAAGTATGAAACTATAGGTGCGAAGCTTGTCGTGCAGATTATTCAGCTTTAGCCATCCGTCGTTGTTCGACTTACTCTCTATGTCGCGCATCTGCGTGGTAAGCCACTGAAGCGATACGTCGGCGCCGAAGACTCCTACCAGCGTACCTTTCTTATTCCGTATAGGCTGCGAGTAGGTGCACATCATCGTCCTTCCTCCGTCGGCGTCGAAATACGGGTCTGACCAATAGCCCTCATTATACTTTATGGCATTGACATACCAGTCTTTTGTAAAATAGTCATGATACTCGGAACCTATGTTCGAAGTATCTATGTCTCCTCCTTCCCGTCGTGCGGCATAAGGCTCATACCATCGCCCTTTCTCCTTATAATAGTCCGGCACGAAAGCCATGCTACAGCCTACGATGTGCGGATTGTACTTCAACGCGTCTGCCAACATTTTCTCCAGGTTTACGTCACCATTGACAGCCTTCTCTATCTCGTTGACGTTATTGTCGGCACCCACTTCGACAGAAGCCAGCATACCCTCCACCTTGCTATCTACAATATTTATGATGCCGTGAAACCTTGCCTGTGTCTCGTCCATCATAGCCTCGGTAACGAGGTGCAGAATAAGCAGGGATACCGCCGTCATTGTCAGCAGTACAGTAAGCGTAATCCAACGTGTGAGGCGTGAAGCGAAAGAATGTGGTTTGAGTGTCATTGTTCCTTGATTTACTTTAGTGGAACAGCATAGAGAATCCTGTCAGTAGCGCCAGCCTGTCCTTTTACGAACTGACCCGCTTTCTCACTACTATCCTTGAGGAATGCCTTATCCGTATCAAAACGGTTCATCAGCGTCTCGAACTCGGCAGCGTCGTGAATCTCGAAACATCCGCCTGCCCGCATCAGTCCTTGTGCCTCCTCAAACTTCTTGTTGTTCGGACCTATTATGACGGGCATATCCCAGACGGCAGCCTCGAGGGTATTGTGAATACCTACGCCGAAGCCTCCGCCTATGTAAGCCACCGTTCCGTAGTTATAAATACTCGAGAGCAGTCCGAAGCAGTCTATCAGCAGACAGTCGGCTGTGGCAGCCTCCTCGGGTGTTGTCTGGGTGAAGCGTACGGTGTTGCGCTGGAGCTTTGAAAGTATCTGTTTCAGGTGCACCTCGCCGATAACGTGAGGAGCAATGATAAGTTTCCAGTCCTTATGCTCATTAAAATAGGGTATAAAGACGTCCTCGTCGGGTCCCCAGCTGCTGCCAGCGACGAACACCTTCTCGGAACCTTTCACGAACGACTCCACGATAGGCAGTTCCTTAGCAAGACTCTTTATCGTCATAACTCTGTCGAAACGTGTGTCGCCGGTTATCTCCACCTCGTGGATGCCAATCTTCTCAAGGAGCATACGACTCTCCTCGTTCTGTACGAAGAAGCGTGTAAAACACTTCAGCACGTGAGCATACTGACGTCCGTACCAGCGGAAGAATATCTGGTCGGGACGGAATATGGAGCTTACGCTATATACGGGAACCTTCCTGTGACGCAGAACGTGCAGATAGTTATACCAGAACTCGTACTTTATGAAAAACGCCGCAACAGGACGCACCGTACGAAGGAAACGACGTGCGTTGGTAACGGTGTCGATAGGCAGATATGTTATGATGTCGGCACCAGGATAGTTCTTCCTTACCTCGTAGCCCGAAGGCGAGAAGAAGGTAAGGAGGATTTTGTAGTCGGGATGTTCCAGACGAATGCGTTCTATGATGGGACGTCCCTGTTCGAACTCACCGAGTGAGGCAGCATGTACCCAAACATATTTCGCATTAGGATCAACCTTACGTTTCAGTATTCTGAATGCACGACGCTGTCCACGCCACATAAGACGTATCTTATGGTCGAAGATGGCAGCTATGCTGACACCGAACCATACGAAGTACATTAATATGTTATACATCTCTCTGCAAAGACTTTTTGTTATTCGTTGTTGCTTTCGCCACCTTTCGGCAACTCGTCGATAGCTTTTCTGAGGCGACGGAGTGTCTCGTTCTTTCCGAGGAAGGCAGAGATGTCGAACATTCCAGGTCCCTTGCCTATACCCACGAGGGCAAGACGGAATGCGTTCATTACGTCGCCAAGCTTATAGCCCTTCTGCTCTACCCACGCCATAACAACCTTCTCCTGATTCTCGAGAGAGAAGTCGTCGAGACCTTCGAGAAGCTCTGCCAACTCAGTCATCACCTTGGGAGAGTCTTCCTTC
>ODAJ012146453.1_pt1 | contig 14910 bp, 15 predicted proteins | sample 1539241 | NCBI WGS metagenome assembly ODAJ01 (sample SAMN02144231, study PRJEB22623) | gut metagenome | biome: sheep rumen | host: Ovis aries | place: New Zealand
TCCACCACGTCTGCGTTGAAGCCCGCGCCGAAGATCGGGTCGGTCGCGGCCTTGATCTCCTCCGGGGTCCAGACCTCGCCGGGCATCTTGCTGTGGATGGCCCAGACGATGGTGGAGACGCCGGGGATCTGCTTGATGTCGCTCAGAGAGATTCTGTCGTTTCCTTCGCCGTACCAGCGAAAGCCCATTTGCATTGCCATAAGGAACTCCTCCTTTTTTGTTCTGCCCCCATTATAATCGACAACAAAAACAAATGAAATTGCAATAATTGCTTTACATATTGCAGATCTTGCTGTACTATGCCCTTGAGGTGAGGCATTTGCAAAAAAAGACGCAGCTCTTTGATCCGCGGCAGACGATGCACCGCGAGGATTTTGAAATTTTCCATTATCACGATGCGAAGATGGAGGAGGTGCCGCTGCACCACCACGACTTTTACGAGGTCTATTCCTTCCTCAGCGGCAAGGTGGAGTATCTGGTCGAAGGCATCAGCTACACGCTATTTCCGGGTGATCTGCTGCTGATCGGCCCCATGGATCTGCACCGCCCCCTGGTCGCACCGGGGGAGGCGTATGAGCGCATCGTGCTCTGGATCAACGCGGAGTATCTCGACAGCCTCCTGCCCACCGGTGCGCTCCGCGCCTGCTTTGAGAGCGGGCAGAGTCTCTATCACAGCGCACACACGCCTGTCCCGCAGCTGATGCTGCGCCTCGCGGCAGAGTTTTCGGAGCTCTCGCCGGACAGCGAGCTCTCTGTGAAGGGCCTGTTCCTGCAGCTGATGGGAGAGCTCCTGCGTCTCAGGGCGAGCGCAGGCGAAAACGCGGACGAGCACGCATCCAGCCCGCCGCTTGTGCGGGAGGTGCTGCACTACATCTCCGAGAACTACCGGGAGGAAATGAGTCTGGAGAGCCTTGCCGCTCGCTTTTATGTCAGCAAATACCATCTCTCGCACCAGTTCAGCAGCGCGGTCGGGGTGAGCGTGTACCGCTATATCCTGCTTAAACGCCTGCAGAACGCCAAGCAGCGGCTCAGCGAGGGGGAGAGCCCCGGAGATGTTTGCCGCGGCTGCGGTTTTCAGGACTATACGAATTTTTATCGCGCTTTTCGCCAGGTTTACGGCCGCAGTCCGATGGACGCACAGGGGAGATAGAGGCAGCTCTCCGGCCGGGACGCTGCGCGCAGCAAAGCGGCGGCAGGATCCCTCCGGATACGAGTCTCAGCACATCCCGCCAAGGGGCGCAGCGGACGAGGCAGCGGATTGGCTGCATTTTGGTGTAGATTATCTGCAAAGAGAATGTTATAATGATCATCGGAGGGCGAAATCAGCCGACAATTCGATGGATTTCGCTGCCAAACAACAAGTTTGGCAGCGAATGCTTCTAATAATCATTCGCCCGATGCTCATTGAAATGAAGATATGGCCAAACAGCATTGCTGTTTGACTGCGCGGCAAAGCCGTGCGGAGAAAAGCTTTTTGGCTTTTTGCCATCATTTCGTGATCATGACGAAGGATACAGAGCAGGGAGTGAACAGCATGACAGAAACAGAGGCGCGTCTCGCGCGCAGCTTCGACAGTATTGCGCACAGGATCCCGTTCCGGCCCCGCGTGGCGCTCGTGCTCGGGTCCGGCCTCGGCGGCTTTGCCGACCGCCTGGCAGAGCGCAGCGTGATCCCCTACAGAGAGATCGCGGACTTCCCGGTATCCACCGTGGCCGGCCATGCCGGCCAGTTCGTGTTCGGCACGGTGGACGGCGTCCCCGTCGTTGCCATGCAGGGGCGCGTACATTATTATGAGGGCTATTCGATGGAGGACGTCGTTCTGCCCGTGAGGCTGATGCGGCGGATGGGAGCGGAGATCCTGTTCCTGACCAACGCGGCGGGCGGACTGAACGCGGATTTCTCTGCGGGCGACCTCATGATGATCACGGATCAGATCGCGTGCTTTGTGCCCTCGCCTCTGATCGGGGAAAACCCGGAGTCCCTTGGACCGCGTTTTCCGGACATGACGCATATTTATGATCCGGAGCTTCAGCAGCTCCTTCTGGATACGGCGGAGGATCACGGCGTCGGGCTGAAGAAGGGCGTATACGTCCAGATGAGCGGCCCGAATTACGAGTCGCCCGCAGAGGTAAGGATGGCGAAGCTCGTGGGCGGAGACGCCGTGGGCATGAGCACCGCCTGCGAGGCGGTCGCGGCAAACCACTGCGGTTTCCGGATCTGCGGGATCTCCTGCATCACAAACCTTGCCAGCGGCCTGTCCGCACGGCCTCTCTCCCACGAAGAGGTGAAGACAGCGGCGGACGAGGCTGCGCCGCGGTTCCGGACGCTGGTGTGGAACGCCATCTCCAAGCTGTAACCGGTCATCGGATGAAAAAACGCCTTTTGTATTCGTATGCCGGAATCCTGGCGGCGGGCGCCGCGGTATACGCACTGCTTCTGCTGCTCTCGCTCGCCCTGGGAAAGGGGCTGCTCACAGCAGCGGCCGTCCTGCGGATTTATCTCCCGCTCACGGCTCTGGCAGCGCTGTTTTTTACGGTGAGCGGCGTCTCGCTGCTCCGCCATGAGGGGATGCGCCCGAGGAACCTGGTGGGGACGGCGCTGGGACTTTCCTGGATGGCGGGCAACCTGCTCTGCCTGCTTTTGAGCCGCGCGGCTCTGCCCGGAGGACTCCGCTTGTTTGCGGCTCTGCTCGGCGCATATGTCGATCTCTTCCTGAGCGGCGTGCTCCTGATGTCCTTCCTGGCCGCGCGGCACAAGCCTGCCTATGACAAGGATTTTGTCATCATCCCGGGCTGCTCGATCAGCAAAAAGGGCGGTCTGCTCCCGCTGCTGAAGGGGCGGACAAACCGTGCGATCCGCTTCGCCTGGAATCAGGAGATCGCAACGGGGAAGCCGGTACGCTATATCCCGACCGGCGGCCAGGGGCCGGATGAGGTGATGAGCGAGGGCTCCGCCATGGCCCTGTATCTGCTGTCGCACGGGGCGGAGCAATATGAGATCTTCCCGGAAAAGGCCTCCGTGAGCACCTATGAGAACATGCTCTTTGCCAAAAAGATTATTGATGAGGTGCTGCCGGAAGCCAGGATCTGCTTTGTAACGACCAACTATCACGTCCTGCGCAGCGGTATGCTTGCCCAAAAGGCCGGCCTGGACGCCGAGGGTCTGGCAAGCGGAACAAAATGGTATTTCTGGCCGAACGGCCTGGCAAGAGAGATCATCGCCGTGATCTCCCTGTATCCCGCACAGCAGCTTGCCGCGCTGGGGATCCTCATCCTCGCAGCGCTGTTGGCATAAAAGAACGAACAGCAAGCAGACTTGATAAGTTATATCTGAGGAGAAACGGAACATGCTGAACATCAAAACAAAGACCGAAGGCGCCGCACTGACTGTTATCCTGGCCGGGCGGCTGGACACCACCACCGCGCCGCAGCTGGAGAAGCTGCTGAAAGAGAAGCTCGACGGCCTGGAGGATCTTACCATCGACATGGCGGAGCTGGACTATATTTCTTCCGCGGGGCTGCGCGTGCTGCTCTTCACGCGGAAGGCAATGGACGGGAAGGGCAGCCTGCGTGTCACCCATGTGAATGAGACGATCATGGAGATTTTTGAGGTGACGGGCTTTGCCGATATCCTGACGATCGAGTAAATTCGGAGCGTGGAGAAATCCGGGCACGCAGACGGCGCATGGCAGCTATGTGATCTTACGGACAGAAGGGGAGAGGCCGCCCGGCGGCCTTGGGATCTGCCTGCCGAAAAAGACCGTGTATGATGTGCGCTGCCTGGACAAGAACGGACAAAAGCTTCCTATGCCGGTCACAATCATCAACAAAGCCGAGGGAGAAAAACCATGAAGATCGAGAAGAAACTGAATGACAGCAAGCTGCTCATTACCCTGGAGGGCCGCCTGGATACGATGGCGGTGCCGCAGCTGGAGCAGGAGATCAAGAGCATTCCGGATACTGTTACAGAGCTGATTGTTGACCTTGCCGGGACGGAGTACATTTCCTCCTCCGGCCTGCGCGTGCTGCTCTCGGCATATAAGGTGATGCGCAGCAGGGGCGGCATGAAGATCACGAACGCCAATGAGCTGCTGAAGGAAATCTTTGACGTGACCGGCTTTTCCGATTTCCTGTCGATCGAATAAGCAAAGACTGCGTGATCCCTCCGAATACAATTGCAGGCATAATGTAGGCATGAGGAAGCCGCCGACGGTTGTCGGCGGCTCAGACTGCAGACAAACCCTTGCGGCAATGCTGCGTTTCGCAAGGGGAGATTGTGAAGAGGGGACGGTAATCCCCTCTTCACGTTCAATCTATGCAAAAATGGAAACTTTTTCGGAAGTTTTCATTTTTGCCTTTTAAGCTGTCGACACTTTGTCGACAGCTTAAGCCGCCGACGGTTGTCGGCGGCTTTGCGTTAATCATCGTTCAGGATTCCTTGACCAGCTTTCCGCTCATGTGCTCGGGGACGAGCGCGAAGAGCAGCGTGCGGGGCCCGGCGCGGTCGATCTCGCGGTCGATATAGCACTCGTCGTCGGTGAATTTGCGGCTGAGCCTCCTGGCGATCTCATAGGTCTTTTCACGATCCTCCACGAGCTCGATGCGGCCGAACACGATCACGCTTTTGATGTGCAGCGCCCAATCGCCCTCCTCGCGAAAGCCCTCGTCATAGACGCAGAAGGAGGCCTTGTCATGGCGGCGTATGGCGTCGATCTTGTGTCCGGTCAAGCCGCCGTGGAAATACAGCCTGCCGTCTTCCTCGCAGTAGAAATGGTTGATCGGTACGCCGTAGGGATAGTCGTCGTCCCCCAGAACGGAGAGTACGCCCCGCTTTTCCCTCTTGAGTATCTCCACACACTCTGCGTCTGCCAACTGCTGCCTGCTGCGCTGCATGCCTCGGAACATCTTTTTATCCTCCCTGATCGGTTGAAATGTGGTAGACTGACTGCCCGCGCTTAGCCCTCATAGGCCTCAGCGGGGCGGGACTGCTCGCGGTATGCGCGCGGCGTCATGTCCTTGAGCTTCTTGAAGCTCTTCCGGAAGCAGCTCTGATTGGGTAAGCCATCAGGCTGTCGTCCGGCGCCTCATAGACCAGCTCCACCATGAGCACGCTGCAAAGGATGCGGATGTGGTTCTCTCTCACGGCGATCACCTCTGCGGTCATAATAACACAGAAAACGCAGAATATGAACAACAAATTCATATATCCGGCTGCCGCGCTCTGAGCAGAGGAAGGATCTGCGAGGCGGAATGCTCCTCAAACTGGAATAGGAAAAAGGGAAACTCCCTCAGGAGTTTCCCTTTTTATACTGATATCTGATAGAAAGGTCGGGAATGATTTCTGAGACAGAATTGTGTCAGGCAAGGCGAAGCCCGCAGAGCATAATGTCGTCGTCGCAAGCTCCGTATCGTCTCACTTCCACGTATTGACGTGAAAGCTCGCTCACTCCGCTGCTCCTCCTCTCAATTTCAAAGCATTTCGCTTTGAAATTGGTAAGGAAAACGGAAGGAGCGGATAGGAAGCTTTCCCGGCTCTTCACAACCGGGGAAGCGTAATGGAGCGAGTTTCGTTTGACACGGTCAAGGGCTTCAACGAAGCATGGCGCAATTCTGGCCGGAAAGAATCCGAGATTTCTATTAGATATCCGTATTATATCCCGTAAGACTGTGTCAGGCCAGCGCTGCGCCGAGCGCCTTGCACTGCGCCAGCGCCTCGTCGTCCGGCGCGTCGTTGCAGATCACGCTCTCCGCGGCGAGCGTGATACCCGCGTCGGCACAGCTCGCTTCCCAACTGCGCATCCATTCGCCGTCGCCCCAGCCGTAGGAGCCGAAGAGCGCTACAGGCTTGCCGGCGATCACAGGCTTCACTTCTTCAAAGACCGGCTCGAACTCACTGTCCTCCAGGGCCTCGCTGCCCATGGCCGGGCAGCCGAAGGCAAAGGCGTCATAGGCCGCGGCTTTGGCGGCGTTGAACGCGCTGACCGGGATGAGCTCGCCGGAGGCGCCCTTTGCCACGGCCTTCGCCATGGCCTCGGTGTTGCCCGTGCCGCTCCAGTAAACAACTGCTACCTTACTCATGGAATTGTTTCCTTTCCTTTCAGATCGCCACAGCCAGCGCATGCAGCGGGGTGCCCGCCTCCACGCGCCGGCAATAGGAATCCGTGCACTTTTTATATTTGGAAAAGGTCTTCCGTGCGCCGGCTTCGTCGCCATAGACCTTCCAAGTGCCGATGCATTTATAGTTTTTCGCGCTGTTCTCGATAAATCCCTTTACGTCCTCCGGGGGATAGCTCAAAAACAGGCCGATCTCGTGGGGAAAGTCCCCCTTGCTGCGCAGCCGCCGCATCAGATGCAGCAGGCAGGCGACACAGTCACGGCTTTCGTAGCCGGCACGCGCGAGGATTTCCCCTGCGTCCTGCCCCAGAAGATCTCGCTGCAGCGCCTTGGGGCGGAAGAGATAGAGCAGCGCCTGCCGTTCCGTCCAGCGCAGCGCGATCAGCGTAAGCCCTGCGGCATGCAGGCAGCGGTTGCAGCGGCGGATCTGTGCCTTGAGCTCCTCCCGATCCGTATAGGGGCAGGCAAAGAGACTGCCGGTCTTGAGCCCGGCCAGCGTCGGTGCGCAGCATTCCACCAGCATGAGATCGGACATCGCGTACACCTCCCGCAGTTAAACATATCTAACACAAGCAGGATGAAAAAGCCCGCTCGGGGCTGTTTACGGTTAGAATAATCTAACTGCTATGAAGTCTATCACAGATCCGCGCCCTTGTCAAGCGCGTTTTTCCTTTCTGTATTGGGAGGTATCCTGCGTCTGCGTTATTCAATACGGTGGCGCGCTTTGCGCGATTCCACGCAGCCGCTCCTTCCTGCGGGAAGGTGACGGACAACAGCAGGGAATGCGAATTGCATTCCCTGCTGTTGCGTGTTCTATGTGTGCAGAGCTGACCGTATCAGGCGGTGAGCTCCTCCATCTCAGCGATGAGCTCGCCGAAGAGGGCAAGGGCGGAATTGATGGGCTCGGGGGAGGACATATCGACGCCCGCGATCTTGAGCAGCGAAATGGGGTCCGTGCTGCAGCCGCCGGAGAGGAACTTCTTGTAGTCGGCCACGGCGGGGGCGCCCTCTTTCAGGATGCGGTTGGCGATGGCCACGGCGGCGGAGAAGCCGGTGGCGTACTGGAAGACGTAGTAGTTGTAGAAGAAGTGCGGGATGCGCGCCCACTCGAGCGCGATCTCGTCGTCGGATACCATGTCCGGCCCGAAGTAGAGCTTGTTGAGCTCGTGGTACTTCTTGTTGAGCGCTTCTGCGGTGAGAGTCTCGCCGCGCTCGGCCATGCGGCCCATCTCGAGCTCGAACTCCGCGAACATGGTCTGACGGTAGATCGTACCCTTGAACTGGTCGAGGAAGTGGTTGATGAGATAGGCGCGCTGCTTCTTGTCGCCGGTCTTGGAGAGCAGATGCCGCATCAGCAGCACTTCGTTGCAGGTGGAGGCAACCTCGGCCACGAAGATCACATAGTCGCTCGTGGAGACGGGCTGATTCTTCGTGCTGTGATAGCTGTGCAGGGCGTGACCCATTTCATGCACGAGGGTGAACATGCTGTCGAGCGTGTCCTTCTGGTTGAGGAGCACATAGGGGTGCGGACGGGATACGCCGGAGGAGTAGGCGCCGCCGCGCTTGCCGACGTTCTCGTATACGTCGATCCAGCGGTTTGCGAAGCCCTCCTTGAGCAGATCGGTATAGTCCTCGCCCAGAACGGTCAGCGCCTCCAGAACGGTCTCCTTGGCCTCCGAGAATGGGATCTTCTCCGCGGCGTCGGCGACGATGGGCGTGTACACGTCGTACATGTGCAGCTCGTCCACACCGAGCAGCTTCTTGCGCAGCGCAACGTAACGGTACATCTTGTCCATGTTCTGGTGCACGGCCTCGATGAGGTTGAGGTACACCGGCACGGGGACCTCGGTGCGGTCGAGGGAGGCCTCGATCGTGCTCTCGTAGCCGCGCGCGCGGGAGAAGAACATCAGCTGCTTGAACTGCCCGTCGAGTGTGGCGGCGACGGTGTTGCGGTAGGCGCCGAGCTGGTTATAGTAGGTCTTGAAGGCATTCTCGCGCAGCACGCGGTCGCTGCTCTCGAGCAGCGGCACGAAGGAACCGCCGGTAAGCTCGTGCTCCAGCCCCTCCGCGTCCTTCACGGGCGGGAACTTGAGATCCGCGTTGCGGAAGACGCTGGCGATGTTCCCGGCGCTCTGCGCCATCTCGCCCGCGGCGGAGAGCAGCTTCTCCTCGGCGGGGGAGAGGATATGCGCCGCACGGCGGCGGATCTGATACAGGCTGCGGCGGTATTCCTCGAGACCCGGCTGCGCAACGTAGAAGAGGTTCAGCGTGTCCTCGGGGATTGCCATGATCTCCGGCGAGGCGAAGGCGGCCGCGGAAGAGACTGCCACGAGCGTGCTCATGGCCTTGCCGCGCATGTCCTGATAGAAGCCGTTTCCGGTATCCTGGTCGCTCTTGCAGCTGGCATAACCGTAGAGCGTGCCGAGGCGTACCTCAGTCTCGTCCTGCAGGCGGAAAAACGCGAGCAGCGTCTCGGCACTCTCGCCGAGGCGGCCTCTGTAGGAGAGGATCTGAGCGGGCAGCTCCTTGAGCGCGTCGTTTTCCTTGAACCAGGCCTCGTCGCTTTCAAACATGTCCTTCAGATTCCAGGTGAATTCCTCAGGGATCTGGTCGCGCGGGAGCACTTTTGATACGTCCATGCTGTACCTCCTGATGTTGTTTGAAATTTGTTGTTCGCTCAGTGGCCGACGTGCTCGTGGAGCTCGTCTTCATCCATGTCCTTGAAGTCCTCGGGGTCGTAGGCGATGCCGTTGCGGTCGTAATAATCCTTTACCGCGGCGCGCACGGCCTGCTCGGCCAGGACGCTGCAATGCAGCTTGTGGGCGGGCAGCCCGTCGAGCGCTTCGACGACAGCCTTGTTGCTCAGCTCGAGGGCCTCCTGAACGGTCTTGCCCTTGATGAGCTCGGTCGCCATGGAGCTGGTGGCGATGGCGCTGCCGCAGCCGAAGGTGTTGAACTTCACGTCCGTGATGACCTGGTTCTCGTCCACCTTCAGATACATGCGCATGATATCGCCGCACTTGGCGTTGCCGACCTCGCCGACGCCGTCCGCGTCCTCGATCTGCCCGACGTTGCGGGGATTGCGGAAATGATCCATAACTTTATCGCTGTAGAGTGCCATATCAATAACCTCCGTAGTTGTTAGGGTGTTCTCAGATCAGATGTTTGCGCTGGCCCTTCTCCAGCTCGTCCCATACCGGGGACATCCCGCGCAGATAGTTTACCACAGCGGGGACGGTCTTGACAATATGCTCGATCTCCTCCATCGTGTTGTATTCGCCGATGGAGAGGCGCAGCGAGCCGTGCGCGACCTCGTGGGGGATGCCGAGCGAGAGCAGCACGTGGCTCGGGTCGAGGGAGCCGGAGGTGCAGGCGCTGCCAGAGGAGGCGCAGATCCCGGCGTCGTCGAGCAGGAGCAGCATGCTCTCGCCCTCTATGCCCTCGAAGCACATGTTGACCGTGCCGGGGACATGGTGCTCGAGCGAGCCGTTTATTTTGCTGTGCGGGATTTTGCTGAGCTCTTCGAAAAGTCTGTCGCGCATGGGGAGGATCTTCGCGGTGTTCTCCTCCATGTGCTCGCAGCTCTCACGCAGAGCCGCAGCCATCGCGGCGATCCCGGCGACATTCTCGGTTCCCGCGCGCTTTCCGCGCTCCTGCGCGCCGCCCTCGATGAGGTTCGTGAGGACGATGCCCTTGCGGGCGTAGAGTGCGCCGACGCCCTTGGGCGCGTGGAATTTGTGCCCGGAGATGGCCAGCAGGTCGATGTTCATAGCCTTCACGTCGATGGGCATGTGCCCGGCGGCCTGCACGGCGTCACAGTGGAAGGGGATCTTCTTTTCGCGGCAGAGCGCGCCGATCTCGGCGATGGGCTGCACCGTGCCGATCTCGTTGTTGGCGAACATCACGCTCACCAGCGCGGTGTCCTCGCGGATCGCCGCCTCGAGCTCCTCCAGCCGGACGACGCCGTCCTCGTGCACGTCCAGAAGCGTCACCTCAAAGCCCTCTTTTTCGAGCCGGGAGAGCGTGTGCAGCACGGCGTGATGCTCGAATTTCGTGGAGATCAGATGTTTTTTGCCCTTGCGCGCGCCGAGGCGGGCGGCGGAGACGATGGCCTGGTTGTCGGCCTCGGAGCCGCAGGAGGTGAAATAGATATCCCGCGGCTCGGCGTTGAGGCAGCGGGCGATCGTCACCCTGGCCTCCTGCAGCGCCTCCTGCGCCTTCTGCCCGAAGGAATACAGGCTCGAGGGGTTGCCGTAGCCGGTCGTGAGAAAGGGGAGCATGGCGTCCAGCGCCGTTTTGCTGACGCAGGTAGTAGCCGCGTTGTCGGCGTATACAAACATGAGAGGGTTCCTGCCTTTCGAGTGATTTCTTGATTCGGATCTTAAATCCTATCTTTCAAATAGGATTATAGCAGAAAACACCGGGATGTCAAGGCTTGTACGCCCGGCGGAGGAAAAAGACGCGCAAATTCACATCCTGCGCTTTTCATTCTCCCGGGAATCTGCTACAATAGGCTGAACGAAAACGGGGGACGCCTATGAGATACTACGTGATCTGCGACACACACAGCTTTTATTCCGTCATGGAGAAGGCGCTGCGCTCGGCGGGGTATTTTGACGATACCGAGCCGCACCGCCTCGTGATCCTCGGTGATCTGCTCGACCGCGGCCCGGAGCCCTTCAAGCTGATGAACTTCGTCCTGGAACGGCTCGACAGCGAGGAGCTGATCCTCATCCGCGGCAATCACGAGGATCTCTTCTTGAATCTGATCGGCAAGGATCATGGCCTGCCGCTGCACCACCATCTTGTCAACGGCACCTTCCGCACGGCCTGGACGCTGGCGGGCATGACGGGCGAGGAAGCGCTGGATGATCCGGCGCGCCTCTGCGCCGCCGCCGCGGAAAGCGGGCTGGTCAAACGCATCATCCCCGCCATGCGCGACTATTATGAGACGGAGCACTATGTTTTCACCCACGGCTGGGTCCCGACGGAGGAAAGATCCGGCGGCCGGCGCGTGCTGCTGCCCGACTGGCGCAGCGCCGGAGAGAAGGCCTGGCGCGACGCGCGCTGGACAAACGGCATGGAGGCCGCACGCACGGCCCCTGTCGAGGGGAAGACTGTCCTCTGCGGCCACTTCCACTGCTCCTACGGTCACGCGCGCCTTGAGGGAAGGGGAGAGGAATTCGGCGACAAGGCGGATTTCAGCCCCTATTTCGCGCCCGGCGTCATCGCGCTCGACGCCTGCACGGCGCTCAGCCAGCGGATGAACGTGGTCGTGCTGGAGGATACGCAATGACAGACGAGGAACTGCTCTCCCGGCTTATCCCGGCCGTCGTGGACTGGTGCGCGGCCGTGCGCAGACCGCTGCCCTGGCGCATGGAGCCCACGCCCTATCATGTCTGGCTCTCGGAGATCATGCTGCAGCAGACGCGCATTGAGGCCGTGATCCCGTACTATACCCGTTTTCTCGATCAGCTGCCGGATATCGCTGCCCTTGCGGCGTGCGAGGAAGGGCGGCTGCTGAAGCTCTGGGAGGGACTCGGCTATTACAGCCGTGTCCGCAATCTGCAGAAGGCCGCGCGCGTCATCATGGAGCAGCACGGCGGAGAGCTGCCGCGCGAGGCCTCCTTACTGAGAACGCTCCCCGGTATCGGAGACTATACCGCCGGGGCGATCGCCTCCATCGCCTTCGGCGAGCCGGAGCCCGCTGTGGATGGAAATGTGCTGCGCGTGATGATGCGCCTGCGCAACTGCCGGGACGATGTGATGCAGCCCTCCGTCAGACGCGCAACGGCGGAGCTGCTGCGCCGACACTATCCCGCCGGCACGGCTGCCGGCCTGCTCACCGAGGGCATCATGGAGCTCGGCGAGACGGTCTGCATTCCAAATGGGGAGGCGCGCTGCGGCGCCTGTCCGCTGCGCGGGCTCTGCCGCGCCTGCGCAGCCGGAACGGTCGCGGAGCTCCCGGTCAAAACGCCGCCCAGGGCGCGCAGGATCGAAGAGCGCACCGTGCTGCTGCTGCGCTGCGGTGAAAAGGCAGCGCTGCGCCGCCGGGAGGACAGCGGTCTGCTCGCCGGGCTCTGGGAGTTCCCGGGGCTGGCCGGAACGCCGGAGACAGCGGATCTGGACGGCTTTGCCGCGGAGCAGGGTCTGCAGATCCTCTCGGTCGCAGATGCGGGGAGCGCAAAGCATATCTTCACCCACGTGGAGTGGCACATGCGCGGCCTGTGGATCGACTGTGCAGCCGAGACGCCGGGTCTGACCTGGGTCACGCCGGAGGAGATCCGCTCCTCCTATGCCCTGCCGACAGCCTTCCGCGTTTACAAGGAAAAGCTCCTTCGCGGAGAGCGGAGCGGATGAACACGGCGTTCCGCTTGATTTCTTAACATTTTTTGTGTATCATACGAATACTGTTTTTCCCAAGGGGGGTGCAGAGCCATTTCCAACCGTAAACAAAGCCAGACATATCTGCACGGCGCCGCGATATTGACGGTCGGCGTCGTGGTTATGAAGATCCTCGGCTTCTTCTACAAGATCCCGCTGGGGAATATCCTCGGGGACGAGGGCTATTCCATGTTCCTCGGCGCATACAATATCTATTTCATTTTCTTCACACTGGCCACCGCCGGCCTGCCTGTCGCGCTCTCGCGCATGGTCGCCGAGGCGGACGCCAACGGCCGTGTGCGGCAGGAGCAGAAGGTCTTCCGCGTCGCCCTCGCCACCTTTACGGTCATCGGCCTGCTGTTCTTCGCGCTCATGTTCTTCTTCCCGCACTGGCTTGCCGCGTCCTACCTCGAGAACCCTGATGCCGCGCCGAGCGTGCGCGCCATGGCGCCGGCCATCCTGCTGGTGTGCATCGTGTCCGCCTACCGCGGCTACTGCCAGGGCAACGGCAACATGATCCCCACCACGGTCGACGAGGTGCTGGAGGTGCTCTTCAAGGTGATCTCCGGCGTGGTTCTTGCGATCTGGATGATCCGCCTCTATCGCGGCACGCCCATGGAGCTGCCGATGGGCTCGGCCGGCGCGGTGCTGGGCGTCTCCGTCGGCTCGGCGGTCTCGCTCGCTTACATGATCGTCTACAAGCGCAGACACTACAGTGAGCTTGCCGCCCCTTACACCGGCGGCAGGCATGAGGCGGTCGGCAAGGAAGAGGAAGTTGACCCCGCAAGCAAGATCATCCGCGACATCCTCACGATCGGCATCCCCATTGCCGCTGGCTCCTGCATCCTGGCGATCCTGAACAGCATCGACTCCAAGCTCTGCATGAACCGCCTGCAGTCGGCAGCCGGCTTCAACTACCAGCAGGCCAAGGTACTCTATGGCGTTTACGGCAAGGCGCAGACGCTCTTTAACCTCCCTGCCGCCTTCATCACCCCGCTCACGATCGCCATTGTTCCGGCCATCTCTGCTGCGCGGGCCAGGGGCGAGCTGCACACGGCGGGCAGGATCTCCGAGGACTCGATGCGTATTGCGGCGGTGCTTTGCATCCCGATGGGCGTCGGCCTCGCGGTCCTCTCCGCGCCGATCATGCAGACCCTCTATGCCGGCAGCCACCGCGCAGGCCCCGGGCTGCTTGCCATTATGGGCGTCGCGAGTTTTTTCGTGTGCATGGTGCTGATGGAAAACGCCATCCTCCAGGCCTCCGGCCATGAGAAGCTCCCGATGATCACGATGATCGTCGGCGGCGTCGTGAAGGTCGTGCTCAACTTCTTCCTGGTCGCCGATCCGCGCATCAATATCTACGGCGCGCCGACCGGCACCCTGATGAGCTATATCGTGATGAGCGCGGTGAACTATTATTTCATCTGCCGCTCGCTGGATTCCCGACCGAATCTGCGCGTGATCCTGCTCAAGCCGGCCATAGCCTCCGCGGTCATGGGCGCATGTGCCTGGGGCGTCAACGGCCTCGTCTTGCGCCTCCTGCCGGGAGGGCGAATGGCTATGCTTCTCGCGATGGCCGTCGCGATCCTTGCAGCCGTCGCCGTCTATTGTGTGCTGGTTATTCTCTGGCGCATGGTTACGAATGAAGATATGGCGATGATCCCGCACGGGGAAAAAATCGCAGAATTGCTTCATATGCGGTAAATCTTTCGGAAAAAAAGAATTAACTGAGCGGAATTGAGAAATACTACTTGATAATCCGTGCAAAATGTGGTAAATTGAACACGCTGTATCTGAGCAGGGAGCAAGGCCTTTCAGCGCCGCTTCCGATTGCAGAGAATGATGAATGGAGGAAATTGAGAATGAATAAAGCAGAACTGGCTGCTGTCGTCGCAGAAAAGACCGGCCTGTCCAAGAAGGACAGCGAGAACGCCGTCAATACCGCTTTTGATACGATTATTGCTACCCTCGCCGCAGGCGAGAAGGTTCAGCTTGTCGGCTTTGGTGCTTTCGAAGTCAAGGAGCGCGCCGCCCGTCAGGGCCGCAATCCCCAGACACTGGAGCCCATTGATATCCCCGCTTCCCGCGTTGCCACCTTTAAGGTCGGCAAGGCTCTCAAGGACGCCGTCGCAGAATAAGGCAGCGCTCAGCCGCTGATCCGCATACGAAATGGAAAAACCGGCCGTACGGCCGGTTTTTCCATTTCTCTCTTTTGTTCCGCGCTATCCTGTGCTATAATGACCATCGGATGGCGAAATCAATCGAGGGTTCGATTGATTTCGCTGCCAAACGACAGGCTTTGCAGCGAATGATTCTCAAAATTATTCGCCCGATGCTCATTGCAATGCGTATATGGCAAAACAGCCGTGCTGTTTTGCTGCGCGGCAAAGCCGCGCGGCGAAAAGCTTTTTGG
>ODAJ012151354.1_pt1 | contig 14905 bp, 13 predicted proteins | sample 1539241 | NCBI WGS metagenome assembly ODAJ01 (sample SAMN02144231, study PRJEB22623) | gut metagenome | biome: sheep rumen | host: Ovis aries | place: New Zealand
GTCGCAAGCTTGATGCGCTGCGCCTCGCCGCCCGAAAGCGTTGTGCTGGGCTGTCCGAGCTTGATATAGCCGAGCCCCACGTCGTCAAGCGTTTGCAGGATGTTTTTGATCTTGCTGTGCTGCGCAAAGAACGGCAGCGCTTCCTCGACCGTCATGTCGAGCACATCGTAAATGTTCTTTCCCTTATAGCGCACCTCGAGCGTCTCACGGTTGTAGCGCCTGCCGTGGCACACCTCGCACGGAACGTACACGTCCGGCAAAAAGTGCATCTCGATCTTGACGATGCCGTCGCCCTTGCACGCCTCGCACCGACCGCCCTTGACGTTGAAGCTGAACCTTCCGCTCGTATAGCCCCTGAGCTTCGCGTCCGGCGTCGTCGCGTACAGCGCGCGGATCAGATCGAACAGACCCGTGTACGTTGCGGGATTCGACCGCGGCGTTCTGCCGATCGGACTCTGATCGATGTCGATGATCTTGTTGAGATTCTCGATCCCGTCGATCCCGTCATGCTCCTTTGCGCGCACCTTTGCGCGGTTCAGATCGTGCAGCAGCCGCTTTTTCAGCACCTCGTTGACGAGCGAGGATTTGCCGGAACCGGAGACGCCGGTCACGCAGATGAACTTGCCGAGCGGGAACTCGACCGTGATGTTCTTCAGATTGTTCGCCCGTGCGCCGCGCACAACAAGCTTCTGCCCGTTGCCCGGTCGCCGCGTTTCCGGTACCGGTATGGTGCGTTTTTGGGATAGGTACTGACCGGTCAGCGAGTTTTCGCATGCCATAACCTGCTCGGGCGTGCCCGCCGCCATGACCTCGCCGCCGTGTACGCCGGCTCTCGGACCGATGTCCACGATGAAATCCGCGGCTCGCATCGTCTCCTCATCGTGCTCGACGACGATCAGCGTGTTGCCGAGATCGCGCAGTCCTTTCAGCGTGTCCAGCAGCTTTGCGTTGTCGCGCTGATGCAGCCCGATCGACGGCTCGTCGAGGATATACAGAACGCCCACGAGACCGCTGCCGATCTGCGTGGCGAGCCGGATGCGCTGGCTTTCGCCGCCCGACAGCGTCGCCGCCGCGCGCGAAAGCGTCAGATAATTCAGTCCGACGTTGACGAGGAACCCCAGGCGCGCGTCGAGCTCTTTCAGGATCGCCGCAGCGATCGTCTGCTGCGTCGGCGTGAGTTTGAGCGTTTGCAGGAACTCACGCGAGCGCTTGACGTTCATGTCGCACAGCTCAGCGATGTTGATCCCGCCGACCGTGACCGCAAGTGAGGTCGGCTTCAGCCGCTTGCCCTTGCAGTCGGGGCACGGAATATGCGCCATATAGGACTCGATATCCGCTTTCGCCCAATCGCTCTGTGATTCGCGATAGCGGCGTTCCATATTCGGCACGACGCCCTCGAACGCTGCAAGGAAGTGTCCGCCGCCGAAGCTGCGTTCATACTGCACCTCCATCTTTTCCTTGGTGCCGTACAGCAGCGCGTCGCGTCCCTCTTTCGGGATCTCGCAGAACGGCGTATCCATAGAGAAGCCGAAATGCCGCGCGATCGCCTCGTAATACATATCCGAAAAGACGTTGTTTGTTCCGCTCTTCCAGCCGGGCGCCTTGATCGCGCCTTCGTTCAGCGAGAGCGACTCATCCGGCACGATCAGCGTCGGGTCGATCTTCATCTGTTCGCCGAGACCGAGACACGTCGGACATGCGCCGAACGGGTTATTGAACGAGAATGCGCGCGGCGCAAGCTCTTCCAGCGCGATCCCGCAATCCGGGCATGCGTAGTTTTGCGAAAACAGCATCTCTTCGCCGTCCTGCACCGCAACGATCGCAAGATTCTGACCGAGCTTGAACGCGTGCTCGAGCGATTCGGACAGGCGGCTTTCGACGCCCTCCTTCAGCACGATGCGGTCGATGACCGCCTCGATCGTGTGCTTTTTCTGCTTGTCCAGCGCCGGCGCTTCCTCGATCGGATAGACCTCGCCGTCGATGCGAAGGCGCACGTATCCCTCGCGCTGCAGCCGCTCGATGACCTTCTGGTGCTCGCCCTTTCTGCCGCGGACGCACGGCGCGATGATCTGCAGGCGCGACCCCGCGGGCAGCGCCATGACCTGATCCACGATCGTATCGATCGACTGGCGCTCGATGACTCTGCCGCAGTTCGGGCAGTGCGGGATCCCGCAGCGCGCGTACAGCAGACGCAGATAATCGTAGATCTCCGTGACCGTGCCGACCGTCGAACGCGGGTTGTGACCCGTACTCTTCTGATCGATCGAGATCGCCGGAGACAGTCCGTCGATGCGGTCGACGTCGGGCTTGTCCATCTGTCCGATGAACATGCGCGCATACGAAGACAGGCTCTCGACGTAACGCCGCTGTCCCTCCGCATAGATCGTGTCAAACGCCAGAGACGACTTTCCCGAGCCGGATACCCCTGTCATCACCACGAGTTTGTTGCGCGGGATCACGAGGTCGATGTTCTTTAGGTTATGCTCCCTTGCACCGTAGATGCAAAGATCCTGGTCTTTTCGTTCCATTTATGCTTTCCTGTTCACCGAGGCGATCGCCTGCGCCGAAATGCACAGCCCCCGCCCCTCGTCGTTCATTCCTTCCGTCGTCGTCGCCTTGACCGAAACCGCCTCAAACGGGATCTTTAAGTCCTCGGCGATCGTACGCTCCATTGTTTCACGGTACGGCGCAAGCTTCGGTCGCTGACAGATCACCGTCGCGTCCACATGCCGCACCTGCATGTCCCGTTTTTGCACCAGCTTTTGTACTTCCCGCAGCAATTCCCGGCTCGAGATGCCGCGATAGCGTTCGTCGGTATCGGGAAACAGCTTGCCGATGTCGCCGAGCTTGCATGCGCCGAGGATCGCGTCCATGATCGCATGCAGCAGCACGTCCGCATCGGAGTGACCGAGCAGCCCTTTTTCAAACGGGATCTCCACGCCTCCGAGAAACAGTCTGCGTCCCTCAACGAGCCGGTGCGTGTCGAATCCGACGCCGTAGTCTGCGCCGTTTTTTGCCGTCGCCCACGCCCAGTCCGCCTCGGTCGTCAGCTTGCGGTTTTCCTCGCTGCCGGGCACAAAGTGCGGCGCGCCGATAAACCGCGCATACAGCGTTGCGTCGTCGGTGGCGGCGTCGCCCTGCGCATAGGCGGCTGCGATCCGGTCGGTCAGAAACGCCTGCGGCGTCTGCATCCGCCACAGCGTGCTGCGGTCGAGCGTTTGCGTCACGCCGTTTGCCTGCTGCATCACGGTGTCGGTCATCGGGATCGCGGCAACGCCGGATCCGTATGCGGCCGCCGATTCGATGCACGATCGGACGAGCTCCGGCGAAACGAAGCACCGCGCCGCATCGTGGATCACCGCGACGTCTTCGTGCACGGCCTGCAGCGCGTTTCGCACCGATTCGGTTCTGCTCACGCCGCCGCGCACCGTCACATACGGCACGGGGCAGTCGAGCGAAGCGACCGTTTTTTCGCTTTCGTCGTTTACCGCAAACACGAGCGAAACGCACCCGCCCGCGATCAACGCTCGCATCGAGCGCTCGATCGCCGTCATGCCGTTCAGCGGCGTATTCAGTTTGTCAAATCCCATGCGCGAGGACGAACCGGCGCACAGCAATACTCCGCAGGCGCTCATGCGTCCCCCGAAAGAACGGTGTACAGCGAATCCGCGTCCTCCTTGCGGACGACCTCCGGCGTCTTTTCAACGCGGCAGAGCATATGCTTTCCGCCGAGCAGGATGTCGACCGTATCGCCCGGCTTGACTTCGCTCGCGGGCTTCGCCACCTTGCCGTTGATCGAAACGCGCCCTGCGCCCGCCGCCTCGTTCGCAACGGTGCGGCGTTTGATGATGCGCGAAACCTTTAACCACTTATCGAGCCGCATCTTATCCTCCGAACGGCGTAAAGCCGAATCCCGCAACGCGGAAGATCTGCAGTGCGATCACGACCAGACCGAGAATGCAGGTGTAGATCGCAAAGCCGAACAGTCCCTTTTTGGTGATCAGCCGGATCATAAAGCGCACGGCAAAATAGCCGGAGATCGCCGCAGCCAGCATGGCGAGCAGCAGCACGCCGAGGTACGAAAACGACAGCACGCCCGAAAGCGCGTTCGGATCCTTCACAAGCTTATAAAGCTCCAGCACAAGCCCGCCGAGGATCGCCGGGATCGACATCAAAAAGGAAAAGTCCGCCGCGCTCTTGCGGTCGATGCGCATGCCCAAAGCGCCCGCGATCGTTGAACCGGAACGCGAAACGCCCGGCAGAACGCCGATCGCCTGCATGCCGCCGATCGCCAGCGCATCGGTCCAGCGCATCGTGTCGATCGACTTCGTCGGCTTCCGTCTGCGGCTTAAAAGTTCGCTGACCGTCAGAAAGACCGCGGTCAGAAGGAAGCTGAAGCCGAGCAGATTTCCCTCGTCGAGCCACTGATCGAGCGCGTCCCACTTCTTCAGGATCAGCGCGAACACGACCGTGGGCAGCGTTGCGATGATCAAATGCAGCGTCAGCTTCTGGATCGGGTGACGCAGGATCGAGAGCACCTGCTTATGATACACGATCAGCACGGCGATCAGCGTCGCAACGTGCAGCATGACCGTAAAGAAGCTGCCGAAATATCCTTCGCCGACCGCGCCATGCGTCAGCTTTGCAACGAGCATCAGATGTCCCGAGCTCGAAACCGGCAGAAATTCGCAGAGTCCCTGCACGAGACCCAGCAGCAATGCAATCAGAACTATCATGATTTACCTCCGATAAACTCCTGATAATATCATACTATGAAAACACGCAAAATACAATAGTTCGAGGTGATTTCCATGCTGTCTTACTGGATCCTGCGCGATCGGAACGATCTGCCGATCGGGCTCGTCAAATGCGAAAACGACTCCGTTTCTCTTAAACTGAACGGCACGCATCCGGCGGACTGGATGCTCTTTTCCGATTCCGACGCCGTGCCGATCGAGCCGGACGCCGCAGCTGCGCTTTGCGGTGCAAACGCCGTGCTCGGCATGTCCGACGGACGGATCGTGGGGTTCGCCGCCGGTCCCGGCGCGCAGACCGTATCGGCATATCGCGCACGTATGTCCCATTTATGCACCATAGTGACGCAGCCGCCGACGCCGGTCGCGCCGGAACCGCCGCTTGTTGAAGTGCCGTCCGCACCTTCCGCAACGCCTATGCAAACGCTCGCGGATCCCGTGCGGGATCCGGAACCGGTCGAACCGGAACCGCCCGAAGATCCGGACGTTTCTGCGTCGGAACCTGCGGTCGAAACCGCGGACGGCAGCGCGGAGCGCACGGCGCAGTTCTCGCTGCTGCTCTCGCATGCGGACGCGTTCTTCCGGCAGTTTGAACAGCCGGCGATCGCGGAGACATTGGTGCAAAAAGAGGACATAGAAACAAAAGGCGGAATCGATCTGTTTCCGCAGGCGTTTCCGAACGCGCGTTGGCGATACGTGGACGGGACGAATATCCTGCCGCACTATGAGGGGCTTGTGACCGGCAAAAGCGGCGAACGCACGCGCATCCTTGCGGTTCGCGGACGCGCCGCCCCGCGTCCGCCGCGCACGCTGCCCGGCTTTACCCGTTATCTGTTCGGCTCAGACGGAAACGGATACTGGGTCCGGACGGAATAAAAAAGAAGGTCCCGGCGTCCGGGACCTTCGCATGCTCTTTTGTCAGTTGTTCGAATCGGGCGCATACTCGCCGAAGGTCACCCGAATCTCCTGCCGGCTGCCGTTGCGCTGGATCGTGAACGTCGCCGTATCGCCCGCATTGTAGCGCGCGATCAGATCGGTCAGATCGCTGTTCGAGGTGACCGCCGTATCGTCGAGCGCAAGGATCAGATCGCCGACCTGCAGTCCCGCGCGGTCCGCGGCGCTGTCCTTGACGATATCCGCGATCTGCACGCAGTTTGTACCGTTTGAGAAAAAGTAACCGTAATCGCTGCGCAGCGTCACGTTCTGCGTGTAAACGCCGAGGTACGCGCGTCCGGTCACATAGCCGTAGTGCAGAAGATCGTTGATCTCCTTGAGCACGTTGTTGACGGGGATCGCGAAGCCGAGACCCTCGGCGCTCGTGTCGGACACCTTGGCGTTGACGATGCCGATCAGCTTGCCGGAGGAATTGAACAGTCCGCCGCCCGAGTTGCCGGGGCTGATCGCCGCATCGGTCTGCACGAGTTCCATCGTGTTGCCCTCGACCTCGACCGAACGCTTGACCGCGGAAATGATGCCGCTCGTTGCGGTGCCGCGAAGCTCGCCCAGCGGGTTTCCGATCGCGATCACGTCTTCGCCGACGGTCAGCATCGCGCTGTCGCCGAGCGATGCGGGCGCAAGACCCGTCGCTTCGATCTTGATGATCGCGATGTCGTTGCGCGTGTCGGCGCCGACGATCGTCGCGTCGTAGCTTGTATCGTCGTTCAGCGTGACCTGAACCGATTTCGCGCCTTCCACGACGTGCGCGCAGGTGGCGATGTAACCGTCCTCGGTCAGAATGACGCCGCTGCCGCTGCCGGGCACTTCATAGGTCTGCGCGCGTCCCCAGTAGGAAACGGTCTGCTCGAACACGGCGTCGATGCCGACGACGCTCGGCGCGCACATTTCCACGACCTGCGCTCTCGTATACTGCCCGTCATAGGTGAAACCCGTTGCGGTCTGCGCGGTTTGCACGCCGCCCGGTTCCGCCGTCGCAAGCGTCACGTTCTGCGCCGGTTCCGCCGTGGGAGTCGGCGCATCCGCCGTAACGGCCGGAGAAGAAGCCGGCAGTTCTGCCGTTCTCTGCTGGATCGTGCGATTGACGATCAGCACGCCCGCAAACAGACCGATGACGACCGCCATCGCCGTGCAGGCAAGCAGCACCGCCATGCCGACGGAGCGCTTGCTGCGCTTCGGTTGCTGATATCCGTATTCATATCCGTTGTATTCCATAATTGCCTCCCTTTTCGGATGCGTTCCTTTTTGTATTGTCTGTATTGTAATCCCGGATTATGAAATGAGTATGACAAAAATGCGGCAATTTGACAAACGAATTGCTGTTTTGCCCGCCGCAGACGATTGTTAAAAACTTGTAAGAATTGCGGCAGTCCGATTGACGAAACGCCGCCGAAGGCATACAATGGTTGCATGAAAACATCCAAGAAACTGCTGAATTTGCTGCTCGCCGTGCTGAAAGGCACGCTTGTCGGGCTTGCCATCGTGATCCCCGGCGTATCCGGCGGCTCGATGCTGTTGACGATCGGCGTCTATGAAGACGCGGTATCGATCACGTCCAAGGATAAAGCGCGCAGAAAAGCCGCGATCATCAAGCTGATCCCGTACGCCGTCGGCATCGTGCTCGGCGTGGCGGCACTGTCGTTTGTGATCACCTGGCTGCTGTCCAACTTTGAGTTTTTCACGATCCTGCTGTTCTCGGGTCTGATCCTCGGCTCGCTGCCGATGCTGTTCAAACAGATCAAGGGACACAAGGTCAAGCCGGGCTACCTCATCGTCGCGCTCGTGATGATCGCGCTGATGGTGCTCCTGCCGTATCTGAACGACAATACGAGCGAACGGTTCCGGATCCTGAACGAGACCGACAAGCTGTCCGTCGGAGAGCGCATCGTTCTGAAAGACGAACAGCAGTCTGAACTCGTCGTGCAGAACGGCGACCCGTCCTCAAGCGTCTGGGAGATCAAAAGCGCCGGCGGAACCTTCGGCAAACCCGAAGACGGTTACAAGCTCCGCAGCGCCTCGGATAAGAGCGTGTATTATACGCTCGGCGCCGAGGACGTCTTTGATCTTTCGATCGAACAGGACGGTCTTCTGACGCTGACCGCAAAGAACAGCGGCGAAACGGTGCGCACGCCGGTTTACCGCGCCGTCGACGCGCTGAACAACGGGATCTTAAGCGCCGCGCTTGCGCTGCTGCTCGGCTTCATCGCCGCAGGTACGATGATCGTGCCGGGCATTTCCGGCTCGATGGTACTGCTGGTGCTCGGCTACTACAACAGCGTAATGACGCATCTGAAGAGCTTTATCGTCTGTGCGCTGACGCTGAACTTTGCCGAAATGGGTCCGCATCTTCTGGTGCTCATTCCGTTCGGCATCGGCATTATTCTGGGACTTCTGATCGTGTCGAAGGCGATCCGCTGGCTCCTTGACCGGCACCCGACGCCGACCTATTACGGCATCCTTGCGCTGATGCTCGCCTCACCCTACGCGATCTTTTTGAAGGCGAAGTGCTTCGGTTCGGAGTACGCGGCGTTCGTCGGTTCTCTTTCGAACTGGTGGTTCATCCCCGTCGCCGTTCTGTGCCTCGCGCTCGGTTTCTTCGTCGCTTATATGATGTCGAAAAAAGAACAGTAAACGAAACGTCGAAAAGCGTCTCCGCAGGGAGGCGCTTTTTTTCGTGCGCGAATGAAAAGATCGCCGTTCCCTGCGCCATGCACCGGCGCGACCGCGTACAGGCAAAAATCCCGCGGTCTGCATAGTATAACAGCGGACGGCCTGCCGTCCGGAAAGGAGAATCTCTATGGCAACCATCATCAATCAGGCCAACCTGACCTATACATACGGAACGACGACCGCGAGCGTGCAGTCCAATCCCGCCGTCGCCGAGCGCATCGAAGCGATCACGATCGAGAAGCGCGTTCTTGCGCAGGCATACCGCGCACATACCGCGCTGACGTATCTCATCACGGTGCAGAACAACGGCGCCGCACAGCTGCAGAACCTTGCGGTCACGGACGACCTCGGCGCATTCACGGCGGAAGGTGCCGCCGATCCGATCGTGCCGCTGACCTACGCCGGTCCCGCCGCGCTGTACATCGACGGCGTCTTTTCCGAAGCGCCGGACGCCGCGGTCGGCGAATCGGGCGTGACCTTCACGATCCCCTCCCTGCCCGCCGGTTCGAACGCGCTGATCGTTTATACCGCTGCGGTCAATGCATCCGCACCGCTTTCACAGGGCAGTGAGATCACCAACACGGCTTCGGTCGCGCTCACAGGGGAAAACGCGTCCGCCTCCGCAACGGTCCCCGTCGGCGCGTACGCGGACGTAACGATCGAAAAGCAGATGTCGCCGGATCCGATCGGAACCGGTGAGCAGATGACCGTGACCTTCACGATCCGCAACGCCGGCAACATCGCCGCGACCGACCTCGTGCTGACCGACGATTTCCCCGTGCCGCTTTCCGACGTCGCGGTGACGGTCAACGGCGCGTCCTTTACGGACTTCACCTTCGAGAACGATCGCCTCGTGCTTCCCGCAAGCGCCGCAACGACGCTGACCGTTCCCGCCGCGACCTTCCCGACCGGTGAAAACGGCGCAGCGACGCCCGGTCTGCTGACCGTTGTGCTGACCGGCACGATCTGAACCGGCTCGATCCGAACGCCCTCCTCTGCGGGAGGGCGTTTTCGGTTTTTCAGTTGCGCGCGCGCCGGAAGTATGCGATAATGATACAAAGGAGACCGCGTATGATTCTTTGGACTTTGCTTCTGATCGCCGCAGCGGCGCTGGGACTCGGCGCGCTGTTCTGGCTGGTTACGCGCATGCGGCGCTTTCAATTTATGCGAAAACTTGCAGAGCGGCACAATGTGCTTGCATGGCTTGTTTCGATCGCGCTCGTCGGAACGCTGTTTCTGTTTTGGTTTGTCAATCTGTATGCGGTCGTGATCGCCGTTCTGCACGCCGCGCTGATCTGGCTGCTGTGCGACCTTGCCGCATGGATCGTGCGCCGCGCGACGTCCCGCGAGCCGAAGCGCTATGTCGCGGGGATCGCTGCCGTGTTGCTGACCGCCTGCGTGCTGCTTTACGGGTGGATCGCGGCGCATCATGTGTTCCGCACAAGCTATACGGTCGAATCCGACGCCGTCGACCGGCCGCTGCGCATCGCGCTGATCGCGGACTCGCACCTCGGGGTCACGCTCGACGGCGAGGGCTTTGCGAAGGAGATGGATCGGATCCGGGCGGAACAGCCGGACCTGGTCGTGCTCGTCGGCGACTTTGTGGACGATGATTCCGAACAGGACGATATGCTTCGGGCATGCCGTGCGCTCGGCTCGCTCGATACGACGCACGGCGTGTATTTTGTCTTCGGCAACCACGACAACGGTTATTATCAATACCGCGACTTTTCATCCTCCGATCTGATCCGTGCGCTTTCCGAAAACAACGTAACGATCCTCGAGGACGAGGCGCTTGTGCTTCGCGCGGACGTCACGCTGATCGGACGCAAGGACCGCTCGGATCGAAGCCGCGCGGATGCGCAAACGCTGCTGTCCTCCGTCGATCCGAACCGCTTTTCGATCGTGCTCGATCATCAGCCGAACGACTACGACGCCGAAGCCGCGGCAGGCGCGGATCTGGTGCTCTCCGGGCATACGCACGGCGGACACATCTTTCCGGCGGGACAGATCGGACTGCTGCTCGGCGCGAACGACGCAATCTACGGCTTGTCCGTGCGCGGCGATACGACGTTCATCGTCACGTCCGGGCTGTCCGGCTGGGCGATCCCGTTCAAAACCGGCACGTTTTCGGAGTATGCGATCATCGACCTCGTCCCGAAGGGAGGCGCACAATGAAGCAATATATCATCGACGCGTTTACGGACACGCCGTTTACCGGCAATCCGGCGGCCGTCTGCCTGCTCGATCACGCGATCACGGATGCGCGGATGCAGCAGATCGCTGCGGAAAACAACCTTGCGGAAACCGCGTTTCTTCTGCGCGAGGGCGACGGATTCCGGATCCGGTGGTTCACGCCGAGCATGGAGGAGGAGCTTTGCGGACACGCGACGCTTGCCGCCTCGTTCGTGATCCTGAACGAAATCGAGCCGCACGCACAGCAGGTCTCGTATACCTCGATCAGCGGTCCGCTGTCGGTCCGGCGCGTCGGCGAATGTTATGAGCTGAACTTTCCGACGTTCCCGCTGACCGAGATCCCGGTGACCGACGCGATGGAACGCGCATACGGCGCACGTCCGATCAAAGCGATTCTGGGACTGGATCTCAACTGCGTGTTCGAAAGCGAGGACGTCGTGCGGGCGCTGACGCCCGACTACGCGCTTCTGAAAGCGCTGCCCGGCCGCATCTGGAACGCGACGGCACGCGGCAGAACGTATGATTGCGTATCGAGAAGCTTCACGCCCGAGACCGCTGTGCCGGAAGACCCGGTGTGCGGCTCCGCGCACTGCCAGATTGCGGACTATTGGGCGCATACGCTGCAAAAGCGGGTCATCCGCGCGTATCAGGCGTCGCCGCGCGGAGGCGAGCTCGAATGCGAGCTGCTGGACGGCGGGCGCATCGCCCTGCGCGGACGCGCCGTCCCGATCGCGGTGTGCGAACTCTTCTGCGAATAAACAACCGGTACGGTTTCCCGCACCGGTTTTGTTTCAGAGAAGATCGGTCAGTTCCCACAGATCGCGGATCTCGAAGCATCCGGGCGGCAGCGTCTTCGGCCGCACGCCGGACTGCCATGTATGGATGTATGCGCCGCGAAGACCCGCGCCGTGTGCGCCGCCCATGTCTGCGACCGCATCGTTTCCGACCATCAGCGCCGTGCTTCGATCGATCCCGTACGTTTCGATCAACCGATCGAACAGCCCGCGATACGGCTTTTTCATGCCCGCGTCGCTCGAAAGCAGGATGCCGTCGAACCGATCCGAGAGTCCGAGCGCAACAAGCTCGTCGTTCGTGAAACACGACTGTGCGTTGGACAGCAGATACACGCGCCTGTTTGCCTGCCGGAGCGCGTCCAGCGTTTCGATCGCATGCGGCATCCGCCCGATCCGCAGCGTTGAGCGCTCGCGAAACCGTTTTGCCGCCTGCCGCGCCTTTTGGGGACCGCACGCATGCAGCCGCATAAAGACGTGCAGAAGTTCCGGTTCGATCCATTCCTCCGGTACGGCCGGAAGCGTTTTTGCGCGGATCTGTACCTCTTCTGCACAAAGGCGCAGGTACGCCGCGCGATACGATTCCGCGCCGTCAAACCCCGCATCCTTTGCCGTTTCGCGCCAAAGCGACGGAAGCGTTTCGTCGGTATGGATATCGGCAAGCGTGCCGTACAGATCAAAAATCAGGGTTGAAACTTGCATAGCCGTCCTTTCCTGCGGGAACATCCGCCCGATCCAGTATACCACATCCGTTCCGATTTGCCTATCCCGCATGCGAAACGATTGAAATCGCCGACGCAGGATGGTATAATACAGTATCACCGAAAAGGAGATTCATCATGGAAAAACTGAGCATTCATACCGACAAGGCACCTGCGGCGATCGGTCCCTACTCTCAGGGCGTTGCGGCCGGTTCGTTCGTTTTCGTATCCGGGCAGCTGCCGCTCGATCCAAAAACCGGCAAGTTCCCCGAGGGCATCGCAGCGCAGACCGAGCAGTCGATCAAAAACCTGCGCGAGATCCTGCTCGCCGCGGGCACGGATCTCGACCGCGTGGTCAAGACGACCGTGTTTCTCTTCGACATGAACGATTTCGCCGCGATGAACGCCGTTTATCAGCAGGCGTTCGGCACCGAAAACTGCCCTGCGCGCGCCGCGATCGAGGTGCGCCGTCTGCCCAAGGACGCGCTGGTCGAGATCGAAGCGATCGCGATCCGATAAAACGGCATGACGGAACTGCGCGATCAAAACGGGCTCACCGAGCGTGAATTTCTGGACGCCTACCGGAAAAAGACGTATCCGCGTCCGTACCTGACGGCAGATCTCGTGCTGCTTTCTCCCGCGGCGGACCGCGTGCTGCTGATCCGGCGCAAGGGACATCCGTGCCTCGGCAAGTGGGCGATCCCCGGCGGATTTGTGAATCCGAACGAATCGGCGTTCGACGCCGCGCTGCGCGAACTCTCGGAGGAAACCGGCGTGAGCGGGCTTACGAACGATGCGATCCTCGAACTCGGACTGTTTTCGAACCCCGGTCGCGATCCGCGCGGCTGGGTCGTTTCGGACGCGTTTGCCGCGCAGGTCGATCCGGTATCGATCAAAGCGCATGCGGGCGACGACGCCGCGGACGCGCGCTGGTTCTCGATCGAACGGAACGGCGCCGCGCTGCTGCTGCGCGCCGGAGACCTTTGCCTTTCGGAACGTGACCTTGCGTTCGACCATGCGGACATGCTGCGCCGCGCGCTCGAACGCATCTGACCCGACATAAAAAGCTCCCCTGCTTTTCGGCAGAGGAGCTTTTTTCGTTTTCTTACAGCGGCATGATCCCGAAGATTGCGGCAAAGATCATGCAAAGGATCGAGAATCCCCAGACCCAGAGGAAGCTCGCCTTGATATGGTCCTTGATCTCGACTTCGGCAAGACCGGTGCCGAGAAGCGTTGCCGGAACCATCGGGCTGATGAACGTTGCGCAGTTGCGGCAGACGACCATTGCGACCGCGATCGGCAGCGCGTTGACGCCGAACGCCTGACCGATTCCGATCATGACCGGCAGCATGCCGTAGAAGTAGCTGTCGGTGTCAAACGCAAGCGCGAGCGGCACGGACAGAACGCCGATGATCAGCGGCAGATGCTGACCGAGCGCCGCGGGCAGGATCGAGGAGATGATGTTCGCAAGGCAGCGGACGACGGACGGGATCGCATCCGGCGGCAGTTCCATGACCTTTGCGGAGATCGCCTTGCCGTCTGCTCCGATGCTCGTGGTCAGAACGCCCATCAGGATCGCCGCGCCCATCAGCGTGGAGCACATCATCAGAGCCGGACCGGCATGCAGATTGATGATCTTTTTGTGCATCTTTGCGGAGAAGCCGTAGTTGATAAACAGCGCCAAAGCACAGCCGATCATGAACGGCACGTAGCTCGGGAACACGTCCCAGATCAGCATCGCGATGACCGCGATCGTCAGCAGGATGTTGACAATGAACAGCTTCGGCCGCGCAAGCTCGTTTTCTTTTTCCTCATGCAGCGCTTCCTTGAGATCGACCGTGCCTTCCTGCTCGGCAAGCTTGCCGTGCAGACCCGCACCGCGGCGCTTCTCTAAAAGACCGGAAAGGACCGCATGCGCCAACGCCAGCACGATACCGAAGATCTGGATCGGCAGGATCGTCTTCCACAGCGCGCCCGCCTCCATACCGAGGACCGAAGCCGCACGCATGGTCGGACCTGCCCACGGCATCAGATTCAGAACGCCCATTGCAAGAACCGCAATGCGCAGCAGCGTCGTCGGGCGCATGTGCATGCGCTTATAGACCGGCAGCATCGCCGGGATGACGATGCAGAACGTGGATGCGCCGCCGCCGTCGAGATGACCGACGAGCGCGATGATCGCGGTGACGATGCAGACGCCGATGACGTTGTCGCCGACGAGCTTCATCAGTTTTCCGATGATCACGTCAAACATGCCGGCGTCGGTCATGATGCCGAAATACAGCACCGAGAACACGAACAGCGCGGCGGTCGGACCGGTGCTTGAGAAGCCCGATTTGATCATGGTCGCCACGTCGTCGAACGTGTAGCGGCCGAGCAGCACCAGGATCCCCGCAAGGATCGCAGGGAAAACGATGAACGCGATCGCCGGCTGCATCTTGCTCTTGAACAGCATGACGACGATCGCAGCGATCGTCAGCAGCCCCAGAATACCGACGAAGACGTCGGTCTGCATGAAGGCCCAGACGGATGCGAAGAAGTTACCCATAATACCCCCTTTATTCTCTCATCTTGGTATGAAACGATCCCGGGAAGATTGCCTTTCCGGGATCAGCATGATCCGTTATTCCAGCGTGAACGGCTTGATTTTGCGCACGACATCGAGGATCGTGCCGTCACGTGCTTCGAGCACGGCAACGACCTTGTCTTCCCATTGGAGATCGTCGGGTCTGCCGACGAGCGAATACGCCTTTTCCTTGAGCGATTCGATGCTCACATGCGGGATCCCCGCGTTGTCGAGGCACTCGATCAGATCCGGACGGTTCGGATTGACCGCGAT
>ODAJ012189806.1_pt1 | contig 14904 bp, 14 predicted proteins | sample 1539241 | NCBI WGS metagenome assembly ODAJ01 (sample SAMN02144231, study PRJEB22623) | gut metagenome | biome: sheep rumen | host: Ovis aries | place: New Zealand
TAAACCTCCCCTCCCTTGGGGAGGGGCAGGGGGTGGGTCTTTATTTCTTTTGTCCCTGTTGTCCTTGCTGATTCCTATTGTTCCGCGGTCTGGGCATGAAGGGGTTCTGGGATTGCTGGCTCTGTTCCTGCTCGCCGCCACTAATCTTGAAGTCTACGAGTACGTCGGTACCTTCGCTGATGCCGCTAACTATCTCTGTCAGAATGCCATTCGTCGTTCCTGTCTCCACCTTGTGGGCCTTAAAAGTGTTGCCCTCCAGTGTCCACACCTTCAGTGGAGCCTCCACGTCTTCTATCCGCTCACCCTTCTTCAGCAGCGCTTCGTTAGGTATGAAACGCAGTGCCTTGGAGGGTACAGCCAGTACATCGTTCTTCTCTAATGTGTAGATAGTTACGTTGGCTGTCAGTCCTGGCTTTAACTTCAAGTCTTTGTTGGGTGCCGATATGACGACTTCATAGGTTACGACATTGCTTGTCGTGGTAGCTTGCTGGCGCACTTGCGTCACCTGGCCTTCAAATTTGTCGTCAGGGAAGGCGTCAACGGTAAATGAAACACGCTGTCCTTCCTTTACACCACCGATGTCTGCTTCGTCAATATCGGCAATGACGCGCATGTCTGTCAGGTCTTGAGCAATATTAAACAGCTCAGGAGTATTGAACGAGGCAGCCACGGTTTGTCCTTCCTCTACCGACTTTGAAAGTACCACTCCGTCTATGGGGCTGGTAATGGTGGCATAGCCCAAGTTGGTTTGTGCCTTCTGCACGCTCTCCTTGCTGGAGGCAACGGCTTGACGTGCCTTCTGGTACGATAGTTTGGCATTCTCGTAGTCGTTGGCGCTGACCAGTCCCTTGTCAAACAGCGTCTGGTAGCGCTGGAAGTTGGCCGTCTCATAGTTCAGTGTACTCTCTGCAGAGGTTAAGTCAGCCTTGGCACGGTTCAGTTCACTGGTTAGGTTCGTCTTGTCGAGTTCAGCGATGATTTGCCCTTTCTTGACCACGCTATTGTAGTCGACATATAGCTTTGACACGATACCAGATACCTGTGTACCTACTGTCACCGATGTTACAGGTTCTATAGTACCGGTTGCGGTGATGGTGGTGTGGATGTTCTGTCGCTCTGCCTTGGCAGTCTCAAATTCCACAGTCTCTTCTTTCTTTCCGCCCGACAGTGCCCAGGCAACGATGGCTATTACCGCTACGGCTCCTACAGCCATCCATATCTTCTTGTTCTTCATATCTTAAATATTGATTTGTTCGCCTTGGTAGAATTTTAGCAACTGGATATTCAGTATTGTAGTGTACTTCGACTGCAGCTTGTTCTGCTGTGCCTGCAACAGGTTCGTCTTGCCGTTCATCAGCTCCACGATGTTCTTCAAACCCAGCTGGAACTGCTCCGACAGCAGGTCGTATGACAGCTGTTCACTGTCTACGCTGACTTTGGCAGCACGAAATTTCTGTTGGTTGCTCTGGGCGTCCAGCCAAAATCCCTCGATAGTGGTGTACAACTCTTTACGTGCGTCCAACTGACTCAGCAGTGCCTGTTCGCGCTGTATCTTTGCCTTGTTTACGGCTGTCTTGTTCTTCCTGCCGTCAATCAGCGGAATGCTGACCCCCAATCCTACCGTAGCGTCGAAGTTGGTCTTCATCTGATCGCCCCAGCCGTTGTCGTTACGCGACGATGTGCTGGTACCCACGCCGCCTGTTACACTGACTGTTGGCATATAGCCGCCTTTGGCTGCCTTGATTTGTAACTCACTTTTCGTGATGGCCAATTCTTGACTCTTTATTTCCGGACGTGTCAGCAATGCTTGTTCGTAGACATTTTGCAGGGCGGGGATGGCTGCCAGTGCTTGTTCGTCGCTGGCCGTTGGCATGGCGATGTCGAATGTCGGGTCGTCGGTAATCTCTAACAGTTGCTTCAGCGACAACTTGTAGTCTGCCAGATTACTTTGGGCAGCCACCAGATTATACTCGTCCGTAGCGCGCTGCGCAGTCAGCTGAGCCAAGTCGGCCTTCGACATCTTGCCTATCTCCAACATTGTCTTGCCGCGCTCCTCGTTCTTCTTTGAAGCCTCCAGACTCTGGCGGTTCACCTCGATGGCCTCATTCATATAGAGTATCTGCACATACAGCTGTGCAATGCGCTCCTGGATGCTATTGGCCGTCTCCTGGGCCGACAATTCTGCCTGCTGTTCAGTCAGCGTGTTCTGCTTCAATGCGTTGGTGTTTTGACCGCCATTCCATACCGTCCACTGGGCATTGATGCCATAGGTGCCGCTATATGAGCCTTTCTTTACGTTCACCCCTTCCATCCAGGGAGAATAGGCCAATGACTGGTTTGTCGTAGCTGTCAGCGAGGGCAGCAGGGCGGCTTTCGTCTGCTTGCGGTCTTCCGTGGCCGACTGCTTCTTCAGTACAGCCTGTTTCAGTGTGATGTTATTCTGCATGGCATAGTCTATGCAGTCTTTCAGCGTCCACTGCTTCTGTGCGTGAACGCCTATGCTGGCCAATGCCATCAGAACCACTAATCCTTTTCTCATGGGCTCGTCACTTTATGGTTTTGACTTTTTTCTCTGTGCAAAGGTAGAAAATATCGACGAAATAGAGAAATGTTTTACTGATTATTTTTGATTTGGTAGAAATAATTAACGAAAACCTCTATATTTATTCCTGTTTTATAGAGATATTGTGTAATTTTTGTATATGGATAATTATCATGCCCCTACAAACACCACTTTCTCATTGCTATAGAACATTTACACTTAGCTTTGCCTTCTAATATAATAATGTTCGCGCGATGAAGCGTTTGCTACAAAGAGATGATTCTCTTCAGAAAATCTCAAATTCATTTGGTTTTTCATCCGATTTACACTACCTTTGCAGACAAATTCGAAAAAGTACAGAGATAATGGGAAAGATTATATTAACCGGAGACCGTCCTACAGGCAAGTTGCATCTGGGCCACTATATTGGTTCCCTGCGCCGTCGTGTAGAACTGCAGAATGCAGGTGATTACGAAAAGATGTTTGTTTTCATGGCTGATGTACAAGCCTTGACAGACAATGCCGACAACCCTGAGAAGATTCGCCAGAATATTATTGAAGTGGCACTGGACTATCTGGCTGCCGGCCTCGATCCAGAGAAGTGCACGCTGTTCATTCAGAGTCAGATAACAGAATTGGCCGAGTTGACGACCTATTTGATGAATCTGGTGTCAGTGAGCCGTGTACAGCGTAACCCAACGGTAAAGACAGAGGTGAAGATGCGTGGCTTTGAGGGCGAGAGTATTCCTTTAGGATTTTTCTGCTACCCTGTCAGCCAAGCTGCCGACATCACGCTGTTTAAGGCTACTACCGTGCCTGCCGGTGAAGATCAGGAACCTATGCTGGAAGTAACGCGCGAATTGGCTCGTCGTTTCAACCAGATATATGCCCCTGTCTTGGTAGAACCCAACATTCTGTTGCCAGAGAACTTGACGGCACGCCGCCTGCCAGGAACAGATGGCAAGGAGAAGATGTCGAAGTCACTGGGTAACTGCATCTACCTGTCAGACGATGCGGATACCGTATGGCAAAAGGTACGCTCGATGTATACCGACCCTGAGCACATCAACCTGAACGACCCGGGACATGTAGAGGGTAATGCCGTATTTACCTATCTTGATGCTTTCTCCAAGCCCGAGCATTTCGCAGCGTATTGGCCCGAGTACCAGAACTTGGACGAGCTGAAGGATCACTATCGTCGAGGAGGTCTGGGCGATATGAAGTGCAAGAAGTTCTTGAACCAGATTCTCAACGAGTTCTTGGAGCCCATGCGCCAGCGTCGCCATGAGTTTGAACAGGATATTCCTGAAATCTACAATATCTTGAAAAAAGGTACTGAGAAAGCACGTGAAACGGCAGCCCAGACGATGGACGAGGTGCGCCGTGCTATGCAGATCAACTACTTTGATGACGAGGAACTTATCAGAAGTCAGGCGGAGAAATATAAGAAGTAATGATGTCTGATTCAGAATGTCTGAAGTGAGACGTGGAAAATAAGAAAAAGACGGTGAATGAAATATTTGCCGTTTTTTTTGTTTTTTTTAAAAAATGTTTGTATCTTTGCCGTGATATATTTCCCTAAACAATATAATTATTGTCAATTATGAAAAGAGTATTATTTGCAGTTGTGTTGCTGGTAGCCTTTGCTATCAGTTCTCAAGCTCAGCGTAAGACACAGGTAGTGGAGCCCATCAAGGTTGCCCAACCTGCTGATGGAAAGACCATAAAACGTAAAGTGGCCATTGGCCGCTTCTCTAATGAGACACAGTACGCCAAGGGAATTTTCTATGATAAAGAAAACGACCCCATGGGAAAGCAGGCCCTTGACATTTTGTCTGCTAAGCTTGCTGCGTCTAATAAGTTCCTTTTGTTGGAGCGCGGTGACCTGGCTCAGTTGTTGGAAGAGGCCAAGAAAAGTGAAGATGGCTTGCAGACTATTGGTGCTGACTATATGATTATCGGTAGCATCACACAGTTCGGTCGCAAAAACACAGGTAAGGAAGGTGTCTTTACTTCTACGAAGATGCAGACAGTAGAGGCTGCCGTTGCTATCCGTTTGGTAGATGTCTCAACGGGACTTATCGTCTATTCTGATGAAGCGAAAGGCCAGGCTCAGATTACGACAAAGACCACTTTGGGCGTTGGCGGCCGTGCAGACTATGACGCTACGCTGAGTGATAAAGCCATCTCTGAGGCTATTGGCCAGTTGGTGGAGAACATCATCAACAAGTGTACCGATAAGCCTTGGCGCACTTTCTTCCTCACCTATGATTCTGATGCTCAGATGATTGCTGGTGGTGCCAGCCAGGGCATCAGGGAGGGCGATGTCTTTGCTGTGAAAACTCGTGGCAGGAAGGTAAAGAATCCGCAGTCAGGTGTTATGATTGAATTGCCTGGCAAGCAGATTGGTACTGTTACAGTGTCGGCAACGGGTGGTGATACTCCCGAAACCGAGTATTCGTTTGTAGAATATAATGGTTCTACTCCCATTGATGCTACGAAGTTGAACACCTATTATATAGAGGAGATTAAGAAATGAAAAAGCTGTTATTGTTTGCGATAGCCTTTGTTGCAGTTTTGCTAGTAGGCTGTAAGACCAGTTATCCCGTCGCTATGCAGACTGGTCAGGAGGATATGGCTTATCTCGTATTTGTTGGCCCGCTCGACAAATATGGTAATGGTGCATACCCCGTACAAGTAGATATTGACGGTACCAAGTTTGATGCCAAAGTCATTAAACCAAAGGTTTCCAACCGCAAAGGTTTTCAGTATGGCGTAGGTCTTGGCAATCGTCACCTGAAAGTCACTTTCCGTGGCGAAACAGTCTATGAGAAACAGATATTCCTGTCAACGCAAGAAACTAAAGTTATTAATCTGCCATGAAGAAGATATTCTATGCAGCTTGTGCAATGTTGCTGCTAACATCATGTGAAAGTACCCAGTCACTCTATTCGTGGTATGATTCTGAGGATGCTTCGTACCAGTATACCAAGCGTGCCTCAGAAGAGAAACTGGCTGAGGCTATGGCACAATACAAAAAGGTGATTACGACGCAGAGTGCTGCTCGCAAGGTTGTACCGCCAGGTGTCAATGCCGAATATGGCTATCTTTTGGTGAAGGCCGGACAGAAGCAGGAGGGCATAACCTTGCTGAAACAGGAGGTGGCACTCTATCCGGAGTCTGAGAAGTTTATTTCACGAATTATCAAACAGCTGGAGAAATGAAAAACTATATTGCTTTAGCCGTGATGGCCATCACGTTGGCCTCCTGTGCTACGTCATCGTTGACGCGCGACGTCCGCTATCCGAAGATGTATGAAGAGAAACCTTTGTCTATCGTTGTGATGCCCCCCATCAACCGCACCAACCATGTGGATGCCAAGGACTTCTTTTATACGACACTGTATACGCCACTCTGCGAGAAGGGCTACTATGTCTTCTCGCCTATGCTGACAATGGACATGTTCCAGTCGGAGAGCGCCTATGATGCGGAACCATTCTTGGAGGGTAGCTTGGCACAGTTCCGTAACGTGTTAGGTGCTGATGCCGCCATGTTTACCATCATCAAGTCGTGGAATCGTAGCACTATCGGTGGTTCGCTGACTGTCGAGGTGGAGTATATTCTGCGCTCTACCGTTACTGGACAGACGCTCTATCAGCGTGAAGGTAAGGTGAAGTTAAACACCAGTGTCAGCACGAGCAGCAAAGGTTTGCTTGGCGCATTGCTTGATGTCGCTGCCACTGCTGCCAAGACTGCTTCTACTGACAAAATAGAAGCTGGCAGAAAGTGTACGGCTTATGTGCTGAGCGATATGCCAGAAGGTAAGTATGGCCTGAAGTTTGGTCAGGACCAGAAGGATCCTGCTGGCAAGGAACGCGTTGAGGCATCCATCGATTACTAATTATAATCCGGACAAAAGAGAATACTGTTAAGGTATGGCACTGAATCTGAACAAAAACTTGAAATTGTACTATTCCATTAAGGAAGTTGCCGATATGTTTGGCGTCAACGAGAGTACATTGCGCTATTGGGAGCAAGAGTTTCCTCATTTGAAGCCGAAGACTAGCGGTCCAGCTAAGATTCGTCAGTATCAGGAGAAGGATATTGAGCAGATACGCCTAATTCACAACCTGGTGAAGGTACGTGGCTTCAAGTTGGCTGCAGCTAAAAAGATTATCAATAGCAACAGAGATGGTGCCGATCGTAGAGCAGAGGTGCTGACGCGGCTTATCAGTGTGCGTGATGATTTACAAGCACTCAAACGACAGATGGACTATCTGCAGTAAGAGAGAGTAGGGTTACTTATGGTAACCATTGGTGGTTAACGCTGAACACTGTGTTCAGCGTTATTTTTTGTGCCTCTTTCTTCGTGAGTTGGTGGCTCCATGAAACACGCTGCTGGGTGGCAGCACCTTCGCCACGATTGTTGTACTCCAGATAACGCGCCGTAGCTTCGCGTGACTTCTGCCAGTGGTGCCAACCCTCAGGACGTATCTGACGTGGCAGGTCGCAGTTCATGAAGAGCGTATATCCATAGTCACGCCACGGACGTCCCAAATAGACCTTGTCGACACCTTCCGCGCAACGTATGGTGCAGTCGTTGAAGATGTAGCCGTAGGGAACATCCTTGGGAGTGGAGGCAGCAGTGATGTATGAGTTGATCTTGCACAGGATAAAGCAATGCTCAAACCATGCCGTTGCTGGTCCGAAGATAAAGTCGGTAGTTCCCTCTATATGACAGTCCTTAAAGTATAGACGTGTACGGGCGTTGCCTGTATATATGGTGTCTTGATGACCCAGAAAGCGACAACCGATGAACGTCAGCATATCCCCTTCGGTATGGAGTGCTACGGCCTGTCCCAGTCGGGCGGCATTGTTTTCGATGGTAAGGTTCTTAAAGGTTATCATGCTGCCTTCTACCTTCATTGTGTAGGTGCGGAAGGTACCCATCTTATTGATGTTAGCATGGTCGTCCCATGTTATGATAGTCTCGTCGCGACTCTCGCCACACAGCTCAATATTGGTGAGCGACTGTGGAATGATAAGTTTCTCCTTGTATGTTCCTTTCTTAATATAAATCACCTTGTGGTAGTCCATGAAGGCACGGCATACCTCAACAGCCTCCGCTACTGTGCGGAACTGTCCTGTTCCGTCCCGAGCCACCACAATGGTGTCTGGGTTATCATACGGATTGGCAGCACTTGCCATGTAAAGAGAAAATAATGAAAGAAAGAATAATATGCTACGTTTCATCATCGTATAAAAATACATTTTTACATGATCTGTGTCACATCCTGTATATCGGCAATCTTTTTAAGTTGCCCCATGATATTACCTACGTCCTCGCGGTCGTGGACACGCAGTTCGACAGTACCGTCAAATACACCCTCCTCACTGGCAATCGTCAGTTTGTGAATATTCACATTCATCTGAGAAGAGATGACCTGCGAGATGTCAAGCAGCATGCCAACACGGTCAATACCTTGCAGTCGGATGGTGGCGTCGAAGAAGAGCTTTTTGTGCATATCCCATTTGGCATCAAGGATGCGGTTACCGAAACTGGCTTTCAGCTTGGCAGCAACAGGACAGGAGCGCTTGTGAATCTCTATCTGGTGTTTGCCGTCAATGAAGCCCAGGACGTCGTCGCCGGGAATAGGGTGACAGCAGTGCTTGAACTTATACTGATTGATGTTGTTGTCCGTGATGAAGATGGGCTTCTTGCGATTGAACTTCTCAGGAACGACGAAGAGCTCCGGCTGTTCCTCAACAGCTTTCTTCTGCTTGTTTCTGTCAAGGAATGGTACGAACTTACGCCATCCGCGCTTGTCGCCGCTGTTCTTGCCGAGCAGCTCGTCAACATCTTTGTCGCCCAGTAGAATGGTTTTTTCGCTGATAGCCTGAAAGAACTCGTCGCGATTGCGCATCTCGTGAAATTCTGTCAGTTGGTCTGCTGCGTTGGGTATGTCGTTGATATTGTTCTTCTTCAAAAATTCCCCGAAGAGCTCTTCACCTTGCTTCTGTAGCTCACGGCTGTCACGACGCAGAATGGCCTGAATCTTAGCCTTAGCTTTGGCCGTAGACACGAAATTTATCCATGAGGGCTGTACATGCTGTGACTTAGAGGTCAGAATCTCCACCTGGTCGCCGCTCTGTAGCTTATGGCTCAGTGGTACCAGTTTGTGGTTTACCTTGGCACCTATACAGTGAGACCCCAGGAAGGTGTGGATGGAGAAGGCAAAGTCGAGTGCTGTACAGCCTGTCGGCATGGTTTTGATCTCTCCCTTGGGTGTGAAGACGAAAATCTCCGAAGCAAAGAGGTTCATTTTGATGGCGTCGAGAAAGTCCATGGCGTCGGGCTGCGGATCGTCGAGTATTTCCTTGATGGTGCGTAGCCAGTCGTTCAGTTCCGTCTCGTCCTCTGTGTACTCCTCTTCAACGCCGTCTTTGTATTTCCAGTGGGCAGCAAAACCCTGCTCGGCAATCTCGTCCATGCGGTCGGAGCGTATCTGCACCTCTATCCAGCGTCCTTGCTTGGACATCAGTGTGACATGCAGTGCCTGATAGCCGTTGGCCTTGGGGTGGGAGAGCCAGTCGCGCAAGCGGTCGGGGTGGCTCTTGTAGATTTTCGAGATAGCTACATAGATATTGAAGCACTCGTTGATTTCCTCTTCGCGATTGTTGGGGGTGAAGATGATGCGAACAGCAAGGATATCATAGACTTCATCGAAGGTGACGTGCTTGTTCTGCATCTTGTTCCAAATGGAGTAGGGCGTCTTGACGCGCTCTTTGATGTGGTATTTTACGCCCATCTTGTTCAGCGACTCCTCAATAGGTGCAGTGAACTCGTCGAAGAGCTCGTGGCGCGAGGCTTCTGTGTCAGCCAGTTTTGCTTTGATGGCGGCATAGTCCTCCGGATGTTCGTATTGGAAGGAGAGGTTTTCCAGCTCTGACTTTATCTTGTTGAGTCCCAAACGGTTGGCCAGCGGTGCATAGATGTAGAGCGTCTCGCCGGCAATCTTGTATTGCTTGTTAGCTGGTTGAGACTCCAGCGTGCGCATGTTGTGCAGGCGGTCGCAAATCTTAATGAGGATGACGCGTATGTCTTCGCTCATGGTGAGCAACAACTTCTTGAAGTTTTCTGCCTGTGCTGACGCCTGTTCGCCGAAGATGCCTCCGGAGATTTTTGTCAGTCCGTCAACAATTTGCGCTATCTTGGGACCGAAGATATTCTCGATGTCTTCCGTAGTGTAGTCAGTGTCCTCTACAACGTCGTGCAAAAGGGCAGCACAGATGCTGGTAGAGCCCAGCCCGACTTCTTCGCAAGCTATCTGGGCTACGGCGATGGGGTGCATGATATAGGGTTCGCCGCTTAGCCGGCGGACTCCTTTGTGAGCCTGTCGCGCAAAGTTAAACGCTTTGGTGATGATATCCACCTTCTTGCGGTGACGTGATGACAGGTAGTTGTCCAACAGCCGTTGGAAGGCGTCGTTAATCAGTTTGTCGTCAGCAGCTTCCTGCCTCATTTGCTCTTCGTCCATAGTCTTTTCTCTCCTCTGTGAATATAGTTATTGGTATGACGCGTATCTATTGCTTATCTTACTCTCAGCTTCTTGCCGGCACGGATGTTGTTGCCCCGGATGCCATTCAGACGGCGCAGCTTGGCCACGGTGGTGCCGTTGCGCTTGGCAATCTCGGAGAGGGTCTGTCCGCGGCGGATGGTCACACTGCGGCCGCCTCCACGTCTGACAGCCCTGCTGCGACGGCTGTAGCGCGTGCTCTTGCGGTAGTAGGTGGGGGCATCGTCGTTGACGTCTACCTCGACGCGCTTGTTGACCAATTCGTCGGCACGGTAATTGTAGATGCTGTCTTGCAGGTCAATGAAACGGCCCACCTCTGTCTGTGGCAGGCGGAGGGGGGAGAGTTCAGTGGTGCCCGGAATAATGTCGCGCCGGTACATGGGGTTCAGAGAGCGTAGGAGGTCGATGTTGATGCCCATGACTTCAGCAACTTGCTCCAGGTGGATGTTGCGGTTGACCATGACGGTGTCAGTGCTGGCCGGCAGACGGGTGCTCATGGGGCAGATGTTATGCTGCGAGTAGTAGGTCATCATGTAGTTGGCGGCGATGAATGCCGGTACGTAGCCTCGTGTCTCCTTGGGCAGGTAGGGGTAAATCTGCCAGTAGTCTTTTTCGCCGTTGGCGCGATGAATGGCTTTGTTGATGTTGGCCGGTCCGCAGTTGTAGGCGGCAATAACAAGGTTCCAGTCGCCGAAGATTTTATAGAGGTCGCTCAGGTAGCGGGCTGCGGCGTAGGATGCCTTGACGGGGTCACGGCGCTCGTCAACCAGTGAGTTGACCTGCAGTCCGTACTGCTTGCCGGTGGTCAGCATGAACTGCCACAAACCGGTGGCTCCCACGCGAGACACGGCTTTGGGATTGAGGGCAGACTCGATGATAGGAAGATACTTCAGTTCCAGCGGCAGTTGGTACATCTCCAGGGCTTCTTCAAAGATGGGCATATAGAAATTGGAGGCCCCCAGCATGTAACTGATGGAGTGGCGCAAGCGTCCGCTATAGCGGTCAATGAATTTCTGTACGACGTCGTTATAAGCCATCTCCATGATGGAAGGAATACGGCTGAGGCGATCTACATAGTCCTCCTTGCTATAGGTGGGATTGACATCTCGCATGTTACAGTCCACAGGCTCGTCCAGATAGGTCTTGGCCATATAGATATTCATCAGACTGTCCAAGTCGAAGGTCATGGCTTCGGGAAACTCGATGACCTCGGTATTTCCTTCACCGTCAATAACGGTAAACTCGTCCTCGTCGGTCGTCTCGTCGTTATTGTCATAGACTTGTGCCCACAGGGTGGACACCATCGTTAACATGCAAAATATCAATAGTATCTTCTTGTCCATCAATCGTTTTTTATTTCGTTTTTTAGTTTGCTAAATGCAGGTTATGCTAAAAGTTCAGGAAACAGCTGAATCCAACCGACTGTGCCTGTATCGGGTTACCGCCACCACGGTTCGGCATGACTGTGGGGTGTATCTCCAGACTCAAGTCTTTCGAGATGTCAAACTCCGACAGCTCAGCATCAACGTAGGCATCGATGACAGACAGCGCATAGATGCCAATCATCACAAAGATGCTCATGTCACGCCAGCGGCGGTATTTGTCCTTACGTCCTTTGAATATCTCCTTGTAGCGTTCCTCGTTGGCCGATGTAATCTGTACGCCTAAGTGCAGGAACTTATTATAACTGGCAGTAGTAGGGTCGTCATCCATGATGTCAAGATAAGCCTGTGAATAGTCCTTATACATCATGTTGTTCCATGACAGTGCGTAGATGCAGCCTAAGAAACCACCATAGAAGATGGGTAACTTCCAGAATTTGCGGTTATAGATCTGTCCGGCACCAGGCAGAACCAATGCCAGCCACAATGCTCGCTGCGGGTTCGGCTTCCATGTCGACCAGTCGCGCGGCAGCTTCACCTTCTGGGTGGTGTCTACCTTGATGGGTATTTCCTCTGGACTACGTGCTATGCTGTCCATATTGAGCGTCGCCTGGTCCGTATTAAGTGACGCACTGTCCGCGCTGATTACTACCTCATGAGTGCGGAGCGTGTCATTGACCAGCTCTGCCTCTTCTTGTGCGTGGCCTGTCAGAGCCAGCAACAATAGTGTTATGATGACGAATAGCCTACCCATTGGCTCCGTCCAGTGCATTCATGATATGCTCCAGTTGCTCTTCATTGTCAAACTGGATGGTTATCTTTCCCTTGCCCTTCGGCGAGCAAGTCATCTGTACCTTCGACTGAAAGAACTGTGACAGACGGTCGCGAAGCACGTTGAACTCTTCCGGGAGCTGGGTGTGCGACTGTATCTTGCCCTTGGCAGTCTTGATGTCGTCACCGCTCTTCAGCGTCTGCACCATCTCTTCTACCTGACGGACAGAGTACTGGTGAGCCTGTACCTCCTTGAAGAGCTTGATCTGCTGCGACGGACTGTCGATGGCCAGCAGTGCACGGGCGTGTCCCATCTCTATCTCGTGGTTCTTCAGTGCTATCTGCACCTGTGCGGGCAACTTCAGCAGACGCATATAGTTGGTGACGGCAGCACGACTCTTACCTACACGCTCAGAAATCTTAGCCTGTGTCATTCCTGTCTCGTCGGCCAGGTGCTGATAGGCCAGTGCTATCTCTATGGCGTTCAGGTCCTCACGCTGAATATTCTCTACCAGTGCCATCTCCATGGCGTTCTGGTCTTCTACGGTTACGATGTAGGCGGGAATCTTCGTGAGTCCTGCCAACTGTGAAGCGCGCCAACGGCGCTCACCAGCGATGATTTGGTAGGTGTCACCGCTCATCTTGCGCAGCGTGATAGGCTGTATGATGCCCAACTCACGGATGCTGGTAGCCAACTCCTGCAGTGCGTCTTGGTCAAATTCGCGACGGGGCTGATTGGGGTTGGGGGAAATCTGTGATATCTCTATTTCGTTGAGGTTGGAGCTTCCTTCCGTATGCACCTCACTGGTGTCTATCAAGGCGTCCAGTCCGCGGCCGGCACCGATGTCGTCCAGTCCGCGTCCCAGCACGTTACTTGCATATTTCTTTTTTACGGCCATTCGTGTTAATTATTTGGAATTAAAGAAGTTAGGGGAGCTAAAGAAAACAACTTCCCAATCAAGCGTTCTTGTTAATAATCTCTTTTGCTAATGCCAAGTGGTTCTTGCTACCTGTAGAGTCTGCGTCGTAGAGAATAACGGGCAGTCCGTGAGAGGGACTCTCTGAGAGCTTGACGTTACGCTGAATGACGGTCTTGAAAACCAACTCTTGGAAGTGGCGCTTCACCTCGTCGTAGATTTGGTTGGCCAGACGCAGACGAGAGTCGTACATCGTCAGCAGAAAACCCTCAATCTCCAGTTTGGGGTTCAACTTGGTTTTGATAATCTTGATGGTATTGAGCAGTTTCGAGATACCCTCCAGAGCGAAGTATTCACACTGCACGGGAATAATGACCGAGTTGGCTGCTGTCAGCGAGTTGACGGTAATGAGTCCCAGTGAGGGCGAACAGTCTATGAGAATATAGTCATATTCGTTACGGATAGGCTCCAGCAGGTTGCTGATGAAGCGTTCACGGTTGTTGACGTTAAGCATCTCAATCTCGGCACCTACCAGGTCAATGTGGCTGGGGATGATGTCCAGACCGTCAATGTCGGTGGTGTATATGGCATCGCGGACGTCGGCCTTGTCGATAAGGCATTCGTAAAGGGAGCAGTCTACTTCCTGAATATTGACGCCCAGACCGCTTGAGGCGTTAGCCTGTGGGTCGGCATCTACTACGAGCACACTCTTCTCTAAGGTGGCCAGTGATGCCGCAAGGTTAATGGTGGTTGTGGTCTTTCCCACACCGCCTTTTTGGTTTGCTAATGCGATAATCTTTCCCATAATCTATAGAATATAGGGTGCAAAGGTACGAATAAGTGAGAACAAAACAAAACAAATTAAAAAGTTTTTGTTTTTTTTGTCGAACGATAGTACCGTTTACAAAAAAAACAGGTGGCTGTAGAACGCACTACAGCCACCTGGCATTTATAGGAAACAGATAGGTTATACCAAGTGTTCAATGAGATCGGCGCGGTCGCCTGGCAGCATGTCGATGACGGGAATCTCAATCATCGTATAGCAGCCTGGCTGCAGACGCTTCGAGGCACGCGCTACGTTGACCAGTACCTGTGCAGTCAGTGCAGGGTTGTTAATCTGCATGTTAAACTCGAAGCGCTGGTTCTGGGTCTGTCCGCTGACGCCCTTGCGCACCATGTGTACACCGTGACCCATGTCGCGAACGTCATCAACGCTCTCTACCTGGAATACGTGTGTCTCGTCGCTGGCAAAGTAGGGGTCGGCCTTGATGTCTTTAGCTACCTGCTCCAGTGTGTAGCCGTCTTCCAGCTCTACATATACCATGCGGCGGTGGATGCCTTCACCCAAGGGGATAGTCATTGACAGTGCATTCTTGACGCCAGCCTTAGAACGGGCACATACTGAGTGGCCCATTGACATGCCGGGACCGAAGTTGGTGTAGCTCAGACCCTTAGGAGCAAGTCCCTGCATCAGGGTGCGAACGATAGAGTCAGAACCTGGGTCCCAACCAGCCGCAATGACGCTGACTGTTCCTGTCTGCTTGTTCAGCTCCATCTGGCGCTCGCGATAACCGCGAATCTGGGTGTGAATGTCGAATGAGTCTACCGTATTGATGCCCAGCGGAACAATCTGCTTGGCATAGTCCTCGCACGAGCGGGTGGGGGTAGCTAAAATGGCTACATCGACATCCTTCAACTCCTTGATATCCTTTACA
>ODAJ012181259.1_pt1 | contig 14902 bp, 13 predicted proteins | sample 1539241 | NCBI WGS metagenome assembly ODAJ01 (sample SAMN02144231, study PRJEB22623) | gut metagenome | biome: sheep rumen | host: Ovis aries | place: New Zealand
TTTCGATGCTTGGAAAGCTCAGAAAGATGCCAAGGCCGGTAAGATCAGCCAGGCAGAGGCAGACAAGAAAGCCGCTGCAGCCAAGGCTCTCCTCGCTCAAGAGGTAGAGACCAACAAGGCTATCGCCGCTAAGGTAGCTGAGAAGCGTGCCGCTGCTGCCGCTGAGCTCGCAGCTGCTGCACAGGAGGCTGCACAGGAAGCTGCCGCCGCTGAGGCAGAGGCTAACGGCGAGGCTCCCGCTGAGGAAGCTGAAGCTTAAAAAGCTATCAGAAATCAGCCATCAGCTGTCAAAAAGAAACCCGGAACGGAAGTTTCGGGCTTTTTTATTCAGAGAAATCTATCATATCAGTATTATTCCTCCAGAATGGTGGACTTAAACCAGTTCGTCCGAATCAGCTTGTCGGAGAGCGAACGCCGGAGCGCGCAGTCGTCGTCCTCGTAACAAGGTCCGTCTATCAAGTCATGCCCCATGCCCTTCCAGAAATAATGTTGCTGACCGATGGCGTGAAGGATAGTAGGGAAGATGTCTCCCTGTTTGGCTTTGGGGATATAAATCGTGCTGTCTATGCACGGCGCGGTCATGATGAAGGGACATCCTGCTTCGCCTGTACCGAAAGGCAGGTTCGCGCGCAAACCGTAGTCCCGCACCTCATCGCTCATGCTACACCTGAGGATACGGTGGTCGCCGGTGATAGCGATTGTGCTGTTTTGCATCGCTTTGGCGGTGTCTGCCCAAGCCAAGAAACGCCCAACCTGACGGTCGGTGAAATGCGCCGTCTGCATGTAACTGCGTATGATAGGGGGAACAGAGTCCGGCAGTTCGAGCCGTTTGTCGGGCGCGCTGTCGAAAGGCAGGTGTCCGTTGATCGTGATACCCATTGCGCAACAGGGCGCAGAGGCAGTGTCGAGGGTCTGTATCAGTTTGTCTATCACGATACTGTCATTCCAAGCGAACCGGTAGTCCGTGTCGGGTTCGATGAGTTCTTGATAGCCATAGACAGGAGTCATCCATCGCTGGTTCCACACATTGCGGCAGGGGTTGATGATTGCGCTGCGGGGATAGAAATGCGCGAGGTTGGGGTAGGTGCAGTAGTCATAATCGATACAGGCAATCCCTTCCTGAGTGGGGTAAAGACCGGTATTGACGATCAGTTGCCCGTCTCCGGACATGCCGTAGCCTATCTGTGTGGCGGCGTCGAGGGCATAAAGGACAGGACGGGAGCCTACGTATGCCTTCATAGCGGGACAAACCGGGTTGCCGTAAGCATCCGCCGCGTCCAGCACCCATGATTCGAAACTCTCCAACAGCAGAATCACCAGATGTCCCTGCGGCTCTGCCGGAGACAAGGGCGGAGAGACGAGTTTGGCAAGTTCGGCTTGTTCATCGGCTGTCAGTTCTGCCGGATGGCTCCTTTCCGCATAATAACGGATACAGTCCGCCGCCATAAAGAGAGGGTATGCCAGAACCGAGCGGTGGTGGATATAATGCGTCGCTTTGCGCTCGTTCTCACTCACATCCACGAAGAATGCCTGCGGCACACTGCACGGGTTGACCCACTCCCATGTGAAAGGAGCGCCGTTGATATAGGGCTTGTGATAGTGCCACCGGAAGAACGAGCCGGTGAAGCTTAACATAACGCCGGCAATGAGGGCAATGAGTGTTTCCCACCACCGGAAAGGAGCGGCTTCCCAGAGGAAACAGAGAGCTGCGACGCAAGTGATGAGCGGAAACAAGAGCAATGAAGCGTCGCAATAAGGGATGATACTGGACCAGAATCCCTCCATGTTGCCTGTCAGGGAGAAGAGATGCCATGTGATGAAGAGGTGGTTGACGCGGTAGTAGATGATTTGGGCTATGATCCATAGGTCGGTAATCCCCAAAAGAGTGAACACCGGCCATCGTTTGGGAGTCCACATCACCGTAAGCGCAAGAATGACCGCCGCAGCCCATTTGAAATAAGTATGGGCAGGAGAGACGTACAAGCCGGTATCCACTATTGCGTCAAACAAAAAGCATTTGGCACCAAGCAGACCGACTACCAGCAGGAAACGGAACCATGCTCCCAGGTGCGTATTATTCAAGATCCTGATAACCATAAACATATCAATTTTGCTGCAAAATTACGCAAATTATTTGAATTATGCAAAAAAAAATTGTGTATATGAAAAAAAAGCAGTATCTTTGCACACTTAAATGTTCTTGTGAATGGAGCCAAACTATGCCGAAAGTAAGTGTCATAATGCCTAATTACAACCATGCGCCATATTTGAAGGAACGCATGGATTCTATTCTCGCGCAGGATTATCCGGATTTTGAGGTGATTCTTTTGGACGATGCCTCTACGGACGAGAGTGCAGCCATTTTGCAGGAGTACGAGAGCCATCCGCGGGTAAAAAAACTCATCGTTAATCAGGAGAACTCCGGCAACACATTCTTGCAATGGGAGCGTGGTCTCAAGGAGGCTACGGGCGAGTATGTCTGGATCGCGGAGAGCGATGACGTGGCAGAACCGACTCTGTTAAGCCGTCTGGTAACCGCTATAGAGAAAGAGAACGCCGTGCTGGCTTTCTGCCATAGCCGGTGGATTGACAGCGAAGGAAAAACTATCTCCCGCAAGCGCGACCCGATATGGAAACGTACGTGGACGATGGACGGAGAGACTTTTATACGGCGATACCTGCTGGGTTACACCCATATATGCAATGCCTCTGCTGTGGTCTTCCGCCGTTCGGCGGCTCTGAACGTGGATATGTCGCAAGTAGCGCAGTTCACCGCCTCCGGCGACCGCCTCTTCTGGATCCGTATGGCTTCACAGGGGCGCGTAGCATATATTCCGCAGACGCTTAATAATTTCCGCCAGCATACCCATAAGGTTTCCGGAGGTGCCGAATACCAAGGACTCAATATCGTACAGGACCACGAGATATACCGTCTTGTCTCGCCGAGGCTTGGTCTCTCTGCTCATGAGCGGAATGTGATCTGTGGCTATCATTGGAAAGCTATGCACCGGCCGACCGTTTCGCCGAAAGGACAACAAAGAGCTGCTGAGGCGTGGAGTACTGAACCCGAGTTCGGACGGATGGCATTCCTGTTTTACCTGCTCCATAGAGCCAAAGAGAAATGTTAACCTATCTGCTCAATATTGCCTTTGCCATCGTGGCTACGGTGCTTTACATCAAAGCGCCTTGGACGTATAGTTACGACTATTGCGTGACCCTCATGGCGTGCTTTATTGCGCAGAATGTGCTCTTCTTTGCCACTAATAAACGCAAGAACTGGCTGGGCTTTGAGTTCTTCTTCGCCCTCTCTTTCTTCCTGGTCAATTTCGTCTATCCTGTCTTTTACGCCCCTGACCCTGACAAGATTTATTGGTCGTTCTTCTCGTTCCCGTTCAACGACAACTACGTGACCCGTGCGACCGCTCTTGCTTATTTCGGCTACGCATGGTACATGCTGGGCGCGACACGCCTCTTGCAACTCAACCGCGAGGAGCCCGATCACCCGACGTTCACCATCTCCATGCGGCAATATATATGGTTCTTCGGTATTACCCTGGTTGCCTGGCTACTGTTTGTGGCTACCGGCGGATTGGCGGCATTGCAGAGTGTCTATAGCGGAGACGGCAACCTGCGCGATGTGGGGATCTTCAGTTATTTCAATAATATCTTCACCATCGGCTGTTACCTCATGGCAATCTTTATCTTCCGCCTGCCTAAGCAGAAATGGTGGTTCTACCTGCTGGTTATTGGTGCGTTCATGCTCATTCTCCTCTCAACCGGCAGCCGCCAACTGGCGGTGGGTTTGGCATTGATCCTCGTCACCGGATTTAGCATGTATGTCTATCATCTCAAATGGTGGCAGGTACTGACCATCATTGCCGGCGGATCGATAGCGCTATTCATAGTCGTCACCCTTCGGAGTGCCGGTTTGGATTTCGCAGCATGGCAGGACAGATTAGCACATACCAAACTGGATAACTTCTGGGATATATATGAAGATTTGATTATTAATGATGTCAACCTTTTCTCTCTTTTTGGATGGGCACAACGGCATGAGTTGACCTGGTTCCAAGGTATGACACTCGATATCACTTCCCCTATCCCGGGTTTAGGCGGCTATATCATTGCTCACAGCGATGTGCCTGCCCAAATGCTGCATGGCGGCGACCTGCCATCGTATCTCATGCTCGGTCCGGACGCTGAATGGGGCACGGGTACGAACATGGTTGGCGAGGCGTACCGTTCGTTCGGAACGGTGGGTACAGCGGTGGCGATGTTCCTCATCGGCTTGTGGGTCAAGGAGAGTTTCTACCGTGCCAAGGATAATGTCTATTGGTATCTTATGTCCTTCCTGCTGGTAGGGCACGCCCTGATTTATCCCCGCGCACCGCTTCTTTTCGATCCGCGTCTGGTGACCTGGAGTCTGCTGCTTCTGCTGATCGTCATGACCATTACCACCCATCAGACCCAAATAGTGAATTGGCTCGATTCCATCGGCAAAAAGAAGGAGGTACAGCCATGAGAATATTATACTGCATACCTCATCTGTACAACTCCGGAGGCATGGAGCGGGTACTGAGCGAGAAAGTGAACTGGCTGGCCGCGCATACACCTCACGAGATTACAATTCTCACCACCGAGACTGTGCCGGAGGGGAGTCCGAGATGCTATTTCCCGCTCTCCGAAAAAGTGCAAGTGGCGGAACTGAATATAGACTTCAATGCCGATTATACCAAATCGCTGCCCGCCAAGTGGTATGGACACGTACGCCGCATGAAGGCGTACAAGCGTGCGCTAACCGAATATGTACGTGCGCATAAGATAGAACTCTGTATCTCGTTGGGCGGCAAAGAGATCGCTTTCTTGCGCCACCTGCCCTGCCGCACGATCGCCGAGATGCATTTTGCGATGGATCAGCGGAAGCAGTTGCTTATGGCAAATCACAGAGGTGTATTTTGGTCGCTGCTCGGAGCTGTACGTACCCGGCAGCTGGTACGCGCCGTCCAACCGTTGGAACGGCTGGTCGTACTAACCCAAACAGACAAAGAAGCCTGGGAGAAAGCCGGTTGCCGGAACGTAACGGTGATCCCTAATCCGTGTGCGATAAATAGTCGAAAGTCGAAAGTCGAAAGTCGAAAGACCAAGATGGTGCTGGCGGTTGGACGGCTGCATGAGCAGAAAGGTTTTGACCTCCTCTTAAAGGCTTGGGCACCAATAGAGAAGCAGTTCCCGGATTGGACGCTCCGCATCGTGGGCGAAGGACCCAAACGCACGGAATTGGAAACGCAGATACAAACCCTCGGGCTGCGGCATGTAGTACTTGCCGGACGGACGGAGAACGTGGCGAAGGAGTATGCCGAGGCTTCACTCTTTGTACTCTCCTCACGGTATGAAGGGTTGCCGTTGGCACTTATCGAAGCCATGTGGTGTGGGACGGGCTGCGTATCGTTCGACTGCCCGCAAGGACCGGCTGAGCTCTTAGCGGACAAAAGAGGATGGCTGGTAGAGAACGGCAATGTAGAAAAATTGACGCAACAGATCGAATACGCGCTCACCCATCCGGACGAAGTAGCGGCGCGAGCCACTGAAGCACAGACATATGCCCGCGCCACCTACAGTGAGGCGGCTATCATGCCCCAATGGACGAAAGTAATTGAGAATAGAGATTGAGAATTGAAAATTAAAGTTGTACATACGATCAATGCCTTTACCGCCCTCTCCGGCGGGACCTCGTCGTGCACCTACGATCTGCTAACAGCACTCCATGCATGCGGAGATATATCAGCGCGTATTATTGCCACAAAGGCGAAAGACAACACCCCGCTTATGGGGCATGGAGAGGAGTGGATTATCCCCGTTGAAAACGACGAGATTACACCTTTCGGTATCTCCGCCAACCTCCGCTCTTCGCTTATGCAAACCGATGCGGATATCTATCATACCAACGGTCTATGGAGGTACTGTAATCACGTGACAGCCACCGTGGCGCGAAGCAAACACAAACCCTACGTCATTACTCCGCATGGCATGCTTTACCCCCAAGCATTGGCCCATTCAGCATGGCAAAAGAGAGTGCTACGTACCCTCCTTTTCGATCGGGATTTACGGGAAGCGGCATGCCTCCATGCTACTTGCAAGGAGGAGATGAATGTTCTTCGTGCGCTCGGTTTCAGGACTCCTATTGCCGTCATCGCCAATCCCGTACCCGCGCCCTTAGTGACTCCTATTCAGCGTACGGGGAAGGTTGTTTTTGGTTTTCTGGGACGACTCCATCCGCGCAAACACGCGGAGCGGATAATAGATGCTTTGGCGCTGCTATCTCCGGCGGAACAAACAAACTGCGAACTCGTCATTATTGGTAGCGGAGAAAACGAATACGAGACTTTCCTGCATCACGAAGCGGAGCGCAAGGGATTGCAGAATGTCCGCTTTGCAGGATTTATGGAAGGCGAAGAGAAACAACGCCTGTTGGCAAGCCTTTCCGCCCTCTTTGTGCCAAGCGATTTTGAGAACTTCGGCATGATCATCGCCGAGGCACTGAGCTGCGGCACTCCGGTCTTTGCGAACACCACAACCCCTTGGCGGATACTGAACAAAACAGGGTGCGGGTGGTGGCAGGAGGCGACTCCTCAGAACATGGCTGCCATCATGCGTCTGTTGCTCACCATGGAGCCTGAAAAGATCGATGAAATGGGCAGAAAGGGGGCTAAACTGGTGGCTGACCGCTTCTCTGCCGAAAGTGTGGCACAACAAATGAAAGAACTATACCAATGGATACTGACCAAACAAAACAAACCCTTATTTGTATATGACTGATTTATCGAAATACAATAACGCCTGGTACCATCCCGGCCGTAACGCCTTCATTCGCGGACTATGGTATATTACCAATGTGCTGATCTTCAAATCCGCCTGTTTCCCCTTCTACGGGTTCAAACGCGGTCTGCTGCGTGCATTCGGTGCAAAGGTAGGAAAACAGGTGGTCATCAAACCCTGCGTGAACATCAAATACCCATGGCGTCTGTCCATCGGCGACTATGCCTGGGTAGGAGAGAACGTGTGGATTGACAATCTGGCTGACGTCACAATCGGCGCCAACTGCTGTATCAGCCAAGGAGCTTTACTGCTCTGCGGAAATCATGATTATACCAAAGAGACGTTCGACCTCATAACCGCACCTATCACTCTGGAGAGTGGCGCATGGGTAGGCGCCAAAGCGGTCGTTTGTCCCGGCGTGACAATGGGCGAGAGTGCGGTGCTGACCGCGGGTTCGGTAGCTACCCGGCCACTCGATCCTAACACCGTTTATCAGGGTAATCCTGCCACTCCTAAAAAGAAATCATAACCAATGAAAATATCTATTATAACCATCACATATAATTCCGCCAAAAGCCTTCCGCGGGCGTTGGAGAGCGTGCAGAGCCAGACCTACGGAGAGATCGAGCATATTATCGTCGATGGTGCTTCTACGGACGGTACGAAAGAGCTGATTGAGGCGTACGCAGCGGCTCATAAGAACGTGCATTGGATATCCGAACCCGACAAAGGAATCTACAACGCCCTTAATAAAGGTATTCACATGGCTACCGGCGATGTGATCGGGTTCCTGCACTCCGACGACGTACTCTATTCGCCCGATTCCATCGCACTTATCGCGCGCACTTTTGAGGAGACAGCAGCGGATGTCACCTATGGTGATTTGCAGTACTGCAAGGGAGATAAAATCATCCGTCGGTGGCGCAGCAATGCCTTCCGTCGCGGTGATCTGAAGTACGGTTGGATGCCTGCGCACCCGACGGTGTATGTACGCCGGGAGGTGTACCGGCAGGTCGGTGATTACGACGAGTGGTTTCATATCTCCGCCGACTACGACATGATGATCCGCATCTTCAAAGCCGGGTATAAGACCGTTTATATTCCCGAGGTGCTGGTGTCGATGGAGACAGGAGGAGCCAGCAACAGAAACACCCGGGCACGGTTGAGCAAGACTCAAGAGGATTTTATCGTTCTCAAGAAGAATCACGTTGGCGCAGGTCTGTTGACCGTAGCCTGCAAGCAACTGCGGAAAGTGCGGCAGTTTTTTAGGAGACGTTAAATAAAAGTACGAAGGACAAATGTACGATGTACGAAGGAGAAGGTTAAGGTGTTAAATATTTCTATTGTCTTATATAGACCGGCTTGGGAACAGGAGGTGCTGCCTCTTGTGAAGGAGTTGCTGCGGGTGAAGAACCTGCGGAAGATCTACCTGCTGGACAACACCGAGCCGGAGTACCGGAAGTCGGAGACCGCCCAGCAGAAAGAGACACTCGCCAGACAGTTCGGGACAGAGAAATTGCGGTACATGGCGATGGGCGAGAACATGGGCTATGGACGCGCGCACAATGTGGCGCTGCGCGAGAGCGCGTATTACAAGACGGAGTTGCACCTCGTTATGAACAGCGACATCCGCGTGAAGGCGGAGGATATTGACGCCATGCACGAGTGGATGTTAGTCCACCCCGAGGTTGGTCAGCTCATGCCTAAAGTACTCAATCCGGACGGCACGCAGCAGTACCTCGCCAAGAGGCTTCCTGCTCCGATAGACGTATTCGGACGGCGGTTTCTGCCGGCGTGGATGGTTGCACGGCGCAACAGGCGGTACGAGTTGCGCGATATGGATCTGAGCCGTCCTGTCAACGCGCCGTACCTCAGCGGCTGTTTCATGCTCCTCCGCACCAAAGCCGCTGTGGAGGCAGGGCTCTTCGACGAGCGGTACTTCATGTACCCCGAGGATATCGACCTCACCCGTACTATCCACCGCAATTATCTCACGCTCTATTACCCCGAATGGACAATTGTCCATGACCACGCGCGCTCGTCCTATAAAGACAAACACATGCTCCGGATTCATATCCAGAACATGTGCCTGTACTTCAACAAATGGGGTTGGCTCTTCGACAAAGAGCGTCACACTTTCAATAATCTGTAAGTCAGATACCCTGCATAGACGAGTAGCAGGATAGCACCTCCCCAGCGCTTGATCTCGCGCTCGCGGTTGGTCTTGACGAACAGCCAGACGAGAATACTTCCCACAGCGGCTGTCCAGGCATCCAGTTCGATACCTTCGTATGCCGGCAGCGGCCGTACTACCGCACTCGTTCCCAACACAAAGAATACATTGAAGATATTACTGCCGACTACGTTTCCGAGGGCGATGTCTGAGTTGTGCTTCGTAGCCGCCATGACCGATGTTGCCAGTTCCGGCAGCGAGGTGCCCAAGGCAACGATGGTCAGACCGATGATCGCCTCGCTCACGCCCAGACGGGTGGCTATATCCACAGCACTCTTCACAATCAGTTCTCCACCTACTACCAGTCCCACCAGACCACCGATGATCAAACAGAGGGCACGGCGGGTACTTATTTCCCCTCCCTTTAGAGAGGGGTCTTGGGTAGGCTCTTCCAATTCCTCCGGATGGTCTTTGGCGTGGCGGAAGGTGTTGTAGAGGAAGTAGCAGAACATGAGCAGGAGGATTATTCCGCCCATGCGGCTGATACCCCGGCTATCCTCGCCAAAAGGCGAGTTGACCGCCACAAACGCATAGACTAACACACCGGCAATGATGGACATCGGAATGTCAAAATCGCGGCTCCTTTTCTGCGAAACCACAGGGTAAACGAGTGCCGTCAGACCCAAGATCACCAAGGTGTTGATGATGTTTGAGCCTACGATATTGGTGATGGCAAGATCGGTTGAACCCTCCGCTACGGATACCATGTTGACCACGAACTCAGGCATCGACGTACCGAAAGCGACGACGGTCAGACCGATCACCAGATCGCTGATACCGAAACTCTTGGCGATGGCGGACGCGCCATCGACGAGCCAGTCTGCGCCCTTCACCAGTGCTACGAAGCCGAGTACGATCAGCACCGCGCCGACCCACCATCCGTAAGATAATAATGATTCTATCATACGTTAAACAAGAAATGCATAATGTCTCCGTCCTGAACGAGGTAGTCCTTGCCCTCGATGCCGAGTTTGCCGGCGGCGCGGCACTGCGCCTCGCCTCCGAGGGCCACGAAATCCTCGTATTTGATAACCTCGGCGCGTATGAAACCGCGTTCGAAGTCCGTATGGATTACTCCGGCGCACTGCGGCGCTTTCATGCCCTCCCGGAAGGTCCATGCGCGCACTTCGTCCGAGCCAGCGGTGAGGAACGTACGGAGTTTGAGCAGCGCGTATGCGGCTTTGATAAGGCGGTTGACGCCGGACTCCTCCAGTCCGATCTCCCCGAGGAACATCTGCCGCTCCTCGTAGCTCTCCAGTTCGGCTATCTCGCTTTCTATCTTCGCGGCGAGGACGAGTACCTGTGCGTCTTCGTCCTTCACAGCCTCTTTCACCTGCTCGACGTAGGCGTTGCCGGTGACGGCAGAACCCTCATCGACGTTGCAGACGTACATCACGGGTTTGTTCGTCAGCAGGAAGAGGTCTTTCGCTGCCGCCTCCTGCTCTTTGTTCTCCAGCTCCACGGTGCGTGCGTTCTTACCTTGCGAGAGCGCCTCGCGGTACTTGACGAGCACCTCGAGTTGCAGTTTGGCGAACTTGTCACCGCCGGCTTTGGCGGCTTTCTCGCATTTCTGGATACGGCTCTCGACGGTCTCCAGGTCCTTGAGCTGCAGCTCGGCATCGATAATCTCTTTGTCGCGCACGGGGTTGACGGATCCGTCCACGTGTACCACGTTCTCATCGTCGAAACAGCGCAGCACATGGATGATAGCGTCCGTCTCGCGGATGTTGGCGAGGAACTTGTTTCCCAGTCCTTCGCCCTTGCTGGCACCCTTGACCAGTCCGGCTATATCGACTATCTCGACGGTGGTGGGAATCACGCCGCGCTCGGGGTGACAGATCTCACCGAGTTTGATGAGCCTCTCGTCAGGCACGGTGATGACGCCCACGTTCGGCTCTATCGTACAGAAAGGAAAATTGGCGCTCTGCGCCTTGGCGTTGCTCAAACAGTTAAAGAGGGTTGATTTGCCCACATTGGGCAGCCCTACTATTCCACATTGTAAAGACATGCTAATTTACGATTTATTCATTTACCATTTGTTCATTTGGAGTGCAAAGGTACTGCTTTTTTGCGAGATATGCAAATTTTGGGCGATAAAAAATGATTTAAAGCGAAAGAACAGAAAGAGAGGTATTTTAATGTTCATGTATCAACCTGACGGACATACCCGTTGCACGGGCCAGATAGTTGACGTATGCTTCAGACTCATCGAACATAAAACGATAAGCACTCCATGTGTTATAGTAAGATGTGGACCAATAAAAACCTACCCCATTCCGAGAATAGTCCCCGCCACCTATTCCGGCTTTTGTAAATCCTTGCGCCCGTAAGAATAGCGCTCCTGCGGCTTCCATCTCTGCCCATTGTTCCTGTGTATAGGAGTTGGTGGCATAAGAACTTGCATCCGGAGTAAAAGACAATCCTGATGGCAATTGCCATTGGTCAGGCAATAAGACATACCCATTGAGGGCATAATTATTTTCATTGATAATTCGCGCACTACTGCGTAATTGAGCGGCATTTGCTCTTTTGCTGAAAACATATGTCCATTCTCCCTGTGTCATAGTACGCCAGAAGCCAGCTTGATTCCCCCCATTGCTGATAGCATTATATCTTCCCCAATCGTAATTGGTTCCTGTAATGTCATTATCTCCCATACAGGAATAGTATGTGTAGTCATCGGTTAGCCAGCCCGGACTCACACCATTATAGCCACTTGATCCCCATCCAAAATCGCTTCCATAGTCATATTGGTGTTCTGCAAAAGACCACGTACTGTTGGAATAAATCAAATTGCCTTGCGAGAAATTAGCGTAGATGCCATCACCTATAGAAAAAACTCCGGGTAGCATACCTTCCGGTAACTGCGGAGCCGGAGGCTCGCCGAAAGTAATACTATCTATATTTGCAATAGTGATAGAGTGAGTTATCGTTCCATCACGCCACACGCACACTTTGCTCGTCTGCGATTGAGCAACTACAGATAATAGGAAGATTAACACAAACAGAAAGCAAAACTTTTTCATAATATTATTGTTTTATAACTTTGTACACTTTTGAATTAATCAAGAGCAAATACTCGCCCGCAGAGAGTTGCGTGATATTGATGCACGCCTTCTCGTCCAATATGCTGATTGTTTCTATCAGTTGCCCGTTTAAGTTAAAGAGATGTGCTCGCTCTGCATCCGCATTGTCAATCATCAACATATCGTGAGTAGGATTCGGATAAACGCGGCATTGCGAAGGTGTTACATCGTCTATACTCATTATTTCGCTGGATTCGCCAAAACGAATACGCCCGACATCCACAAGAGCGTTTTTGCCAAGCAATACATTGCTGTGCGAATATACAAATAATGAATCATTGGTCAATTTGAGTTTCCCGATTTGAGAGAGCAATGTGGCTTGCTCTTGCCCCGAGACCGGCTTAATAACAAGCGCTGTTTCTGCCATCGCTGATACAGAAACGACTAGCAAAGTGAGATAGATAAGCTTTTTCTTCATATGTCTATAATTTTATAGTTTGACGATTATCTCTGTCAAAGAAGAATGATATAGTTGCCGCTTTTATAAAACGTGTCTGCAAAGGTACTGCTTTTTTTTGAGATATGCAAATTTATTTGCAAAAATTATGGGAATAGCACCTTTCGAGCTCTGCGTGGAGGGACGGAGATGCGGATAACGATTGATTTTGGGATAGATGGGTTCGAAGGTAACGTCTTCGGCAAAGTGCTTGAGTCGGGCATCGGTAATGACGGGTGATTGTTGGGCTTGGCGGGCTTTGGCTTCCCGGGCTTGGGCTTGGAGGTGACGGTAGATGGAGACGTACGTATATTGATAGAAACGGGTATAGGGCTTGAGGCCGGGTTCGGGGGTAGCGTGGCCTTTTACGACATTGAAATAATGGTGGAAGAAACGGAGTTTCCATTCGAGGGCTTCGGGGGTATTGGCGTGCTCGAGGGCGTGGGCTTGGCGCTGGGCTTCTTTGATGAGATTACGGTTGGCTACGCAGGCAGCGGACCATTGTGTCGGGAAATGGTACGTGTATAGTTCATGGAGCCCGATGCGGAAACGAGAGGGACGTACGACGATGCGTTTTCTGTACTTACGGCCGAGTTTCTCGGCATCCATGGCGCCCCAGAGCATCTCAATACCGGTATTTGCACGGAAATAGCGCACGCCGGAGTGCGTCCGGTGGCGGTTGTTTCCGCGGCTTGAGGCGGGGGTGTCCACAAAGGTAGCAATCGTGGATTTCAAACCATTAATAACTCGTGTTTTTAAGTGCTGCGACATGTGTCTGTAATGTATTGATAATCAGTTGTTTGTATGCTGTGCGTTTGCTATAAAGTCTAGGATGCCTCCGATGCGGTACCGATGCGGGGCTGATTTGGCCCTTATTCGGGGAGCAAATCGCGCATCGATGCGCGATGCATAAACGCTAAGCTGATCTGGAAATCCGGTGCAAAGGTACGCATTTTTTTTGGAATATGCAAATTTAGGAGGTTGAAAAACATAGAAAATTATAAAAAAGCGCGCGGGCGCTTGCGTATGTCAATATTTTTTTGTACCTTTGCACCCGCAAAGGTTTTGACAATACAAATTTTAATTCATTTAATACTTAAAACTATGGCAAAAAAAGCATTGAACAAGTGGACGGCGCCGAAGAGCGTGGCTCCCGAGAAGATCATTCAGTTTGGTGAAGGTAACTTCCTCCGCGCATTCGTGGACTGGATTGTTTGGAACATGAACGCAAAGACGAACTTCAACGGTTCTGTAGCCGTTGTACAGCCGATCGAAAAAGGTATGGTAGAGTGGCTCAACGGTCAGGACTGCTTGTATCACGTTAATCTGCAAGGCCGTCTGGACGGTAAGGCTGTGAACAGTCTGGAGCGTATCGATGTTATCTCGCGTGCGCTGAACCCGTACACCCAGAACTGGGCGTTCATGGCTCTCGCAGAGCAGCCGGAGATCCGTTTCGTCATCTCCAACACCACCGAGGCAGGTATCACCTTCGACGACAGCTGCAAGTTCACCGACGCTCCGGCTTCTTCCTATCCGGGCAAGCTGGTTCAGTTGTTGTTCCGCCGCTACAAGACCTTCAACGGCGATCCGACGAAGGGACTTATCTTTATGCCGTGCGAGCTGATTTTCCTGAACGGACACCACCTCAAAGACTGCATCCGCAAGTATATCGAGCTCTGGAAAGACGATTTCGGAGCAGACTACGCAGGCTTCAAAGAGTGGTTCGAGAAATACAACTACGTTTGCGCAACGCTCGTTGACCGTATCGTTCCGGGCTTCCCGCGCAAAGACATTGCAGAGATTCAAGAGAAAGTGGGCTACAACGACAATCTCGTTGTACAAGCTGAGATCTTCCACCTCTGGGTAATCGAGAAGCCGGAGAACATGAGCATCGAGGAGTTAGAGGCAGAGTTCCCGGCTAACAAGGCAGGTCTGAACGTGCTCATCGCCGAGAGCGAGAAACCGTATCACGAGCGCAAAGTGACGCTGCTGAACGGTCCGCACACTGTGCTGAGCCCGGTAAGCTACCTGAGTGGCGTGAACATCGTCCGTGACGCTTGCAACCACGACGTACTCGGCAAATACATCCACATGGTGATGTTCGACGAGCTGTTAGAGACTCTCAACCTGCCGAAGGAGGAACTGAAGGCTTACGGCGAGAGCGTGCTGGAGCGTTTCAACAACCCGTATGTGGATCACCAGGTAACCAGCATCATGCTCAACTCGTTCCCGAAATTCGAAACACGCGACCTGCCGGGTCTGAAGGTTTATCTGGAGCGCAAGGGCGAGCTGCCGAAGGGCTTGGTTCTCGGTCTGGCTGCTATCATCGAG
>ODAJ014736403.1_pt1 | contig 14897 bp, 8 predicted proteins | sample 1539241 | NCBI WGS metagenome assembly ODAJ01 (sample SAMN02144231, study PRJEB22623) | gut metagenome | biome: sheep rumen | host: Ovis aries | place: New Zealand
GCGTTCTTGCCAAACTTCTTTTTTATGCCGAGCACAGCCTGCTGCATTTTTCGTTCTTTTTCAAGGGCCGCCTTTTCAGCAGCCTTCTTCTTTCTTAGCGCCTCGTAGTCGGTAAACAGGTCCAACTGAACAGGTCGTTCAGCCTTCACCCTGCTTTCGTCAACCACACGGTTGGTCGACAGGTTTAACCGTCGGACTAGAAGTTCTGGGTTGACAATACGGTCGAAAAGGCTGACAACTGCCTCCCTTATCAATTTGGCAGAAGAGGTCTGTTGGTCGAGGTTAGCCGTTCCGTGCGCAGGTTTGGGCACAATGCGCCCATAATAGTCACAAGCCAACTCTCCGGTATATTTTTCGCGGATTTCAGATTTGGTAAGGCTTTCCACATCGTAACCTATAGTCAGCACAAGCTGGTCAGTTACCAGATGTTTGTCGAGCAGGTCGAGCGCCACACTGTCGGCCATTTCTGCGGCTACCACCCGCGCTTTGGCGAAGGTGTAGGCCGACTGCAACACTTGTCCGCTACTCAGAGAGTTGGTCGCGGGTTTATATTGCTTCACCATGTCGATTGTACAAGGTTCCCACCCCCATGCATGGTCGATAATCAGTTCTGCATTCACCCCGAAAAGGCGGTAGAGGAAATCCTCGTGTTCAAGCGAGCAACGAGCAATCTGGCCCATGGTAAAAATACCGTATTCCTCCAGTTTGCGCGCCGTTCCCTTACCAAACCGCCAGAAACTGGTCAGTGGTTGGTGGTCCCACAATTTTCGGCGGTAGCTCATCTCGTCAAGTTCAGCTATCCGCACACCGTCCTCATCGGCGGGTATGTGCTTGGCCACAATATCCATGGCAATTTTACAAAGATAGAGGTTGGTGCCTATTCCTGCCGTAGCTGTTATACCGGTTTGCGAAAGCACATCCTTTATCATCTTCATAGCCAGTTCGTGAGCCGTAAGTCCGTAAGTGTTCAGGTAATTGGTGGCATCGATAAACACCTCGTCTATACTGTAAACGAAAATGTCTTCGGGGGCTATGTATTTTAAATAAATGTCGTAAATGCGGGTACTGTACTTTATATAGTAGGCCATACGTGGCGGTGCGGCTATATAATCGACTTCCCAGTCGGGATGCGTCGCTAGCTCCTGTGCGTTAGCCGATTTGCCTGTAAAGGTATAACCAGCCACATTACGCCTACGGGCCATATTCACCTCCCGCACCTTCTGTACCACTTCGAAAAGGCGGGCACGGCCTGGTATGCCATACGACTTCAGTGACGGAGTTACCGCCAGACATATCGTCTTTTCCGTACGGCTGGTATCGGCCACCACCAGATTGGTAGTAAGCGGATCGAGCCCACGCTCGACACACTCAACCGACGCGAAGAAAGACTTCAAATCAATAGCGATATATGTCCTTTGTTTTTCCTGCATGGCTCTTATCTCCCAATTTCAAAGGTACACATTTTTAGCACACGGTATGAAAAAAGAAATGAACAAGGTGTAGAAGACTAGGGCGGGGCACAAAAAAACAAAGTGGCGTGACTTTTTTTTAAACAGCTGGATACGGAAAGGAGGGGCACAAAATATAAAACGTGGCAAGAGACACATTTTAAACGGGTTTTATTTATTTTTGTGTTAAGACAATTGTGAAACATAAGACATGAAAAAATACTCGCACGCATGGTTGGCCTTTATGGCTATTAAACGTCTGGAAGTTATTGCCACCACTACCGATACAGCTGTTGTGAAAGGTGTTGCCGACGATGTACGCCTACATGCAAAAAGTTTGTGGAAATGGTTTAAAGACTACCGCGACTTCGTTATAGAGGGCGCATGGTATCCGGACGATGTGTTCAAGGATATGAGTACCAGCCACATTGTGAAATACCAGCCTGCGGCCGACGGCAATTACTCTTCGTTCCGTGGCATGCCGAACACACATTCCATCAGCGCTATGATGAAGAAGTCGTCGCCCCTTTACCAGCAACCGTATAACATTGTTAAAGGAAACTGCGCCGACAGGTGCGAGTCGATTGCCCACAGCATTGTCGACAACTTCAAAATGTTGCAGAAAGAAGAACGGGGTTGCCCCATTACCACTACCAACAACCACATAGCCCTGCGTTTCTTCATCCTCAGCCATTATGTGGCCGACTGCCATATGCCATTCCACTGCGACAACCGTCCTTTCTCCGACGAGAAAGGTCTACATGGAAGCATTGAGAAGAAATGGGAGGACCAAATAAAAAAATCGTATAAGATTGACACCGATAACAACCGCTTCTATTACGACCCAGACGGCTATCCGCTGCCGCTTAAGGTCACCCAACTGTTGCAGGATGTTGAGAACGAGGTAAACACCCGTCCGTACGTACACGGTTGGGGCACTAACAACTCCAGTACATGGGACTATATGAGTGGCGTTTCGCAATACTCATACCTGTTCTCGTACTACCTGGTGCCCGAAAGTTTCACTCCAAGCCAGAGTTATACCGAGTTTACCAACCTCACGGAATGGGGCAGGAACTTCGACACCTACAACAAGATGATTTTTGCCGACGCCATCGACTCCATTGCCCGCATTTGGCTGCATGTGTGGATAAAATACAGAAACTGGCTGAAGGAATAACAGATATAACCACAAATAGACAACAAGGTCGGGACCAGGAGAGTTCCGACCTTGTTTTTATTAATTCTGCCGCATTTAAACCATATCTTTTTTCATGTACTGCCGAGGGGTACATCTGGTCTCGGCAAGAAAATATCTGCCAAAAAAAGAAGGATTGGCAAAATTCAACATATACGCCACCTCCTGAACCGTATACTTGCGGCTTTTAAGTAAAGCTTTCGCCTCAAAAATCACTCGTTCCTTTATAATATCTAAAGAATACTTGCCAATAACCGAATAGACCACTTGCGACAGATATTTAGGAGAAATGTTCATTTCGGTTGCATAAAATTTCACGTCGCGGTGCTGGCTGTAGTGTTCGTTGACCAAACTGATAAATTGCAGGTAGATTTGTGTTCGCCGGTCTGTGACAACGTGCTCGTCGCTCTTTGCATAAGATGAAAACAAATGGCGGTGGTGGGCAACATACACTTGAAGATAACCCTGTAACACTTCGTCTTTTTGAGTGAAGTCGGCGTTTGTTATATCATTACGCAATAGAGTGTAAATCTCAAATAAAAAGGCACATTTGTCTGGTGGTATGCTAAGCACCGGGCAGTTTTGCGTGTGGTTGTACATATTGGCAAGGTCACTGACTGGCGTAAAAGAGAAAAAGGAGGCGTCGGAAAACATCAATACCACCAATTCCACATCCTCCGACATACTTAGCACCTGTGAAAGCGTATTTGGAATGATAATGACCTCATTAAAAGCCGTCACGTCGTAATCTGTGAAGTTGATGCGTACCTTCATGCTTCCTTTCAGACAAAGAAGGGTTATGGTACATTGCGTTTTCGTAGGATATAGCAAGTTAAAACTGCGAGTAATGGTGTCGAGGTCCAATTTTTTACCCACATTGTCGCCCAAAATGAGTTTGTCTTTATAATTAACAACCTGGGGGGTGCCCCTCATACTGGAAAAATTGAAGACCTCTATATTCCGCTTTTTCATAAATCATGTGTACTGGTTTGTTACAAATATAGTTTTTCTCCTCTAAACTAGAAAACGCCATATAGAACAATTTTTCCAATTATATACGTATATTATGTACAAGAAAACCATCCTTTCGGACATTTTTAGGTTCTAGGGGTAGTCTCTAATTTGGAGATAAATGTGGATTTTTGCATTAGAAAAAAATTACTGATCAAAAAAGCATATGAAATCGGAAATATTTTTGTCCGCATCGTTCATCTTATTGATGTTGGGTGGTTGCAAGAAGAGTGAAACCACCAACCCGCAAGGCACCAAACACTGCGTAATGACCACGTATCCACAACTTACTGGCTCTGGGAAGGTGAAAACTTTTTCAGGAACCGTCAGAGAATCCAGAGAGATAAATGTGGCATTCAAGACGGCAGGACAAATTGAACAAGTATATGTGAAGGAAGGTACGTTTGTAAAACAAGGACAACTGATTGCGTCGCTCGATACAAAAGACTACCTGTTGGCATTAAACAATGCGCAGATTCAGTATGACCAGTTCAACCACGAAGTGGCGCGCTTGAAAAAATTGCGTGAAGGGAAAAGCATATCAGTTAACGATTACGAAAAAGCCGTAAGCGGTTTAGACCGACTGGCCATTCAACTGCAAAACGAGAAGAACCGCATTGAATACTGCAAAGTTTACGCTCCGGTTAGCGGATACGTGCAAAAGATTAACTTCGAGAAGTCGGAAATGGTGGATGCGGGAACTCCCATTATCTCACTGCTCGACAATGGCAACATGGAGGTTGAGGTCAGCATTCCAGCTGAACTATACACACAAAAAGAGAAAATCAGCAGCATTAACGGTAAAACTAGTCTGGAAGGTAGCCGAGAGGTGCCTATGCGCATTGTTGGAATGACCCCGAAAGCCGACGGTAACCAGCTCTACCTGCTAAAACTCGCTTTTACGAAAATGCCGACAGGTGTGACTGCCGGCATGAACATCGGCATCACCGTCAACATGAAGGATGGGAAAGAGAAATCAACTTATTCCCTACCTATGCACGCTATTTTCAAGTCGGGTAGCGATGACTGCGTATGGGTGGTGGAAGCCGACTCCACCATCAGCCGGAAAGTGGTGAAAGTTGAGGGATTCGATGCCAAGGGAAACGTTAAAGTGGGCAATGGTTTTAATGGCACCGAACAGATTGTGAAAGCGGGTGTTGAGCACCTGGTTGAGGGCGAAAAAGTGGATGTCATTTCACAGCCATCGGCATCGAATGTTGGAGGACTTAAATAGATAGAACGTTGCGATTATGGTTTTGAAGATAACAAAATTCCTGATGGGCAGACCTGTCTTATTCTGGTCTCTCATTGTGGGCATCATCATCGCCGGTGTCCTTTCCTTTATACAGATGCCAAAACTGGAAGACCCTGCTGTGGCTGGCAAACAGGCTATGGTGGTGATTCCTTATATGGGTGCCACCGCACACGAAGTGGAGCTGAAGGTGGCACAGCTTATGGAGGAGGAACTGCGTACCCTGCCCAAAGTAAGGAAAATTAAGAGCGAATGCAAGCCAGGTATGGCAATGATTACCGTTGAATTTGAATGGACATTGCTGATGAAAGACCTGGAACAGAGTTTCGACTTGCTGCGGAGAAAGGTTAACGACGCCAAGGGCAGACTTCCACAAGACTGCTACGACCCCATCGTGGTAGACGACATGATGGATGTTTACGGCATTTTCTACAGCCTGACCGGACCTGGTTATACCTTTAACGAGTTGAACGATTACGCCAAAGTCATAAAACGCGAACTATTGAGCGTTCCTGGCGTTAAACGAATCAACATTGTGGGAAACCGCAGCGAGGTTATCAACATCAGAATTTCGAAAGAAAAAATAGCGCGCAACGGTCTCATCCCAACGCAGTTGATGATGAACTTGCAGAATGCGGGCAAAGTGATCCCTGCTGGCAACTTCCAAAACGGAAGCGACAAAGTGCAATTCAGAATTAGCAACGCCATCGATAATGAAGATGACATTCGCGACATGCTTATTCAAACGCACGATGGCAAACAGGTGCGTTTAGGCGATATTGCCACTATTGAGCGCGAATATGCAGAACCACAGCGTAACGGTTTCTTTGTAAACGGAGAGCCAGCCCTCGCCATCTGCCTTACTATGGAGGGCAATGCAGTGGTGCCGGACGTGGGCAAGGCGGTAGACAAAAAACTGGCAGAAGTGATGAAAAGGATACCTGTGGGCATGACTACCGACAAAATCTTCTTCCAACCCGACAAGGTCGACGAGGCAATAGACTCATTTATGCTCAACTTATTGGAATCGGTTCTCATCGTCATCATCGTTCTCATTTTTGCAATGGGATTCCGCAGTGGCGTTATCATTGGTTCGGGACTGGTGCTCACCATTGCCCTTTCCTTTCCAATCTTGCTGTGTATGGGAACAACCCTCCAGCGTATTTCGTTGGGTGCTTTCATCGTTGCAATGGGTATGTTGGTCGACAACTCTATTGTGATAATGGACGGCATACTGATAGACCGTCGCAGGGGATACGGTCCTAAGACCTACCTCTACCGTATTGGCCAGAATACGGCCATGCCGCTGTTGGGTGCCACCATCATAGCAGCCAGCACTTTCATTGGCATTTTCTTGTCACCAGATACGGCTGGTGAATATGCGGGCGACTTGTTCCTTGTTTTAAGTGTGAGCCTGTTAGCCAGTTGGATACTGGCTTTAACACAGGTACCGGTCTTCTCGAAAACCCTATTACCTGCACGCGACAGTTCTGCGCGCCAAAACACCTCTAAGGTGATGAACTCGCCCATGCACCGTTTTGTGCGCAGTGCTATCGACAAACTAATTGAATATAAGAAAACCACCATTGCCGTGTCAGTCGCCCTGTTAGTGTTCTGCATGGCCAATATGGTGCATGTCAAGAACCTGTTCTTCCCCGATTTCGACTACAAGCAGTTTGTTGTTGAGTACTACCTGCCAAGTCAGACCGACCCCGACAAGGTGAAGCACGACCTGCTGGAAATGACCGAGATGTTGAGAAAGAACGAACACGTTGAACGGGTGGCGGCCTCTATGGGATGTGCGCCTGCCCATTATTGTCTGGTAAGACCTATGACCAACGGTGGCGACTGCTATGGAGAACTGATTGTAGACACAAAAGACTATAACACGCTGGTAGAACAGCTCCCAATCATACGCGACCAGTTGCGTTCACTCTATCCCGATGCCTATATCAGACTTCGCAAGTACAATTTCAGCATTGGTACCAGCCACCTGGTAGAGGTGCAGTTCTCTGGTCCGGATCCCGAAGTTTTACGACAGTTAAGCACCAAAGCCGAGGCTATTATGCGGAAAAGCCAGTATGTGGACCCGTATTCGGTGCAAAACAACTGGAATCCGACAGGTAAATCCATCATCGCCGAATATAACCGCCAAGACGGTTTGCGGTGTGGCATTGAACGGAGCGATGTGGGCAATGCCCTGCAAGCGGCAACCGATGGACTGACCGTGGGTGTTATAAACGACCACGAAAACCAAGTGCTTATCAATCTGCAAGTCAGAAATGCCGACGGCTCGCACATAACCGAACTGGGCGACATACCCGTGTGGAGCACCTTGAACCTCCATGCGGTAGACGTTAATCCGGCCACACTGATGACGGGTGCTGTAGACATGAACCAAATCAAAGAGAAAATGTTTACGGCTGTTCCGCTCAGTGCTGTTGCCCGTAACATACACATGGGTTGGGAAGAAAATCTGGTTTACCGTGTGAATGGCGAGCGGGCCATTGAAGCCGAGTGCGACCCGAACAGTGACCTCTACGAGGCTACTGCCGCCAAACTGAAAGAAGATGTAAAAGAAGAGATAGACGCCATTCCGCTACCTGACGGCTACAGCAGGAAATGGTTGGGAGAAAGCGAAACCAGCGACGACGCTCTGGTTAACATGCTGAAATATGTACCCATCACCATGTTCCTCATCTTAGGCCTGTTGTTACTGCTGTTCAACAACTGGAAGAAAGTGGCCCTCATCCTCATTTGCTTCCCGTTCGTCTTCTGTGGCATTGTGCCAACACTCATCTTGTTCAAACAGCCGTTTACCTTTATGGCCATTATTGGTTTCATGGGGCTTATGGGAATGATGATCAAGAACTCTATTGTGCTGATTGACGAAATCAACCGTCTGCAAACGGAAGAGAAAGTGAACCCTTACAAGGCGGTGGTTGAAGCAACTGTCAGCCGCGTTAGGCCGGTGATAATGGCATCGCTGACCACCATTCTGGGTATGATACCACTTTTGCCAGACCCGATGTACAGCAGTATGGCCATCACCATAATGAGCGGTTTGACGGTGGGTACACTCATCACACTGGTGCTCTTACCAATTTTCTACACTGCTTTCTTCCACATCCGCAAACCATAACAAAAGGTAAAAATGAAACACTATATAACCCTTTTATCCCTTTTCCTGTCTCTCACCATTTACGCGCAACAACCCGTATCATTGTCGTTGGCAGAATGCCGGCGCTTGGCCGTTGCGCACAACGAGAAGGTGAAAAAGTCTGAGAATTCCCTCGCGGCTTCCGAATTACAGAAGCAAGCCGCTTTCACCAACTATTTTCCGCGAGTGGACCTAAGTGCCACCTCTGTCTTCCTGCAAGATCAAGAAATAATGGGTATGACCTTGAAACTGCGTGGTGCTTCTATCGCTGGTTTTTCGCTGACACAACCTATCTATGTTGGTGGTAAAATCTATAACGGTAACAAATTGGCCAAGTTGGGAATGGAGGCTGCCGAAATACAGCGGCAACAAACCAAAGCCGATGTGATAGCAGAGGCTGACAACACCTATTGGACCTATATTGCTGTTAGGGAAAAGCAAAAAATGGTGGAAGCGTACAAGACACAATTAGACAGCATCTACAACATAGTGAAGCTATCTCTTGATGCTGAAATGGGAACTGAATATGAACTGATCCGCATCAACGCAAAGCGTAGTGAATTGGAATACCAGTTGCAGAAAGTGAAAAATGGCATTAATCTGTGCCGTATGAACTTATGCGCCATCATTGGCGACTCGCTCTCCACCCAGATTATTCCTTCCGACACCATTGTGTCCGTGTCTGCCCCCACCGATATGAGCAACAGTTTGGAGAACAGACCTGAGATGAAACTTCTGGAAATGAACATAGCGGCTAAAGAGTTGCAGGTGAAAATGGAACGTGCCGACGTGTTGCCAACCGTAGGGTTGCAAGCCGCCTACAACTTTTTTACCAACATAAAGACCGAGGGCTACGAACAGGACGAGACTGGGAACTACATTCCAACGACCAATAACTATAGCGGTGGTGTGGGAATGGTGGTGGCTGCCGCCAAAATCCCTCTCCTTAACTGGTTAGACGGTGGTAAGAAAATAAAAATTGCAAAACTGGAAGTGGAGAACGCCAAATTAGACAAGGAACAGAACGAACGCCTAATGAGCATACAGGTGCAACAGGCCATTCTGAATGTTATGGACGGATATGCTATGGTAGAAACAGCCGAACTGGGATTGAAACAGGCGGATGAAAACCTCCGCATTATGCGTCTCCGGTACGAAAACGGGATGGGAACACTCACCGACTTGCTTGACGCACAAAGCCAGTGGCAACAGGCAAAAACAAACAACATTGAGGCGAAAACACAATACAGGATATACGAAACCGAATACAGGCACGCTGTAGGGGAACTGGAACAGTAGCCGCTTAACTACAGCCTTTGCAGACTCCCCATATAAACGATAAGGTTGAACCCTCCCTCCTGGAGAATTCAACCTTATTTTTTATTTTCCTGAAAGTCTTGCAGACAACCCTGCAAAGCTAGTTCTAAACAGAGTTTAACTGCCAGCCTGCTGCTTTTTTCTTTCCTCCAAAATTCGTTAATTTTCTGAGACTTTCTCCTCTGTGATATTGTAACAGTAAAGGCAGACAAGCGCGAAAACCGCACTGATAATTGGGAACAAAGCAAAGACAATCAGAATCATATTACGTACATCGTCGCTCATATTGATGTCGTTGGCTTTGAACCCGACCCATGAAAGAAATGCCCCAGGGATGATTGCGGCAATCGTATTGCCCAACTTCTGTGCCATGGTAGCCGAAGAGAAAATCATTCCTGTTGCACGGCGACCGGTTTCCACTTCAGTATTGTCGGCAATGTCGGCATACATACTCCACATAATATAGGCCGATGGACCAATAAATAAGGTGAAGAGGATCTGAAGCGCAATGACTGCGGCCAACGACTCTTTTGAAACTAACAAAAACATAGCTGACACGACAGACGACAATATAAAGCAGCCCATCCAGGTCTTCTTCTTGCCGTATTTCATAACAATGAATTTACATATAATGGTTGCAACAATGGTGATGATGGCACCAAACCCGAACATTACAGACGAGATGGCAACTAGAAACCTGATGAAATTACATCCCATATCTCCAACACCATAGGAGATCTTTTCTAAGATAGATAACTTGTTTTGTGTGTTCATTTGTATTAGAATTATTAGTAAAGCTTATTTGGCAAATACACATTAATTTTTCAACACACCTTATTTTCCATCAGTTATTTATATATTTGTATATAATATGCACTTCAAAAGATGTCCGTATTCAAAAAGATAGTATTTTTTGCATTGTTGCTAGTCTCGCTCTCCTCTGTGGGTGCCGAAAGGGTACTTTTTGCGCACTACACGGTAGAAGACGGTTTAAGCAGCAACTCGGTCAATGCAGTCTGCCAAGACAAAAACGGATTCATTTGGATAGCCACCCGCTGTGGCATTAGCCGGTTCGACGGCACAAATTTCAAGAACTACAATTCCGCAACCGATACCGCAATACTGAAGAACGACATCGCCTACTGTTTTCTACTTCCGAACAACAGACCGACTTTCTCCAGTTCGAACTCGGTACTGTTCTCGTATAACGATGATTCAGGACAATTTGAGGATATCTCTTCTTTCCTTCCTGTAAACAAACCGAGATACGACGTAAAGGGCTTTTCCGTCCAACAAGACGGAAGGGGTTTGCTTTCTACCGCGTGCGGCATCTATCTGTTCGACAAACATAACGGACAATTCAAAAAGGTAGAATCGGACTACAACAACAACATTCTTGACGTGTGTACCGACAAATTCGGGCGCTATTGGGTTGGCAACTACAACGGTTGGCTGATACTCGACAAAAACGGAAGAATTATTCCACAGACCATCGTCAAGGGTGGACTGGTAAACGATTTGTTCAACCTCGACGACAACCACATCCTCATCTGTTCGACTGCGGGCCCCATGTGGCTGGCCGAACTCTCTAACGAGGCCGACGCTCCACTGTTGAGGAAGGTGAATGCGCCCTTCAACTACGTTACTGCCGTGGTTAGAGACCATAACGGATATTTGTGGATGGGTACGCTGGGCGACGGGCTCTGGAAATGCAGATTCAACGGTAAGGACTTCACCTACGACAAGGTTGTTCCGCTTAACGCGCCAGAAGACGCCTTGAACAAAATCTCTTCCCTGTTTGTCGACAAGGCTGGCAACATCTGGGTGCCTACCCAAAGTTCGGGCGTATGGCGTACCACTTCGGTGGATGGATATGCCTATGTAAAGTCGAAAGATGTTGGTTTCCCCGTTGCCGTTGGGGCTTCGTTCTGCGCTACCGACGACGGCAACCTACTGATGGGAACCGACGGGCTGGGTCTTTACCTCTTCGACCACCACTTGCAGGTTAAACGCAGCATAGCTGGTCTATCGTCGAACTGCGTGCTGACTATAATAAAAGAGGGTAGCGACTTCCTGATTGGCTACTGGGGCGGTAAAACCAACCGCTTAAACCTAAAGACTGGCGCACTATCGACACTCAACTACAACGGAATAACAAATCCGCGCTTTACAACCAAGAATATATGCCGCACGGACGATGGAACCCTCTATGTTTCGGTTGCCGGCGACGGCATCTACTGCGGGAAAGGCAACAAGTGGGAACGGCTGGTACTGACCGATTCTTCTATGAATAACTATCCCGACCTCTGGCTGGAAGGCTCTTGCCAAAAGCCCGACGGTTCCATCAGATTGTATTCGGCAAGAACCATCTGGAGTAACAGGGGCGGACATTTCAAGCCTATTCTGCCCGATGCCGACAAATCGCTGCTGAGCAATCCTCTGCACGTCAACCATTGTGTGGCCGATGCCGCCAACTACCTTTACGCAGCCACCAACAAGGGGCTTTTGGTGTTCGACCCAAACGATGCCAATCTTGGACCGCTGTCATACGTGCCGAACGGTGAATATGCGTCGGTAATTTTCGACAGTAATGGTGTGCTGTGGGCAAGCGGCTCAAACGGAATTCTCGCCATCGACATAAAACACAAGACCTACCGGCCGGTCATGCCCGCCAGGGCACTGCCTTCACTCGACTACTTCACAGGCAGGGCTTGCCTGCTGGCTGAAACAGGCAACATCTTCTTCGGTTGCAAAGACGGCTTCGTTTGTGTACAACCCAAAGTTCAAACAAACATGCAGGCCGACTATATGGCCTTCTCGCAATTGAGAATTAACGGCGAAGCGGTGCCAACTGGCTCGAAACTTCTACCGGTTCCGCTGAAAGAGCTCGACGAACTTAAACTGGCCTACAGCCAAAACCGCTTCACACTTGATTTTGATCTGGTTGACTTGTCTTTCTCGAACACTCTTCTTCCTAAATACCGAATTCCTGAAATAGACTCCAGTTGGATTGAGCTGGGCGACAAGCGGAGTATCGACGTCGGATTCCTGCCATCGGGAAACTTCCGTATTGAATTGGCGGCCTTTTCAGGAGATAAGCCGGCAAAAATAATAACCCTGCCCGTCTCAGTGTCGCCCCCTTGGTGGCAGACGGGCTGGTTCTACACGCTAGTCGGTCTGTTCTTATTGGGACTGTTCTTTGCTTTCTACCGTATCAGGATGCGAAGGTTGAACGCATACCGGCAGGAACTGCAACAAATGGTTAACGAAAGAACCCGTGACTTGAACGATGCCAACTTGCGGCTGGCTGAACAAAAATCGGAAATTGAGGCTTCTAACCAGTCGTTGCTCAACACACTCAAACAAAAAGACCAACTGGTGTCGGTGGTTGCGCACGACCTCAAGAACCCTATGTTTGCCATTGTTTCTACGCTAAAGCGGTTATTAACACAAGTGTACGCACCCGCCGACCAACAACGCATCTTGACCAAACTCAGCAAAGAGTCGGAAAACCTGCAAAAACAAATGGTCGACCTGCTACAATGGGCAAATGGTGAAACCGAACTTTCTCTTTACCATCCAACGGCTGTAGATGCCAACCTGTTGGTGGAAGAGGCTCTTTCGTTACTGACAGGCTTGGCCGGTGAAAAAGACATTGAACTCTGCCAAATTGGGAAAACCGGATTCATGACCTGGACCGATACCCGTATGTTCTCGACGATTGTCCGCAATTTGGTCACGAATGCTGTAAAGTTCTCGCCCAAAGGCAGGAAAGTGTCTGTTATTATGGGTGAAAACGATTGTAACACCATTATAAAGGTAGTAGACGAGGGGGTTGGTATGCCTCAGCAGAAAGTCGACGAGTTGTTGGCGGGCGGTAATGTGACCTCTACTTCCGGAACCGAGCAAGAGGCCGGTTATGGTTACGGATTCAAAATTGTATCTGACTATATCCGCAAGAACAAGGGCTCTATTGACATTACCAGCAAAGAGGGGGAGGGTACCACGGTAGAAATTGCGCTACCAAAATGCGTCGACGAACCAATTGACGTGCAGGAAGACAAAAAAACAGTGGAACTGGCCATCAACAAAGACCTGCTGACGGGCAAATCGATTCTGGTGGTCGACGACGACGAACTTATTTTAGACCACATCGGCAGCCTGCTCTCCCCTTACGTCGAGGTACTGACGGCACACAACGGCGAACAGGGCTTTAGCCTGGCACAGGCAAACGTGCCCGACCTTATTATAAGCGACGTCGACATGCCAGAAATGAACGGTATAGAGATGTATGAGAAACTAGGCGCACATCTACTCACATCAAATATCCCGCTGCTCTTCCTTTCTGCGAAAACAGAGAACAATGTGAGGCTGAAAGGCCTGTCGATGGGTGCTATCGACTATATTGCCAAACCATTTGCCGACGACGAATTGTTAGTTAAAATCTGCAACTTCCTGCTGTGGCAGCAAAAAATACAGATAAAGGCACTGACCAGCACCTACGAAGGTAACGAAGAGGCTGCCAACGATACCATAAATCCGTTGCTGGACAAGATTATCGGACTGGTGAAAGCCAACTATGCGAATCCGCTCTACTCTCTGCCCGATTTTGTACGTGAACTGGGCATGAGCAAGGCAACACTCAGCCGACGCCTTAAATCGATTACCGACAAGACCCCTATCGAAATTCTGACCGAATACCGCTTGAACATGTCGAAAAAACTGCTCGAAGAAGGGCAGATGTCGGTCAGCGATGTAGCCTATGCTGTAGGCTTTAACGACCCCTCTTATTTCAGTCGGCGCTTTAAAGAATTCTTCGGAAATACGCCAAAATCAGTGCGTTGAAACAATTTTACATTTTTTTGAGACTATTCTCCTGCTCTATTCAAACGTACTTTGATAGCTTTGCTCATGTAAAAATTTTACTACAATGAGCACGAAATTCTTATACCTAATGGCTTTGGCCGCCGGACTGACTACACAGTCGTATGCGGCAATCAGCACTACTCCCGTCACGAAGGACGCGACGGAGGGTGCTAAGAAGATTTACGACTTTTTATATACCAATTTCGGGAAGAAAACAGTTTCAGGCGTAATGTGCGGTGACATGGACAACGGAGGTTCCAGCTATAAGACCCAAGTCGATGTGTCGTACCTTCATTCCATCGACGGCGGTAAATATCCGGCCTTGGTTGGGGTTGACCTGCTGAACGCCACTGGCGCGCATTCCGACGAAGGCTGGTACCAACAATACACCAACAGCGGCATATCGCTCGCAAAAGAACTCTATAAAGATGGTGGTATTCCAGCATTCTGCTGGCATTGGCGTCCGGGTAAGGACAGCGCTTTCTACGACAAGAGCGCAAACGCCAACTACACCGTGTTCGACTACACCAAGGGCTTCAAGAGTGGTACTACCGAATGGGACACCAATTCAGAGGTGTATAAAACACTTATTAACGATATCGACATTGTTTCCGGCCTGTTCCTCGACCTGCAGAAATCGGGTGT
>ODAJ010963500.1_pt1 | contig 14892 bp, 24 predicted proteins | sample 1539241 | NCBI WGS metagenome assembly ODAJ01 (sample SAMN02144231, study PRJEB22623) | gut metagenome | biome: sheep rumen | host: Ovis aries | place: New Zealand
CAGTTTACTACTGAGGCAGGTGTTAATGCTATTGTAAAACGTGGTGTTATTACACGTAACGAGGAAGTGCGAAAGCCTGTTCATTATAATGATACAGGGAATAGACGATTTGGTTTTTTTTATGATCCAGCTAGACAACACGATAACTCTATTGTGCTCGTGGCAGAGTTTTATGATTCTCCTCTTCCAGATGGCAGTACTGAGCAGAAGGCTAAGATTGTAAACTGTGTCAATCTTATAGATGTCGGGAAAAAAATCAAGTCACCCATGCAAACGCCTGATCAAGTTGAATACATTAAATAGATGATACTTGACTACGATGGGGGTACCGATACATATAGTAACATTGTCGGTATTTGGATTGATGCTGGTTCCGGTGGTGGTGGAGTTAATATAGCAGATTTCTTTATGAAGGATTGGATTGATAAAGTTGGTATTCAACATCGTGGATTGATAGATAAAGATTTTTCTGCGGAGTACGTTAAAAGATATCCAAATGCAGTAGATAAAATTCATCTTATGAATCCTGGCACGTATAAATCAATTATGTATGAAGCACTAATTGAAATGCTAAATCAGAATAAGATTAGTTTCACAGCTTCGTATGATCATAAAGGTTATCTTACTGTTTTTGATGTAGATCAAAAAGTCATCGATAAAGAAACGAAACGAATCAGCGAGGAACTTAAAAAGAATAAAATTGTTGGCGAAGAATTTGATAAACAACTCAAAGAACGATTAAATGAAATACAGTCTGTTAAGACTAAGACTATAAAATTAGATTGGAAAGATGAATTGGCGCTATCGAATATAGATAGTTTAAAAGAGGAACTTGTGAACATAGTTCGCAAACATCGTGAGTCCGGCAAAGACTCTTTTGATTTAACGCCGGAGAAAGCTAATAAAATGCATAAACTTTGTTGTGCAACCGTAGCATAATCCATAATCTACGGATATTAAATTTAATCTGATTGACTTGGAAACCCAGAAGTGGGCAACAGGGCGGAAGTTTAAATACACCGTGAACGACTGAGTGATTAAACCTCATAGGCAATTAGATGAGGATGCGACAGTCTGAACTCGCACTATAACAAAATGAAATGCGAGAATTTTGGTCGAGTGTAAAGACACTCTAGGAAGAACCAAAATCAAAATAACATTACTTTAAAAATATGGAAACGAGGTGGTAATTATCACTGGAATTTATATGATAACAAATAAAATAAATAACAAAAAGTATATTGGGCAAGCACATGATATTGGTCAGAGATGGAGTCATCATAAATGTGACTTAAATAATAATCAACATCATAATAAGCATTTATAGAGTGCTTGGAATCTGTATGGTTCTGCAAATTTTGATTTTTCAGTTGTTGAAGAGGCGGAAGAATTTGAATTAGACGCAAGAGAAATGTACTGGATTGAATATTATAATTCATATTATGATGGATATAATAATGATTTTGGAGGATAGGGATGTGTTGGATATAAACACACAGAAGATGAAATCAATAGAATGAGACGAATTCAAAATCCAAAAATCGTTATGCAATTTGATTTGAATTATAATTTTATAAAAGAGTGGATTGGTGGAGCTTCTCACGTTGATAAAGAACTTGGTTATACAAAAGAGTGTATTACAAGTAGATGTAATCATACTATTAAAAAAATGTCAGCCTATAAAGATTCTTATTGGGTATATAAAGATGAATATATTAATCCACAGTTTTCTTGGGATGCGTATATGAAAAATATTCAGATTATTAACACGGATAAAACAGTAGAAGGCAAGACCGTAAGGAAGATCAATCAATATTCATTAACGAGAGAATATATAAAAACTTGGAATTCTTTAGCTGATATACGAAAAGAATTTGGTAATACCTCCTCTATCTCTGCAGTTTTATATCATCGAAAAGGGATGAAAACAGCATATGGGTATATTTGGACTTTTGATGATTATGATTTTTCTGATGGTTATTTCGATACATTGTATAAATATTATAATAAAGCAATTGAGGAAAGAAAAAGAGTCGTTGCTAAAATTGATCCAGAATCATTTGAGATAATAAAAATATATTCTTCAATTACAGATGCTGCAAATGATAATAATATTAATGTCTCAAATATTTGTGCTGCAGCTAAAGGATATCCCAATCATAAGAGTAGTAATTTTTTATGGAAATATATTAAGTAATGTTATTATGTAACAAAATGGACGATAGGGCCTACACTGCCGCTATGCTCGGGTATGCATTATCAGAGGAACGTCGTAAAGACATGCTGAAACGTCCCAAACAATCATCTACCGATCTAATCAATCAACTACCAATACGGAAAGCGAAACGCTTCCGTTCATTTTAATAAGGAGGTGCTGCCAATTGGCAAAATCTACTACTGCCCCATCGGCAGCAAAGAAACAACCGACAGTCGCTCAACTTCGCGAATGGTATGCATAGAATGAGAAGAGGTTGCAGACTTATGCGGTTTCGGAAGAAGCTATTAAGAAACTAAGAGATATAACTAAGAGCCAACGGACAAAGACAATTTCGACATTCAATAAGGATACTGTAGTAACGTATCTGAAGAATCCCAGTAACAATGAAAGGAATCTTCGGAATCTGTCGAGGTATCTCTACTATCGAAGTCATATTTACTTCCGAGTGATAGAGTATTTTGCAAATATGCTCATGCCGGAGGCGAGATCTATTGTTCCCCGAACTGATCTTGTAAAGGGAATCGATCAGACTAAGATGTTAAAGTCTTTCAACGAAACGGCTGATCTATTGGATAGGATGCATTTAGAACGCCATGCAAAGAGGATAATGACTCCTCTTCTTCGTGAAGATGTGTTCTATGGTATCTATTGGCTTGATGATACAGGGATGGTGATTATACCTCTCGATCCGGATTATTGCATGATCAGTGGGGTCACGAGTTATGGTAATTACTTATGCGCTATGGATATGTCATGGTTCAGAAGTCGCCAGGATATACTTGAATTTTGGGGTGAGCCGTTTAAATCAATGTATCAGGAATATCAGAGTAGCGGAGTAAAGTGGCAGGAGATTCCGCTTGAGCATAATATGTGTTTCAAATTCCGTGATGACTATGAATTGATTATTCCGCCATTCAGCGGTTCTTTTCTATCAATAATCAATGCGGAGGATCTGGCTGATCTTTAGGCGGCTGCGGATGAAACATCGATTTACAAGATGATTTATATGAAGCTAAAGCCTTTGTCTGGTAGTGATATTCCAGATGACTATGAGGTGTCACCTGATGTGGCCGTGGATTATTACAAGAAGATGTTGGAACCAATTCTGTCTGATTATGTCTCATCTGCTATCATCCCCGGAAGTGATGACCTTGGGGTAATTGACTTTTCAAGTAATGACACTAAGTCAGACACGAATAAGGTACTTAAGTCGCAGACTTCTACCCTGAACCTGATGGGAGGAGCTGAAGCCCTATCCGGTGCGAATATCACTTCTGCTGAAGCGATGAAAATGGCAAGGATTGTTAACACGAGGTTTGCTCTCTCTTCTGTCGTGCCGTAGCTTGAGGCATGGGTCGAGATGGTTTTGGACATAAACCTTTCTAACCCATCTAAGGTTCACTTCTATCTTGAGTCACCGTTGACCAAAGCTGATTTTCAAGATGAGATGCTAACCGCTGCTCAGAATGGGCTGCCTATGTCTCTCACGTATAATGCACTTAATGGCATGTCTGAGAAGGACACTATGGCTCTCCTACAGTTGCAGGAAGCGCTCGGGATTCCGGACAAACTTAAACCGTTATCCACGTCTTATACGCAATCCGTGGCCAGTACTTCCGATAGTGTTGGTCCTGGTCGTCCAGAAAAGGATTCTGGAGATCTGTCTGATAGCGGCGACAGGATGAGGAATCAATAAGGAGGATTACATGGATAAGAAATTTATAATGACTACATCCGCAGATACTGCGAAGATGCTGGAGGAATGTGGGTTCCCGCTTTTGCAGAAGACATCTGCTGGATGGACATTTCTAAATAATAGTCATGGAGCAATGAAATTCTCTGAAGAGGATGAAAAAAAAATTTGCTTCACGGATATTTACCATTGTTAATAGGTCGGCTGATCAGGGGCATATGCTTCGGTTAGCTGGCTTATTTTTATACCACGAAGGAGGTTGATTATGCCGAAGAAAATTCTGACGCTGGATGACCTCGTCCAATTTTGTGAAACTCAGAAACTATATTCTTTTAACGCCAAAGAATATGGTCAACAGCTATGCGTGACCGTGCCTGCGAAGTTTGAAAAGTATGAACAGAGTGAGCAGATGCTCTATTGTGATATTGCTCTTATGCACACTGGGAGAAATAGAAACCGAAGTTCCTTAACAGAGAAAGCTGCTAAGGGATGCCTGAAAACGCTCCCATATAAGCCTGTTTTGGCGAACTTTGCGGATTTCGATGGTGAGCTTGATTTCACATCCCATGATTTCTATATCGATGAGGATGGCGAGTATGTATACATTGAGAAATAGGTTGGGTGTTTTACTTCAGACAGAGCCACATTGGATGAAGAACCTGATGAAGATGGAAGAAAATATATTCATGCCAGGGTAGCTATTCCTCGTGATTACACGAAAGCTGCTGACATAATTGAGCGCAAGAACGGCACGAAAGTTTCTGCTGAACTTATTGTGAATGAAATGTCCTACAGCAGTGAAGACAAACTTTTGCTGCTTGAATCTGTTGAGGTGTCTGGTGTGACGTTGCTTGGAAGGGATCCAGAAAGTGGCGAAGTGGTCTCAGAAGGCATGGAAAATGCAAGATTGGACATAGCTGATTTCAGCACTGAGAGGAACAGTACGTTTTCTCATAAAGAATTGATTGAATCGTTGGACAAGCTCACAGAACAGCTTGCTAACTTCAATAATAATCCCGTGAATAACGGAGAATGTAAGGAAGGAGGATACCTAGTGAATAAGTTTGAAGAACTTTTGAAAAAGTATAACAAAAATGCAGAGGATGTTACGTTTGAGTACGAAAATCTGGCAGATGACGAACTGGAAGCTAAATTTGCTGAAGTGTTCGGAGATCCGACTTCCGGACAAAACTTCGAAGGTGAAGAGGGCGAAGATCCGACTGGTGCAGAACCAAGTGAACCAACTGATCCAGTTGTTGAACCCACGGGAGAAGATCCAACACCGCCAACAGATCAGGAAGTTGCTGATGGAGTTGCAGCTACCATTAGTGCGTTAACAAATGATTCTAGCACCGAAGATATCGCAACTGCTCGTGCGGCTTATGACGCATTGACGGAAACGCAGAAGACGCTTGTATCTTCTGATGTTGTGGCTGCGCTTGAGACACAAGAAGCAAGAATTGCTGCTGCGGCAGATCAGGAAGCGGCAGATGCCGTAACTGAAATGATCGAGGCTTTGACTGATGAATCTGAGCCAGATGCGGTTGCTGCGGCTCGTGTAGCTTATGATGCGCTTACAGAAGATCAAAAGGAACTTGTGTCTTCTGATGTGCTTGAAGCACTTGAAGCACAGGAAACAAGAATTGCAAATGAACCGAGCAACGATGACAAGCCAAAGAAGAAGAAATATTCTGTTGTACGTGGCGAAGATACATTTGATTTTGCTGTGTCTATATCTGAGGTTCTGTCTGCAATTAGTGATCTGGTCAATGCTACCTACTCTGAGTCTGATAATGACTGGTATATGGTTGATGTATATGAGTCTGAGAAGTCTGTGGTATTTGTTGGTTGCTGGACCGGTGCTGCTTATAAGCAGAGCTACAAGGTTCGTAATGATGTTTACTCTCTTGTTGGTGACAGAGTTCCTGTTAAGTGTTGCTATTTGACATCGGACGAAGAAGCTGAACTTGACAAGATGAGGAGTAACTACTCTTCTATCGAATCTAAGCTTGCAAAGTATGAAGCCGAGCCTGAGAAGATCGCGGTGCTTGAATCAGATGATTATGCAAGCATTCGTGAATCTGAGGAATTTGCGGCGCTTCGTGAAGAGAAGAATCATTTCGATCTCTCTGTAGATGAAGTAAAGGGTAAGCTTGATGAGATTCTTCTTACCTATGCAAAAGCTGGGAAGATTGAGTTTGCAGATGATAGTAAGAAGAGATACCCAAATATGAAGAAGTTGTTTGCGAATAATAAGAACAACAAATCGAGCAGATATGGAAATCTGTTCGCAAAAAAATAACTGAATATAGTGGTCAGCCTGTGGGCGGATAAGGGACATTACACGGAGCGCCGTAGTCCCGCCTCTATAGAAATGTGGCTTTCGACTGTTTTTCGATTTGCCACTTTATAGAGGATAGACTGTGCTTCTATCCTCTTTCTTTAATTAGAAAGGGGAATTAGATGAGTAAAAAGTTAACATAGGAAGAATTCGAAAAACGTGTGTATGAATTACATGGTGATGAGTATACGGTAATTGGAACTTATATGGGCGCTGATAAGCCAATAGAAATTAGGCATAATGTGTGTGGATGTGAGTTTACTATCAAGTATGCAGGTTATATATGTTATCGAAAAGGAAAATTGAAATGTCCAAGATGCACCGAAAATGGTTTTGTCGATGCATTATATCCATAGCTGCTGCAAAATATGGAGAATCCGAAAGATGCTCATGATTATATATCAAGTAGAAAAAAGATAGTTGTAATATGTCCATGCTGTGGTAAGAAGTTTATTACAACTTTGCAGAGTTATGTTAAATCTGGTCATGTTTTATGTCCTACGTGTTGCGATGGATTTCCTTATCCGGAAAAGTATATGGCAAATGTGCTTGATCAGCTTGGTATTAAATACAATTATCAGTATTCTCCTGATTGGGCCTTGGGTTATAGATATGATTTTGAATTCATTTTTAATGATACAAAGTATATTATCGAAACAGATGGAGGTTTGGGGCATGGACATAAAACTATTGATCCATCATTATCTCCAGAAGACACGAAAAAGGATGATGAAATTAAAGACAACTTGGCATATGAAAATGGGTATACAATGATTCGTGTTGATTGTAATTATCAGAATAAGAACAGACAACTCTATATTGAATCTCATATTATTGATACCTTATCTTCATATTTTGATTTGTCGTGTGTTAATTGGAAAGCCTGTCATGTGGCAGCATCATCATCTAAATTCATTCATGTAATCAATATATACTGTAATCATTCTGTGTATTTGGATGAAATTGAAAAGTATACAGGAGTGAAGGAAAGAACTGTTAAAAAATATCTCTATGAAGCCATGAAGGTTGGAATATTACCAAAGGCTACTATTCAGAGTACAAATCCATACAAGGGTCTACCGTTAGATGTAATACGCTTTACTGAATATTGTTCGAGAAATAGGCTTGTGTATTGCTATGAAGAAGCGAAGCTATTTCAATCTATTACGGATTGTGCTTTGTATTATGGTTTCAAACGGGAAGGATTGGGACATTCGATTAGAAATGAAAATGGGTATTATAAAGGTATGCGCTTTTGTTTTTATGATGAACTGCCAAATGATTTCGATTTTCAACCAATGGTATTCGATGATTCAGAGTATAATTCACATTCTATTGCTCAATGCGACTTAAACGGCAATATAGTAAGGATTTATAAAACTGCATCTGATATTCCAAAAGAATATTGCTACGGTGGTATTTTTAAAGTAATAACAAACCAAAGAAATACTGCATATGGATATAAATGGAGATATATTACAAAGAAAGAAGAATTTAATATTTTTTAAAAACTAAAGAAAGGAGAAATATCAATGATTAAGTTTTCTATAACTAAGCACGCGATTATGTTCCCATCAAAGATTCTTGCGGGACATGCTGGCGAACATAATCTCAATCTGAGACTCACTGCTGATCGTGATAATGGTGTTGTTCGTGGTGTTGGTGATTGGGTTGCTTTTGATGAGTATGAAGAGGCCAATGCTCCTGCTGAATTTTCTGGAGTTATTCGCGAATAGGCAGCGGATGGCAATTGGTATGTTGAGGTGGTTGAACCTGCTGATGCGGTTGTAATTTATACCCCAGAAGTTATTGCAGAGACATATGATGAAAGATTTAAGGATATGGCGAACTTCTATAATCCAGAAGGAAAGACTGTACATGCATATGTTCTTCATAAGAAGGATATTTTTGAACTTTCCGACCTTGGTTTTGAGGGTAAACCTGCGGCGGGCAAGACTGTAACTGCAAACGCTACCACTGGCAAGCTCGTAGTCGGTGCATAATATAACGCAAGAAAGGAGGATGAATAATATGCCTAAGAGATTGATTTTTTCTGAACATGTGAATAACGTGTTTGCTAATATGGATACTACCTATGATGAAGTAAAGAATCTTATGCTTGATCTCTATCGCGGTGAACTTAGCGATGGAGTCACAAAGCGTGAGGCAGAGGAAACTCTTCGTGACATGACGAGATAGGTCTTTGGCCTTGATGCACATTCTTCCAGGCGTGAGATTGAAAGAGCAAAACGCGATCATGCACGTGAGTATTTCGATATCATCGAGGAAGTCACTGACTTTACCGTTACAACTGGCCTTCGTGAGAACGAGTGGTTCAATGTACTTACGAACTATCGGAATCTTGCGGAAGGCGATGATAATCTGTTCGTTAATGAAGCTGATGAAACAATCCTGTCCATTGCTCGCATGGGTAAGAGACATCATGACTCTATCCTTCAGAGATTGCCAGGAAATAAGACCTATCAGCTTGAAACCGATCTGTATGGTGCCGCTGTTGGTGCCGCTATCGATAGGTATGTCCTTGGTCTTGAAGACTGGACAAAGCTGATCAATGCGATCACTCGCGCATTTGTCGTCCATATCCAGGATCTGATCTTCGCTGAGGTGCTTGGTGCCGCTGCGAAGCTTCCGGTTCAGACTGGATTTGTTGAGACTGGTGCTCTTGATGCTACGAACCGTAAGAAGTTCAACAAGGTGCTTCAGAATGTTTCTGTCGCCAACAACAATGTCCCGGTATTTATCTTTGGAACGATGGTAGGTCTTCAGGAACTTGAGAACCTGATCGATGTCAAGTGGGTTGCTGCCTCCCAGAAGGAAGACGTTGCCTCCATGGGTCGTCTTGGCAACTACGGAAGGTATCAGCTTGTTGAGATTCCGCAGAGATTTGCCCGTAATGATGTCACGAAGGACGTCTATGATGATAACAAGCTCTTCATCTTCGCTTCCGGCGAAAACAAGCTTGTTGACTTCGTTGATGTCGGTGAAACCATGATCACGGAAGTTACTGAGCGCGGCATTGCGCAGGGCAGAATGGATGATATTCAGTCCTATGAAGTACAGCGTGAGTTTGGTGTGGGTACCCGTCTTGGTAGATACTTCGGTCAATGGACTATCACTGAAGACTGATAATTGTTTACGAGTAAAAGGAGATAGATATGCCTACAAAGAAGACTAATACACCGGCAAGGAATCGGCAGAAAGCCGTAAAGCCGGATGTCAATATTGCTGAGATTAACGAAACCGAGGATTTGAATGAAGTTGAGGTTCCAGTCCCAAAACGCAAGCTGAAGGATGGTGACTATATTATGTGTCACTCCGTTACGGCTGGTGGATTGAACATCAATTGTCGGTCACGCAATCACTATGAGTCTAAAGACTATGGTGATCCTATTGAGATTGAGTATCGCGACCTGGTTGAGCTGGTCAGGAAACACTCTGATCATATTTTCGTACCGAGAATCATCATTGATGACGAAGACTTCCTTGAGGAATTCCCAGAGCTTAAGAGGTTTTATGCCGAACAGTTTACTGTCAGCGACCTGAAAGAGATTCTGAGGCTTAGTCCAGACCGTATGGAAAAGGAAATCGAGAAGCTTCCGAGTGATGTCATGGGGACGATTAGAAGCCTTGCCGCTACTATGGTTGGTAATGGTGAGATCGACAGTGTGAGAAAGATCCGTACACTGACAAAGGTATTCGGGACAGACTTTAATCTTCTGAGCGAACTCTTCGGTGGAGATAATTAACGGAGGTATCAAATATGATAACCTCTGAATATTCTGATATTATATCAAGGTTTTTACTTAAGGTAACAGATTATAACTTACCTAATATCGACGAGTATCTGGTGAATGAGATGATGGCTTAGTGGCTACATGCTACACTCTCTCATTCATATATTCGTCGATTATTTTCGTCTTTTACAATGGATGATGATGTTGAGGAAATTGAGTATGAGTTAAAAAATCCTACTTCAGATGATGAAGACCGGGAGTTTGTTGAGGAGTTACTTGCAGAAGGGCTTGTGGTTTAGTGGGTGCGGCCACAGTACAGATCAGTGTTGAATACGCAGCAATTTTTCTCAAACAGCGAACAAAAGTTTTATTCATAGGCGAGTCACGCCGCTGAAATACGAGAAATGTATAAGGAGGCAGAACGTGGCATTCGGAAACTGATCCGAGATAGAGGCACGTTCTATAATGACTATATCGCAAATGGTTAAGACTAAGTATGGTTCATATTCCTCAAACCAAATCGCATCCATTAAGCACTCAATTCAAAAGGCAATATTTTTTCTGTTGCTTTATGTAGATCCGAACACTCGGGATCAATATCCCAATGTAGATGTAGACAAGGCATTCCAAAGCCTTTAGCTACGCATTAATGGTTTAAACAGTATTTTGTTAGAACCACCTGAATTGGTGGATACAATGAGTTATCTTGAATCCGCTCGCTAGGTCTATAATAGTGAGTTTGATTTCCAGCTTTATCGGAAACTGGTTCTCGATGCTGGAGCTCAGATCATGAAGGTGAAGGAGGTGGGCTGATGGCTATCTCGTTTTCTGAATATGGTCAGATACTTGGTGCGAAGACCAATGGGAGAGCGTATAAAAAACAATCAGACATGATAATGGACGCGACGTTTGAAAGGGATATACAGTACCAAGTCGCATACTTTTGTGATTACTATCACACTATCCCAGAGAATCGTTTGAAACTTGAAGGTTTCGATCCGAATGACGATCCATATCCCACCCCGATTGAAGTCAAGTTTATAGCTCATAGTAAGCAGACATATGAAAAGGATGAAGTTACGATGCATATTCAATTTCGTCCTAGTCATATTTGTTCAGTTGATTATTATGATCAGATGTTTGGAAGACGGTATAATGCCAGATACCCTGTCGGGCTATATGTTTGGCTCAGAGGGGATGATGACATCTACCGTAGATGGTTAGTGGTTGCGACTGCTGATAGGGATGAGAACCAATTCCCGACTTGGGAAGTCCTGCGGTGTACGGACGTATTCCGATGGATCAAAGATGATAAATATTATGAATTCCCTGGCGTAAGTCGCTCATAGAATAGCTACAATAGGATGTGAACCCATTTGTTTATAAGGGTTTTCGCATGTTGCTTCGTACAGTAATGTACGTCGAATAATTGGGTAAAATCGGTGAATATCTTTATAGACAACACCGAGGTAAAGTGCAGATTGCGAAAGGCTGCTACTCACTGTAACGCATACTGAGTGAATAAATATAATCTCGGCAAGAGTACCCAATATCCCAATAGGGATAATGATATATGCTGAACTTACTGGGAACAGTAAGAATTGTAAGGCAAAAAACTTACAAGATAACAAAATTGAGCGGTCTATGGACGGATTAGGAATAGTCCCCTGTATTAGTGATAATACAGCGCAAACTCCTTGAATTGCTGGGAACTCCTTAGAGCCAATACACCACAACGTGATGTTGAGATACATGACCGTGATGGTTTGAAAAGCTATTGGATTGGACAATCAGCAGCTAAGACCTGATGAGGGTAAAGTTCAACGACTAAGTAGCACAAGTGTGCTCTGTGGGGAGAATCTTATTTAAGATTATGATATAGTCTGAACTCACATGAAAGTGTGAGAAAACCGTTGGATGTACTATACATCCAACGGTTCTTTATTAGCCTAACAAACTGATAAAGTAACACATATTGTATAAAACCACACAAACAGAAGATCAAGTAAAGTTTGCCCTACCGTTAAATAGAGATACTGAACATTTATATTATAATACAGCATTAGTGATTGACGCTGCCGTTTTAACGGAACCCAGGTGTTGGGAGGTAAGTAAAATAAACCGTTCTAACTCAAAAGGCATCGCGGTAGTTACGTGCAAACAAGACAATGCTAATCAACATATACTAAAAGCAGATTACGATGAAGAGGGTAATGTCATAGCGTGGTGGGCTGACTGGAAAGAAAAAGTTATACCACCGACACAGGCAATTTCTGATGAGATACCTGGTGAAGATGATGACTACTCTCCCGCCCCCTCGCTTACCGTTACAATCACTTGCTCTGGCAAACGTCAGGTCAAGATCGGCGGTTCAACCAAGACTCTCACCGTCAAGTTTTATGATGATGAGAAATCAGAAATTGAGTATCAGGATGGGGAATGGTCATTCACGATTGATGATGTCGATGCGTCAAATCTGCTTACTATCACACCGGTTTCCGAGGGCAAGATTAAAATCAAGTTTCTCGGCGGTGATGAATATCTTAACAAAGTACTGACAGCCACATTCACATCGGGAGATGTAATCTCATCTCTCAGCCTCGAATTAATTGCACTGTAAGGAGGGATACTATGAAATTAACAACACAACAGGTAGATTTTCTCCGCAGCCTTAAAACGCTGAATGACAGTGACAATATTCGAATCAAAGAAATTATTAAGAAGTAGCTGATTAAAGATGAAATGATCATCTACCTTCTAAATAATAAAGAACTTGAAGAACAGGAAGCCGATCCGAGTGATTATTTGGGAGTCAATATTCTTCCCTACTATCTTATTCATCCGACGCTCCACAATGTGCAGAACTTCATCTGTTATGAGGTACAGACCCGCGAGGAGTACCGTCACAATAACACAATTAAGATGCTACAGATTGTGTTCTACGTTCTGTGTGATGAAAAGAATGGGATAGATAAACTTACCGGAATCGCTCGGCATGACTTGCTTTCTGCATTAATAACTCATGACTTCAACTGGACAAACCTGTTTGGTAAACAAATTCATTTAATATCCGACGTCCCAAGTGTGACGGATAATGATTATTCAACTCGCACTCTCACATTTGAAGGGGAATTTCCGAACAACATTGTTAAGTCAAACGTCAACACGAAATCCACGATGGTAATTAATAAGACGGGTGGCTAATCGATGAAGACAGTAAATAACAAGACTTAGATTGGTGGTCAAAGCGTTGCGCGTGATAACGTAAGAAAGATCACGCACAAATTTGACCAGCTGAAGATGTACTTCGGAGAACCTTTTGAAGTTGGAAATGGGATTACTATTCTGCAACCAACCGTTGGGCAAATCCTTGAAGTGGGTGAAAGCGATTTTTATGGGACGCTGTATATATTTATCGCTAACCCAACGACCTATAGAGTATAGCTCTGGGATATGGGAGTGGACTGGAATAAGATTAAGGATTACGAACTCTTCATGATGTTAGTCAAGAATGTAAAGCCGGAGATCTCCCACGTCATGTTTGGAGACATTGATTTCACCGGATTTTAGCCTTATAGCAAGACGGTAGTCAAGACAAATGATGATGGTGAGGAGGAACAGGTTCAAGTGCCGACTCTTTATAACAAGGAGTTGGACATAGAACTGTCGGAAGATGATTACATCTTGATCGCTGAGTACCTTTCCGTCATGTTTAATATATATCCAAAAATTGAAAGTGCCAAGGGAAAGTTGACTAAGTAGTCAATCATTGAGGAAGAAAAAATGAATTTGGAAGCGCGGGCGGAGAAAGGAGAAACGGAGGAATCCGGTCTTCTCTCATTAGTATCTGCGTGTGTGAACCATCCTGGTTTTAAGTATAAGTTACAGGAATTGCGCGAAGTAGGCATCTGCCAATTTATGGACAGTGTATAGCGCCTTCAGGTTTATGAATCATCGACTGCTCTCTTAAAGGGAATGTATTCCGGATTTGTGGATGGAAAGAAAATTAGTAATGATTCCTATAATTGGATGCGGTCGTTGAGTAATAATAAGTAATTTGAAGTTGATTATAACAACTGTTAATTACGAAAAATATGTAATGAAAGGAGAAATTAGAATGGCTTTCAAAATTGATGAACAATGTCGTCACTTTATACAGTAATGTATATTGAAAAAGTTGGTGAAGGTATAAATATATCGTGTATGATTCACGTTTAGGATATACAGGAAATGGTATATAGGAATCATGCTAACGGGGGACACCTAAGTTCATATGAATATGGCAATCCCGTGCTAAGTCGGAATATCCGAAAAGTGTAACGACTATTCATAGATTATTATTTATGTAGTATCTCTTGTTAGAAGAGAGAAGGAGGAATTTGAGAGAATGAAAACATTAAACAAAAAAGATAAAGATTTGTTGTATGCTTTGGCTCTTGGTGATGGATGTATTTATTATGACAACAAGAGAAATAGATATTAGCTTTCTATTGGACATGGACCAAAGCAAAAAGATTATTGTATATGGAAATTAGGTATATTAAATAAAAGTGGCATATTTGAAAAATAGATATTATTACATTGTAGTAAAATATTTGATAAAAGAAATTCTAAGACATACATTCAATATCATTTCAAAAAAACTTCTCCCATTTTAAAAGAATTATGGGAAGATTATCATTCGGAAGACCGAATAGAAAGGATATTATCTAATATTCATTCTGATATGGCATTGGCAATTTGGTTTATGGATGATGGATGTGTTGAAAAACATAAGAATAAACATGTCGATGGTACAATACATTATGCTCGTCCATCTTTCCATTTATGTACACATTGCTTTACAGAAGAAGAAAATATAAAAATATTAAAGTGGTTTATGAAA
>ODAJ011876448.1_pt1 | contig 14886 bp, 13 predicted proteins | sample 1539241 | NCBI WGS metagenome assembly ODAJ01 (sample SAMN02144231, study PRJEB22623) | gut metagenome | biome: sheep rumen | host: Ovis aries | place: New Zealand
TAAAGTTTAATTTAATCTAGACGCTTCAGGTGGCCAAAGCCGCCCTAAAAGGCTGTTTTTAAGCCTGGACGTCAAAATTGACAGTTTACAAAATAATAAATAGACAATTTACATGGAGGCGTACATTAAGGCGATATCATATTATCTGCCAGAGAAAGTTGTAACTAACGAACAGTTGGTTGAGGAGTTCCCTGAGTGGAGCGTAGATAAGATTGCAAAAAAAGTTGGTATCAATGAAAGACATATTTCAGGTGATGATGAAACGGCAGGAGATATGGCATACATGGCCGCAGAGAAGCTCATTCAGGAGAATGGGATAAAGAGAGATAGTATTGATTTCGTGTTGCTATGTACGCAAAGTCCTGATTATTTCCTTCCTAGTACGTCCTGCATTATCCAAAGTCGTTTAGGTTTGTCAACAAAGTGTGGTGCCTTTGATTTTAACCTTGGCTGCTCAGGTTACGAGTATGGCTTGGCTGTGGCAAAAGGTCTTGTCATATCTGGCATCGCTAAAAACATTTTATTATTGACCGGAGAGTCTTACAACAAGCATATTCATCCTAAGGATAAAGGAAACCGTACAATATTTGGTGATGCCGCTTCTGCTTCATTGATTTCCAATGAGGGTTTTGCAAAAATCGGTGAATTCGTTTTGGGAACTGATGGTAGTGGTTACGACAAACTAATTCATAAGACAGGAGGTTTTAGACATTACCGGCAGTTGAATGATTTCCATGTAGATGAGAACGGCACTTCTCTCTCGAGTGATCATCTGTATATGGATGGCAAAGCAATCTTTGATTTTACATCTGATATAGTTCCTCCTATGATTGAAGAGACGCTCCGAAAGAATAAACTTGGTGCAAAGGATATAGATTTGTATGTATTCCATCAGGCCAATAAGTATATGATTAACTATTTACGTAAGCTGATGGAGATTGATAAGGACAAGTTTTATGTATTTATGGAGACGGTGGGAAATACTGTTTCTTCAACTATACCAATTGCACTCTGTGAGGCCCAGAAAGAAGGAAAACTACATGGGAAAGTTGTTTTGGCGGGCTTTGGTGTGGGGCTTTCTTACGGTGCAACCATCTTAATAGTTTAAACGTTTTTATGATTGAAAAAATAAAGAACCGAGTCATAGCTCCTTCAATATCATTGCTTGATGCAATGAAGCGAATGGATGAAATCAAAGTAAAGATGCTCTTTTTGTTCAGTAGTGAGCATTTTGAGGGCATCGTTACCATAGGTGATATCCAGAGGGCTATTATTAAAAATGTTCCGTTGAGCGAGCCTGTTTCCAAAATTGTTGGCAAAAATAAGAAGTATGCAAGACCCAATGAAGCCCATGAGCTTGTTCGCTCAAAAATGATGGCTCTCCGTGCAGAATGCATGCCAGTGGTTAATGACAATGGAGAATTGGTTGATGTGTTATTTTGGGATGACTTATTTAAACACTCAGAGTCGCAAAAACGTGAACCTATTCATTTGCCGGTTGTTATTATGGCAGGTGGTAAGGGCACACGTTTGAAACCCCTAACCAATGTGCTTCCGAAGCCCTTGGTTCCAGTCGGAGATAAAACAATTTTGGAAGTAATACTAGATCAGTTCGAGAGTATTGGATGCCATAAGTTCTATTTGTCTGTCAATTACAAGGCTGACATGATGGAATATTATCTGAGCCAGCTTGATCACAAGTATGATATTGAGTTTTTCATGGAGGATAAGCCAATGGGAACTATAGGTAGTGTATCCCTGTTGAAAGGTAGAATAACGACTCCTTTCTTTGTGTCAAACTGTGACAGCATCAATGAACAGGATTATCGTGACGTTTATGATTATCATGTGAGCAACCATAACGATATGACCATTGTTACTATGGTGAAAAGTTTTCAGATTCCTTACGGAGTTATTGAGACGGGTGAGGATGGCTTGATGACTGCGTTGAAAGAGAAACCTGAACAGACCTATCAAGTGAATACAGGCGTCTATATTCTTAATCCTGAGTTAATTGAGGAAATTCCTGAAGGTCAGTTCTTCCACATCACCCACCTGATGGAGAAAGTAAAGTCACGTGGTGGCCGTGTTGGTTGTTTTCCAGTTAGTGAAGAATCATGGCATGATATGGGTGAATGGCCAGAGTATTTGAAAATGATAAACGTGCTGTAAATATGAATAACAGAGAGAAGTATCGTTTTGATGATTTTACTTTTGGGAATTATAGGAAGCTGATTAGATTAGCAAAAGTCAAAGGCTTCCAGTTTATTCTTCATAAGGATGAATTTGTGGCAGAGCGAAAGGATATTATATGGCGGCATGATGTAGAGTTTGAGCCAGATTATGCTTTGCGGATGGCTCAGATAGAACAAGAAGAAGGGGTTAAGTCTACTTATTTCTTTCAGCTTCATAGTCCATATTATAATGTGCTAGACCCCCATTACCGTAAAGTGTTTCATGATATCAAGAATTTGGGACACTGTGTTGGTTTGCATTTTGACTCTGCTTATTGGGGAATAACTGACGAGAACCATTTAAACGACTATATAATACTCGACAAAGAGTATTTTGAGAAGAATATGGATGTTGAGATTGACACCTTCTCATTTCATAATACAACTCCTTTTACACAGAGTTGTCTTGAGTACAGATATGGTGGACTCATTAATGTCTATTCATCTTTTTTTAAGGGGCATTATAACTATTGTGGCGATAGCCTCGGGTATTGGCGTTTCGATAGATTAGAAGATGTGCTGAATGATGATAAGGTTCAGCATCTTCAGGTGTTGACGCACGATGCCAATTGGAATGATGAAGTGCTGTCACCTCGAAATCGTTTTGCAAAAGTAATGACAGAACGGGCAGAAAGATTAATTAAAGGACAGGTAGAGGGTTTACATTTGATGGGACATCTTTGTCCAGATGACGAAGAAGATTAATGAATAATAGCAATAAAATAATACTAAATACAGCAGTATCCTATATATCATTGCTGGCGCGCATGATAATAGGACTATTTGCTATTAGACTTGTCCTATCTGCTTTAGGAGAGGTGGATTACGGCGTATATGTCATTGTGGGTGGTGTAGTTGCTATGCTTGATGTGCTGAATACTAACATGTCAAATACCTCGATGCGCTATTTAGCATATAGCTTGGGAAAGAAAGATGAAAATGAAATATACATTACATTTAATTCAACAGTAGTTATACACTATCTTATTGGAGTAATCACCATTCTGATATTGGAAATAGGCGGTCTGCTATTGTTTGAATATATCATAAATATTCCTGAAGATAAAATTGCAGATGGGAAAATGATTTACCAGTTTATGGTAATTTCAACTTTTATATCTGTTATAACAGTACCTTATGATGCGGTAATTAATGCTCATGAAAAAATATGGGTGCTATCCCTCTTTGACATACTTTCAAGTGCATTCGTCCTTACAGTCGCACTGCTCCTACTATCCTTTTACGGTAATCGATTGCTATTCTATGGTTTCTGTTTAATGGCCATTCAAGTTTTTATCTGCCTCCTTAAGGTGTTGTTCGCAAAAAAGCATTTTATAGAATGTAGAAAGTTTAACAAGAGTAGAGTGGAGAAGAAACGAATCCGTGAAATTTTATCTTTTACCGGATGGAACCTTTTTAGCTCATTATCTGGTTTAGGGGTGACACAATTTAGAAGTTTAATATTAAACTATTTTTTTGGTGTAAGACTGAATGCTGCAGAGGGTGTGGCCAACCAAGTTGCAGCCCCTCTGAATAACGTCGTGGTAGGAATGACAAGAGCAATTAATCCACAAATCATGAAAAGTGAGGGTGGGAATGATCACGATAGGATGAAGTATATAGTGGAATTGGGAGCTAAATATTCCAGTTTTCTTTTTGCTCTGTTTGGTATACCTGTGTTACTAGAAATTCCATTTCTTCTAAATATTTGGTTAGTAGTTGTGCCTGATTATGCAACGTCATTCTGTCAATTGCTAATTATCTCGATGTTGATAGAGAAATTTACATACCAAATAACGCATGCCATAAGTGCAGTTGGAAGAATTAAAAACTTTCAGATAGCGCTGTCGATAGGTAGCCTTATTTACCTTCCATTTGCGGTACTTTTTTTTAAAATGGGTTTTTCTCCTGTTACCATATATGTTCTTTCAATAGTAACGGTATTAATTAATGCTGCTATACGTATATATTATGGAAAAAATGTTGCCGGAATTAGCCCTGTGAGTTTCTATTATAATGCTGTTAACCCAGTGTTGAAACCACTTTTAGCTTCTACATTTATCTCACTAGTCGTTTCTTTCCTGATTAAAGATGATTTATTTGATTTTATAGTTACAACTTCTTTATTTATGACTCTTTTCAGCATCTTTTTCTGGAAATGGGGCTGTAAACCTGATGAGAGAGAAAAATGGAAGAATATTGCCAGAAAGATTTTTTAAGAATAAAAGGAATAATATAGGGTTAATTTGATAATATTAAAGCCAAGAATATGGAAAAAAAAATTAAAGTTGCTTTTATTTGTCATTTCTCGAGTGAGATAGTAAGGTCGCACATGAAACTTCATACTCTTCGTTTGGAAAAAAGTGTAAGGAAGTTTTTTAAGCATCCTCTTAATGATTATCATGATTATGCCATGTGGGTTCCAGATTATATAGAAGAGTTTGAAAAGTATGATAATTTCGAATTTCATATTATATCTCCACATAAAGGAATGAAAACGGTATTTCAAAATTTCATTATCAACGGCATTCATTACCATATGGTGAAATGTGATTATGGTTTCATTCGAAATACTTTAGAAAGGTTTATAAAGTCAGAGGAGCGGACGAATCACATAAAACAACGGAGACGTATTAATTCAATATTATCAAATATTGATCCAGATTTGGTTTGTCTATGTGGAGCGGAGAACCCATATTATTCCGCATCTGTACTTGACATAAAAGACAAGCCAATAATGCTTTTAATGCAAACAGCTCTTGGTAATCCCATGTTACAAACTCAAGATAAGGAAATCACGCAATATAGAATACATACCGAAGATTTAATTCTTAAAAAAGTCCAGTATGTTGGAACATCTCCGAAATTGTATAGAGATTTAGCAGCAAAAGCTAATCCAAATTTAATCTTCTTTAGGGCAATCTTTCCATCTCATTTGCCTAAGATAATGAATGTTGAAAAAGAATTTGATTTTGTCTTCTTCTCACGTACGTTATCTAAGAATAAGGGAATCGAAGATACTTTAAAAGCCTTCTGTAATATTTCATTGGATCATCCTAATACAACGCTATTAGTAATTGGATATGCAACAAAAGAATATAAAGAGGTATTAAGGCAGATTATAATTAATAATAATAACAAAGCAAACGTATGCTTTGTGGCAAGCTTTGATAAAATAAATGATTTACATAGAGAAGTACAAAAGGCAAGAGTAGCTATATTGCCTGGTATCACTGCACCTTTGAATGGTACTGTAAGAGAGACAATGCTCCTTGGGATGCCTACTATAGTTTATGAGACTGCAGTAACTCCTGATATCAACAAGGAGAAAAAGTGTTTGATAACAGCAGAAATGGAGAATGTTGCGTCTCTTACAAATTGTATGAAGTACGCGATTGAGAATCCAGCAGAAACTATTCAGATTGGGAAAAACGGTAAGGATTATGCTAGTATTCATTTTAGCAATGTAAAAATAGTTAAAGATCTTACTGACTGTTTTATTTCGATTGCTGATAACTATTATAATAAAAAGGAATTACGACAGGACTTATTGTTGAATTTTTAAAATGGTAAAGGTTAGAATTGCGGTTGATGAACTTGTTTCATTTTTAGGTTCAGATATAATTAAATTGTATGGCGCTTATTCTGGTGTATTTATAGATAATCTAGCAGATACATCTCACATTAATTGTCATACATTAGATTGGGTCATTGAATCAAAAGATAATAAACAAGAAATTGTCGAGAAGAGTAAAGCAAGGGTTTTGCTAGTTGATTCTCAAATAGAATACACAGAGAAAATTGCAGCCCAAAGTAAGGTACTTATAGTTGTTAATCATCCAAAAATTGCTCTAGCAAAGATAGGGAACCATTATTTCGTGCCACGACCTAAAAAAGAGATTCATCCTTCTGCGATAATTGATATAGAGGCCAAACTTGGTGAAGGGATTTCCATAGGCCCATATACAGTGATTGGTAAGGCAATAATAGGGAATAATTGTGTTATTGATAGTAATGTCCGAATATATGATAATGTGACAATTGGTGATCATTGTATCATTAAAGCTGGAGCAGTATTAGGTGGTGAAGGGTTTGGCTTTGAAAAGGACTCGGAAGGTAATAGATTTCGTTTTCCACAGATAGGAGGTCTTGTTTTGGGCCATCATGTGGAAATTGGCGCCAATACTTGTGTTGACAGAGGCGCATTGTCTGATACAATAATTGGTAACTATACAAAGATCAATAATTTATGCCACATTGCCCACAATAATGTAATTGGTGATAATGTGGAAATTACGGGATGTGTCAATGTATCAGGGTCAAATGTTATTGATAATGACGTTTGGATTGCGCCCAATTCTACAATTAGAGGGTATTTACATATAGGCGAAAAGGCAGTTGTTGGTATGGGGGCGGTGGTAACTAAAAATATACCATGTGGAGAAATTTGGATTGGTAATCCGGCGCATAAATTGGAAAAATAGTATTATTCTCTAGATAAAATAAACACCTTGTTGTCATAAATGAGTTCTTTTATAAACGTAAAGGAGGTATATACACCTTCATATTAAACTATGTCTAAACACCTTCTTAATAAAACTTTAATATTTATTATAGTCGTTTTGACTTGGTCGTTTTTGCAAGGTTGGCTCCCATTGGCGTCTAGGCACTGGTTATGGTTAGGATTGGGATTGATTTTATTGGTTCCAGATATAATCTTGAATATAAAAACTAGACTGATGATAGTCTATGGAGTATATTTGATTGTAGTTATAGCTAATTTCTTCCTGAAAGGAGAATACTATTATTCTATATCTAATATAGTAATGGAATTGTGCTCTATGCTAATGTGCTGGATTTTGGCATATCGAGTTTTAGGAAAGAGAGATGCTTTTTTTATAAATAATGTTGTAAGATGGTCTTTGTTTGTAATATGTGCTACCTGTATTACTACAATTATTGTAGACCAATTTATACCAGGAGTGGTAAGAATTGTAGTAGAGTATATAAACGGCGAGAAAGGTGAAATGGCTGAACAGTTTTATAAAATGGGTGTATGTGAGTATGCTTTTCCTCATGCTGTACCAATAATAATACCAGGTCTCATTTTTTGGATTAGAAACAAAGCCGCAAATAAAATATTTAGAATAATATCATTGTTATGTTTGCTATTATGCTTGTTTTTTCTCTTTATCACTGGTGTTTCAACAGCTGTCTTTAGTGGTGTTTTAGCGATTATTCTTTCCATGGTGGTTTCTGCAGAATCGATGAGGAAAACAATCACACGTTTTATTTTGGTGGGGCTTTTGATGACCCCATTTTTAAACAAGGAGTTTATGGGAGGATTACTAAGAAGTATTAGTGCAGTGATACCCAGCGAGAGTATAATTCAAGGGCGTGTAGATGAGATTGCATATTCCATTGAAACAGGCGGAGAAAATTATGGCGATTTAAAGCAACGAGAGAATAAGTATGATATTTCAATAGACGGTTTCTGGAAGTCACCTATAACTGGAACGTCTAATAAAGATGATATAGGTGAACATTCTGTTTTGTTAGACCGCTTTGCTGCATTGGGTATATTAGGAGGCATCCCTTTTGTGTTTTACGTCTTCCTTTTGAGCGTATATATTTATAAACATATAGAAGATCGTAAACGTGGTTTCTTTTTATGTGGATTAGGATGTTTTGCTGTCATGATAGGAACAAAAAACATGAGCACTGTTTATACATGGCTTTACGTAGGTGCTTTATTACCTGCTATCTTAATGTATACACCCCAAAATTCTCGAAAAATACAGCATTATGATAGGTTCAAATAAGGAATTAAAGTTTTTTATCCTCGCTGATAGGATGATGAATAGAGGGTGCTTTAGCTATCCAATTAGAGAGAAAATCATCAGATTGTTAGTTCGTGATTACATCATGAGTTTTCTTGAATCATTGAGAAAAATGGAATATTGGGGCCAAAAAATCAGGAGTTCTCGGACGGTCTGGGGGGGGTATTTTCTAAGATTCGTTATGGCTATTATGCTTATAGGCATAAGGTGCTGGGCGTAAAACTCGGATTTTCCATTAACGAAAATACATTAGGTTATGGTGCCGTTATTCCTCACCATGGTACTATTGTTGTTGGCGAGAACAAAATAGGAAACTATGCAGTTCTTCATACAAGTACTTGTATATCCGGGAACGGGAAAGTAATAGGTGATGGTTTATATTTGGCGACAGGGGCCAAGATAACAAAGAAATGTACCTTGGGCGATGGAATAACAGTTGGAGCTAATGCAGTTGTATGTTCCAGCTTTGGAAACAATGCTTTATTAACAGGCATACCTGCAATCAAGAAAAAAGAATCTGATTTTTGGTATTTTACCAATGGTGAAGAAGTTAAACGAAGGTACAACGAAGTAGAAAAATTAAAGATTGAATATGGAATCAGGTATTGAAAAAATCTATCTTATTTGTCAATATAATAGGAAAGAGAGTGGCAGGAATGTAATTGCACCACCAGCTGGTATAACTTGGATTGACTATCTTGTCCGTTCATTAAAAGCGATAGGAAATAATGTTAGTATTATATCGTACTCTGCTGGTGTCGGATCTTCATATTTCTCACATAAAATTGTTGAGGTGGATGAAAAAGAGTGTGTACAATTTCTCCCAGCATTAAACTGTATTGGAAGTTGTCTTTTGTTGCGAATAAGTCAATTGTTTTCATTTGTACAGGTATTCTTCTTTATTTTACGAAAGACAAATAAGAATGATAAAATCATATTGTATCATGATTATGGTTTTTCACGATTTATGCAATTTGCAAGAAAAATTATCAAGAGGAATTATATATTCATTTTAGGTGAATTCTTTGCTGCGGTTTATGATAAAGGAAGTGAATGTTTAAAGAAGGAAATTGACAGCGTGGAAGGAGCTAAAGGTTATATTATTGCCAATTCTATGATGCGCCAATATGTTAAAACAGCTGTTAACTATTGCGTAAGTCATGGAGACTATACTTATTGTGATATAAAACGTTTATTAAAAGAGGATAATGAACCTATACAAGTGGTTTATGCAGGTAAAATTAGTAAGACTGATATTACCGATGCATTTATAGCTGCAGAGATAGCTAGATATGTTCAGGGTGATTTTCTATTTCATCTATTGGGATATGGAACTGAGAACGATATTAATGAATTAAAATCTCTGATTGATAATATTAATAAAGAAAGAGGAAAGAGAATCATTTTATTCGATGGTTGTTTAAGTGGGGCAGAATATGACCAGTTCCTGTCTAAATGTGATATAGGCTTATGTACAAGAACATTAAAAGAACCGAGCTGTAATTTATGTTTCCCATCTAAAACGTTAGTTTATCTTACACACGGTCTCTCGGTTATTTGCCCAGATGCTGAATTTATCAGAAATTCTGAAATCACCTCTCTAGTTACATTTGTAGAGGGAGAAATGACACCGCAAAACATAGCAAGGACCATGGACATGATGACCTTAAAGAAATGTGATTTTAAAGATGCAATACATCAATTGGATGTAAAGTTTTTAAATTCATTAAAAGAGATGATAAATGCAATATAAGGATTATAGATATGTCGAATAAATATATTATACTTCTTGCCTCGATATATGGAGTGCTAATAAAGGCATTGTGTATTTTAAAAATACTAAGACCAAGTTGTAGGCATAACAGAGAAGAAAGAGAAAAACGCGTAGTTGTTTCTTTGACTAGTTACGGTAGGCGGGTCTCTAAAACAGTTGGTTATACTATCATATCATTACTGCGTCAAACATATAAACCAGACGAAGTTATTCTTTGGCTTGATAGTGATAACTGGAATGAGAGTAATATTCCTCAAAGCTTAAGGGAATTGAGGAAATATGGTCTTACTATATTGTTTTGCGAGGACATTAGGTCTTATAAAAAATTAATACACGCACTGAAGGATAGACCAAATAGTTTGATAATAACAACAGATGATGATGTTTTTTACAGGAGAGATACAATAGAAAGACTTGTTAATCAATACAAGGTTGATCCGAAGAAAATATATTGCCATACGGCACATGGTATAAAATTGAATAAAGATAACACTATTGCAAGTTATAGTGAATGGATTGAGGATGTTAATGGTTCTTCAGGGCCTTTGGTTTTTCCTGTAGGTGAAGGCTGCGTTTTATATAATCCGGTTTTGCTGTATAAAGACATTACAAATAAAGAACTTTTTTTGCAATTATCACCTCTTGCTGATGATGTATGGTTTTATTTTATGGAATCCCTCAATGGTACGGATTGTTGTCAATTGAAAAAGCTGCATAAGATTCCATATATGCCTTTAGATATGTTCTATCAGCATTTCCATAAAGGTTCAAGCCTTAGACATAATAATGTGGAAGAGAATATGAATGATAAACAAATTCATAACATTATAGATTATTATGATATTAAGTTTGATGCATATGGTAGAATTATTTCGCATAATTAATAGCAATTATGATAAGGAATCGACATTTTATTTATTATGAATCACAATACGAATTTTGACAGTCTAGTCTCTATAATAATGCCGACCTATAAATGTGGGCATTTTATTGAAGAAAGTATAAAAAGTATCCAGAATCAGACCTATAAGGACTGGGAATTAATTATTGTGGATGACTGTTCTGGTGATGGAACAGTTGAAAAAGTTCTTGAACTACAAAAAAAAGATGAAAGAATAAGCTTATATCAAAATTCCTCAAATTGTGGTGCCGCTGTTTCTCGTAATACGGCTTTAAGCAATGCAAAAGGACGTTGGATCGCATTTCTCGATAGTGATGACTTGTGGGAGCCCCAAAAATTAGAGAAACAAATTAAATTCATGGAAGACAATGGTTATGCTTTCACATATCATGAATATATTGAGATTGATGAGCAAGATAAGGAACTTGGTGTATATGTAAGTGGTAAAGAACATGTGAGTAAGTTTGACATGTTTGCCTGCTGTTGGCCAGGTTGCCTTTCTGTGATGTACGATGTGTCTAAGATAGGATTCATTCAGATAAAAGACATTAAAAAGAATAACGATACTGCCATGTGGCTGAAGATAATTCGCAAGGCGGATTGTTATCTTTTACCAGAAGTGCTGGGGAAATATCGAAGACGTGCTAATTCAATTACCCCCAAGCCATTATGGCAACGTGTATGGGCACATTATCCCTTGTTCCGTGTGGCAGAAGAAATGAACCCCTTTGTTGCTACATTTTGGGTGATTATGAATGTATTTGGCAACGCATACAAAAAACTGAAGTACGTAAAGGCAATATAAATCTCTCGTCGTGATGAGAAAGGACGTGCTATTATTTTTATTTTTTTTTTCGGTATTAACGCCCCGGAGCGTCTTTGCTTCAGGAATGGGGCATCGAATATTAAAAGAAGGACAATCCCTCTCTAAACAACTGAATGAAAAGAATACCATCTACGTAGTAAAGTATGATTTTAATATAGGGTCAAAGGAGAAATTGATGATGCCTGCAAATTGTATTCTTGAGTTTGAGGGTGGCAGCTTCAGTAATGGTACTATTGTGGGGAATAACACTATAATAAAGGCAGATCCTGTTAGAATATTCAGTTTGTCAACGGATCTTGAGGGGACGTGGAATATTAATATGTGGTATCCAGAATGGTATGGAGCTGTTGGTGATGGCGTTACAGACGACACAGAACCCCTTCAAATCCTTAATGGAAAATGTATCTTATTGTCAAATAAGACATATCTATGCTCTAATTTGGTCTTCAACAGTTATACATGTATTACAGGTGTTAACAAGTTTAAAAGTTGTTTGAAACAAAAAAATCAATCCAAAGGGGACTTTATCCGCCTAGAGAATTGGTTTGGGGGTACTATTTCTGATATTAGAATTGAAGGAGGTAACAATATAGTAGCCGATACATCATTGTGGATGCAGTCACTTCTAAAGATAGTAAACTACACATATAAACATAACCCAGATGCTCCTGGCGAGTATGATTGTCAAGATGTATCCACTTACTATTCCACTGTCAATAATGTTGTTATAAGGAACTCAAATTATTCGGGACTGTCGGTTATTGGAACAGGTCATTCGGATAAAGGACAAATGACTGAACATAATTGGATTCATAAGATATCAAATTTGTGGGTCGAACGGTGTGCTGATTATGGCATTTATGACAATGCGACTGATAATCAGTGGTCGAATATTAATGTATCACGTTGCGGATTGACGAATTTGTATATTTCTGGTTCGTCAGAGTTATACAGTAATGTAAAGCTTGATGGTGAAAGCGGTTATAGGTTAGATGGTCAATCTTCTACTGATATATTGAATAACAGATATAATGGTGCAGGGTTGGTGCTCATAGACGGCAATAACATAATTACAGGATTGGACATTCAGTCGATTAAGTATAAAGGTATAGTGCTCGATGCTTCCACAAACCTGATTATTGGTACGATTAATAATATTGGCATTGGTTTTAGGAAATCTAAAGAGGATCAAAGGAATTGTCCAGCAGTTTATTTATACGGTCAGAATTTGGTCGAATCCAATACATTGATATTAAATGTTTTTGATTTCTCGGACGAGGTAGGGACGTGTGTTATTAGACACGCTCCTGATATGAGTAAGATTTATAACAACAATTTCTATATTACATATAGACCATACAATAGCGATTATAATAGTATCTTCTATAAAAATTATATTGCTGATATGATTGAATTGAGTAAAAATAGAAATATCATCCAATATCCTTTTGGCAAAGAGAATGGAAAAAATATTAGAAAGTGATGTTAAAGTATGCCCGTTATTCAGAGAGAACTTCAGCTCTTCATCTTAACCCGATTTAATCTTCTATTATGGAATAAGGATAAGGCGGGTCGTAGGGTTAGGAGTATAGACTGGCTTGAACATAGATTCTACTTGTTTGAAAAATTCTCTTATCCGTCAATAAAGAATCAAACATGTCAAGATTTTGTATGGATTGTGCTATTTGACAGTTTTACTCCAGAAAAGTATAGGAAAAGAATATCCGAATATCAAAAAGAATGTCCTCAGTTTGTCCCTGTTTGGGTGGAACCGGAAAAAGGTAGATTTTTTGCTGAAATCTTTAGGAGAGAAATTCAAAAAAAAATGTGTGCAGATAGGGTCCTATCTACATATTTTGATAACGACGACGCACTATGTTTGCGATTTGTGGAGGACTTGCAACAAAGAGCTTCAAAGGCTAAGGATGGTACCTTTATTAATTACAATGATGGATATCAGTTTTATGAAGAAGACGGTTTTTTAATGCAAATTCATTATCCGACGAATCATTTTGTTAGCGTTATTGAAAAAGGAGATAGAGCTACTGTAAAGGGTATTTTTGGTTATGGCGGTCATTCATATATTGAAAGAATCCCAGGGGTAAATATATTACATGTTAAGCATTACCCTATGTGGTGTGAGGTAGTTCATGGAAAGAATATGATAAATGATGCTTATTTTCTATTAAATGCAAAACTGATTAATGATGAATATCGGTTAATGGATGATTTTGCCATAGACGAATTAGTAAAAGGGGGTGTCGGTATATACGTATTAAAATTTTTCCCTAGATACATAAAAACTTTTATAAGAAGAACAAAACATTTCCTTTTTGGGAGAAATTGGTAATTTTTTTAATAAACAGATAAATTATTTAAAATATGAAACTTAGGAATATTCTTTTTTCGCCGCCGGATATGACGGAGGCTGAAGCCAAGTTAGCATCTGAGGCTATTTTGAGCGGTTGGATTACAACTGGTCCTAAGACAAAAGAGTTTGAGAAGAAGATAGCAGCTTATGTTGGTACCAACAAGGCAGTATGCCTTAACTCCGCAACGGCTGCTATGGAAATGGCGTTGCGACTGATTGGCGTGGGCCCTGAAGATGAAGTCATAGTACCAGCTTATACTTATACCGCTACGGCTTCTGTTACCCAGCACGTTGGTTGCAAAGTAGTGATGGTGGACAGCCAGAAGGACAATGTGGAGATGGACTATGATAAGTTGGCTGAAGCTATCACTGAGAAGACAAAAGTCATTTGTCCGGTGGATTTAGGTGGCGTGATGTGTGACTTTGACAAAATCTTTGCTGTGATTGAGTCAAAGAAGCATCTGTTCCGTCCGGGTAATGAGATCCAGAAGAAGATTGGTCGCATTATTGTTGCGGCTGATGATGCTCACGCTTTTGGAGCACAATGGCATGGAAAGATGGCTGGAAGTATTGCTGACTTTAGCTCATTCAGTTTTCATGCGGTAAAGAACCTGACAACCGCAGAAGGTGGTGCACTTGTGTGGAACTTGCCATTTGGAACGGAAAACGTTGACGTTAACGCTAACGATAACTATTTCCCGACAGTTCCAAGGAAAGAAGGTGAGACTTGGGATGAAATGCTTTATCGCATATCTCAGTTGTTGAGCCTGCACGGTCAGAATAAGGATGCGCTGGCAAAGACTCAACTCGGTGCTTGGGAATATGATGTAATTGGTCCTTGGTACAAGTGCAATATGACGGATATTATGGCTGGAATTGGACTTGCACAGCTGGAGCGTTATCAGGGTATGTTAGAGCGTCGTCGCCATATCATTGGTGT
>ODAJ014759473.1_pt1 | contig 14883 bp, 12 predicted proteins | sample 1539241 | NCBI WGS metagenome assembly ODAJ01 (sample SAMN02144231, study PRJEB22623) | gut metagenome | biome: sheep rumen | host: Ovis aries | place: New Zealand
TGGATGAACCAGCACGACTCTCTCTTCACCTCCGACAGCATTGGCCTCAGCCTCGTCCGCTACTACGACCATTGGTGGCATCCTGCCAACCTGCGCCTGCGGGCCTACTACATGCTCGGCTGTGCCTATCGCGACATGGGCGACAAGACAATAGCCCTCCGTCATTTTGAGACAGCCGTACAGAAGGCTGATACATTGGACCCGGATTGTGACTATGCCACGCTGTCCCGCATTTTCGGTGAAATGGGGGCTATATATGGCGAACAATCCCAACCCTACGAACACCTCCATGCCTATCAGGAGCAAAGCCACCTGGCCCTCAAGGCAGGAGATACGCTGCTCAGCATCAGCGCACTTGCCCACACCGTCGGGTCCTACTCCGCCTTGGGCGACACGGCAACCATGATGAATGTAGCCAACAAAGTCCGACGGCTCTTTCTCCAAAGAGGAGAGCATGAACAGGCGGCCCGTGTCTATGATACCCCTATTTATACCTTCGCACTCAAGGGGGATTACAATCAGGTGCGACGGCTCTTGGACATCTACGAGCGCGAATCGGGCCTATTCGACGAACATGGCAACATCCAGCCTGGCAACGAACTGTATTATTACAGCAAGGGGCTATTATATAAGGGAACGAACAAGACGGACTCTGCCGAATACTACTTCCGTCGCTTGATGACTTCCGACTATTCTATGGAAGCTTCGGAAGCCTTGCTCTCAATCTACCAAGCACGAGAAAATGCCGATTCCATCGAGAAATATGAGCAAATCCACCAACAAGAGAAAGCCAAAAGAGCCATCCGTTCGCGCATGAGCATCCATGCCGCTCAGCTCTCAGAATCGAAATACGAACAGGCACAAAGCCGACACCTGGCCAGCCAGAAGGAGAGTGAGGCCCGGATGGCGTGGTATCTGTTTCTGTTTGTTGCCGCTGCACTCGCCCTTGTCCTCTCCATTGTCTACATTATATATAATAAGGTAAGGCATCGAACCCGACAAAGGGACGAGGCACTGCAACAGACCCGCGACAAGCTGCAAAAGGCAGAAGCTCAGATTGGCAACTGGGACATGGCCCTGCGCGAAGAACAATTGCGAGGTGAGGAAATCGTTCAATTGTTCGTAGCCATGGCTCACAAGGAATACAATGGCAAAAGGCCAACGAAACGCGAATGGGGAAAATTGACAAGCGTCTTCAAACGCCACATGCCACACGTTTGGTCTCAGTTTGTAACTTCCAAGCTATCGGAGCAGGAACGTCTTGTGGCCCTGCTCACCCTCATCGACATTCCCTCCAACGCTATCGCCACCCTCCTGGACATCTCTCCTCAGGCCGTAGGCAATGCCAAGTCTGGTGCCAATCAGAAACTTTCGGGCGAGAAAAGCGCCTCTGCGCTGCTGGCCACATTGAAGAAAGTGAGTCAAGTGGCAGATTCTACACAACACACTCAACATTAAGTCATTAGATACACCCCGGGAACCACATTTGGTGTATTTTTGGTGTATCGTTTGCTGTGCATTCCTGCTTGTTTCGTTTTGCAGAGATGTTTTTCCGTGGTATCTTTGCCGCCAGAAAAACATTCTTAAAACACAAGATTATGAAAAACGCACGCATCCTCTTTGCAGCACTCATGGGTTGCTTCGCACTCAGTGCTTCGGCACAGAGACAGAAAGTAGAGAAAGTCATTCCCCGCAACCTTTTCAGCGAGTATTGGCATCACTATCGTTATCAGTCGAAAGGCTCTCTGGGCATCCTCCAACGCTATTTCCGCGACACCGTTTCGGTTCAGGAGATGAAGGAAGCCTTCCACAAGTACCACGCCCACCGCTTCACCTCGTCCCCCTATGCTGGTTTCGACTCCATCGTCTATGGTTTCAACGACCGTAGCATCCTGCTCACATCGCCCCTGCGCGACCATCCTGTCCGCAAGGTTCGCAACTTGCGCGGAGTGTGGGCTCGCGGCAAACGTTTCCAGCTGCAGCAATTGCTCGACACCAATGGCCAGCCCCAGACCGAACTGCTGAAACGGGTGAATCGTGACACCCTCCCCCTGATGGAGCGCACCTATGTCTTCTTGCGCGAGCCGCGCCACTACATGGGATTCATCGTCTCGCCGCTGCCATCGGCCGACACCTTCGATAAGCATTCCCGAGTGGGAACCGGAGGCTTCAACTATCGTCCTCTCGATTTCTTTTGCTATAAAGCCCCCGGTTTTGTGCTGGATGGGCATTGGTATCACCGCATCCGCTCCGGGGCACGGTTCTTTGGCCGTATGGTGAATCTCGACTTTGGGAACGACGGTTATAACGACATTCTTAACGAACATACTTTCTCTGTTCTGCTCTACGAAAAGCCTCGCGAAGCCCGTTCGGCTGAGTCAGAGTATACGCTGGAACTGCTTTCCCCCGAGCAACCCGATGAAGAGACTCTCAATGTCTTCAATCGCATGAAGCGCTTTGTCGAATACCTGATGCCCGGCACCTTCAACCCCCTCTTCACCTCAGATTTCCGGATCATGACGGGCCGATACTTTCTGGTGACCGTCGATAGGTGCGGCTGGCTGGTAAAGGACTATCTGCAATGACCGATACCATTACACGATTCTTACCTCAGTTAGGTAAAACGTTTACATAACTGGGGTAAAACGTTTACATGGTGAGGTAAAAGATTTACTCCACTTAGGTAAAGGCTGAGACAATACGAGGTTGCGGAAAATTGCAACCTCGTTTGGCATTCTGCCTGCTTATTCGTACCTTTGCAGGCGGAAAGCATTAAAAAGAAAGGAAAAGATATGGATAAGCAGACGACTTTAAGATTTGGGCTCGATGACATCCAGGAGGCGGCAAGGCAGTTTGTGGACTGCATGGGCGAAAGGCGCGTGTTTGCCTTCTACGGGGCCATGGGAGCCGGCAAGACTACGTTCGTCCGGGCCCTGTGCGGGGCGCTGGGCGTGACGGAGGACGTGGTGGCGTCGCCCACCTTTGCCATCGTGAACGAATACGCTGGGGCGCAGGGACGGATTTACCACTTCGACTTCTACCGCATAAAGAGTATCTCCGAGGCCCGGGACATGGGCTGCGAGGATTATTTCTACTCGGGCAATGTGTGCTTCATAGAATGGCCGGAACTGGTGGAACCGCTGCTGCCGGAGGATGCGGTGCGCGTGACCATCGAGGAACAGCCCGACGGAAGCAGGGAATTGAGGTTGGATTAGCATCGCGCTGCGCTGGAATGACAGACAGGCCCGAATCGGCACTTGACCGATTCGGGCCTGTTCGTATCCGGGCTGGAGGAGACGCCTATTCCAAACTTTCGGCATACTCCATCTCGCCCTCTACGACCCAACGGAGGTCGTCGGGCGCGAAGTCGCCCATCTGGTCCTTGCGGGCCTGGCGGGCGAGGTGGTTGGCCACTTCCTCTACGTCGATGTCGATGTAGCCTTCGGCGTCGGGCTGGGCGTCGAGGATGCCACTGTCGGCATAGTACTCGACAAGGACGTCGAGCAGATAGTAGAGAAGGTCGTCGGTGAAGCGTTCCTTGAGTTCCTGTGGCAGGTAGTTCTTGATGTACTCAACGGTGCGGACGTCATCTTCTGCGTCCTGCAGCAGTTCGTCTTCGAAGGTCATGGAAGTAATTAAAAATTAAGAGTTAAGAATTAAGAATTGGGGAAATTAGAGCATCTGCTCGAGGTTCTCGACCAGGGTGGCCTTGGACTGGAGTCCTACGAGGCGCTTGAATACTTCGCCCTGCTTGTTGAAGAGGACTACGGTGGGGATGCTGCTGACCTGGAACTGCATGGCGAGTTCGTCGTCTTCCTCAACGTCGCATTTGCCGATGTTGACACGGCCTTCGTACTCGGTGGCCAGTTCCTCGACGATGGGGGCGAGGCGCTTGCAGGGGCCGCACCATGTTGCCCAGAAGTCGAGAAGGAGGGGTTTGCCGCTCTGGGTGAGCTGCTTGAAGTTTTCGCTTGTGATGTGTAGTGCCATAATAATGTAAATTAAAAATTAATAATTATGAGTTTAAGAATTCGTTGAAATTATATCAGTTGATGCGATAGGTCATGTGGGGCTGCTTGTCGAGGAGGTCGAGGAGTTCCTGGGTGGCGGCTATGTGGTGGCGCTTGGCCACGGTGCTGAGGTGCATCTCCTGGCCCAGCTCGTAGATGCCGAATTGGAGGGTGGTGGGCCCGGGGTTGCGCTTGGCATAGTCGGCCAGAGAGAAGACAAAGTCTTCGTCGAGGTTCTCGAGGTTGAAGGAGATGGTGACGGAGTGTATCTCCTTCTCCTTGACGCTGGCCAGGAAGTCGATGCGGTCGATGATGAAGTCGAAGCTGTCCTGGCGGTATTTCTTGGGCTGTACGCGACCGACGATGTAGAGGGTGTAGCCCTGCTCCATGAAGTTGCTCCAGTTGGTCCAGTTCATGCCGAAGAGGGCGAGTTCGCCGGAGCCGCTGTAGTCCTCGATGGTGACTATGCCGTAGGGGTGGCCGGTGCGGGAGACGCCCTTGCGCAGGGCGGTGACGATGCCTCCGATGCGCACCTCGCGGTTTTGCAGGGCGGTGAGGTCGGCCATCTGGTCCATGTGGACGTTGCACATACCCTTGAGCACGACGGCGTATTCGTCGAGGGGATGGGCGGAGAGGTAGATGCCAATCTTCTCCTTCTCGCGGTTGAGGCGTTCGAGGGTGCTCCAGCGCTCGGCGGCAGGGATGGGGGGCACGCTGATCTCCACGGCATCGAGTCCGCCGAAGAGCGACATCTGTGCGTCCTGCTGTGCCTGCTGGTATTGGGTGCTGAATCGGGTGAGGGTGTCGATGAAGGTTTCGTCTTTGGGGCCCCGGGCAAAGAACTGTTCGCGCGAGATTTGCTTGGAGAAGGTGTCGAAGGCGCCGCTCAGGGCCAGGCACTCCAGTCCGCTGCGCTTGACCATACTGATGGGGACGCGCTTGGCGAAGTCGAAAATGTCGGCGTAGGGGCCGTTGGCGTCGCGTTCCTTGACGATGGCGTCCACGGCGCTGGCTCCGAGGCCGGAGATGGCGCTGAGGCCGAAGCGTATGTTGCCACCGGGGTCGACGCTGAACTTATGGCGACTGAAGTTGATGTCGGGACCGAGGGTTTCGATGCCCATACCCTTGCATTCGTTCATCAGTTTGGTGACCTCGGCTATATCCTTGGCGCGGCTCATGATGCCGGCCATGAACTGGGCGGGATAGTTAGCCTTGAGGTAGGCCGTCTGGTAGGCTACCCAGGAGTAGCAGGTGGCATGGCTCTTGTTGAAGGCGTAGGAGGCAAACTTCTCCCAGTCGGCCCATATCTTCTCCAGCACCTTGGGGTCGTGTCCGTTCTGCTTGCCCTGGTTGATGAACTGGGGCTTCATGTGGTCCAGCTTGTCCTTCAGTTTCTTACCCATGGCCTTGCGCAGGGTGTCGCTCTCGCCGCGGGTGAAGTTGGCCAGCTGGCGCGAGAGGAGCATGACCTGCTCCTGATAGACGGTGATGCCGTAGGTGTCCTTGAGGTACTTCTCCATGCAGGGGATGTCGTACTCCACGGGTTTGCGGCCCTGTTTGCGGTCGATGAAGTCGGGGATGTAGTCCATGGGGCCCGGTCGGTAGAGGGCGTTCATGGCGATGAGGTCCTCGAAGGTGGTGGGCTGCAGTTCGCGTAGGTACTTCTGCATGCCGGCCGACTCGAACTGGAAGGTGCCCACGGTGCGGCCGTCGCAATAGAGTTGGTAGGTGGCGGGGTCGTTGATGTCCAGTTTGTCCACGTCGACCTCTATGCCCAGGCTGTCGCGGATGTTCTGCTGGCATTCTTTTATCTGGCTCAAGGTCTTCAGGCCCAGGAAGTCCATCTTGATGAGGCCCGTGTCCTCGATGACGGAGCCTTCGTATTGTGTGCAGAGAAGTTTCTCGCCGGTGTCCTTGTCCTCGGCGGTGGAGATGGGCACCCAGTCGGAGACGTCGTCGCGGCAGATGATGACGCCGCAGGCATGGACACCCGTATTGCGGACGTTGCCCTCCAGCTTCTTGGCGTAGCGGATGGTGTCCCTCAGGAGCGGGTCGGGCGAGGACTCGGCCTGTTGCAGCTCGGGCACCACGCTGATGACGTTGGGCAAGTTCATCTTCAAGGGTTTGCCATTGACCTCAGGCATGCGGTCGGGGATGAGTTTGCAGAGGGCGTTGGCCTGGTCGAGGGGCAGTTTCTCCACTCGAGCCACGTCCTTGATGGCCAGTTTGGTGGCCATGGTGCCGTAGGTGATGATATGGGCCACCTTCTCCTCGCCGTACTTCTGGGTCACCCAGGAGAGCACCTTGCCACGTCCGTCGTCGTCGAAGTCGACGTCGATATCGGGCAAGGAGATGCGGTCGGGATTGAGGAAGCGCTCGAACAGGAGGTCGTAGCGGATGGGGTCGATTTGTGTAATGCCCAGACAGTAGGCCACCGCACTGCCGGCTGCCGAACCACGTCCGGGACCGACGCTGACGTCGAGTTCGTGGCGGGCGGCGTTGATGTAGTCCTGTACGATGAGGAAGTAGCCGGGGAAACCCATCGTCTTCATGACGTGGAGCTCGAAAATGAGCCGTTCCATCACATCCTCGGGCACAGGGTCGCCATAGCGGCGCTTGGCACCTATCAGGGTCAGATGGGTGAGGTAGTCGGCCTCCAGTTTCAGACGGTAGAGCTTGTCTACGCCGCCCATCTTCTTTATCTTCTTCTCGGCTTCTTCCTGGCTCATCACCACATTGCCGTGCTCGTCGCGTGTGAACTCGTCGAAGAGTTGCTGGTCGGTGAAGCGTTCGTGGTACTGTGCCTCGGTGCCGAAGTCCTCGGGAATCTCGAAGTTGGGCATGATGGGGGCATGGTCGATGTCGTACTGCTCCACCTTGTCCAGGATTTCCAGCGTATTGGTCAGTGCCTCGGGGACGTCGGCAAACAGTTGGGTCATCTCCTGGCGCGTCTTGAACCATTCCTGCTTGGAGTAGAGCATGCGCTTGGGGTCGTCGAGGTCGCGGCTCGTGGCCAGACAGATGAGTCGGTCGTGGGCCTCGGCATCGTCCTCGTCGACAAAGTGTACGTCGTTGGTACAAACGACCTTGATGCCATGTTTCCGTGCCAACTCGATGAGCACCTTGTTCACCTCCTGCTGTATGGGGAAGGTTTCGCGGTTGGCCCGCTGGTTGGGATTGGTGACGGGGTGGCGCTGCAGCTCCAGGTAGTAGTCGTCACCAAAGAGGTTGTGGTACCAGCGGATGGCCTCCTCTGCTCCCTCCATGTCGCCACGGTGAATCTTGCGGGGCACCTCACCGGCAATGCAGGCCGAGCAGACTATCAGTCCCTCATGGAAACGTTCCAGGTCGGCGCGGTCGGTGCGTGGACGGTTGTAGAATCCGTCGGTCCAGGACCGCGACACCAGCTTGATGAGATTGTGGTAGCCCACCTGGTTCTTGGCCAGGACGATGAGATGGTAGCGGGTGTTGTCGCCCATGTCCTTGTCCTTCGACTCCTTGTTGCGGAATGCCACATACATTTCGCAACCGATGATGGGCTTGAAGGGCTCCAGGCCTTGCTCCTTGCGTTCCTTGTTGAGTTTCTTGCACGAATTGAAGAACTCCTTGATACCCATCATATTGCCATGGTCGGTGACGGCCATACCCCGCATACCGTCGGCTGTAGCTTTCTTCAGCAGACTGGAGATGCTGGCTTGTCCGTCGAGCAGCGAGTATTGGGTGTGTACGTGCAGATGTACAAAATCAAGTGCTTCCATATTTTAGTGCAAATTTGGTATAAAGGTACGTCACTTTCCCGAAAATTGCAACATTCGGAGCACTTTTTATAAAAAAAACAGTCAAAAACGCATCTTTTCGCGCCGAAGTGTTGCGTTATTGACACAAAAGGCGTAACTTTGCATGATGTAGAGGAGCCTTCCTCAAAAAAAGTTATTGCATGGGAACACGCCTAAGGCGCTTGCGCCAATTGAGAATTCATAGCGAAGGAACACACATACTTATCAGTTCGGCCATTCTTCTGGTGGCCGTATGTTTTGCGTTGCACTTTTGTTGTGCCTCGCGCATACCGCTCATTGTCGTGGCTGCAACGGGCACTCTGCTCTACGCACTGACGGTCAACTTCTACCGCTGTCCGATTCGTAAGTTCGAGTCGGACACCCGCGGAATAGTCATTGCCCCGGCCGACGGCAAGATTGTGGTCATAGAGGAGGTGGAGGAAAACGAGTACTTCCACGACCGCCGTCTCATGATATCCATCTTCATGAGTCCGCTGAACGTGCATGCCAACTGGATTCCGGTCGACGGCCGGGTGAAGCTGGTGCGCCACTACGATGGCAACCACAATGCGGCATGGCTGCCGAAATCGAGCATCGAGAACGAGCGCTCCACCATCGTCATCGAAACACCCGAAGGCCACGAAGTGCTGGTGAGGCAGGTGGCCGGAGCCATGGCTCGCCGAGTGGTCACGTATCTGGAAGAGGGCATCGACTACGAAATCGACGACCACATGGGCTTCATCAAACTGGGCTCGCGCGTGGATGTCTTCCTGCCGCTGGATGCCCAGGTCAATGTGAAGCTGGACCAAAAAACGACCGGCAACGAGACCGTGATAGCGAAACTGAAATAAAAAGAAAGCCAAATGAAAGAACTGAAACTATTCACCCTGCCCAATCTGCTGACCTGCTGCAACCTTGTCTGCGGCTGCATGGCTACGGGAGCAGCCTTCTATGGCAACTATCGTTGGGCCATTCTTTTGATTATCTGTGGTGCAGTGTTCGACTTCTTCGACGGCATGGTGGCACGCATGCTCGGCATCTCCTCGCCCATCGGCAAGGAACTCGACTCGCTGGCCGACATCGTCACCTTCGGCGTGGCGCCTTCGGCCATTCTGTTCTACCTCTTCCATGAGGTTCACTATCCGGCCCTCTTAGCTTCACTTTCTGACTACATCCCCTACACGGCCTTCCTGATGACGGCCTTCTCGGCCCTGCGCCTGGCCAAGTTCAACCTCGACACTCGTCAGACCACCTCGTTCATCGGACTGCCCACGCCTGCCAACGCCCTGTTCTGGGGCTCGCTCGTAGTGGGGCAGCATGCCTTCCTGGTGTCGCTGAAGTTCAATGCCGTGTTCCTCTTCCTGTTCATGTTCCTGTCGTGCCTGTTGCTGGTGGCTGAGGTTCCGCTCTTCTCGCTGAAGTTCAAGGACCTCTCTTGGCAGCACAACAAGATACAGTACATCTTCCTGCTGGGTTGCATTGCCTGCCTGCCCTTAGGCACCAGTGCGTTGGCCGCCATCATTGTGTGGTATGTGCTGCTTTCGCTGCTGTCGACGGCAAGCCGCCCGAGCAAAGCCTAAACTTTATTTCCCCGATTACTTAATATCAGTTCTTGCCTCGTGTACATTATCGGTTGCCTTCTGTCCGTTCTTCTCATAGGCGTGTTCCTGGTGCTCAGCTTCGGGCTGTCCATCCTGAGCTTCTTGCTCCGCCTGTTCGGCATCAACTTCCCCGTCTCCAGCACGCATTTCTGGCACGACGGCTCTCAGTCCACGACTTCGCAAGAGCCTGACAAAGAACCGCAAAAACGCATCTTCGAGGACAACGAAGGCGAATATGTCGACTTCGAAGAAGTCTGAATTTTGCCTTACGCGCGTAGGCGTTCATCTAATTATAGTAGAAATTCCGCCAAAAACTTTGCGTGTGCGCGAAAAATTCGTACCTTTGCAGTCGAAAAATCCATAAGGGCCCCTGTAGTTCAATGGATAGAACTACGGTTTCCTAAACCGTCAATCCGGGTTCGATTCCCGGCGGGGGTACCTGGGAGGAACAAAGAAGCGAGGAAATGAAGGCGTGAAGAAGAATTGAGATTCAAGAACTAAACATAAATTAGGTAAAAAGATGGAAATTAAGGAATTGGACAGTGTAGTTGTCCGTTTCTCGGGTGATTCCGGCGACGGTATGCAGTTGGCCGGAAATATTTTTTCTACAGTGTCAGCTACCGTAGGAAACAGTATCAGCACCTTCCCCGACTATCCTGCCGACATCCGTGCTCCGCAAGGGTCGCTGACAGGCGTGAGCGGCTATCAGGTACACATCGGTGCCGGACAGGTCTACACCCCTGGCGATAAGTGCGACGTGCTTGTCGCCATGAATGCAGCTGCACTGAAGACGCAGTATCGCTATGCTAAGCCTGGAGCCACTATCATCATCGACACCGATTCGTTCGGTCCGAAGGATTTGGAAAAGGCTCAGTTCAAGACCGAAGACCCGCTCCAGGAGATGGGCATCGACGCTGACCGCGTAGTGGCCTGCCCGCTGACCACGATGGTGAAGGACTGCCTCAAGGACACCGGAATGGACGTAAAGTCTATGCTCAAATGCCGCAACATGTTTGCCGTGGGTCTGGTGTGCTGGCTCTTCGACCGCGATCTGGAGGTTGCCTTCAATTTCCTGCGCGAGAAGTTTAGCAAGAAGCCTGCCATCGCCGAGGCTAACATCAAGGTGATTCAGGCCGGCTACGACTACGGACACAACACCCACTCCACAGCCACCAACGTGCGCCGCATAGAGACCCGCGAGAAAAAGCCGGGCCGATACATGGACATCACCGGCAACAAAGCCACAGCCTATGGTTTCATCGCCGCTGCCGAGAAGGCTGGTCTGAAGCTCTACCTGGGTTCTTATCCCATCACACCCGCTACGGATGTGCTTCACGAACTGTCGAAGCACAAGTCGTTGGGCGTTACCACCGTGCAGTGCGAGGACGAAATCTCGGGCTGCGCATCAGCTCTGGGAGCATCGTTCGCCGGGGCATTGGCCGTGACCTCCACTTCCGGTCCTGGAGTCTGTCTGAAGTCTGAGGCTATGAACCTGGCCGTAATCATGGAGTTGCCTCTTGTCGTGCTCGACGTGCAACGTGGCGGACCAGCCACCGGACTGCCCACGAAATCGGAACAGACCGACCTCCTGCAGGTGCTCTACGGCCGCAACGGCGAAAGCCCCATGCCCGTAATGGCAGCCCTCAGTCCGGCCGACTGCTTTGATGCCGCCTACGAGGCTTCGAAGATGGCTCTGGAACACATGACTCCCGTAGTGCTCCTTACCGATGCCTACATAGCCAATGGTTCGGCAGCCTTCCGCCTGCCCGACCTGAAGGAATATCCTGCCATCAACCCGCCTTACGTGCCCGAGGAGCTCAAGGGCCAGTGGACCCCCTACCAGCGCAACGCCGAGGGTGTGCGCTACTGGGCCGTTCCAGGTCGCGAAGGCTTTGCTCACATCCTGGGCGGCTTGGAAAAGGACAACCAGACGGGAGCCATCTCTACCAATCCCGAAAATCACGACCTGATGACGCGTCTGCGCCAGCAGAAGATTGACAATATCGAGGTACCCGACCTGGAGGTACTGGGCGACAAGGACAATGCCGAACTGCTCATCGTGGGCTTCGGTTCCACCTACGGCCATCTGCATACGGCCATGGACGAACTGCGTGCCAGCGGTCACAAGGTGGCCATGGCACAGTTCCGCTACATCCGCCCCCTGCCCAAGAACACCGCAGAAGTGCTCATGAAGTATCCCAAGGTGGTAGTGGCCGAACAGAACATGGGCCAGCTCGCCGCCTACCTGCGCATGCAAGTGGATGGCTTCGTGCCCCAGCAGTTCAATCAGGTGAAGGGTCAGCCTTTCGTGGTCAGCGAACTTGTAGAGGCTTTTAAGGAAATAATTCGTGGTTAATTTTTACAATTCAAGTACTATGGCATATACGTTTCAAGATTATAAGAAAGGCCAGCCCAGATGGTGTCCGGGTTGTGGTGACCACTTCTTCCTCTCCTCGTTCCACAAGGCACTGGCCGAAATAGGTACGGCGCCCGAGGACATTGCCGTCATAAGCGGCATCGGTTGCTCGAGCCGTCTGCCCCACTACATGGCCACCTACGGCATGAACACCATACACGGACGTGCTGCTGCCATTGCTACCGGCTGCAAGGTAGCCAACTCGAAGTTGGATGTTTGGCAGGTGAGCGGCGACGGTGACGGACTGGCCATTGGCGGCAATCATTTCATCCATGCCAATCGTCGCAACATCGACTTGAACATGATTCTGCTGAACAATCGCATCTATGGTCTGACTAAGGGACAATACTCCCCCACCTCGCCCCGCGGCTTCGTATCGAAGTCCAGCCCCTACGGTACGGTTGAGGACCCCTTCCGCCCGGCAGAGTTGTGCTTCGGTGCCCGCGGCCACTTCTTTGCCCGCGCCGTTGCCACAGATGCACCCGGCACCATCGCCATCCTGAAGGCTGCCCATGCCCACAAGGGTTCCTCGGTGTGCGAGATTCTGCAGAACTGCGTCATCTTCAACGACGGAACTCACGAGAGCGTCTACTCGAAGGAGGGGCGCGCAAAGAACGCTATCTACGTGGAGCATGGCAAGCCCCTGGTATTTGGTGAGAACAATGAGTTCGGACTGGTTCAGGACGGATTCGGACTGAAGAAGGTGGAAATAGGCAAGGACGGATACACCATGGACGACATCCTTGTCCACGATGCCCATTGCCAGGACAACACTTTGCAACTGAAGCTTGCCTTGATGGGCGACGGCGACGGATTCCCTGTTGCACTGGGAGTCATCCGCGACGTAGAAGCTCCTACCTACAACGATGCCGTAGAGGCACAGATTGAGGAAGTGAAGGCCAAGAAACCCTACCACACCTTCGCCGAATTGCTGGAGACCAACGACATCTGGGAGGTCAAGTAGTCTGGACTTTTACAAAGGAAGCCTCCATCTACATCCGTCCGGCCTCGCTGAAGGTGGCCCGTGGGGATACGCTGCCCATCATGGTTCGCGCCAGGATGGCCACCAAGACAATAGAGAAGGTAGAATTATACGTGGGCACCTACAAAACAGTGACGGGCAACCTTTCGCAAGAGCTGCAGGAAGGTCAGCAGATTCTGCGCATCACCATCACCGGGGCCAACTGCAACATCGACAAGCTAAAACTCATCTGCACACTGAACACCGACGTTGAGGACACCCTCGCCGAGGAGCCCCGCAAAAAGTCCCGCACCGCCTACAACCTGAATGGCGTAAGAGTAGGCGACGGCTACAAGGGCATCGTCGTCATCGACGGCCGCAAGGTGCTGAGAAGATAGCCCCCCCCTCATCGTTTTCCCCCAAAAATATCGTCATATCGTCACGACCCCAGTGTTTATCGGCCCTGGAGGCGTGACGATATGACGATAATTTTACGGAAAATCACTAAGTGCGCGCGCGAGGACGATGCCTTATGCTTTGAGGGTCCGCCTGCTCTCCTTCTCTACTAACTTTCTGAAGCTCTGCAGTTTCTCGCCGAAACAGAGGTCGCCGCAGTCGCCAAAGCCAGGGACGATGTATTTATGTTCGTTCATGCCTTCGTCGATGGCAGCGCACCAGATGGTGGAGTCCTCGGGCAGGGCCTCCTTCACCACCTCGATGCCTTCAGGGGCAGCAATGACGCAGCAAACGTGTATCTTCTTGGGCTTCCCGGCCTCCAGCAGAGCGTCGATGGCCGCTGCCAGACTGCCTCCCGTGGCCAACATCGGGTCGACGATGAGGAGTGTGCGCCCCTTGACACTGGGTGTGGCGATGTATTCGGCATGCACGCCCACCTCGGTGTGTTCGCGATTGACATACATTCGGTAGGCCGAAACAAAGGCGTTGTCAGCATGGTCGAACAGGTTGAGAAAGCCCTGATGGAAGGGAAGTCCGGCACGCAACACGGTGGCTATGACCATATCCCCTTCTTTTGTCAGAGGTATGTCCAGTGTGCCCAGTGGAGTTTTGACAGTCTTGGGCTTATACTCCAGGGTCTTCGAAAGTTCATAGGCCATGATTTCGCCGATTCGCTCCACATTGTGGCGGAAGAGGGCACGGTTCTTTTGATAACTTTTGTCACGAAGCTCGGCCATGAAATGGTTCATGACGGAGTTCTGTTCGCTGAGGTTTATTACTTTCATGGTAAGGAAATTTTTTCCAAAGATAGCAAATAATTGTGAATTGTGAATCGCAAATTGTGAATTATTTGTAATCTCTGCTTCTCAAAAGTGTATTTTTAGGTTAAAAACACATCGGTGGGATAGAAAAAAGGCATATTCGTCGTGGATAATTCGCTTTTTTTTCGTACTTTTGTACCGCCTTAAAAAGGCATGACATTGCAAGAGCATTAAGAACCCAAATAAATTAACCAAAAATTATGGCAAACTTAGATTTAACCAAGTATGGCATCACGGGCTCTACCGTGATTGCCCACAATCCTTCGTATGAGTTCCTCTTTGAGGAAGAAACCAAGGCAGGCCTGACCGGCTACGACAAGGGTGTGAACACCGAGCTGAACGCCGTGAACGTGATGACGGGTATCTACACCGGCCGTAGCCCCAAGGACAAGTACATCGTGGACGACGCTCAGAGCCACGACAAGGTATGGTGGACCACCGAGGAGTATAAGAACGACAACCACCCCATGAGCGAGGAGGTTTGGGCCAAGGTGAAGGACATCGCCATCAAGGAGCTGTGCAACAAGCAGCTGTATGTGGTTGACGCCTTCTGCGGTGCCAACGAGGCCACCCGCCTGGCTGTCCGCTTCATCGTGGAGGTTGCATGGCAGGCTCACTTCGTGAAGAACATGTTCATCCAGCCCACCGAAGAGGAGCTGAAGAACTTCGAGCCCAACTTCGTCATCTACAACGCCTCTAAAGCTAAGGTTGAGAACTACAAGGAGCTGGGTCTGAACTCTGAGACCTGCGTAGCCTTCAACACCACCAGCCGCGAGCAGGTGATCATCAACACATGGTACGGCGGCGAGATGAAGAAGGGTATGTTCTCGATGCAGAACTAC
>ODAJ012178663.1_pt1 | contig 14882 bp, 10 predicted proteins | sample 1539241 | NCBI WGS metagenome assembly ODAJ01 (sample SAMN02144231, study PRJEB22623) | gut metagenome | biome: sheep rumen | host: Ovis aries | place: New Zealand
GACATTGCCGGCATTGCGGCCAAAGCAGAACTCCCCTTCCCCGTTTACGCCGCGGATTGCGGCGGCATCGCCGGTGATTTTGCGGAAGGATATGAAATTGCGCTGCTTCGGGTGATCGAGGAAGTAAAAAGGAACGCAAAAGCCAAAAGTAATTTAGCTTTACCTTCCGTGAACGTATTAGGTCTTTCCCCCACGTACTTTCGGGGCGAAGAAGACATAAAAGAAATCCGCCGCATTCTGGAAACGGCAGGGTATCATATCAATGCCATTCCCGGCGGCGGTTCAGCCTGGAGCGAAATCATGCGGCTGCCCCAGGCGGATTTGAATTTGGTTTTGCGGGACGAGCTGGCCCTGAAAGCGGCCAAAGAGCTGCAAGCAGAGTTCGGTACTCCGTACCTTTCCGTTGGCATGCCCTACGGAATTGCCGGAACATTACGCTGGCTGGAAAACCTTAACGCTGTACTTCCTGCCAAAAATTTAGAAGCGGTCCGACTGGAAGCGGAAACCGTCAACGCACGGCTGCAGTTCCGCAGCAGCAATATGCAGTCCCTGTGGGGACCTCTGTGGTTCGACAACATTCTCATCGCCGCGCCGCCTTCGGAAGCGACAGGCATCGCCGAAGCAGTCCGGGGCGAATGGGCTGACACAGGCAACCTGGTGATCCATTTTACCCAGGACACAGCGTTACGCCCTCAAGCTGCCACTAAAATCTGCATTGCAGGTAAAGACGACGCGGCCATGAAAGAAACCTTTGAAAACTGGAGCGGTGGTCTGGTTATGGGTTCTTCTCTGGAAGCAAGCCGTCTCGTACGGTTAAAGAAGCCCTTCGTAAATTGCAACATCGTGCTGCCCGCCTATCACGAAATCATCGCCACCGACTCGCCCCTTTGCGGCATCCGCGGCGCCGCCTATTTGTTTGAACGAATCTGGAACGCAAAGCTGAGCGGCTACATGGATGAAGTTAAATCGGTACGTTAAGTGTTTTAGGAAATACGGACAACGTTTCATGTAATTATCGGGTTTTAATCCTCCCTGCACCGTACGGGTCTTCATACCCTTCCTTGATTTTAGCATTCAGATGGTTCTGTACATATTCCATGATAGCGTCCACGTCGGTCATCACGGCGTCAAGGGTTATGTTGCAACCCTTAAACATGGCCATGCCGCTTCCGCCGTCTTTTAAAATATAGCTGGTGCCACCCACCTTATAGATTTTCTTCAAATCAACAGGCTGCCCGTTGATCATCACATCTTTGACCCGACGCGGACCTTTTACTTCGACAAAACCGCCCTTCACATCTTTCACTACGCCGGAAGGCACGGAAGAATCAATGGTGTACGTCAGTCCGGAAACATGCAGGAACCCGCCGCTTTCTTCCGGATAATTCACGACGCCTACTTCCAGTGCGTCTATAATCTGCTGGCCGGTCGCTTCCACTACCGTACACATGTTGATAAAAGGAAAAGCTTCCAGCAGATCATTATAGGAAAAGACTCCGGGTTTAATGGTCTTTCGGATTGAGCCGCCGTTGACGATGGACAGGTCGGTATTCAGCACAAAGCGATACGCATCCGCAACCAGGTCTCCCAAATTGGTTTCCCCGTTGCGCACCCGGCGTTTACCGGTAGCCGGGTCATCACTGGTAAGCGTTACCATGGCTTCTCCCACCGGCTGGTTCAGAATCGCATCAAACCGTTTATTTTCCCTGGCAACCAGCGCCGTAACTTTGGGATCTGCAGCCGGCAGCGTTTTGATCAGAGTGGAAGAAAACCTGCCGTCTTCCTGAATCACAAGTTGCCCCAACGCCTGCAGTTTAGTTCCTGTCTGGGTTATCAGCACCTCTTTGCCAATGGAATTGGTAACCTTATGAGGCGGTTCATATTGTTCATGGGAATGACCGTCGATTACTGCATCAATATTATATGTATGGGCCGCTATGGCTCCGCTGGACCATTTCGGCAGGGCTCCGTTCGTTCCCAGATGACCGACGAGAATTACATAATCAGCCCCTTCTTTACGCACCCTGTCCACGGTCTCCTGCAACGCCTTGTACAGTTTCAGACCGCTTTCATCTTCCAAAAAGCCGTAGATAAACTTCCCGTTTTTATCCTGAAAATATTTCGGCGTGGAACTGGTCAGCGTCTGGGGTGTCGTAGCCCCGATAAAAGCAACTTTTTTGTTTCCCAGCGCCAATATTTTGTAAGGCGGCAACACCAGTTTCCGGGTCTTGATATCAATCAAATTGGCGGAATAGTAACCGCATTTCATTTTGGAAGCAAGCTTCAAAAACTGTTCCATGCCATAATCAAATTCATGGTTGCCCGGAATTACAAAATCATAGCCTGCGGCGTTCATGATTTTAACAATGGATTCACCGTTTGAAAGTTTGCCCAGAGGAGTTCCCTGAACGGCGTCGCCCGCATCCACCAGCACAACGGGAACTCCCTTCTTCTGAAGATCCTTTTTATATTGTGACACCTTGTCGATGCACAGGTTATCATTAACACCGCAATGGATATCATTGGTGTGCAGTATGATGATTTCTTTTCCCTCTGCAAACACAGTAAGAGGCAGCAGAAATAAAAACAAAAAGGCAAGAATATAACCAACGCGTTTTTTCAGGTCAAACATGGAATCATCCTTTCCCGTGTTCGTACTACTTAATAAGAGCGGGCACTCTGATATCATAACTTTCATTTCTTCTATGTATCGAAAAAACGTAACAACGAGCAAACAAAAACAGCTGCTCCGTCACATGTTACGGGAACAGCTGTCTCTTCACACTTTAGGGAAACAGCAGCTCCGCTACATGCACCGCCTGTTTTCCTTCCGGCAGCCCCTGCACCAACCCGCTAAGGCAGGAGTTGCAGTAACAGGCCACCCGTTCCGTTGTAAAACGATGACAATAATCCTTAAGGTATGCGTCAATCTCTTCCGGAGATTTCGACTGCATATCCTTTTTTATTTCTTCAAAACGCAGCGGCGCCAGCGTAAAATTGTCAGGACGCATGGGCCCGAGCAAAAAGCTGCCGTCAAAGTTTATCTCTTCTTCCGTACCCGGAAGTTCCACGACTTCCACATTCATTTTGCGGAGCACACTGCGCACCGCCGTCTTTTCCGTTTCTTTCGCTTTGGCCCGGTAACAGTCCTGCAGTGTGATACGCTCCCCTTTATAATCCGGGAACGGAAAATCCGGTAGGCCGTCGATGAACTCATACAGGCTGATTACCTTTGCGGCAGGCCGGTTTTCCCCGATAATTATGCTGCAGGTCTCGCAAATAGTGATTGCAATATCATTCCAGCCCGACAATGCTTTATGCCCCGGACGGCAGCAACCCACCACGCGCGCGCCAGCCGAAGCCATAAAGTTTTTCACTTTTTCAGAAGTTTCCGGCCTCAGCTGGGTAAACTTACAACTTGGAAAATAATATTTCATGGTCATTCTTCCGTAATCCTTCTCTCGTGTCTCACATGCTCTTTAAAACGTTGCAGTTCATTGAGGATTTCATCATAGAATGTATATTGGTCCCGACCGTGCTCTTTGCTCCAGTACAATGCCTCGTCGCTTTGCTGCAGCAGCATATCCAGGTCGGCCTCTTCGTTTTCTGATTTCGCAATGCCGATACTCATAGCCAGCGTCCGCATACGTTCGTCACTCTTGAAAAACTCTTTCATCGCATTCATGACAAATTCCATACGCGTCTGAATCTCCTTGCGGTCATTTACGCCAAACAGCGCTACCACGAATTCATCGCCGCCCATACGGGTGATAAACCCTTTTGGGAAGGATTTACGCAACAGGTTTGCTACCGCCACCAGAGCTTCGTCCCCCACTTTATGGCCGTATGTATCGTTGATATACTTAAAATGGTCAAGGTCGATATAGCAAAGAGTCAGGGACTCTCCCTTACGACGGTTCCGCAGCCGCTGGTAAAAATGGTGACGGTTATGCAGTCCGGTCAGCGCATCGGAATTGGCCAGCTCTAACATCTGCTTCTGGGCTTCTTTTTCCTTGGTAATGTCCCGGGCGATGCCCACCGTACCGATGATTTCGTGATTCTCGTCATATACCGGTGTTTTTAATATGCTCAGCTCGCAAAGGCCTCGCTTGGAATGGAACACCGTTTCCTCGGAATGACAGGTTTTCCCGGCTTTGGCCACTTCCATTTCGGACGCGCGGCACACGGCTTCCCCATACTCCGCCTCTTCCCCGGATAAACCCCAGATATATCCGTGATACTGGTTGGTCACATCTTCCTTGGTCTTGCCCACCGCTTCACAGAAAGCCTGGTTCACCCGCAGATGACACCCCGGCATATCCTTGAACCACATCAGATCGGGCAGCATTTCAGTGATAATATCCAGATACTGATTGTTCATCCAGGCGTCCTTTTCATCTTTGATGCGCTTTTGCAGGCGCACCGCCTCCAGCCGGGCAAATGTATCGGAAAGGGGCCAGGGCCAGAAGTCATAAATCTGGTTCAGTACCGAAGCCTCTAATCTATCGGCATGGGACGTACAAAGTATGAGCCGCGCTTTGCCGCCAAACCGTTCCTTAAACAGCCGGATGGACCAGTCCGTTTCATCGTTCAGGATAACGAAAGTGTTCAGCGGCCATTCCGTTCCGGCTGGAACATCTGCTAACGAAGCGAAGCCATTAACGTCATGGGTAAACCGCTCCAGCGGCAGGAGGTGGGAAAAAATAGAAACCACCTGGTCGGGCATGCCCACCAGGACGAATGCAAGATTGTAATGGTACATGACGCAAGCTCCTCCTTAACAAAACTATCTGATAATATGAACTAGTAGTTATTAATATTATAGTACAAAACAGACTATAAATAAAGAGCAGAGATTCTATTTTATATTTCTTCACAGCAGCGTAGCAAATACAGAGGCCGCGACGACAGTCAAAATGCCCGCAATGGCTATAGACAGCGAACTCATGGCGCCTTCCACCTCGCCCATCTCCAGCGCTTTCACCGTACCCATAGCATGACTGGAGCAGCCGATGGCGACGCCTTTGGCGATGGGCTCCCGAATGCCGAAAATATTACAGACTGATTCCGCAAAAATATTGCCCAGGATACCGGAAATAACGATGGAAGCCACCGTAATAGCCACATAGCCACCCAGTTCTTCTGCTACGCCAATGCCAATAGGAGTTGTAATGGATTTTGGCAGCATGGTCACATAGGCGGCGCGGCTCAGCCCAAAGAAGCGGGAAAAGGCCAGCACCGAAACCATGGTAACAATAACGCTGGACGTGATTCCGAACATGACAGCCTTAACATTTCGTTTCAGCGTATCCAGCTGTCGGTACAGGGGTACCGCCAGGCAGATGGTGGCCGGCGTCATAAGATAGCTGATGTATTTCGCGCTGTTGTTGTACGTTTTGTAGTCGATTCCAAACATGTGAAGGAACAAAATCGTAAAGACGATGGCTATCAGCAGCGGATTCACCAGCGTATGCTTCGCCTTCTGTTTCAGAAACATGCCGACGCCATAAAAGAACAGCGTGATGAATATGCCAAAAAATGTGGAAGTTTGCCAAAATGCATTCATGGATACGATTTCCTTTTCTATTTAACCGATTTGCGCGAATGACGAAGGAACCATTGGGTTATCAGCCCCGTGGCGATCATGACGATCAACGTGACCGCGATGATAATCGTAACATATGCAGTCAGGGAAGCGCGCAATTCGTCCCAGGTATCGATCAGTCCTACCGCGGCAGGTACAAACAACAATGGCATAATGAAAATCAGAAAATCCGATACTTCTTTCACATCATCCACTTGCAGGATTCTCCGTTCCAGCAGAAGAAACAGCAGCAGAATACCGTAAATGCTGGCCGGAATCGGAAACGGGATCAGCGCGTGCAGCACTTCGCCGATGAACGACAACGCAATAATAATAGTAAATTGTTTAAACAGTTTCAAGGTGAACAGCTCCGTTCCTATTCGTCGTTCCATCATAGAGACATACTCTTCGCTTTTATCGCACAAAATTGCTTTAAATCCGTTTTTAACAGCAGAAGCTCCAGTTGTTCCTGATCCTGCCATTGGATCAAATACCAACTGGTCAGACTTCAATGCCATAAGGAGCAGTTTGCGAAATTTCTGCTGAAATCAGCAAAATTACCCCCAGTCTGTTTGCCATGTCTAAATCTTTTATCTGCTATTGGTACGGTCTGCACCATAGCAGATTTTCTTTTTACAGATTTCTTAACTTAATAGGATTTTAAGCAAAAAGGAAAAGCCCAACTTGGATTTTTCAAAATTGAGCTTAACTTAATGACATTGCCAGCACAGACAGTGTCTTTTTCACAGGGAAACGGAATTCCGCCGCAGAGTGAGAGACCGATTCAAACCCCACAAAGGCCCAGGGCGCCAGCGCAATAATTTCCAATGTGCCCGCCAGCGGCGAATTTTTAGGTGAAAAGGCAGGTTCAAAGTGCCCCAGGCTGCCGCCATAGCGTGACATGGCGGCTCCAAAGCCGATACAGACGCCCGCAAAGAGGATCACGGCCATGATGATCTGCACCCGTTCCGTCAATTTACCGCCGCCCAGGCAGACCAGCCCCATCAAGGCCAGGGCTGCCATCGACAACAGCACCTCTCCGAAATACACGTCGTAACCTGCAACGGTATAGTGAAAACCAAACTGCAGGGCACCCTGCAGCAATCGACGGCCCAGCAACGCCAGTGCCGTGGCATTGGCCCAGATGATGGAAACATAGGTCAACAGCAGGAACCAGGCGCTGAGAAAACCGTGGTCATAGCCCAGTTCTTTTTTTGTATAGGTAAAAGCGCCCCCGGCGTCCGGGTAACGCTGCATCATATAATAGTAATTCACGCCAATCAGGATCATAATCGCAGCACCAATGAGCATAGCCAGTACTGTGCCCAGCGGTCCCGCCTCGGGCAGGAACAAATTGCCTGGCATGACGAAAGCGCCCCACCCCACCGCACAGCCGAAGGCCAACGCCCAGGCGCCCAGCGGGGACAAATACCGATTCAGTCCGACCTGGTTCTTTGGTTGATTTGCTTCCCTTGCTGTCATTTTGCAGACTCCTCTTTTCACCCGCGCTGCATTGCGGAATACAGGCACGGCATTTAAAAATGTAGCGGTTTTTTTAATTGTATTTAATCAGCGTCTCCTTAAACGCGTTACGCGTATTGTCCGTATTATTGTATCAGGCTCTCTAACGTGGAGAATAACGCGTCAGCTTCCACCGGTTTGCTGAGGTGGGCGTTGAGCCCCGCCTGCAGGCTTCGCTGAACATCTTCGTCAAAAGCATTAGCCGTCAGGGCGATAATGGGGATCGTTTTCGCGTCCTCCCGGTCCATGCCGCGAATGACGTGGGTCGCCTCCAGTCCGTCCATTTCCGGCATCCGCATATCCATCAGGATCGCATCATAATATCCCGGTTCGTGACCTGCAAACTTATCCACGGCAATCTTTCCGTTTTCCGCCACGTCCGCTTCAATCTCCCGCATCTGAAGAACCATGACCATGATTTCCGCATTGACGGCCACGTCTTCCGCCAGCAGGACACGGCGACCGCGGAGGTCCGCCTTTTGATTCTGCATGACCGCGCGTTTCTTCTGGAGCGCGTTCCGGAATTCATCCAGCACCGTAGCCGCAAACAGCGGCTTGGGCACAAACGTGTCCACACCGGCGTGAGCCGCTTCATCGGCAATATCGTACCAGTTGTAGGAAGTCAGGATAATGATGGTAGCATCCTCGCCAATGATGGAACGAATTTGCCGGGTCGTTTCCACCCCGTCCATTTCCGGCATCTTCCAATCTACCAGAATCAGGTTATAGGGTTCCCGGCGGGCGCGGCGCACCCGCACCATCTCCACCCCTTCCCTGCCGGACAGCGCTGTTTCGCAGTTAATACCAACCTGCCCCATTACTACTTTTGCGTGTTCGCAGGCAATGGGATCATCGTCGATAACAAGCACGCGCATATCCTGTGGCTGCAGGTGTTCCGTTTCTTTCTCCTCTGCTTTACGGCTCGAATCAGCCAGTGTAACGGTTACGGTGAACGTGGTACCCCTGCCCTTTTCACTTTCCACTTCAATATTACCGTTCATCAGCTTCACCAGGCTTTTGGTAATAGACATGCCCAATCCTGTACTGCCGTACTTGTTTGTAGACGAGGAATCCTCCTGGCTGAACGCGTCAAAAATTTTCGGCAGGTATTCTTTGCTCATGCCGATGCCTGTATCGCTGATGATAAAACGCAATGTGGAGTTTCCTTCAAACCGCGCCACATTCTGTACAATGAAGCGCACCTTTCCGCCCGCAGGCGTGAACTTCACCGCATTACCCAGAATATTGATCAGCACCTGCCGCAATTTCATATCGTCGCCGATGTAATAATCATTGACCTTACCTATGATGCGGCATTCGTAATTCAGCCCCTTGTCCCGGCACTGGCCGCTGATCATGGTGTTGACCTGTTCCAGGGTCTGGGTGAAGTAAAACTCCTCCTGCCGGATCATCATGCGCCCCGACTCGATGCGGGACATATCCAGGATATCGTTGATAATACTCAGCAGATGATGGGCGGACGCGCTGATCTTTTCCAGCGACTCCCTGGTCTTCGGGGAAAGATCCGGATTGTTCAGGGCAATATTGTCCAGGCCGATGATGGCGTTCATGGGCGTACGGATCTCGTGGCTCATGCTGGAAAGGAACGCCGTTTTAGCCCGGTTCGCCTGTTCCGCTGTAGCCAGCGCGTCATTCAGCGTCTGGGCGGTTTCCATATTCTTCCGGGTTTCCGCATCCACATCGGTAAAGCAGAGGCCCACCGCATGTACGATGTGGTCGTCCCTGTCTTCCGGATGGCGTACGCCGGCAATCTTGGTCATCTCATAGGTTTCCTTCCCGTTCCGGCTCACCATATACCGGAACGCAATGACCCTCTCCTCTTTCAGTGCTTCCCGGATCGCGTCCGGACAGGTAAAGCGCAGGAACTCCTCCCGGTAGGACTCTGTCACATATTTATTGGCATACTCGGTCACGGTGGCAAGGTACGGGAAGCGTTCCCCCACCTTAAGGCCGTCTTTGATATCGGCATGGTCCTGGTAACAGACCCCTTCGTCCTTGTCCAGTTCGATATAATAAACGCTCCAGTAGTCGGAGGACAGCGCCGTAATCAGTTTATCCTGCCGTTCCCGCAGCAATTGCTGGGTCTGGAGCTGCTGCTGCAGCGCCTGCCAGTCCTGCACGTCTTCATCTACGTCCCTGAAACCCAACACGACCCCGATTCTGCCGTCAGGCATATTCGCCCGGGCCACTTCAATCCGGAAATACCGGCGCGTACCGTTGTCCATCAAACGCTGATAGCTGATGCTGAAATAGGGCCGTTCCTTCAGGCGGCTGAGGATCCGGTCCCGGGACAGTTCCATCCGCAGGCGTTCCTGATCCTCCGGGACGACGGTATTGCGGATATAATACTCCCTGATTTCGGCATAATCCGCCAGGTCCTTTCCGTTTAATTCCGGCTTGTCAGGGACAAGGATTCCTTCCTCATTACGGATATAGCGTTCATAATCATCCGATTCCGGATCCGTGAGCAGCCAAAGGGCACGGTAGGATTCACTGAGGGCGTCGATGAGCGCCTGCTGGATGATCTTATCGGATTCCATCCGTTCGTGCTTTTCCGTAATATCGGAAATGAAAACGTAGTAAATTCCGCCGTAGGCTTCCGTATCCGTATAATGACCGTAGTCATCCACCCAGCGCACGGCGCCGTCCCTGCGGATGATGCGGTATTCCACATAATCCATAAATTCTTCGTTTTCCTGGACCTGACGCTGGATGGTTTCGGATACAGTATCATAATCATCCGGGTGCAGCATGCCTTTGAATGTATAACCTGTAAGTTCTTTGAACTCTTCCAGGTTTTTGCAGCCGAAAATATTCAGGACAGCGCGATTAGCATACAACAGTTCTTCCGGCATCTCCTTTTTATAAATAAAAAAGCCGCCGGGCATATGCCTTCCTATTTCTTCGACGATATGGATCGTTTCTTCATTCAGATGGAAGCGTTCTCCGAACATTCCCATACGTTTCCCTCCTTGCACAGGGCAGGATGTCTCCGCAAGTCCTTTGCCCTGTTTGCATCGCTCACACCGTGTCAGGTTAAAAACAAATCTGTATCATTTTCATATAATTACAATAATTCAATTTATTATACCATATCAGTGACATGAAATTCCACATAATATAATAGTAAAAATAAAAATCCGGGCGAAAATGCCCGGATTTATCATAATTTCGGTCTGCCTTTGCTGTCTTTATAAATCGTCCTGCACTGTGGACAAGACCAGAAGAAACCATACCGTCCTTTCTTCTTTTCCAGAACCGCGTTGTCTTGCGGACAATGCTCGATCACCGGGTTCCCTTCTCTATCCACAGCATAGAATACAGTCTTTTTCGTAAGCGGTGACACACAGGTTTTATCGTCACAAACGTAAAAATACTGTTTTGTCTTTGGAGAGTAATGGCGATTCAGGGTTTCTTTACCGCAGACAGGGCAGGTAAAGGTCTGCGCCGGCGTTTCCTCCTGCCGTTTCATAACCGGCTGCCCGTTTTTGTCAACATCATAGTAGACAGGCTTGCCCGTGGCCGGTGATACACAGGCCTGGTTATCGCAGACAAAGAACGCTTTCTTCGTTTTCCGGGAAAAATGCTTCACCAGATTCCCCGTTTTGCAGAGGGGACATTTTTCCATTATGTAACCGGGAAACTGATGTGCTTCCGCGTACGCGATGTTGCGGTCAATGGTATCGTAAACATCCTGCCTGAATTTTTCCACTGACCCTTCCCCTGCCGCAATCTCCGCCAGGGCAAATTCCATCTCCGCCGTAGTGTCCGGTTTCGTCAGCGTCACATCCACGTTGTCAATAAGCTGGAAGCCCAGTTCCGTCGGCACCAGTTCCTTTTTCACCTTTTCCATAAACGGCATCTGGGTCTGCCTGTTGCCGCGGATACCCTGTAATTCGGAGATGATGGTGTCGCGGGTAGCAGGCGTACCGATGCCCTTTACTTCCTTCAGTTTGTCCCGGTTGGGATTCTTCGGGTCCATGAAACGGTAGATGTTGGCCATGGCCGCAAGCAGCGTGCCTTCCGTAAAGCGCTTGGGCGGTTTCGTTTCTTTTTCCAGCAGATCCACCGCATCGGGCTTGCCCAGGTTTTCCCCTTTGCTCAGGTTGGGCAGGGACAGGTTTTCGTCTGCCTGCGTTTCCGTTTCTCCGTCCTGTGCATTGTCTTCCCCTGTTACCTTCTTCTTTCTGCCTGCAGCAGATAAAACAGCCTCTTCACCGGACGCAGCGGCTGTGGTACGACCGGCTGACGTGGTTTTTCCCTGTCCTCCGAACACCGCTTTGAAGCCCGGTTTTAATATGACCTTTCCGCTGCCTTTGAACAGTTCGTCCGCCAGCATGATTTCAAAGGTAATGGTTTCAAACTCGCAGGGCGGATAGAACTGCATCACATACCGCTCCGCGATCATAGTGTAGATTTTTTCTTCCGTTGCGCTTAACTGCAACGGGATTTCGCCTGTAGGAATGATGGCGTGATGGGCCGTCACCTTTTTATCGTTCCAGGCCCGGGAAAACAGAGACACGTCTGCCCCGGCCGCGCCCCTCACATTACGGGACGCCAGCCTGTCCAGAATACGGAACGCGTCTTTGTGCTGGGCCCGGGGGATGTAGTTGCAGTCCGACCGGGGATACGACACGTACTTTTTCTCATACAGAGACTGCACCGTGGACAAAGCCTGCTTGGGGGAAATGCCGAAGCGCGCGTTGGCTTCCACCTGCAGCGTGTCCAGCGAATACGGCAGAGGCGGCGCCTCCGTTCCTTTTTTCCGGGTGACCTTCTGCACGATGCCATCGGCAGGCAGTACTTTTTCCCGTACTGCATCCGCAACCTGTTTGTCCAGCAGTCGTCCTTCCTCGTCAAGGGCTGTTTTCTTTTCATCCGGCTGCCACAAAGCGGTGAACCGTATCCCCTCTTTTGTAAAAGCAGCTTTCAGCTCGTAATATTTGCGTACCTTAAAACTTTGTATTTCTTTTTCCCGGTTGACCACCAGCGCCAGCGTCGGCACCTTAACCCGCCCGATGTTCCAGACGGCGCCCGGGGAAAACTTGGACGCATTGGTCGTATAGCAGCGGGTCAGGTTGATGCCTACCAGCCAGTCCGCCTGCTGCCGCGCCAGTCCTGCCGCATACAGGTTTTCATATTTTGCATTGTCTTCCACGGTCTCAAAGGCCCGCTTCATGCTCACGTCATCCTTGGCGTTGATAAGAAGGCGCTGCACCTTTCCTTCGTAGTTGCAATAATGCAGAATTTCCTCAATCAACAGCTGTCCTTCCCGGTCCGGGTCGCCCGCATGGATGACCACGTCCGCCGTTTTCAGCAGGCCTGACACTACCTTGAACTGAGCGGCTGACTTGGTAATCACATCGTGTTTCCAGATTCCCGGAAAAATCCGGTAATTCTTCCAATTGGCATACCGTTTTTCATATTCCTCCGGCGTCGCCAGTTCCAGCAGGTGTCCTACCGCCCAGGAAACAATGGTGTCGTCCTTCCGGTAATACCCTGTACATTTTTTATAACCTCCGGACGGCCACAGGTAATCTGCTATGGCGTTAGCTATGTCCGGTTTTTCTGCAATATAAAGTGTCTGCATAAAATCCTGTTACCCTTTCTGATTATTTATTGAAACACTAATAATTTATGTTGTTTCAGGCAATATCACTTTTACCACGGTCCCTCCCCCTTCGCGGGGCATCACCGTTAATTTACCGCCGCACATGATTTCCAGACGATGCTGTATGTTCGCAAGGGCGATGTGCGGCTCGCTTTCGTCCATATTGGTCTGCGCAAAACCAGGGCCGTTGTCTTCCACGGTAATTTCATGGCCGGCATCCGTTTCCCGGGTACGGATACAAATACGAAGAGGAGCAGAATCCGGGTCCATACCGTGCTTGACGGCATTTTCCACTATCGGCTGCAAGGTCAGAGGCGGCACACGAAACCGGGTATGAGGCGTATCGTATTCAACGAAAAGGCTGTCTTCAAACTGTACCTGCTCAACGGCCAGGTAGGCGCGGGTGTGCTCCAGTTCATTCGCAAAGGGAATGGTATTCTCACTGGCAATCGCAGAAAAGTTCTTACGCAGGTAAGACGTGAAATCCAGCGTGACCTGCTGAGCCTTTTTGGAATCCTGTGCGCAAAGGTAATAGATGCTCATCATGGTATTGAATATAAAGTGAGGCCGCATTTGCAATACCATGATGCTGGCACGCTGATGGGCAATTTCCCGCTGCTGTCGCATATACTGCTCAATCTGGTCGCACAGGATAATACCAAACATCGAAAGCATGGAGAAACTCAGGCCGAAGACAACAAGCAGGGGCACATAGATAACCGCATGGATAAGCGTTGCAACCGTCATCGGCAGCAGGTGAATCAGGAACGCGACATAGTATTTATCAGGCAGTCTATTCCGCCTGCGAATCACGCCTGCCAGGTTGAGAAGCATAATTGCAGCAAGGGGAGCCACAAGCAACGGATGCCAGGAACCGCGGATAAACTCGTTATCCGGGGTAACGTAATACAGGAAGGTCGTACACTGGGCAAGCCCCAACAGGATGAAGTATATACCCCACAAACCGATTACTAGGCGGAAGAGCGTGCTCTTTCGAAGGTCTTCCCCGCAAAAGTGCAGCAGATACCCCGTAAACATGGGCATTGACAGCGAGACGAGAAGGTATTGAAAATAGACGACGATTTGTTCTGCCAGCGCCATGTCCGGGTACTCATATACGATCAAATCGACGAGGAAAGCACCCATAAGCAGCAAAAGAACGGTAAAAAGAGCTGTGAAAAAACGTCGGTTCCAACGGCCCATTCCAGGCATGACGACGGCAACGCAAAGTCCAACCGCTGTCAATGTCAGCATAGCGCCGCATAGTAAGTAGCAGAATAACTCGAACCAGCCAGTCAATCGCCTACACCTCCTGACGAAAAGGGATAGCGCAGGTTTTTGAGCTGGGCACGGACGCCGTCCGGCGTAATCGGCTTCAGCAAAAAGCCGCTGGCCCCGGTACTCCATGCATCATAGGAATACTCTACGTAGGCAGTCAGGTACACCACGTTTGTCCGGGGATTCAGGGCAAGCAGCCTGCGGCAGAGATCAAATCCGTTATTTTTACCCATTTCAATATCAAGAAAAGCCAGCGCGACCCGGTTCGTTTTTGCGTATTCAACCGCTTCAGACGGACTGGTAAAGCCGGTGATCGTTGCATTCGGCATAACCTCTTCCAGGACAGGCAGCGCTCCGGAAAGGAATATCTTTCCGTCATCGACCATGATGACATTGGGAGTGTTGTCGCTTTCCGCTGCTATGCTCAACAGGGTACTAAAATCTGTACCGAGACAGCGGGAGAGCCGGGATATCATAGAGGCGTCCGGTAGACGACTGCCGTTTTCCCAACGGGCGACCGTGGACCGGGTTACGAACAAACGCTCTGCCAGTTCCCGTTGGGAAAGCCCCTTCTCTGCTCTCAGTTTTTTCAGAATATCTGCAAAAATAACTCTCATGGTAAAAAGCTCCATTCTGTATTGCTTTTTTTAGTGTAACCATGAACGGCGACAAAATCAAGCGGCATTTTTTTAAACAGTGTGACTTTTGGGAACCTTTCTAGGGAGTGAAAATAAAATTCCCCTCAAATCCGCTATCGGACCTGAGGGGGTTGTTTTTATGGCAGGGGCAGAAAGAATCGAACTCTCAACACACGGTTTTGGAGACCGTTGCTCTACCAATTGAGCTATACCCCTGTGGAGCGGAAAA